>Ga0209706_10001408_pt1 | contig 13579 bp, 11 predicted proteins | sample PPLLaktember2015_6_FD_187263 | JGI IMG/M metagenome (GOLD analysis project Ga0209706, IMG submission 187263) | Freshwater sediment microbial communities from Prairie Pothole Lake near Jamestown, North Dakota, USA - PPLs Lake P8 Core (1) Depth... | ecosystem: Environmental > Aquatic > Freshwater...
TCATGGGGCCTGATCGCGAATCGTCACAAGGCTCGTCGTCGCTCGTCCCTCTGGAATGCTCTGGGCTGGGAGCGTTCGTGCAAAAGGGTAAGGGCTCGACCTGTTTCTTTTTACCTTTTTCTTCTAATTCTTTCTTTTCTTTGTCTACCATAGGACCCACCCCCTGAGTCATATTTTATTACTAAAGCTAAATACCCTCTCCCTTCTGTCAAGGCATCCCATCGCGCCTTGGCTTGTATGGAGTTGACACCGTGCCCCCTATTCCAGTAAACCTTTCACCTTAAGAGCGTGAAATTTGGATGAAAGAATCCCTCAAGAATTTTCTTCCTCTCAAGGAGTATTTTGTCCGGAACCGCCGGGTTCTGATCGCGGGTCTTCTGAGCCTTTTGGCCGTCGACTTTCTCCAGCTCCTGATTCCCCTGGTTATCAAGAGAGCGATCGACGCCCTGACCCTCGGAGAGGCCACCTCCGCTGTGCTCCTTCAGTTTGGGGCCGTCATCATGGCCATCGCATTGACCATGGCGTCCCTCCGGTACGTGTGGCGGCACTGCCTGTTCGGCCTGTCGAGAAAAATCGAAGAAGGGATTCGCAACAGGCTTTACGAGCACCTTCAAACCCTGTCGGTGTCTTTTTATCATCGGACAAAGACGGGAGACCTCATGGCCAGGGCGATCAACGATATCAATGCGGTTCGCATGGCAACGGGCATGGGTCTAGTCGCGTTGACGGATGGCGTGGTTCTCGGCGTTTCAGCCATAGGTTTCATGCTTTACATCGACCCCTCTCTCACTCTGATCTCGATCCTTCCGGCTCCCATTCTGATCTTTTTCACGCGAATTCTCACACGACGCATGTCGAGCGGTTACGAAAAAGTTCAAGCCACTTTCTCGGACCTGACCGAGAGAGCCCGTGAAGCCTTTGCCGGGATCAGGGTGGTCAAAGCATACGCGAGGGAGACCTGGACCTACGGGAAGTTGAAGAAAGAGGGAGAAACCTACATCAGTGAAAACATTCATCTTACCAAGACGATAGGGTTCTTTTCGGCAATGATGGCGATCTTCACCAATCTAGGGCTCGCTATTGTCATATGGTTCGGAGGCCGTCTTACGATCCTGGGCCACATTACGACCGGGGATTTCGTGGCGTTCATCAGCTACCTGAACCTTCTCATGTGGCCTATGATGGCCATCGGGTGGGTCACCAATATGATCCAGAGAGGGGCTGCCTCCATGCGGAGGCTCAACAGGGTCTTCAATGAAGTTCCTGAAATCCAGGATGTCGCGACTGAACGAGACATGAGGCTCGTCCAAGGCGGAATAGAGTTCCGGGGCGCGGGCATCACCTATCCGGGCGCAGGAAGACCGGCGATCAGAGATGTTCGCTTCACCGTAGGGGCCGGGCAGACGGTTGCGCTAGTCGGCAAGGTTGGTTGCGGAAAGAGCACCCTTCTTCAAGTCATTCCCCGACTTTTCAATGTGCCGAGGGGAACTGTTTTCATCGATGGAATGGACATTCAGGACATTCCTCTCAAGAGCCTGAGACAGAGCATAGGATTTGTGACACAGGAGGTGTTTATCTTCTCGGACACCATCCGTAACAATGTCCTCTTCGGCAGGGAGGGCGTTTCCGAGGAAACCCTCGTGAAGGCGTTAAAGACCGCCGAGATCTATGAAGAGATCATGGCGCTTGATCACGGCCTCGATTCCTTGCTCGGCGAGCGGGGGATCACCCTGTCGGGCGGGCAGAGACAGAGACTGAGCATCGCCAGGGCGATTCTTACGGATCCCCTTATCCTGATTTTGGATGATGCCCTGTCCATGGTAGACACGCGAACGGAAGAGCGCATCCTCAATCAGATCCTCGTGTCTAGGAAAGGAAAGACCAATCTGATCGTTTCTCACAGAATTTCAACGATCAGCAGGGCGGACGTCATCGGAGTTCTCGTTGACGGAGAACTCCTTGAAACGGGTGATCACCCAACGCTCATTGAGAAAGGAAAAGAGTACGCAAAGCTTTATGAGAGACAGCGCCTGGAGCAGGAGTTGGAGATAGAAACCAGCAATAATGGATGAATGGGAGTGATGGAGTAATGCAAAAGAAAAGACAGAACATTCATCCTACCAATACTCCAGTACTCCAATACTCCAGCACTCCATCAAGCAAAAAGATTGTATGCGAGTGGTAAGCACCTCATGATCGGTGAATACGGTTACATGGAAGAAGGCAAGCTGGGCAAACCTTATGACCTACGGTTGTTGAGGCGCCTGACCCGTTATGCCTATCCCTACAGGAAGGTCATCCTCTTGGCCCTTGCCCTCACCATGCTGATCACGCTCATGGATCTCTCTCTTCCCTACCTTTCTAAGGTCGCGATAGACCGCTATATTCTCGCCACGTGGTACCGGGTGACCCTGGGTTCACTGGAGCAATCGGCAAAGGAGGAAATCAGAAACACCCTCGGCCACGCTTTAGAGCAAAGCGAAGACGGTCTATACGTTTTCATCTCCCATGAAGAGCTGAAGAAACTGGACCCGGTTCTTGTGCACACACTCAAAAGCACCGGCATCCTTTCAGGCAAAGGCTATTACAGAGTTCCGCCTTCCCCTGAAGACAGTCCTTTTAAAGAGGAGAGGGAAGCCTCCTCCCTCCAGGATGGAAGCCGGATGGTTCTCTTTGAGAAAGTGAACACCATGAAACCGAATGAAATCCTGAAGGTCAGGGCCAAAGACATGGAAGGTCTCGCTCTGATAGGGCTCGTCCTTCTGGTCTTTCTGATCATCTCCTTCGGACTCAGCTATGGGGAGGCCTATGTCCTCGAACTCATCGGTCAGAAGATCATGCAGGATATCCGCCTAGATCTTTTCGAAAAGATGCAGTCCCAGGCTCTCAGCTTCTTTGACCGGCATCCTGTGGGGCGACTGGTCACGCGGGTGACGAACGATGTGGAGAACCTGAATGAAATGTTCAAATCCGTGACGATCACCGTGTTCAAAGACCTCTTCATTCTCACCGGCATTCTCGCGGTGCTCCTCTATTTGAACTGGAAGCTTGCCCTGGTCTGCTTTGCCCTGCTCCCCTTCATTTTCGGTTTAACGCTCCTTTTCAGCTCTCTTGCGCGTCAGGCTTTCAGGGAACTTCGCGCCAAGGTGGCGAAGCTCAATGCCTTTCTCCAGGAGAGGATTACGGGGATGAGGATTGTCCAGCTCTTTGCGACAGAGGAATTTCAGAGGAAGACCTTTGCGAGAATCAACCATGAGAACTATGTGGCGGGCATGAAGCAGATCAGGATCTTTGCTGTTTTCATGCCTGTAATGGATCTCTTCATGTCCTTTGCTGTGGCTCTCCTCATTTGGCACGGAGGGGGAAAGGTCATCGGCGAGCAGCTGTCCCTCGGGTCTCTTGTGGCTTTTCTCAGCTATATTCAGATGTTCTTCCGGCCCATCCGTGACATTGCCGAGAAATACAACATCATGCAGTCGGCCATGGCTTCCACGGAGCGCATTGTAGAATTTCTCGACCACCAGGAGGAGATCCCTGAACCAGAGCATCCTGAGAAACCGGAGCGCGTCCAGGGACATCTCTGGTTCGAGCAGGTGACTTTCGGCTACCGAAAGGAAGTGCCTGTTCTCAAGGATGTCAGTTTTGAGGTGAGGCCCGGAGAGATGGTGGCGATTGTGGGGGCCACGGGAGCCGGGAAAACCACGGTGGTCAATCTCATTGAGCGGTTCTATGACCCGCTTCAGGGACGTGTTCTGCTCGACGGCGTGGACCTGCGGCAGTGGCCCAAAAAGGACCTGCAGCGGCACATCGGCCTGGTGATGCAGGATGTGTTCATCTTTTCAGGAAGCCTTGCGGGCAATATTCTGCTTGGAGACGATCAGCTGGGCTCAGAGGCCCTTGAGCGAGCCATAACGCAAGCGAATGCCCGCTCGTTCATTCAGAAATTGCCGAAAGGCATGGAACAGGACATCGGAGAGGAGGGCTCTAACCTGTCCGCAGGAGAACGCCAGCTTCTCTCCTTCGCAAGAGCCCTGGCCCACGACCCAAAAGTGCTGATACTCGACGAGGCCACCTCGAGTGTTGATCCGGAGACAGAACGTCTGATCCAGGAAGCGATTCTCAACATGACCCGCAAGAGGACGACCCTGGTGATCGCGCATCGCCTTTCCACGATTCGGAGGGCAGACCGGATCCTGGTGATGCACCAGGGCAAAATCAGGGAGCAAGGCACCCACGAAGAACTCATGGCGCTCAAAGGGGTGTATTACAAGCTCAACCGGTTCCGGGAAAGTTAGCCGGTTGCTGAAAAACGCCCATCTCCGGCGTTGCCCTCACCCCTCGTCGTTGCGACGTACTGGACTGTACGTCTCACTCCTCGGGATTTCGGGCGCCTTGTACCTGGGCGTTTTTGAGCAACCGGCAAGCCGCATGCCTTTCTGGCAAGATGGGACCACTTTGAACTCGCCGTCAAGGCCTGTCCCGTCGTGAAGGCTGCTCCCATCAGAACAGGAAGGGAATGAACATCTTGGTTTGCTGGATGTAGGTTTGATAGGAGAGTCCGAAAAAGCGGATATTCTCCGTTTCCTCCGCCTTGGCCGTCGCCACCAGGAAGGCGGTTGCCGCCAGAGCGAGGATCGCCGAAGGCCATGACAGGTCTTTGAAAAGCACTCCCCAGGTAAGAAAAAGCAATGAGCTGTACATGGGGTGTCGAATGTACTTGTAGGCACCTGTGGACACGAGCTGGGTCGTTTTCTCGAATCCGATGGTTGTCCCACTGTCACTCCTTTGTGCGGTGGGTTTCCCGATCATGCGCAGGAGGTGCACCGCGTGCACGACCAGGAACGCGGAGGCAATGAGAAAGATCCACGAAATCACTTGATGCAGGGAGAAAGGATTGCGAAACCAGTACTCCACGTTCAGAAGGATCAAGGCCAGGATAGCCTCCCATGCGAAGAAACGGTAGAAGCCGTGGGAACGAGGGGCGCGAAGAGAGGCCAGCGAGATGTAATCGATTCCCACCGATGCGACGACAAAGAGGATTATTTTCAGCACGGCGTTCAGCTCCACAACGACAACAGCTTGCGTTTGCCCTTACCCTGTGACTCCTATCGGGCCAAGCCCCCTTTCCATTGCATCAGACGGCGCAGGGCTTCTCGGAGCGTTTCGTCCTTCTTGCAGAAAGCAAATCGGACCAGGTGCCGGACAGGGTTGTTGCTGAAATAAAAGGCTGAACAGGGGATGGCAGCGACCCGTGCTTTTACGGGCAGCATCCTGCAGAAAGCAACGTCGTCCTCGAAACCGACAGACCGGATGTCCGCGAGAGCGTAATAAGTTCCCTCCGGCACAAAAACCCGAAAGCCAAGCTGCCGCAGCCCATCACAGAGAAAGCTCCTCTTCCTGGAGTAATCATCGAGCAATCGTTCATAGTAGCTCTCAGAGGAATCAATGCCCAGGGTGACTCCTTCCTGCAGTGCGGATTGACCGCAGAAGGTAATGAACTGGTGGCTCATGCGAACGGCTCTTGATAAATCAGGGGCCGCGACCACGAACCCCTGCTTCCAGCCGGTGAGGGACAAGGTTTTTGCCGTGGAAGAAATGGAAAAGGCACGGTGCCTGAGCCCCGGCACAGCAAGAAGGGGTACATGCTTGCGGCCGTCATAAACCAAGTGTTCGTAAACTTCATCTCCGACGGCATAAGCGTCGTATTTTTCGCACAGGGAGGCAATGAAGCTCAGCTCTTCCAGGGTGAACACTTTTCCGCAAGGATTCTGAGGCGTGTTGATGAGAATCGCCTTGGTTTTCGAGTTGAAGGCCTTGGCCAAAATGTCTTTCGGGAGGCTGAAATCAGGCAGGTTCAAAGGCACGTATCGGATTCTAGCCTGGGCCAGGGAAGCCAGCGGCGGGTAACTGTCATAAGTGGGCTCCATCAAGATAACCTCATCCCCAGGCTCAATAATGCCCAGCAAGGTGGCGCAAATCCCTTCGGTTGACCCCGCAGTGACGGTCACCTCGGTCTCCGGATCTACGTCGACCCCGTAGAATCGCATCATCTTTCGCGACACAGCCTGCCTCAAGCGGGGGATGCCGATGGAGGGACAGTACTGGTTTGGGCCGCGCATGATGGCTTCAGCGGCTCGGGCGCGAACTTCTTCCGGCCCCTCGAAATCCGGGAACCCCTGGGAGAGATTCACCGCGCCGTTTGCATTCGCAAGATCGGTCATCTCCGTGAAGACGGAAGTCCCAAAGGGTCGAAGGGATTGAGCAACAGCCCCTTTCTTTTCCCCCAAACGGCTCTCGGTCATGGCATGAATCTCCTTGAACACAGCGTGCGGCGAACCCCATTGAGGAGAAGCTACTATAAAGGAAGGCGGACGACCCGGTCAAGGCAGAAGAGAAAAACGATTTTGACGGCATTTGACGTTGAGTCGCAAAGTTTGCTAAAATTAAAAAAACGTTGAGGCATTCGGGAAGAGGCGGGATAATGTTATTTTCACCATCAGAGGTCTTGATCAGGGGGATGAGGCATGAAAGTCCATGAGTTTATGACAACCAAGATAGAGTTCATCGATGGAAACAAGAGCGTGTACGATGCGGTGGAGAGAATGGTGGATCGGCGCATCCGCTCCGTGGTTGTGCGATTTCCCGGCAAGGAGGGGGATTACGGAGTTCTCACAACCCGAGACATCGTGTTCAAAGTGCTCGCCAAAGGGACAAACCCCAAGAAAGTCAAAGTCTCGGAGATCGCTTCGAAGCCTGTCGCCTGTATCGACAAGGACATGGATTTCGATGACGCGGCGACGGCAATGGAGCGCTCAAACATCGCGAGGCTCTTTGTGTGCGATGAAGGCAAGATCATTGGTCTCATTTCGCTTTTAGATGTCATGGCCGCTGAGCTCGTGACAAGGGCAAGGGGAAATCATGATTCTTGAAAAGATCTTCTCTAACGGTAAGAAAGAGCGCCAGGTCACTGAAGACACCGAAAGGCACATCCAGCTTCTTTGCAAGGCCTGCCAGATCTTCAAAGATGCCCTGGAACGGAACGATCGCAATCTCATGTGGGAAGTGATCGAGCTTGAGAGAGACGCCGATGCCGTAAGAAGAGATGTGATTGCTCACATCTATGAAGGGGCGTTCCTGCCCTATATTCGCCCTGACCTCTGCAAGTTTGTCGAAATTGTGGATGAAGTGTTTGATGCGCTCAAGGATACCGCCTTTCACTGCCTTGATTACGAGCTTCCTGAAGCGCTCAGAGAGGAGAGCACCCGGGTCGCCCTTCTCAACTTCAGGATGTGCGAGATGCTCCTGATTTCCTTTGAAGCCATGCTCAAGGGAGCGGACCTTCGAGAGAAGATCCTCGGCATCCGGATCTATGAGAAGAAGATTGATGATATCAAGCTCATTCTGTTCAAAGATGTGGAGCAGGTGCCGGTGGCCAATTTCTGGGAAGGGAAAAAACTCTCGGATCTCCTCTCAGGACTCACCACGATCAGCGATTTCATCGAAGATGCCAGCGATCATCTGCAGATCATCAACGTCAGCACTCGGTAATCCAAACCTGCTGCCAACGCCCCACTGATCCACTTTGGTTGCGGCCAATGGCATACCTTGGAGTGATGTAGACTGAATATGTGGAAAGTCCTGAGCGGCGTCTTTCTCGGTTGGAGCCTTGGAGCCAATGACTCTGCGAATATCTTTGGGACAGGGTATGCCACAGGTCTTGTCAAATACCGCACAGCGATCTGGCTGACCGCTGTTTTCGTCATGATCGGTGCAGTGCTGGAAGGCCCCAAATGCATGGACGTGGTCGGCGACCTCTCCCGCCTCACCGCGATTGATGCCTTCTACTGCGCTCTGGCCGGCGCCATCACCATGACCGCCCTTACCATCCTCGCCATCCCCGCCTCCTGCTCTCAGGCGATCATCGGAGCCGTCATTGGCGCGGGAATTCTTTCCAGCACCGCGGACTTTTCAAAGCTTTACAAGATCGTGGCTTGCTGGGTCTTTACCCCTATCTGTGCCTTGTTCACCGCGTACATTCTCCATCGCATCCTGGGATTTCTCATCAACAGAACCATCACGAGCCTCACCAAGCGAAGCCTGTTGTATTCAGCAGGAATCATTGTGGTCGGTTGCTACGGCTCCTATACACTGGGAGCCAACAATGTAGCCAACGTCACAGGGATTTATGTGGGCCCCGGAGTATTATCGGCAGAGGTGGCCGCTCTCATCGGAGGGTTGAGCGTTGCTCTCGGTGTGCTGACGTACAGCCGAAAGGTCATGGAGACCGTGGGGAAAGGTATTGTCCCTCTTGATCCGTTTTCGGCCCTTGTGGCAGTGCTTGCCGAAGCCCTCAGTCTGCACCTGTTTACTCAAATTGGAGTGCCCGTCTCCTCATCCCAGGCTATTGTCGGCGCCGTCGTAGGGGTAGGCCTTGTAGGCGATTTGCAAACCGTGAGCGTCAAGATGCTTGCGAGAATCGGCATCGGTTGGATCATCACCCCGGTATCCGGGGGAGTGCTGGCTTATGTGTTCATCAGGGTCATGACATAGGAGGTCACCATGATCGCGCTCGGCCGTGTATGGAAGCTTTATGTCATCTATACGATCCTGCTGGTGGTCGGTTTGGCCCTTGCAGGGTTTGCGCTGGAGGCTCAGGTGAAAAAAAGCCTCACCGAACACCTAGAAGAGGACGCTTTGACGCTGGCGAAGGTGATGGCCCAATCCCTGCCTGCCTCGGAAGACACGTCCGTCCTGGATCAATTCTGCGATTCTTTCAGAAACGTTGCAGGCGCTCGAATCACACTCATGGACAGGGATGGAAAAGTGGTCGGCGAATCGGACGCTGACACCGCAGAAGTGGGAATCAAGCTGGACAGACCCGAAGTGCAGGAAGCCCTCCGGAAGGGGGAGGGGAGCAGCATCCGTTTCAGCAAAACCTTGAGGATCGATATGCTCTATACGGCTTTCTTCTCAAAAGAAAAGGGCAAAATCATTCGGCTCGCCGTGCCCATGACCAAGGTGAGAAACTTCCAGAACGAAGTGATGATCCTTTTCTCACTCGCCCTGTTCCTCGTGCCGTTCTTCGTAATCATCATCACCTTCTTCTTTACAAAGTACGGAATCTCTCAAGGGAACCAGAAGCCCTCGATCCCGTTGCGAAACACAAGGGGGATTTCAAGGTCGGAATTACATGCCCACTAGCAGGTCGCGGTGCAAGCCTTCACCGGAGCGTCACGTCATTCATCGCATAAGGGCGAGAAGGCAGAGGACGGCACCGAAGCAGAAAAGGATGGCTCCGGCGATTCTATTTGCAAATCGAAGTTGACTCAGGGTGAGTTGAGGACTGAAGAGGCTCACGGCAGCCACGAAAATGGGGGCCCAGAGTGCCGAACCTGCGAACACTCCCAAAACCAGGGCCGCGGTAGGAGCCTGAGCATCTTGCCACCCTTGAATGCCAAGACCGGTGAAGGTGGCGGTGAACACAAGGATGGATATGGGGTTGGCTAACATGAGGACGAACGAAGACCCCAGGGCAGCGAGAACTCCATGGCCCTTTGACTCAGGATCTTTCTCCGATGGGTGAGAGAGGAAGACGGTGATTCCCATGATAATCAGCACCAGTCCGCCAGCCACCTGGAGAGGGGTGTGCTCATTCCTCAAGAAATTGGAGATGTAGCTGATTCCAAGTCCTGCAACGGCGCAGTAGAGGGCGTCCACTACAGAGGCTCCGAGAACCGAAGCAACCCCAGCCAACTTTCCGTCCACCAGCGTTATCCTGACGCACAGCAAACCGATGGGCCCGAAAGGCGCGCAGATCAAGAAACCCGCGATAAGCCCTTTTATGAAAAACGACGACTCCACTTACCCTCCTCTGATACCCTCACCCGACCTTCCCCGTCAATTGGGAGGAGGCTCTTTTTTTTCGGATAGACTCTCGATCCTGTTCTTCTTCAAGTGGATTTGAATCGCCATCAGTGCGGCCGGTGTGATGCCGGAAATCCGGGAGGCTTGCCCCAAGGAAACAGGTCTCACTTTGCTGAGCTTTTCCCTGGCTTCCCTGGTAAGTCCGTAAACGGAGGCATAGTCCACTTCTTCAGATAAGCGCACGTTTTCCATCTTCTTGAGCTTTTCGACCTGCTTCTGCTGGTGCGCGATGTAGCCCTCGTATTTGATTCTCGTCTCCACCTCTTCAAAGACAGTCTCGTCTATTTCCTGAAGTTCAGGGGCAAAACGAACCAAATGCTCGAAGAGGACCTCAGTTCTTCGCAACAACTGAGTAAGAGACGTGATGTTCTTGATAGGGGTGGATCCCAGGCTTTTGAGTTGATCCACCGCAGAGGGCTCGGGCCTGACCTTCGTGTCGTTCAAGCGGTCCAGAAGTTTCTCGACAGCTTCTCTTTTCCTGCAAAACTGCCTGTACACATTCTCCGAGACAAGACCAAGGCGATAGCCTATGTCCCTGAGTCGGAAGTCCGCATTGTCTTCCCGAAGAAGGAGGCGATACTCGGCTCTGGAGGTGAACATTCGATAGGGCTCGTTGGTGCCCTTGGTGACCAGGTCGTCCAACAGGACACCTGTGTACGCCTGGGATCGGTCCAGAACGAGGGGCTCCTGTTCGCGAACCTTCAGCACGGCGTTGATGCCGGCCATAAGTCCTTGAGCCGCTGCTTCTTCGTAGCCGGAGGTGCCGTTGATCTGGCCCGCGTGAAACAGGCCTTCGACCAGCTTGGTTTCCAGGGTGGGCTTGAGCTGCAAAGGGTTCACAAAGTCATATTCGATGGCATAGCCGGGTCTGAGGATCTCCGCTCGCTCAAGGCCCGCCACGGATCTCACCATTCTAAACTGAACGTCGATCGGAAGGCTTGTGGGAATGCCGTTCGGGTATACCTCAACAGTGTCCAGTCCCTCCGGCTCTAGAAAAATCTGGTGCCGCTCTCTCTCTGCAAAGCGCATGACCTTGTCTTCAATGGAGGGGCAGTACCTCGCTCCGGTGGCCTTGATGATGCCGCTGTAGAGGGGCGAGCGGTCGAGGCCTTCTCGGATCAAGGCGTGGGTCTTTGAATTCGTGTAGGTGATATGGCAGGGAACCTGCGGCAGAGAGATTCGAGTGGTCGTGAAGGAGAAGGGTCTGGGTTTCGGATCTCCGGGCTGAACCTCCAGACCGCCATAGTCGATGGTGCGGCCGTTAAGACGGGGAGTGGTTCCGGTCTTTAGTCTTCCCACATCAAAGCCCAGGTCTTTGAGCTGCACCGAGAGCTGATTGGAAGGAGGGTCTCCCATTCGACCTGCGGGAAAATGATCGAGGCCGATGTGGATGAGACCCCTCATGAAAGTTCCTGTAGTGAGGATGACGGTTTTGGACAGGAGCCTCTCATGGATGTGAGTTTCTATGCCTTCGATTCTGCCGTCCTTGACGAGAAGACGGTCCACCATGGACTGGCGAATATCAAGGTTGGGTTGGCTCTCCACGACCTCCTTCATCCTTTTCCTGTAGAGGTCCATATCATTCTGGGACCTTGACCCTTGGACGGCCAGACCCTTTCGGGTGTTGAGGCGCCTGAACTGGATGCCGGTTTCGTCCGCATTCTTGGCCATTTCACCACCCAGTGCGTCGATTTCCTTTACCAGGTGCCCTTTGGCAAGCCCGCCGATGGCAGGGTTGCAGCTCATGGCTGCGATGTGGTCCAGATTGATGGTCAGGAGAAGAGTTGGATGGCCCATGCGTGCTGCTGCAAGGGCTGCTTCGCAACCTGCGTGGCCGGCACCCACAACGATCACGTCGTATATTTTCTCATAGGTGGGCATAGATGAAAGAAAGCCAGACGGCACAAGGTGCATGGTTAAAGCCAAAAGAAGTGCCCGTAATCCTCAGGCGAAGCAACTCTTAGGCCTCAAACAGTTTTTGTGAACGGATCCTTCAGTATAATCGATTCTTCCCGACCCGGGCCTACGGAAATGATGGAGCAAGGAACCTCGATCACTTCTTCGATCCGCTTGAGATAATTCCTGGCAGCAGCAGGGAGGTCATTCCATTTTCTTGCAGAGGTGATGTCTTCCTGCCACCCTGGCATCTCTTCGTAGACAGGAACGCATCGGGAAAGCCTCTTCAGACTGGCGGGCATGGATTCCACTTTTTTACCATCCAGCTCGTAGGCAACGCCTATTTTCAAGGTCTTCAGGCCGGTGAGCACGTCGAGCTTCGTGACGCTCAGACTGGTGAGCCCGTTGAGCCGTGCAGCATCCTTCACCGCAACGAGGTCCAGCCAGCCGCAGCGGCGCCTCCGTCCTGTGGTCGCCCCGAATTCGCAGCCCCTCTCCTGCACGTAATTCCCGATCTCGTCCGTCAACTCTGTAGGGAAGGGTCCGGCGCCGACTCGCGTGGTGTAGGCTTTTACGATACCCAAAATGTGATGGAGTTTATCAGGGCCCACACCCGCGCCGCTGCACGCTGCACCGGATATGGGGTTGGAAGAGGTGACATAAGGATAGGTGCCGTGATCAATATCCAGGTGGGTCCCTTGAGCGCCTTCGAAAAGGACTTGCTTGCCCTGCCGGATGGCCTGATCGATTTCGAGCGAAACATTCGTCAGGTACGGCTTCAGAATCTCTCCGATGGCCAGATATCGATCATAAATGGGCTGGAATTCTAGAGCCTCGGCGTTGAGAAATTTCGTGAGGTAGAAATTTTTCTCTTTGAGGTTGCTCCGGATCTTCTCTTCGAGAGTGTCCGCTTCAAGGAGATCGATGGCTCTGATTCCCGTTCTTCCTGCCTTGTCTTCGTAGCAGGGGCCTATGCCCCGGCCCGTGGTTCCGATTTTGTCTTTCCCCTTGGCCGCTTCTCTGGCCCTGTCGATAGCCCTGTGGTAGGGCAGGATAATGTGAGTCTTTTCGCTCAGAGCAAGACATGCGGGGCTCACATCCACCCCTTTTTTTCGCAGGTCCTCCATTTCTTCGAGAAGAACCTCAGGGTCGAGCACCACGCCGTTGCCGATAAAGCACTTTCTGCCTTTGTGAAGAATGCCGGAGGGGATGAGGTGGCAGATCGTTTTCTCGCCACAAACAACCAAGGTATGGCCCGCATTGTTTCCGCCCTGGAATCGGACCACCAGGTCTGCCTTTGCGCTCAGGTAGTCAACGACCTTTCCCTTGCCTTCATCGCCCCACTGGGTACCTACGACTGCTACGTTCGCCATCGAAACTCTCCGCTATCTTTAGTTCCACAAATAAATCACTCACAAGTCTTGTTACGGGACGCCTCGCTCTTTGAAAATCCGATTTCTTCTAATCCCAATAGCGAAGTCTTGTCAATGGGTTTATATTCGCTTATCATGGATAATTTATACGTCTCGGGCCCCTGTAACTGTAACATTCCTCCGCATCCACGCACCATTTAAGAGCGCCGGAAAGATTGGACACGTTCAGGCTGCCTGTCGTCATGCCGCCGTGCGGATTAGCTTGTTAGGGGCATTGCACTGCGCAGGTTTTTCTATTCTTGCCAAACATATCAGAGGGTGAACCCCTGTCAAGCCCGAAGAGTGACGAGATATCCCTTGAAAAAGGTAATGGAGGGGGGTTAAGA
>Ga0209706_10001410_pt1 | contig 13576 bp, 11 predicted proteins | sample PPLLaktember2015_6_FD_187263 | JGI IMG/M metagenome (GOLD analysis project Ga0209706, IMG submission 187263) | Freshwater sediment microbial communities from Prairie Pothole Lake near Jamestown, North Dakota, USA - PPLs Lake P8 Core (1) Depth... | ecosystem: Environmental > Aquatic > Freshwater...
GAGCCGAGGCCACCCATGCCGATGATCAGCACGCGTGTGGCCAGCAGCCGTTGCTGGCCCTCGATGCCAATCTGCGGCAGCAGGATCTGGCGGCTGTAGCGGAGCAGTTGCGGGTCGTCCATATCGGAATATTAAACGATTCCGCCATCCGCAGCAGGGCGGCGAAGCGGCAGGTGGCGCCGAGCAGCTTGTGCGGCTGCGCCAGCGTGGTGGTGAAGGCCGATTGCGCGGCGTCGCCGGCAGTGTCGGGCCTCAGGATGGCGCTCAGGCGCTCGTCGCGTCCGCCAAGCACCACCCTGGCAATGCTCTTCCTCGAACCGCTTCAGCGGATTGTTCCGGGTGCATGTGTCCCGCGGCATCCACCGAATGAAGGAGCCGAATTTATTATTGAGGCACGATATGAAACTTCGACAGCTGCACGAGCGCGGCTTAAGATGATTTCATGACTATGTCGAACAGGCTCCGTGCCCCCCAGTGGCGGACGTGGTGGTTGCCCGCCGTCCTTGCATCGGTACTGGTGCTGTTACAGGCAAGTGGATTTGCGCCGGTCTTGCGTTATGAGCGATTGTTCGTGGCCCACGGTGAACCCTGGCGTCTGATCACGGGCAACTTCGTGCATCTTGGTTGGCATCATTTGCTGCTCAACCTGACCGGCTTGGTGCTGATCCAGACCCTGTTTGCCGATCGAATCGGATCTGTCCTGGCGATTTCCGTGGTGGTCGTGGCCAGCGTCTGCGTGGGGGTCGGGCTGCATTACCTCAGCGGCATGGTGCCGTGGTATGTAGGATTTTCAGGCGTGCTGCACGGTTGGTTCGCTGCTGGTGCCATTCTGTTGCTGGTTGAACGACCACGGTCCTCGGTCCTGGCCACGCTGTTGCTCGTTGCTCTCGTTGCCAAGCTGGTCGGAGAGCAACTCGGATTGGCCTTGTTCGCCTCATCAGATTGGTTGGGCGGCGCGGTGGTCGTCGAGGCGCATCTGTATGGCGCGTTGGGCGGCGCATTCGTCGGGGGACTGTACAGTATTTTCAAAAAACAAGGCCCGCCGATTGGCGGGCCTTGAGTGAACGTAACTGTTGTGACTGATCAGGCAAGCAGTGGACGCCGCAGACGACGGCGTACCAGCAACGCCGCCACCAGTCCGCCAATACTGAACCAGCCGATTGATCCACCGCCGCCGCCACCGCCACCACCGCCACCGCCACCGTCGCATCCCAGCGATACGGGCGAGAAAGTCGCAACATCCAGAACCGTATCGAGATCCGGGTACTGCGTGACGATCATATGAGGATAATAGGTACCACAGGGTGGCGCCGAATAAGATGGCGAGGTTGAAACGTTGACAAAGCTTTGCCCGGGAGTCAGCGTACCGGTTCCGTTTATATAGGAAAGATTGGCATCTGCGAGGGCATAGCCTGTACCGTAAGGACTGCTTCCCGTTGTAGCGATTAGTTTGAGATGCAGTGTGCCGGTCGTACTACTGGTGTTATTGACGATGTTCGCCGCTGTAAGGGTCACAGTGCTTCCGTTGACCGCGTAAGTAATGCTCCCGGACAAATCGACGGTACCGCCGCCACCTGGTGGTGGTGGCGGTGGTGGTGATGGCGCACCACCGCTGCATCCCAGCGACTGGGTGTTCGGGAAGGTTACGGAATCCTGGATCGTGCTGAGATTCGGGTACTCCAAGACAGTAATGTGAATGTAATACGTGCCACAGGCTGGCGCTGTATACGTGCCATAGGCCGTGATGCCGTAAAAATATGCCCCCGATGGCAGTGTACCGGATGATGCAGCACCGCCAGATGTAGACGCTAAACTTACGAGTGCGAGCGTGTAGCCCGCTCCGACAGGGCTGCTTTGCGTTGTTGCCCGGAGTTCAAGATAAAGAGTGCCGGTCGTATAGTTTGCGGTATTGTTGGTAATCCGGTCGACGTTCATGGTCACGGTGCTACCGGATATTTGGTAGCTGGTATTCCCGGAAATATCGATTGTCGCCTGCGCGTTGCTGGCCATGGCCAGCAGTGCCAGTCCGGCAATCGACAACAGGCCAAGGCGGACTCGTGCGAGATTAACCATTGTTCACAACCTCCCTGACCTGCACGGAGTCACCGCACTGCACATCGATATAGCGTTCGGTCCTATTTTCTGTCTGCCCCAATGACAGCAGGGTCTGACCCCAGGCAGATGGACAGACGCTGTCCGCTCCTGCTTGCGCATCGAGTTGCAAAGGCGCGGTCAACGCCCACGACGTGACCGATAGTCCCGATGCCGTTTGATTGATGAATTGCACCGTGTTGGCGGCGACGCCTCCGCTGTACACCGCCACGCGGTAGGTCTTGCCACCAGCCTCCAGCGTCGTCAGGGACCGCCGTAGCAGGGTTTGCGAAGCCTTGTCGCCGGCCTCCGGCCGCGTCACCGACCGCTGATGCACGGATTGCGAGGCCTTTTCTTCGGCCTGCACTTGGGCTGCGCCCAGTGCCGCCAGTACTGCGCACCCCAACAGTACCGGCAAGCGGCCACTTCGGGTTGAATATTTCATTTGCATGCTGTTTCCCCCTTGGTGAAAGACTTAGAGACTCGATCAGCTCTGATACTCATGGATGATCATCCGTTGATGATGCATTGGAAGGTTGTTACGCCTTGTTGTTCTGCGGTACGTTCCATCTCTCCGATCGCGCCATCCTGAAGGCGCCCGAGTCACAGATGAGTCACAGATGTCTCGACGGGTGGACCGGGTCATTTGCCGTTCGCCGGTTCTGGGCCGGCAGTGACCGGCGCGACCAGGATTGCCCACAGTTCATCGATGTTGCTGAAGGCGAGCGGCAGGACCTGTCCCGGTTGTTCGATTACCCCGACCAGTTGTTGGTGATGGTCTTCCTGGACCCGGTAAACGCGCACGACATAGGAATACATAGGTCTTTTCTCGATGGGCACCGGGATTGGCGCCAGCGAGCGCACTCTGGCGGAACGCCAGTCACAGATGAGTCACGGATGGAGGTCGGAGTGGTCGGGAGGTTTTCCCGTCGGAAACTGCGGTCCCAGGAGCGGCGCAGCCGCTCTGCCAAAGCACACGCTGGCGCGCAATCCAGTAAAATCACTTCGCGTCGGCTTGGGTGATTTGTAGGCCATGTCTTGTCCCGCCGTGGCTCAACGCGGGGTGCCGTCTGCGTCGTGGTTAACAACACTTTTCCGGTCTATGATCGGTGAGTCCAGCGTGCACCAGTCCTCGGTATGCGCGATGAGGCGATCCCGGCCCGTGCGCCCTCGGCCTTGCGGCGCACTCTTGGGATGTGACCAACCGTGCGGTAGGTCACCCCGCGACAGCTCGACTATCAGACTTGAGCATATTGTCGCGCTTGGCTGTAATTCACATGGAACTAACGGGTCACGACTTCTTCCCACCAGTCGGGAAACGCCGCCTTCACTTCGCCCGATCGATACAGGGTGTTGGCGGTTTCGAGCGCTTCCAGGCCCGGCGCGGTTTTGATGACGTAGATGTTCGACCCAATCTCCAGTTTCTTCATCATCTCCAAATTGCGCGTGCTCAACCAGTTGTTCACCGCCGCTTCGTCCCACTGCGGGTCGAGGTAGACGATGACATTGCCCGGCAAGGCGCGCATGCGGCCGGTGTTGGCCGGCCCATCATGAAACACGGCCGAATATTTACCTTGCGGATTGCTGGCCTTGAGATTGCGCAGGGCGGTATCCGCCGTGTTGTCCAGTTGCCAGAAACGGACGACGTCCTGCTGTTGTTTCGTGGACATGACCCGGGCGCCGGAAACGGCACTCTTCATGGCGCTCTCGCCTTCCGCGCCTGGATTGAACTCCGCCACGACTTTGGGATTCAACCACACCTGCTGCTCGCGGTCGCCGTCGTACCAGACATAAGCCTGCGTGAGCGGTGTCGATTTACTCATGGTCTTTTTCGAATCCATGGCACAAGCCACGTTCAAGGACAGGACAAAAGACAGGGTAGCGGAGAGCAATATCGTCAGCGTTTTCCCAACCGGGATATTTGAGATTGTCATGGCATCAATTCCTTAATTAATTAGTGTTGGGTGACGACCGCATTGCCGGCCGTGTTCACGCGCTTATGGTTCGAGGCGCAATCACTCACCGGCCATAAAACTTGAGGCTCCAAGATTGAAAGGTTCCAGTATCGACAGCCGCGAGATCTTTCACGGTCAGGGTCCAGTTGCCGTTGGCGGCTTCGCCCAGATGGCGGGCGCTGCCGAACACCCAGCCACTATAGGCAGTACACACGTTGCCAGCACAGGCGTGCTCTGCTGATAGCTGGCTAACCGCGCCGGCCGGACTGGTAAGCGTGATCTCCAGATCACCGGAATAAGTATGGTTCGCCGCACTGAAGGTGATTTCGATAAACTCGATATTCGCGATCCCGCTGCCGGTGATGTTGATCGTATCATTCACACCAGTTGCATTATTGTCAGGAATTGCCAGGCCCGGTGAGGCGAGCGCAGACGTGAAAGTCACCTCCGGACCGACGTTAATCCATGTTGATGCCAACGTTACCGCAGCCTGGGCGTCGATCACGCCGAACCCATATTTGTGATTGAAATGATAAGCCGGCGTCGTGCTGCTGGTCGTCCACCCCGCGTCGGTCGGATCGTTCTTGCGCGCGGATTGGGCCAGGATCAGACGCACGTCGCGCCAACCTAAGGTCGGCTTGGCCTCCAACATCAAGGCGATCGCCCCGGCGGCACCCGGGGTCGCGGACGAAGTGCCGTTCATGCATTTCGTGTAATTGGTATTGGCGTAATCGCTGATACCTGCGGTTGCAGTGGTATTGTAGCCGGCTGCGCTGGTGCGATCGGTCGTGGTAATGGTATGCGTGTCACAAAACTCGCCACCCGGCGTGCTGATCCATACATTGGCGCCGGATTCGGAGTAGGAAGACTTGACCCCGCGGTCGGTGACGGCAGCCACGGCGATCACACCGCGGTTGTTCGCCCGGCCGTCATAGTTGGAGTTGTCGGTCGGCGCGCCATTCCCGGCCGCCCACGTGTAGATCGTGCCTAGACCGTTCCGTCCGCTGGTGAGTCCGGAAGTAATGGCGGTGCGCCAGAGGCTGGTGGATGCATCCAGCGTACCGTTGTCATCCGGCGCGCCCCAACTGTTGGTGGAAATGTGCACGTTTGGCGAGCCGCGCGTCATGGCGTTGGCTTCGTTGGTGGAAATCGAGCTTTGCAACAGGTTGTAACCCACCATGTTGGCGCGCGGCGCGACGCCGAGCCCACCCAGGGTGTTGTCGCGCGCCGCGGCAATTCCGGCAACGGCCGTCCCATGGCTGCCGCCGGTGGGGTCCGACCCGCCGTTCAGGTAGTTGTAACTCAGGCCCGCGGCGACATTGGCGGTCAAATCCTCATGGGCGATTTCCAGACCGTCGTCCACGACTGCAATGCGTACGCCGGTGCCTCTGCGTGTCGCCCACACCGGCTCCACGTTCAAGTCTTCGCCCGCCACACCCGCAATCCCCGTGTTACCAGGCTGCCCGGTGTTTTTGAGATGCCACTGATCCACAGCAAGCGGATCCGTTGCTGCGATCGGTGATGGCGTTGGTGCTGGTGCACCTCCCCCTCCACCACCTCCCCCGCAGGCAGAAAGGACGAGGGCGATCAACAGACTCGCGAATGGAATTCCGATTGAATAGTGCATCTTGCTTGCTCCCCTTTGGGCAGTGGTACTCTTGTTTTGTGTCTTACCTTAAATAATTGAAGGCAATAGGGCTAAGGGAAAATGAGCCGTATCATCAGCAGTGCGGCCATACCCTTTTGCGTGGTCGCAAGTGTGTTTCTGTTATCACCCTGTTCGCCGTGGTTACCTTCCTTCTCTCCGGCGTCGCCATCCTGGAGGCAACGGAGTCACAGATGAGTCACGGATGCCCCGTCGGGCGATCCGGGTCCGAAACGGCCGGTGCGGTCAGAATTGCCCACAGTTCATCGACATTGCTGAAGGCGAGCGGTAGGACTTGCCCGGGTTCTTCGACCACCCCGATCAGTTGTTGAGGATGGTCTTCCTGAAACCGGTAAACGCGCACGACATAGGTATGCATAGGACTTCGTCTCGATGTGCACCGGGATTGGCGCCAGCCGGTGCACTCTGGCGGAACGCTAGTCACAGATAAGTCACGGATCGGGGTCGGGACCGGCCGGGAGGTATCCCGGTGGAAACGGCGGGTGTCAGGACTGGCGCAGGCGCTCGGCCAGGGCGTAGGTTTCGGCGCCGGGCTGGATACCGAGAATCTTGGCCAACAATGCGCGACAGCGCTCGAAGCTGGCCAGTGCTTCGGCCCGCCGGCCGAGTTCACCATAGGTGGTCATGAGACCGCGATAGAAGTCCTCGATCAGGGGGTCGATCTCCAGCCCCTGGAGGTAGAGCGTGACCGCCTGTTCCCGCTGCCCGGCGGCGCCGAGCCGGCGCGCCTCGTGGGCGAGGAAACGCAGGAACCGCGAGCGCAGCCGCTCGCGCGCCGGCAGCGCCCACGCGCTGTCGCTTTCCTGTTCGAGAAACGCGCCGCGATAAAGGTTGAGCACCGGCATGGCGGCACCGACCGCCACCGGCGCGTGCTCGATCGCGGTGATCTGCGCCTCCAGCGCCCAGGTGTCGAGCCAGCAGTGGCGCGGGTTGAGGCTTACGCGCCCGTCCTGCACCACGACCGTGTCGTCGCCGCCGAGCAGCTTGCGCAGCCGCGCGAGCGTGGTGGTGAAGGCCGATTGTGCGGCGTCGCCGGCGGCGTCCGGCCACAGGATGGCGCTCAGACGCTCGTCGCGCACCTCGCGCCCGCCGAGCGCGATCAGTACCTTGAGCAGCTCGAGTGGTTTGCGTGGCGGCTTGCCCTCGAAGCGCAGCGGCTGTCCATCCTTCATTAGCTGGAAGCTGCCGAGGCTGTGGATCTTGACCGGAAACGGCCAATGGTCAGAGAACCGGTAGGCGTCCGGCGGGACGAGACGATGCGCGGCGATGAGTGCGCGGCAGTGCTCGGGCTCGATATTCGCCTCCAACGCCTTGCTGCACAGTAGCGCCATGCTCTTCGGGTCCTGCCACATGAGCGAGCGGTAGCCGTTCTCGCGCGCGATACGGTAGGCCTCGCGCAGCGCGCCGAGCCCGCGCGCCGTATCGCCACTCGCGAACGCCGTTTCGGCGAGGCAGGCTTGGGCGAGATACTCCATCCAGCGACCGTGATACGCACGTGTCAGTGCCAGGGCCTGCTCGCCGTGGGCAAGCGCCTCGGCATATTCGCCGCACTGGCGCAAGCTGTGGGCGAACTCGATATGTGCCGTAGACTGTTCGAATGCACCGCCCTTTGGCTTGATCACTGCGATGTTCCATTCGTTGCGCCGGCGGGCCGCGTCTGCGTCGCCCCGCACGCGTTCCAGCCATGCACTCAAGAGCTGGTGGTGTGCAATTTCGAGTGGGCGATGTGATGATGTGAGCTGCCCGGCTTGTGCAAGATAACGCGCAGCCGCGTCGATATCCTGAGCATTCAGGTTTGCATAGACGCCACCGGTATGAACCAGGAAATCCCAAATCCGCACGCCGCTTTTTTCTGCCAGCGCGATCGCGCCTGCAACCTCGCCAAGTGCCGTATCGTTGACGTTGTGTTGCCATAGCCACACTGCGTGGTTGAAATCCCAGTGAATGCGTGCGGCTGCTGTGATTGACGACGCCAGCCGATCCGGACGTAAAGTACGAACGAGTCGTTCAGCCTTGTGTAGATCGCCATGCCATAAGTTGTAGAAGAGCAGCAGAAAGGCCCCCATCTCGAGCCGGTCGCTGGGATCGGGGCAGTGGCTGATCATGGTCTCCAGACGCTCGGCCCACAAACCCATGTCCGGATGTTGCGGCTGGTGGAACTGCAACGCGAGAAACATGCCCAGGATCACGCGACCCTGCAAGTCGGGCGGGAGCGGCGCCAGCCGCGGCACAATCTTCTGTTCGGCGAGCACGATCCAGCGCCCCAGCAATGATGAGTCGCTCCAGTCCATGGCAATGGCCTGGATGACGCCGGACCACGCGAGCACAAGACCGGCAATATCGTTGTCGGCGTCGCTGAAGTGTTCGGTCGCTTGCTCAAACAGCGCACGACTTTCGCTAAGATCGAACGGAAGCCGCGCGGCCCCGAGGTAGAAAAGCAACCAGGGGTTGGTATCGCGCAGTTCCGCGGGCAGTGCATGCAGCCATGTCGCCAGCGTGTCATGCCGGCCCTGGGCGAGCAGGCCTTGGGCGTTCTGGACAACGAGTTCGGTCAGGCCTGTCCAATCCGCGGCGCCGATGAACAATTGTGCTGCTTCCTCGGGTTGGTCGTCGTCCACCAGCAGGTTCGCGGCGGCACGTTGCAAACGCTGGCGATCGGCCTCGGAAGACCTCCTTCGAAGTTCATTGAGCAGAAAATTCCGGAACAACGGATGGAACTGGTAGTGGCCGGAGGCATGGTGATTGGTAAAGCAGTGGGCGCGCACCAGCTCTTCCAGCTGTTGCCCGGCGTGCGGACTGCCAGTCAGTTCTGCCGCCATGGCGGCCGACACCGCCGACGGGATGGCGAGCGGCGGCAGCAGCTCACGCGTGGCGGGGTCCATGCGCTGGAAGACTTCGGAAGCAAGGTAGTCGAATGTCGTTTGGCCGCCCTGCTCCATGAGCGAGCCGCCAGTAGCAGTGGTGTCGGATGATTCGAGCAGCAGCATGAGTCCCGCCGCCCAACCGTGGGTGCGTGCATGCAGCTGCTGGAGTGCGGCCGGAGAGGGCGCGGCGCGCTTGCCGCATTGCAGTTTCACAAGCCCTGCGACCTCCTCCAGCGTAAAGCGCAATGTGTCCCAATCCAGCATCGCCACGACGCCTTCAGCGCGCCGCCGGGCCAGCGCCGCGGGCGGGGCCTGCCGGCTCAGACACAGCAGACGCATGTCGGGCGGCAGGGCCGTGAGCCCTTCGGCCAGAAATCCGTGCAGCGCGGCGTCGGTGCCGACCTCCTGATAATTGTCGAGCACCAGCACCGTGTCTGGCGGAAGCACCTGGGCAAGCGCTTCAAAAAGATGTTTGGCAAACGCCGGCAGGCCGAGTTGATACTCGGCCGTCAACAGCGGCAGTTTCGCGGCACGGCGCGGTGCGATGCGTTGCGCGGCCAGGCGCAGGTAGTATACGAAGCTCGCCGGATCGGCGTTGTCGGCCTCGAGCTGCAACCACAGACAGGGACGGTGGCGGGCTTTCAGGTAACTCGCGGCCAGGGTGGTCTTGCCGGCGCCGGCCGGTGCGGTGATGAAAATGATTGGACGGCGGCCGGCGTCATCCAGGGTCTTGTAGAGGCGTTTGCGCTCGCAGACGGTCGCCAGCAACGGCGGAGAAATTTTCGCCAATGCCTGCGGCGCGACCCGGGGGCGGTGTGTGGCGCGTCGGACCTTTGTGGCGGGCGGTCGTTTCCGCCGGGGTGAGACAGGCATGCGTCGTGCTGTGGCTGAGAGCCGGGATCGGCCAGATAGTTATGGTGCAATATTCAGGCCAGTCCCGCTGCGATGCAAATAAGCGGACACTGATGCATGGCCGTGTCTGGTTTCAGACCGTGCCGGAACTGACCCGTGGCAGGCCCTGCAGGTCCGGGCAAGTGGCCACGGATTCATAGCCTTGCCCAGCGAGAATTGCATGCACTGCCGGCGCCTGATCAAAACCGTGTTCGAGGAGTAGAAAGCCGCCGCTACGGATATGCCGGCGCGCGTCAGCAGCGATGACGCGGATGGCCGACAGGCCGTCGGCACCAGCGACCAGCGCCCCCCGGGGCTCGAAGCGCACATCGCCTTGCGTGAGGTGCAGGTCTTGTTCGGCGATGTACGGCGGGTTACTGACGATCATGTCCAGCAGCTCATCGGCGAGTGGGGTCAGCCATTCACCGTGACGAAATTCGACATTGGCGATCGCCAGATGGACGTCATTCGCCTGTGCGATGGCGAGCGCTGCCTCAGAAACATCTGTTGCAATCACCCGGCACCGCGGGCGCTCCATGGCGATCGCCAGCGCGACCGCGCCCGAGCCGGTGCCAAGATCGGCGATGGTCCATTCCGCATCGTCGGGAATGTGTGCTAGTGCCTGCTCGACGAGCAACTCGGTTTCGGGGCGCGGGATGAGCACGTCCGGGGTCACGCTCAGGTCGAGCGACCAGAATTCGCGTCTGCCGGTGAGGTAGGCAACCGGCTCGCCGCGGGCGCGGCGGGTGAGCAGTTCACGCAGCCGTTTTTCGCTTTCCGGCGGCAGCAGTTCGTGCGCGCGTGTGATGAGCGTGGTGCGCGCGTGGCCGGTGACGTGCATCAGCAGCACCTCGGCATCGAGGCGCGGCGAGGGCGAGGCGGCCGCAAGCTGATGGGTTGCGTGCCGGATGAATTGTTCGAGGGTCATGGCCATGATGAAGTGTTGTGGGAGCGGTCCTATGGCCGCGATTATTTATCAGCAACGCGCGGCCATAAGGCCGCTCCCACATGCTCAGCCGCCGGCCAACGCCGCGAGCTTGTCGGCTTGGTCCTCGGCAATGATCGGATCAATGAGGTCGTCGAGCTCGCCGTCCATGATGCGTTCGATCTTGTAGAGCGTCAGGTTGATGCGGTGATCGGTGACGCGCCCCTGCGGAAAGTTGTAGGTGCGGATGCGGTCGGAACGGTCGCCGCTGCCGACTTGGCTCTTGCGCGAGGCGGCCTCGGACTCGCGCTGCTTGCGCTGTTCCGCCTCCAGCAGGCGCGCAGACAGCAGGCTCATGGCGCGCGAGCGGTTCTTGTGCTGCGAGCGTTCGTCCTGGCACTCGACCACGATACCGCTCGGCAGGTGGGTGATGCGGATCGCCGAGTCGGTCTTGTTCACGTGCTGGCCGCCGGCGCCGCTGGCGCGGAAGGTGTCGACCTTGAGGTCGGCGGGGTTGAGCACGATGGCGTCGATCTCCTCGGCCTCCGGCAGGATCGCCACGGTGCAGGCCGAGGTGTGAATGCGGCCTTGCGCCTCGGTGGCCGGCACGCGCTGCACGCGGTGGCCGCCGGATTCGAACTTGAGACGCGAGTACACGCCGTTGCCGGCGATGCGCGCGATGACCTCCTTGTAGCCGCCATGCTCGCCGTGACTAGCGCTGATGATTTCGACGTTCCAGCCGCGCGTCGCCGCATAGGCGCCGTACATGCGGAACAGGTCGCCGGCAAAAATCGCCGCCTCGTCGCCGCCGGCACCGGCGCGGATTTCGAGAAAGATGTTGCGCGTGTCGTTCGGGTCTTTCGGCAACAGCAGCCGTTGCAATTCCTGCTCAAGGCCGGCGAGGTGTTCCGACAGACGCCGGACCTCATCCTCCACCATGTCGCGCATACCGGGATCGGATTCGTCGAGCATGGCACGCGCCGCAGCCAGTTCGCGCGCGGTTTCGCGGTGTTCGCGGTAGCGGTTCACCAGCGGCTGGATCTCGGAATACTCGCGCGACAGCGAGCGGAACCGGTCCTGCGCGCCGATCACGGACGGATCGGAAAGCAGGGCGCTGATTTCTTCGAGGCGCAGATCGAGATTTTCCAGTCGCGACTGGATGGTGGGTTTCATGACGGCGGGCTAAAGCTCGTCGCCGAGGTCGAACAGCCGGCGCGCCGCCTCGAGCAGTTGTGCATCACCGTCGTGGCCGGCCTTCTTCAAGGCATCGCTCGGCGCGTGCGTGAATTTGTTGGCCAGGGCACGCGCGAGCTGCGCCATGACCTTCTGCGGGTCGTCGCCGCGCGCCAGCCGTCGCTGCGCGCGTTTCAGTTCCGCATCGCACACCGCGGCCGTGGTCTCGCGCAACGCGCGGATCGCGGGTACCGAATCCAGCGAGCGCACCCAGTGCATGAAGTCCACGGACTGGATGTCGATGATCTTCTCCGCTTCTTTTGCCGCTTCCTGGCGTGACTGGATGTTCACCTGGACCGCCTCCTGCAGGTCATCCACGGTGTAGAGATACACGTCCGCCAGTTCGCCGACCTCCGGTTCGATGTCGCGTGGCACCGCCAGGTCCACCATGAACACCGGCCGGTGACGGCGCGCCTTGAGCGCACTTTCCACCGCGCCTTTGCCAAGAATCGGCAGCTGGCTGGCGGTGGAGGAAATCACGATGTCGGCTTCCGGCAGGCGCTCGGGCATCTCGGCCAGCGAGATGGCCTCGCCGCCGCAGGTATCGGCGAGCAACTGGGCACGCTCGGCGGTGCGGTTCGCCACCAGAATACGGGTCACGCCCTGTTCGCGCAGGTGGCGCGCCACGAGATCGATGGTCTCGCCGGCACCGATGAGCAGCACCTGCTTTTCGGCCAGGTTCTGGAAGATCTGGCGCGCCAGACTCACGGCGGCATAAGCCACCGAGACGGCGCTTGCGCCGATGGCGGTGTCGGTGCGCACCTGCTTCGCGACCGAAAAGGTCTGCTGAAAAAGCCGGTTCAGGATCTTGCCGGTGGCGCCGGCCTTGTGTGCCAGGGTAAAGGCGCTCTTCATCTGCCCGAGAATCTGCGGCTCGCCCAGCACCATCGAATCGAGGCCGGCGGCCACGCGGAAAGCGTGCTTCACCGCCTCCTGGTCGGGGAGCAGGTAGAGATGCGGCTGGATGTCGTTGGCCGGCAGCCGGTGGAAATCGCAGAACCACTTGACCGCCGTGCGGCTGTCGTCCGCATCCAGGCGGCAATACACCTCGGTGCGGTTGCAGGTCGAGAGGATGGTGGCTTCGTCCACGCCCGCCTGCGCGGTGATGTCGTGCAGTGCCTGCGGCAACTGCTCGGGCGCAAACGCCGCCTGCTCGCGGATGGCGACCGGCGCGGTCTTGTGGTTGAGGCCGAAGGCGATGAGGTGCATGCGATCCGGGTTGTCGGACGGGTGGGGCAACGGCCCGGCCATCCGTCTTGAATGTAAAATGTATTATAGGTCTCCCCGGTTCCGGCCAAAAGCGGAAACCGCGAAGGCTGCCGTTGCCGGCAGGCGGGGAACCCGGTGTACTATACTGAAAACCATCCCGGACAGGGCATTGCCGTATCCGAATGTCGGCGGTTTCCCGCGCTGGAAGCGGGCCGGAAGGCGCCCTGGCCGGGAACGAATGGTTAATCGAGTTGTCCCTGTGAATCAGGGTTGCCGCAGCGCAGGCCGGAGACTGTACATCATGAAACTCACCACCCTGTCGATCACGCTTCTGGCGGCGCTTCTCGCCGCCTGTCAGGCGGTGTCCCCTCGTCCGGAGGCGACGAATGACGCCGCGGCCAGCGAAAAACAGGCACTGCCATCCATCCCGCTCACGCCGGATGTGCTGTATCAGTTGCTGCTCGGCGAGATCGCCGGTCATCGCGGCCAGCTCGATGTTTCGGTGTCGGCCCTGAGCCGCGCCGCCCAGAAAACCCGTGACCCGCGGCTCGCCGAACGCGCCACGCTGGCGGCGTTGCATGCGCGCCACCCGATGGATGCGCTTCCCAATGCGCTTCTGTGGGTAGACCTCAAGCCGCAGAGCAGCGAGGCGCACGAGGCGCTGGCCGCGGTGTACATGGAGACCGGTAAACCGGCCGAGGCGCGGCAGCATTTTGAGAAAATCATTGCGCTCGGCGGTGAC
>Ga0209706_10001411_pt1 | contig 13575 bp, 19 predicted proteins | sample PPLLaktember2015_6_FD_187263 | JGI IMG/M metagenome (GOLD analysis project Ga0209706, IMG submission 187263) | Freshwater sediment microbial communities from Prairie Pothole Lake near Jamestown, North Dakota, USA - PPLs Lake P8 Core (1) Depth... | ecosystem: Environmental > Aquatic > Freshwater...
AAATGACGGCTTTGTGACGATACGATGACAGTGCGCGGCTGGCGGGGCCTCAGAGGGCGCGCTCGTACCAGGGCTTGCTCGCATTCACGATCTTTACCACCGAAAGCATGACAGGTACCTCGACGAGCACGCCGACGACGGTCGCCAGGGCCGCGCCGGATTCGAATCCGAACAGGACGATCGCAGTCGCCACCGCAAGCTCGAAGAAGTTGCTTGCGCCGATGAGCGCAGACGGCGCAGCGACACAGTGCGCGACACCGAAGGCCCGGTTCAGCAGGTAAGCAAGCCCCGAGTTGAAATAGACCTGTATGAGTATGGGAACTGCGAGCAGGGCAATGATGAGCGGTTGCCGGATGATCTGCTCGCCCTGGAATCCGAACAGCAGGACCAGTGTCGCCAGCAGGGCAACAAGCGAGGCCGGGCCCAGTCTCGCCAAGGTACGTGCGAGCGCGGCGTCACCTCCTTTCGCGATCAGTATCCGGCGCAAGACCTGCGCGATCACGACCGGCACGACGATGTAGAGGGCGACCGACAGGAACAGGGTCTGCCACGGCACGGTAATTGCCGACAGCCCGAGGAGAAGGCCGACGATGGGTGCGAACGCAAAGATCATGATCACGTCATTGACGGCGACCTGGCTCAGGGTGAAATGGGGCTCACCGTCCGACAGGTTGCTCCAGACAAATACCATGGCTGTGCACGGCGCCGCGGCGAGGATGATCAGCCCGGCGATGTAGGACGTTATCTGGTCCGCGGGCAGGTATGGCGCAAACAGGTTGCCAATGAACAGCCAGCCGAGGAAGGCCATCGAGAACGGCTTGACGGCCCAGTTGATGAACAGCGTCACGCCGGCGCCGCGCCAGTGCTCTTTGACCTTGCCGAGTGCGCCGAAATCGATCTTCAGCAGCATCGGAATGATCATCAGCCAGATCAGTATCGCGACGGGCAGGTTGACCTTCGCCACCTCCATCGCACCGATGCGCTGGAACACGTCGGGCATGAAATTCCCGAGCGCAACGCCGATGACGATGCAGATTGCCACCCACAGCGTCAGGTAGCGCTCGAAGACACTCATGTCACGATGTCGCTCGCCTCGCTGCGACCGATGGTGCGCAGCCGCGCCAGAAGCTCGTCCCGATCCGACGAGCCGATCGGCAGTCCAACAAGCCTTGCAATGCGGCTGTCGAGCTCGTCAAAGGCCTTGCGGAAGGCGGCCCGCTGTTCCGTCGCGGAGCCCTCCACCGCCGCCGGGTCGGCAATGCCCCAATGAGCAGACAGCGGATGGCCGGGCCAGACCGGGCACGCTTCGCCCGCCGCGTTGTCGCAAACCGTGATCACTGCGTCCATTACGGGTGCACCCGGTGCGGCAAATTCGCTCCAGCTCTTGCTGCGGACACCGGCTGCCGGCAGCTTCATGTCCCTCAGGAGATCCAGCGCGATCGGGTGAACCCTGCCTTTAGGCTGGCTTCCCGCGCTGTAGCCGACGAGGCGGCCGCCCCCTCGCCCGTTAAGCAGGCTCTCCGCGAGGATGCTGCGCGCGGAGTTGCCGGTGCACAGGAACAGGACGTTGAACGGCCTGTCAGCCACTTCACGCCGCCTTGTTCGGTGCGCAGCAAGGCTTGGCGCGGGCGCCCTCCACGGCCTGTTCGCCGAAGGAATCGCTCGCACCCGTGGTCAGGAAGGTCTCCCACTGCACGCCCTGCGGGTCTTCCACCCAGCTCTTCTCGCTTTTCGCATAGCAGCAGGTCGTGGCGCCCTCGCGCAGCACGGGGCGCTCGGCATGTTCGAGCCGCGCAAAGATCTCGGCCAGCTCGGATTCACTTTCCGCCTGGATGCCGAGGTGACGGATGCCCGTCGCCTTTTCGCGCTTGCTGATCGCGAAGTTGACGCGCGGATCCTCGAGCATCCATTTCGCGTAGTCGCCCTTGCGCACGGTCGGCTGCGCGGCGAACAGATTTGCGTAGAAGCGCACCGACTCATCGAGGTCGGTCACGCTGACGTGGACGTGCAGTCTCTTCATGGGGTAGTGGCCTTCATTCAAAGTCGAAATGAGTAATTACGCCGCCTTGCTGGAACGCGCCCTGGCGCCGGTCCGCGCCGGCGCGCAGTCCGCAGCGCAGCCCGAGCCGGCGACGCAGCATTCGTCGGTCAGGTAGGAAACCAGGTCGCTCATGGCCGCGAAGTCGGCGCTGTAGAAGAGCTGACGGCCCTCGCGTACCTGCCTGACCAGGCCCGCTCGGTGCAGTGCCTGGAGGTGGAATGTGAGCGAAGAAGGGCCGAGTCCCAGCTTGCCGCCAATGACCCCGGCGGGCAGCCCCTCGGGTCCGCGCTTGATCAGCAGGCGGTAGATCGCGAGCCGGTGTTCGTGCGCCAGGGCGCCCAGGGAGGCAATGACGTCGACGCTTTTCATGCGTTTACGATATTACGGGTATTATCGTAATGTCAAGCGGGCATTGCGCCTGCACGCCCTACTCCCCTCCCTCCGGGCCGTAGAAGAACACCCAGGTCGCGAAGTCAGCGCTGAAGTCCTCGAAGCGGTGCGGGACGCCGGCGCGCACGAACAGCGTGTCGCCCGCGTGAAAGGGCGTGCGCTCTCCCGCATGCACGAACGTGCCGGTGCCGGCGATCACTACGTACAGCTCGTCCTTCCCGTGCGGCTCCTGCCGATCGACGCCGACCGGGCGGTAGATCTCGATCTCGAGTGTGCCCTGGCTGAAGAGCGTGACGTAGTCGGCGCCCGATTTCGCGAGGGCGGCGCTCGCCTCGGCGATCGTCCAGGTCCTGCTGTCGACCATGTTCATGGCCTCACTTTCTCCCTTGCCTGTCGGATGCCGCCGCGCACGGCGGCCGCGGTCTTGCTGTCCCCGTAACGGCCCTTCTGGACGTGACGAATGCGATGCACACCCGGCACGTCGAGCCCGACGCCGTCAGTCCCGAGCAGCCAGCGATAGGCGGTGTCCTCGTAGGTCTTCGCCCAGCGCGGCGCGGTCCGCTGGTAGAGCGGGATCTGCTCGCAATAGCCGCACTGCCGCGCCACGTCGCCGTGCACGACCTGGTAGGCGCCTTTTGCCTTGGGCGGATTCGCGACCAGCTCGAACTGGCTGGTGTCGATGTCGGCGACCCGCGGCCGGTCGCGTTCGGCGGCGAGGACCGGGTCCGTCTCCTCGAGCATGGGCGTGATGCGTTCGTGCGTCGGATAGGCGAGCAGGTCCTGCCGTGCCTGCAGCGCGTCCGCGAGCGTGTCGAGGCAATCACGGTGGAAGACGATGTCGCAGTCGGTGAACCAGACCCAGTCCGCGCGGGTCGCGCGCGCGACGCGATTGCGGCCGATCGAGCGCCGGAACAGTTCGGGCGGCGACAGCGCCTGCCAGTTCCAGGTGACGCCCGGCACGGCGATGCCGCCGAAGAAGTCGAGCATCGCGCGGGTGCGCGAGTCCTCGGCGGCGTGAAAGACGGTCATGCGGATACGGGCCTTGGCCGGCGGAAAATTCACGAGCGAAGAGAGCTGGTAGCAGAGCAGGTGCGCGTACTGCCAGCAGTGGCTGACGATCTCGATCTCGAGGATTCCGGAACGCGCCGGCAGCGAGGAGCGCTCCGGCGGCGTGAGGTACCAGCGGGCCGGCACGACGCCGGTGGTCGCGATCCGAAGCCAGGTCTGCTCGATGGAATCGCGCAGGCTCAATCGGGCGGCCTCCGCTCGCCGGTCCACGGATAGCGCTCGACGATCGCGCGGCAGTCGCGCCAGTAGACGTAATCGGGAGCGGGCTTGCGCCACTCGCCGTAGATGCGGGCCAGGATGTCCTCCGCGCCGTCCGGTACCTGCCAGCGCCTGCCGTACAGCTCGAACGTCGTCAGCCCGTGCGCGGGAACCTCGTTGACCAGTTCGAGCGGCGGCTTGCGCTGGTGGAAGTACCAGCGGAGGTTCGCGCCGTTCGTGTCGAAGAGGAAGAAGTCGTACTTGACCGCCTCGTACTTGAGCGTCCACATGGTCGTGCGGCCGTCATTGCCCACCTGCGGCGGGCGCAGGTTGTATCCTTCGTCGCGCAGCATCTGCATGGCGGCGAGGAACAGCGGCAGGTCGCGGTCCATGAAGCCGAAATCCGAGTCCCGGTCCCAGGAAATCGGCGCGCCGTCCCGCATGCAGCCGAGCAGCAGGCCCATGATCATCCAGTACTTGTCCGCGAACTCCGTCTTCGCGAGGAGATCGTGCAGGCGGACGAGGCCGCGGCGGCGGCGCTCCTCGAGCCTGCCCCAGCGTAGGCGGTAGAAAAACTCGTTGAGCCTGCGCACGCGGCGCAGTATAGCCGCGTGCCGCGGCCCCGCTCAGTTGCTGCCGCAGGCCCCTTGGCTGCTGCAGATGCGGCGCAACTGGTCGACCTTCTCGCGATCGTCGAGCTGCGCGGCCAGCATGGCGCGGATGCCTTCCTGGTCGTAGCAGACTTCCTTGGGGAGGCGCGTGCCCTGAACCGACTGCTTGCGGCAGTAGACGGTGTACTGGCCGCGCTTCTTCTCGCGCCACCCGGGTGGCGGCGTGAAGGGTTCGTCGCCGGCCTTTGCCTTCGGTGCCGGCGCGGCGGCGTCCGTCGCGGCGGCCGGCTTCACCTCCTCTTCCGCCCGCGCCGACAGGGCAGTCGTCAGCGTCAGAAAAAGCAGGCTCAGGAGCAGATTTCGCATGTCAGGCCTCCTCGGAACCGCACCACCCGCCTGATGTGACCACGGGCTTGCATGCGGGGTTCCAAATATAGCAGACTTGATTGAATGATCAATCAAGTCCCGGTCGACACCCGCTGGCGGATCCTCGAGGCCGCCATGCACCTCTTCTGGGAGAAGGGCTACGGTTCGACTTCGATCGCCGACATCCTGGCCCGGGCCGGCATCAACAGCGGCAGCCTCTACCACTTCTTCCCCGGCAAGCAGGATCTCCTGATCGCGGTGCTCGACACCTACATCGGCGGCATCCGCGAGATGCTGCTGGAGCCGAACTGGCGCGGCGTCGCCGACCCGATCGAGAAGATATGGAAGCTGATGGACGGCTACCGCGCGGCGCTGGTCCAGACCGACTGCACTTACGGCTGCCCCATCGGCAGTCTCGCGCTCGAGCTGCACGAGCCCGACCCGTCCGTGCGCGAGCGACTGGCGAAGAACTTCTCGAACTGGACCGACGCGATCGAGGAGTGCCTCGACGCCGCGGGGGAACGCGTGCCGCGCGGAACGAACAAGCGCGCGCTCGCGGAGTTCGTGCTGACGACGATGGAAGGCGGCGTGATGCTGGCGCGGAGCTACCGCGACATCGGCTACTTCGATCGCGCCATCGACCAGCTCAAGGAGCATTTCAACCGCCTGCTGAAGCCGGCGAAACCGCCGGCCCGAAGCGGGCCACAACGCAACAGAAAGGGGAAGTCACATGCCTGAAGTGAACTGGCTCGCGGTGCTCGCCGCGGCGTTATCCGCGTTCCTGCTCGGCGGGCTCTGGTATTCGCCCGCGATGTTCATGAAAGCCTGGCAGCGCGGCGCGGGGCTGACCGATGAGCAGCTGAAGGGCGGCAATGCCGGGAAGATCTACGGCGGCGCGTTCGTGCTGTCGCTGGTTGCTGCGGCGACCTTCGCGATGTTCCTAGGCAAGCTCCCGGTCGGCGTGGCGACCGCCTACGGATTCTGCGCGGGACTGACCTGGGTCGCGGCGAGCTTCGGCATCAACTACCTGTTCGAGCGCCGGCCGCTCTCGCTGTTGCTGGTGAACGGCGGCTATCACACGCTGCAGTTCACCCTCTACGGGTTGATACTCGGCCTCTGGCACTAAAAGGGGACGCACCCCTTTTTACCGACGCCGCGCCGTCGCGCGCGGAAAAAGGGGTGCGTCCCCTTTTAGTGCGCGGCCCCGTAGAGCGGCGGCAGCGGGCAGTGCAGCACGGCGCAGATCGCGCGCAGGAGTTCCGACTCCGGGACCGTCATGCGGCCATCGTGCGATATCGCGGTTACGAGCGCCTCCACGAGCCGCTCCTTCGCCGCCGGCTGCAGCCGGTCGAGGCGCGACAGCGCCGCATCGAGTTTCGGCGGCCAGTGCGCGACCCGCAGCATCGGCGGCCGGATGCCCGGCAGCAGGCCCCCCATTCCTGCATCATAGGCCTTGCGCGCCGACGGCTCGTCGGCGCTTCCCTGGATCGCGAGCACCGAGAACAGCAGCTGAAGCTCGTCGCGTGCGCCCTGTGCGCTGAGGTATCCGGCCGCGCGCCGCCGCGGGTCGAGGTTGTCCTGGAGCTGTACCTGTGCCAGCTTGCGCAGCGCGTAGCTGAATGCGGAGACGCGGCTCTCGCGCACCAGCAGGCCGTTCAGGCACTTGAGCAGTGCGACCCGTTCGGGCCGCCCGAGCTGGCTGAGCGCGGCGAACACCTGCAGGAGCGCCGGCATGCGCTGGACGGACGAAAGCGCGTCCACCTCGGCCAGCATGACCTGCACCCGGCCGTGGAAGTCGCCACCGAGCTGCTGGTTGATGAACGCGAGCTGGCGCTCGCGGGACTCCGGCTCGGTATCGATCGCGAGTGCGATGAACAATGCAGTCGCATGTTCCGGCTTGCGCGCCGCGTGCTGGAATGACGGCGGCAGCGACTGAAGCACCGCGTGCGCCTGGAGCACGTGCTCGGTGCCGGGATTGGCCACGAGCCCCGCGACCGCCGCCGGCGCCAGCACGACCGCCCCGTCGAGCAATCCGCCTCGACGGGCGGCGGCGGGAGCGGCGCGTGCCGCCTCCTCCTCCGCCATGGCCCGCTGCTCGCCCAGGCGGCGCCGGACTTCGTCGAATTCGGACGGCTGGAACCGCGGGTCGATCTCGCGGATGCGCTCGATGAGCGGCGGGTGCGTCGCGAAGACGCGCTGGATGCCCGGGGCGAACAGCATGTGCGCCACCTCCTCCGCGTCGGCATCGGCGAAGCGCGAGCCGGCGCCGAGCGCGCCGATCTTCACGAGCGCGTTGCGCAAGCCCTGCGGGTCGCGCGTGAACTGCACGGCCGATGCGTCGGCCAGCGACTCGCGGTTGCGCGAGACGGCAGCCTGGATCAGGCGGCCGAAGAACAGCCCGATCCAGCCGAGCGCAAGCACGACGAGCGCAGCGACGTAGATGACGGCGATCCCGCCCCCGCCTTTGCGCCCGCCGCCGCCCCGCGGGGCGATGCGCAGGATCGTGCGCGCGACCATCGCGATCACGGTCAGGCCGAACAGCAGGCCGATAAGCCGGGTGCTGAGCCGCATGTCGCCGTTCAGCACGTGGCTGAACTCGTGCGCAATCACGCCCTGCAGCTCGTCGCGATTGAGGTTCACGAGCGCTCCGCGAGTGACGGCGATCGCGGCATTGGCCGGGCTGTAGCCGGCGGCAAAGGCGTTGATCCCCGCTTCGCGCTCGAGCACGTAAACCTGCGGGACCGGCACGCCCGAGGCAATCGCCATCTCCTCGACGACGTTGCGCAACCGCTGCCTGAGCGGGTCGGCGGTATCCGCGCCGACGCGGGTGCCGCCGAGCTGCTCGGCCACCTTGCTGCCGCCGGCGGCCAGCGACACCGTGCGCGCGAGGCTCGAGAAGCCGATCGTCCCCAGCACGACGATCGTCGAGAACAGGATGACGAACGGGAAGCGCGTGAGCGAGAAGTCCTGGCTCGCCAGCAGGCCGCCGTCGTCCTGTACCGTCAGGATCGCGACGGTCGTGACGACCACGAGGTCGATCGCGATCACGATCGCAATCACCGCGAGCACGAACAGGAAGACCATCCAGCGCGACTGGCGTCGCGAGGCGGCCTGCCGCGCGAAAAAGTCCACGAGTCAGGACTCCGGGCGGGGCCCGCGGGTCAGGTGAAGCTCACCTTCGGCACTTCGCGCTTGGCCGCGGACTCGATCTCGAGCAGCTGCGCCGGCAGGAAGGCGAACATGTTGGCGACCACGCTGCTCGGGAAGACCTCGCGCTTGTTGTTGTACCCCATGACCGAGTCGTTGTAGGCCTGGCGCGCGAAGGCGACCTTGTTCTCGGTCGTCGTGAGCTCCTCGGAGAGCTGCATCATGTTCTTGTTCGCCTTGAGGTCCGGGTAGGCCTCGGCGAGCGCGAACAGGCGCCCGAGCGCGCCGGAGAGCACGTTCTCTGCGCCGGCGAGCTGCTGGACCGCGGCCGCGTCCCCGGGGTTGGCCGCCGCGACCTTCAGGCCGCTCACCGCGGCGTTCCGGGCATTGATCACCGCCTCGAGCGTCTGCCGCTCGTGCGCCAGGTAGCCCTTCACCGTCTCGACCAGGTTCGGGACCAGGTCGTGACGCCGCGTGAGCTGCACGTCGATCTGGGCGAACGCGTTCTTGAAGGCATTCCGCGCCGTGACCAGGCCGTTGTAGATGCCGATCGCGAAGAACGCGAGCAGCACGATGATCCCGAGAATGATCCAGCCCATTGAGGTGTCTCCCTGAAAGACGCCCGAATGATACACCGTCAGGGCGGTGGGCCCGCGGCCGTGCGCGCGCAGAGCCAGGCGGCGATGTCCTGGATCTCCGGCACGCAGACCTGGTGCTGCATCGGGTATTCCTTCCAGTCGACGCGGTAACCGGCCGCGCGCAGCCAGTTGCAGGCCATGAGGCCGAGCGCGAACGGGAGCACCGGGTCCTGGACGCCGTGGCACATCAGGATCGGCGTCGGCTTGTTGGCCTCGGAGAGTTCAGCCGCGAGCGTCGCCTGCAGCGGCAGGTAGCACGAAAGCGCGAGCACGCCGGCGAGCGGCTCGGGGTGGCGCAGCGCCGCGTGCAACGCGACCGCGCCGCCCTGCGAGAAGCCGGCGATGACGATCCGTTCCGCGGCAATGCCCTGCGCCCGCTCCGCCGCGATCAACTCGCCCACCCGCGCAACCGACTCGCGCATGCCTTCCTCATCCGCGCGGCCCTCGGCCGTCAGCGTCTTGATGTCGTACCAGGCGCGCATGCGCATGCCCATGTTGAGCGTGACCGGACGGACCGGCGCGTGCGGAAACACGAAGCGCACGCCCGGCGACGGCGGGAGCTTCAGCTCGGGCACGATCGGCACGAAGTCGTTCCCGTCGGCGCCGAGGCCGTGGAGCCAGATCACGCTCGCCGAGGCCGGCGTCGCGGGCGCCAGTACCACGGCGTCCGCGGATTCCTGCATGCGGTAACTCATGGGGAAACTAGCAGTCCTGGTACTTCCAGTTGCGCGACTTGCCCGCGGCGAGCCATTCGAGCGCCTGCGCGAGGCGCCGCTCCCGCGTCTCCTCCCGCTTCGCGCCCACCAGCCAGTCGACGTACTCGCGCTGCTGAGCCGGCGTGAGCCGCGTCCAGGTCGCGCGCGCCTTCGCGTTCTTCTTGAGGGCGACGGAAAGATAAGGAGGCGCTTTCAGCGGCGCCTTGCGCTTGCGCACGCGCACCGGCCGGACGCCCGACTCGTTCAGCACCACCGCAAGCTTGACCGCGCGCAGGATGGAAGCGTCCGGCGGCAGCTCCGCGCGGGTCGTGTACCGGCGGCCGCCCATGCCGAGCGCAACGCCCTTCGGGAAGACCCGATCCGCATCCCGTCCCAGCTTCTCCCGGATCAGCTTCTCGCTCCAGAAACCGAAGGCGACGTGCCGCTTGAAGGCCGCCATCATCGCGACGATGCCCGCATGCTCGAAGGCCGGCACGCCCCACTTGATCGTCTCCGCGATCCGGCGATCGCCCTGATGCATCAGCTTGCGCACGTGCCGCAGGATCGGCCTGGCGAAGTCCGCGGACTTCGCGATGTAGGCATCGACGGCGGGATTCTTCATCCCGCGATTCTAGCGCGGCAGCAGTCCTCGCAGGACGGGCCAGAGGCCGAGCGCGAGCGTTGCAAGGGCGAGGTACATCAGCGCGCCCGGGGTCGATGCGAGCTCGAGCGCCTCCCCGGTCCAGCGCGCGACCGCCGGTCCGTGCCGCCAGATGACGGCGAACGCCGCCGCGCCAACGCCCACGACGCTGGCCGCATTCATCCAGGCCTCGCGGCGCAGGCGCGCTGCCGCCCGCGCCCGCCTGCGTTCGATTCGCTCGCGCAGGACATCCGCCGGCTCGGCGTGCAGCGAGGCGACGCGGGCGGCGACGCGCGCCTCGAAACCGGGGCCCGTGTCGAGGTCCGCGAACGCGCGGCGCATCCGCGCATCGAGGTCGCCCGTCGGCACTTGGCCCTCGCTCACGCCGCGCCCTCCGCCGTGCCGCCGAGCGCCGCGGCGAGGCCCGCGCGGGCACGGTGCAGGTGCGTCTTCACGGTGTTGGCAGGCAGGCCCATCATCTCGGCGACCTCCTCGACCGGGCGCTCGTCCAGATAATAAAGCGTGATGGCCTGGCGCTGCTTCTCGGGCAGCGCCTCGATCACGCGTCGCAGCTCCCGGTACCCGGTCGCAGGCCCCGGCGTTGCCGCGATGCCCTCCACTTCCTCGCGCACCGCGTGATCGGACATCGACAGCGCGCGGCGACGCCCGCGCAGCGCCGACACGGCGGCGTTGCGCGTGATCGCGTAGATCCAGGTCGAGAGCTTCGCGCGGCCGTCGTAGCGCGGCAGCGCCTGCCAGAGCTTCACGAACACCTCCTGGGCCAGGTCCTCGGCGGCGGCACGGTCGCGCAGGATGCTGAACGCGAGCCCGAATACGCGTCGCCGGTATGCGGGAACCAGACGCTCGAAGGCCTCCTGCTCCCGGCCGGCCTGGACCAACTGGATGATCGCGTCGTCGGCCGGCATTCGGGTCAGACCTTCTCCGCAGTTGATACGCGGCGGCGGTGGCGCCGGTTTCACGGTATTTTAGTCCCTGCCGGCGAAACCCCGGGCCGCGGGGCTGCGTATCAACGGTCATGAAGCAGCCAGGCGGCGGATCGGCAATCGACACGCGGGCCCTCGAATGCGCGCTCGCGGCAGCCGCCGCGCTGCTCGCGGCCGACGGGATCCGTGCGGCGCTCGAGCCGCTGCTTCGGGTGCTCGACCTGCTGCTCGGAACCTGACCAGGGAGTACGGCAATGGATGTTGAACAGATGGCGCTGATGATCCCGATCCTCGGGATCGTCCTCGGCGTCGCGATCGCGATCATCTCGATCGTCTCGTCGCACCGCGAGAAGCTCAAGCGCACGGAACTGCGGCACCGCGAGCGGCTCGCGGCGATCGAGAAAGGCATCGAACTGCCGCTCGATCCGGAGCCGGACGTCGATGCCAGGAAAGGCAGCACGCTGAAGAGCGGCCTGAGCGGGATCTTCATCGGCGTCGTGCTCTACATCGCGCTGCGCGAAGTCGCCGACCCCGATATCGCCCTGTTCGGCCTGATCCCGGCCGCGTTCGGGCTTGCCAGCCTGATCAGCTATTTCGTCGAAGGACGGAAGAACGGCAGCACGGCCACCCGGGCCGACTGAACGCCCTCAACCGCCGATGACGATGCGCGCGAGCGTGCCGCGCGGCGTGCGCGGCTCGAGCGCGAGCCGTCCGGACGGGCCGAAGCAGAGCCGCAGGCGCTCCGAGACGTTCGCGAGGCCATGACCCCGCGGCGCGCCCGCGCCACGATCCGGGGCAACGCCGCGCCCGTTGTCCTCGACCTCGATCACGAGCTCATCCCCGCGCTGGTACGCTCGCACGTCCACGTGCAGGGGCCCCGAGCCGTCCATCCCGTGCTTGATCGAGTTCTCGATCAGCGGCTGCACGATCAGCGCGGGCACGCGCCGCGCACCGAGGCACTCCGGGATCGACATGCAGTAGCTGAACTGCGACTCGAAGCGGAGTTCGCAGAGCTTCAGGTAGCTGTGCAGGAAGTTGACTTCTTCCGCGAGTGAGACGCTGAGGTCCCGGCCGCCCCGGAGCGCCATTCGCAGCAGCTCGCCGACCCGCCCGATGGCGTCGAAGGCGCGGTCGCGCTCGCCGATCTGCACCAGGCTCGCGATCGCATTCAGGCTGTTCAGCAGGAAATGCGGGTTGATCTGCGCCTGCAGCGCCTGCAGGCGCGCCTCGGCGAGCTGCACCTCCAGCCGTGCGTGGCGCAGTTCCGTCTGCGCCGCACCCCAGAGCGCCTGCAGCCGCAGCCGGTGGCTGCGCAGTGCGGCAAAGCCGGCGAGCGCAATGGCGAGGATGCTGAAGTTCATCGCCCAGTAAGCCGGGCCGGTCGGCGGCAGGAAGTACACGTCGAAGAGCTGCGCGAATGTCGGCTGCAGGTCGTGGCGGACGATGTAGCTGAAGTAGGACATCGCCGTGGAGCCGGTGAGCGCGATGCCGCTCCAGGCGACCAGCATCGAGGCCCAGAGCACCCGACCCGGGCCGGAGATCGTCCGGTGCAGCGCGCGATAGAGCGGCGGGCTGACCAGCACCCAGAAGCAGTAGTGGGGGATCATCGCCATCAGGATGCCGGCGAAGGTGACTTCGAGTCCCTGCGCCTCGTAGTTGACGTAGAGGCCGAAGGCGACCGAGAGCGCCATCGCGATCCAGCTGCCCGCGAGCACCCACCAGCGCGACGGACGCTCGCCGATCAGCCGCTCGGCATCGCGGTCGCCGGTGGAGTCCACGACTCCCGCCAGCGGTCGCTCCGGCACGACCCGGCCGGCAACGACGGTTGCAGCCAGTGCAGGCCCTGAGCGTACCGCCATCAATTCTGCCTGCTGCCGATGCCGGACAGGAGCCTCTCGAGGATCTCGCGGCGCGCGCGGCCCATCGGCAGCGCCTGGCCGCCGTGCAGGTAGATGTTGTAGCGGCCGTCGCCGCTCGAGCGCACCTCGCGCACGTGCGCTGCATTCACGATCGCGGAACGGTGAATGCGGAAGAACTTGCCCGGGTCGAGCTCGCATTCCAGCGAGGCGAGCGTGCGGGAGAGAAGGTACTCGCCGCTCTTGGTGTGCACGCGGCTGTACTGGCTCGCACCCTGGATCCAGGAGATGTCGTTGACCTCGAGCGAGAACATCCGCCGGCGTACGCGGATCGTCATCTGGTCCGCGTACTTCTGCGCAGGCACGGGCGCCTCGCTGCGCGCGGCAGAGGCGCCGTTGCCGCCCACGGCCCCGGCAATCTGGCGCGCGAGCCCGGCGACGCGACGCTCCGCGATGCGCTGCTTGGCGCGCAGCACGCTGCCGACGAAGCGCTGGCGCTGCACCGGCTTCACGAGGTAATCGGCGGCGTGCACTTCGAACGCCGGCAAGGCGAATTCCGGGTGCGCGGTGACGAAGATGACGTAGGGAAGCGGCTCGCCGATCTGCTGCAGCAGCTCGAGGCCGCTGCCGCCCGGCATCTCGATGTCCATGAATACGAGATCGGGCTGCTGCTCGGCAATCTGGCGCCGTGCCTCGAAGGCGGACGCGGCCTCGCCGACGACCTGGACGTCTTCGTCGGCCGACAATAAGGACCGGAGCATGCGCCGTCCCAGCTCCTCGTCATCGACGATGAGCGCGCGCACCCTGTTCGCGCCGTTTTCCGCCATTCGAGCTCGCTCGCTCAGGCCGTTGGCATTCTGCAACATGAGATGCACCCACCCCGCAGTTCGTTCCGCAAAACTTGCGAACGGCCGGGAAGATTTGCCAAGTGCCGGTTTTTCTGATGCCTGCCGCCGTAAGGTCTCCCCACGCAACGGACCT
>Ga0209706_10001414_pt1 | contig 13550 bp, 9 predicted proteins | sample PPLLaktember2015_6_FD_187263 | JGI IMG/M metagenome (GOLD analysis project Ga0209706, IMG submission 187263) | Freshwater sediment microbial communities from Prairie Pothole Lake near Jamestown, North Dakota, USA - PPLs Lake P8 Core (1) Depth... | ecosystem: Environmental > Aquatic > Freshwater...
CGACTGCCGGAAATGCCACTTCTGCGGCGCGACCGGATAGGGATAATCTTGCTTCGGCAGGAGGCGGTCGGGAATGAAGGGGATGTCGACCGGCGTCGGATTGCCGATGGCCTCGGTCAGGATGCCGATGACGTTGTGGAAATAGCCGGCGCTCCGGAGGCCGCCGTTCCACCAGGTCGAGTAGCCGGCGCCCGAGCGCATGGTCGCTCCGGGCTTGCCCTCGGTGACGAACCGGTTGTGCATGGACGCCGAGACGAGGTCGAGCCCGACCGGGATGAGCGGGTCGAAGACGTAGTTGAACGGATCGCGGAAGGGCGGCGCGAAGAGCACGGTCCCGGCCGGCCCGGTCTGGTGGTGGTTGTAGAGGATCTGGGGGTGCCACTCGATGTAGAGCTGCCGGCTCATGGCTTTCGTCTCCGGCTGGGTGTTCATGTAGAAATCGCGGTTGTTGTCGTGGCCGATGTACTTCTGGTAGAGGACGGGGACGCCGCTCATCGACCGCTTCGACGGCTCCTTCTCGCGCATGTACCAGTCGGCGACGAGGTCGAGCCCGTCGGGATTGGCGGGCACGGCGAGAAGGATGACGTCGTCGAGGATGCGCAAGGTCTCGGCGTCGGTCCCGCTCGTCATCCGCCAGGCGAGCTCGATGAGCTGCTGCGAGCCGAGGATCTCGGTCGCGTGGAGCCCGCCGTCGATCCAGACGACGGCCTTGCCCTCGGCGGCCAGCTTGCGCGCGCCCGCGTCGTTCAGACCCTCGGCCAGGGCCAGCCGCCGGGCGACGTCCTTGTAGCGGCCCAGGCGGGCGTGGTTCGCGGGCGAGGTGATGATGGCCATGACCATCGTCCGGCCCTCGGCTGTCTTGCCGATCTCGACGAGGCTCATGCGGTCGGATTCGGCATCGAGCTTCTTCCAGTAGGCGACGAGCTGCCTGTAGTTGACGAGCTGATAATCGTCGCCGATGGCGAAGCCGAACTGCTCTTTCGGGCTCGTGACGGCCGCCGAGGCGGGGAACCGCAGGGCCAGCAGCGCGAAGGCGATGGCCAGCCCGGCGAGAACGATCCGGGGGGCCGGACGGAGGCGGGGATTCAGAGACATGGGCCGTTCCTCCTGGGTGGAATAGGGATCTTTCACCAGACGCCCGGGATGAGCCTCGACCGGACCGTCTGCGCGTAATCGCCGTACCAGAGCAGGTCCCGCTTCAGCATCCGATCCTCGAGGTAGGTCCTGGCTACGAGGAGCAGGGCTGCGAGGCCCTGCGGAATGAGAGCCCAGTAGGAGCCGAGGACAAGAGGTGTCATCAGTCCGAACATGAGGCCGCCGAGATATCCGGGGTGGCGGCACATCCTATAGGGGCCCCGGCGGCAGACGGTCTGGCCCCGGTCCGTTTGGATCCGGACGACGCTCGAAAAGAACGGGTTGACCTTCTTGGCCCAGAGGAACAGGCCTTGGCCGACGAAAAAAACGGCCAGAAAGAAGGCATAGATCTCCGTCTTCGGAGGAGAGCTCCACCGGAAGCGTCCGGCGTCGAGCCCGGCCACGACGACCGCGGCGAAGTAGAGGGGCGTCGAGAGAAGATAGTATCCTTTGTCCCACCACTTCATGCCCTTGCCGGGGCGGAGACGCTCGGCGACGAGCCCGAGATCATCCTTCAGGAGCGAGACGGACAGGAGGACCGAGGCCAGTATGAGGCCGAAGAAGAGCCAGCCCTGCCAATAATCGATGCGTCCGGCGGAGAGGATGAGAAGGCCGGATACGACGACGATCCCGGCGAAGCGGCGGAACGGGAATCGAGCCCTGGCGCTCATCTTCCGGCCATTATGGTGCAGGTGGCTGATATATTCAATATCCGGCCCCAAAAATCGACTAAAATGATGGTTTTGTTGCATTTTACCAGACAGGAGGTCCGTTCATGCCGTTCCAGCGCATCCTTCGCCCCGCCGTCATCCTGACAGTTGCCGCGCTCCTTCTCCCCGCCGCCGGATTGGGGCAAATCCCCGTTCGAACGCATGACGCGTCTTTCCAATTCGGCGTTCTGTCTTTCGATCAGCTCCTCGACGTTTTCGGGGACGTCCTTTTGGTCGTCATCACCTTGGGCAACTTTTCCAAGGACAACGCGATGTACAGCGGCGTGCCCTTCCTGACCTACCACTATTCGGCCAACTCCCGTTTCGGCTTTGGCGGCGCGATCGGCGGCTACTCCTCATGGGGCGACCTCGTCCGGCAGAGCTCCGGGCTCCTGGTCGGCGACTTCAAGGAGACCAGCTACATCGCCGCCGCGGAGCTCGACTACCATTGGATCATGCGGCGCGGCTTCCAGGTCTATTCGGGAGCGGGCTTCGGCGTCAGGATCCGCAAAGGCCGCTATACCGACGAGACCGGCACGGAAAGCTTCAGCAAGGCCCTGCCGACCTTCCACCTCAACGCGATCGGGGTCAGGTTCGGTCAGAAGATCGGCTTCTTCGCCGAATTCGGGTACGGCTACAAAGGCATGCTCTCGGCCGGGATCAACGCCCAGTTCTAGGCGGCTTCGCGGCGGAGGGAACGGAGTGGCGGCATGAAAAGAACGCTTATTATCGGCCTGGCGCTCGTCGTCGCGGCGGCGGGTGCGGCCGCGGCGGCGGTCGCCGGACAGGACGCGCCGGAGGCAACGGGCGGCTGCATTCAGCCCGTTTCTTGGGACGGGTGGCTCGCGGCCAAGGTCAAGGCCGAAGAGCATGACGCGGCCGGGAACCTCGTCGCCGCGCTCCAGTACTACCTCGAATATACACGCCAGGCGCAGGGGCTGAACAACCCCGCGAGGGTGGCCTGGGGCAAGAACAACTCCGCCTACATGATCATCAAGATGCACCGGCAGGACCCGACCGTCGATCTCACTCCTGCGGGCAAGCTGCTCGAGGACGGTCTGGCGGTCGTCGGAGTGACGGACGATTGCCGGAAGGTCCTCGAGATGAACCTCCTGCACGTCAAGGGCTGTCTCGGCCGGACATAGAGGCCGCGCGGCCGGGCCACCTCCCCCCGCTTGTCCCACGGCGCCGACCGGCGTAGGATAGCGGCAAGGGAGGTTCCCATGCGACGCAACATCCTGATAGCCTTCTTGTCCCTCATCCTCGTATGCCAGGCCGGTGCGCTCCTGGCGGGCGGCGCGCAGGAGCGGCGCGTCCCCTCGGTCGAAGAGCTCATGGCGCTGAAGCTCCCGGGAAGCGTGCGCCTTTCCCCCGACGGGGCCCGCATCGCCTACACGCTCACGGAGACGGACTTCGAACAGGACGCTTATATCACTCAGATCTGGCTCCTCGATGCCGGGTCAGGGCGGACGATCCAGCTGACGCGGGGCAAGAGATCCTCGTCCGATCCGACCTGGTCTCCGGACAGCCGCTGGATCGCCTTCACCTCGAGCCGGGCCGAGGACAAGTCCCAGCTCTTCGTCATCAGCCCGGACGGAGGCGAGGCCATCCAGCTGACGAAAGCGGAGACGGGCGTCGGCGGCTTCGACTGGTCTCCGGACGGGAAGGTGATCGCCTTCACGGCGGGCGACCCGGCCGCCGATCAGGCCAAGGCGCGCAAGGACTTCTACGGCGACTACGACGTTGTCCGGCGCGAATATGCCCACACCCACCTCTGGACGGTCGACGTAGATGAGGCGATGCGCTCTCCCCAGCCGGGGCGGCGCAGGACGAGCGGCAAGTCGTTCACGGTTGGCGGATTCGAGTGGTCGCCCGACGGAGCGAAGATCGCTTTCAGCGCGGCGCTCGATCCCGATCTCATCAACGGCGGCACCTCCGACATCTACGTCCTCGATCTCGACGGCGACAAGGTCAGGAAGGTCGTCGATCAGCCGGGGCCCGACTCTTCCCCGATCTGGTCGCCGGACGGGCGGTCCATCCTGTTTTCGAGCGCCCTGGCCCGGCCTGATTATTACGCGCGCAACAGCGTCCTGGCCGTCGTCCCGGCCGAGGGAGGGGCCGTGCGGCCGCTGTCGGGAGCCTTCGACGAGAACCCCTCCGTTGTGGCTTGGAACGACGGCGGGATCTATTTCTCGGCCGCTCAGGGGACGAGGGGGCATCTCTTCCGGCTCGACCCGGCGTCGCTCGAGATCGTGCGGCTGAGCGGGCCGGATGAGGCCATGGTCTCCGGATTCACATTCGCCCGGGACGGAAAACGGGCGGCCTTCCTGGCCGCGACGGCCACGGCCCTGCCCGAGATCTGCGTCACCGAATTCCCCTGGAAACCGCGTATCCTCACGAAGACGACCGATCAGGTGGCGGCCTTCACCCTCGGCACGCGCGAGCTCATCTCCTGGAAGAGCAAGGACGGCACGACGATCGAAGGCATCCTCATCAAGCCGGCCGGTTTCGACCCGGCGAAGAGATACGCCCTGCTCTGCGTCATCCACGGCGGTCCGACGGGGGTCGACCGGCCGGCTTTGCTCTCCGGAGACACGCGCTATTATCCTTCGGACATTTGGGCGGCCCGGGGCGCGCTCGTCCTCAAAGTCAACTACAGGGGAAGCGCGGGCTACGGCGAGAAGTTCCGCCGGCTCAACTATCGCAATCTCGGCGTCGGCGACGCCTGGGACGTCCTATCGGGCGTGGACGACCTGGTCCGGAGGGGCTGGGTCGACGCGAGCCGGGTCGGCTGCATGGGCTGGAGCCAGGGCGGGTACATCTCGGCCTTCCTGACGACGTCGTCCAAAGCCTTCAAGGCCATCTCCGTCGGCGCGGGGATCTCCAACTGGGCCACTTACTACTACAACACGGACATCACGCCGTTCACCATCAACTACCTTGGAGACGATCCGGCGGACGATCCGGCGATCTACGCCAGGACCTCGCCCATGACCCTCATTAAAAAGGCGTCCACGCCGACCCTTATCCAGCATGGCGAGTTCGACCGGCGGGTGCCGATCGCGAACGGCTTCGAGCTCCGCCAGGGGCTCGAGGACCGGCGCGTGCCGGTCGAGATGGTCGTCTACAAGGGCTACGGCCACGGCATCACCAAGCCGAAGTCGATGCGGGCGGTGATGCAGCACAATCTGGCCTGGTTCGGCCACTACATCTTCGGAGATCCGAAGCCGGATCTCGCGGCGCCGCCGGTCCCGGCGAAGACGGAGGGCAAAGACAAGACGGGGGAGGACCGATGAGATGCAAGGCGTGCGGCAAGGACTATCCCTCGCTCTATCACTTCAAGACGGCCGATATCTGCCTGGGCTGCTATGAAGGGATGCCGGAGGAGGAACGGAAGAGAGCCGCCCTGCCGCCCCGGATCTTCCAGATGACGACGACGGCTTTCACGCTCGACGGCTACCGGATCGTCAAGTCCTTCGGCATCGTCCGCGGCATCACGGTGCGGTCGCGGTCGGTCTTCGGGACGATCGGGGCGTCGCTCCAGACGATCGTCGGCGGCAACATCACGCTCTTCTCCGAGCTCTGCGAGCAGACGCGGGCCGAGGCTTTCGAGATGATGGTCAACCACGCAATCGAGCGCGGGGCCAACGCCGTCATCGGCGTGCGCTACGACGCGACCGAGGTCATCCAGGGCGCGACCGAGGTGCTGTGCTACGGCACGGCGGTCCTCGTCGAGCCGGAAGGGGTCAAACCTTAATTCTTATAATTTTATACAGCTCTTTTTGGGCCCTCAGGGTGAGACCTCCAGGAAAATTATAAGAATTAAGGTTTGACCCCTTCTTTTTTCAGATCTTGATGATGATCTTCCTCTTATACAGCCAATAGCACATGTACCAGAGCATCGCCCAGGCGGCGAGGCTGGTGAGGATCCCGGCCGGCAGCTCCCCGATCCAGCCGGCGAAAGCCATGGTGAACGGCCAGGCCAGCTTTCTCACCCAGACGGTGCCGCCGCTCTCCGTGAAGAGGTAGATGAACAGCGAATTCATGCCGACGATGTTGAGGAAGACGGCCCACTTGTTCCATTTGCGGACGTCGATGAGCCAGTAGCTGAAGGCGAGCGTGAGCAGGCAGAAGCCGCCGCTGGCCACGACGAACGAGCTCGTTGAGATGCGCTTGATCATCGGCGATACCGCCGTCAGGGCGAACCCGGCGGCAACGCCGGCCGCCCCGAGCCCGGCCAGCCAGGCGATCTTCTTCCTCGGCGCGGCGCTCCGCATGAGCCATTGCCCGGCGAGAACGCCCCAGACCGTATGGGCCGCCGTCGGGACGGCGTTGAAGGCGACCCAGTGCCCCGCCGAAAGCTCGCCCCCGAGGAGCATGTCCACCCATGAGCCGAAGTTATGATCCGGGACGAAGGGCTGGCTGTACCCGGCGACCCAGAACGTCCGGTAGATAACCTCGGTCGCCAGGATAAAGGCGAAGCTCCAGGCGACCTGCGTCCGCGCCTTCCGCCTCATCAGGAAATAGGCGATGGGATAGGTCACCCCGAGCTGGGCCAGGACGTTCTGAAAGCGGAAGGTGATGCGGCCGGGGCCGATGCAGTAGAGGGCCCAGCCAAGGACGAGGAGCGTCAGGGACCGGATGATGACGTGTTTCGTGATCTCCGCCCGGCTCTCTCCCCACTCCGCGCGCTTGGCCACGGAAAAGGCCAGGGCCGCGCCGACGATGAACATGAAGAACGGCTGAACGAGGTCCCAGAAGCGCAAGCCGGCCCAGGGGTGGTGGTCGAGCTGGGTGCCGACGAAGCCGAGAACGGTCCCGGCGAGCTCGGGGTCCCGGAGGTGCTCGTAGAGGAGCGTGCTCTCGCCGATCAGGAGGAACATCGTCAGGCCGCGGAAGAAATCGAGCGACAGGAAGCGCTCCTTCATCCTCTACCTCCTGACGTTGCGCGCGACCTCGAGGTCGACGTCGTAATAAAGCGCGCTCATCGGCTTTCCCGAGATGGGCTCGATGTTGTCGGCCCGGACGAGGGCGTGGTGGGCGCCCTTTTTCAGGCCGGCCGTCGATACCGTGTTGACGAACGTCCGGGCCTTTCCGCTTCCGGCGACCGCCACCTTCAGCCACGGCGGCAAGGACTCCGGATCGATGCGCCAGGGAGGCAGGTCCGAGCTCCCCTTGTTCGTGACAGTGACCGTTCCGGTGAGCGTTTCGGGGCGGGCGCCCTTCGACCGGAGCGATACGAGATACGTGTCGGCGACGAGAACGGGCGGGATGGGGAAATCGCTCTTCTTCGACAGGCGCAGAAAAGCCACATCATCCGGCCCGACGGCGACCGAGACGCTCCCGGCGTGGGGCCCGGTCGTCTCATGCGTCCAGAGGTTCCTGACATAAAGCTCGTCGGAGGCCTGGAGCCCGAGCTCTTCCCAATAGATCTTCTTGTCGGCCTTGTATTTGCCCTGGTAGAAGACGAGCACGGCCTGGCCGCCGTCGAACAGGGGTTTGCCGGCCCAGAGGCTGACGTTGCCGTCGTTCCAGACGACATGGCCCTGCGCGCCGAGCGGGTCCTGATCGACGGCGATGGCCTCGAGGTTGGTCAGGATGCCGACGGTCGACCGGCTCATATCCCGCAGATCGTTCCCGGCAATGAGAGGCGAAGCCATCATGCACCAGAGGCTGAAGAGGCTCCGGTTCTGGGCCTCGCTCAGGCCGGGCATGCCGACGATCATCATGTCCGGGTCGTTCCAGCGGCCCGGGCCGGCGAACCCGGCCAGCTTCTCGTTGGCGAAGGCGATGCGCAGGGCCCTGGCCCAATCGGCCCTTCCGGGTCCGCAGATGTCGGCCGTCGTCCGCCACATGTGGCCGATCGCTCCGGCCCAGATCCACGGATAACCATCGCCCCACGAGCACAGGCTGTGGACGACCGGGCGCCCCGCCGCGCGCTGGGCCTTGCCGAGGAGCGCGTACGTCTGGACGATGTCCTGTCCTTCGCTGCTGCACCAGTCGATCTTGATGTAGTCGGCGCGCCACTCTGCGAACGATCGCATGTCCTCGAACTCGCGGCCCTTCGTTCCGGGCATGGCTCCGCTGCAGGTCTTCGTCCCGGCGTCGGTGTAGAGGGCGTACTTGAGTCCCTTCGTGTGGATGATGTCGCCGAGGCCCCTCAGACCGGACGGATAGCGCTCCAGATTCGTCATGAGCCGGCCGTCCTTGCCGCGCGAGAAGCAAACGCCTTCGTCCGGGCCGACGTAGGCGTAGCCCGCGTCCTTCATGCCGCTCGCGACGAGCGCGTCGGCGATCTCTTTGATGAGCTTCTCGTTCTGCGGCTCTTCGCCGAACATGTTCCAGGGATACCAGCCCATGGGCGGCGTGAGGGCGAGGCCGTCGACCTCGGCGTGGGCGCTCTGCGGCAGGCCCTCGGGCCGGCGCATCTGCGGCCACGACGCCGCCGCCATGACGCCCATGAGCAAAACCGCCAGGATGGCACGGGAGGCGCGGATCTCTTCCGGCGAACGTTTCGCAGGGATCTTTTTCACGGACACGGCTGGCCCTCCATCAATCGTCCCGTCGCATGGACCGATCGGGAGCGATCGTGATCTGAATTGAGCGCATCATACCATGCGGCGAGGCCGGCCGACAACGGCCCTGGACAGCGCTTCGCGGAGGGACCGCCGATTGCCCGCGGGGGGTGTCTATCGTATAATCGACCCGGTCCATCTCCGGCGGCGGGCCCGGGTGGCGGAATAGGTATACGCACGACACTTAAAATGTCGCGGCCGTAAGGCCTTGTGGGTTCGAGTCCCACCCTGGGCATTTCTTTCTTCTAAGGCCGGATCAGGGGGAGCGCCGGCCCTCATTCCAGACGATATCGCCGCGCCCGACGCTCCAGTCGTTCCCGAACCAGCCGACGGCGCGGATGCCGTCCGTCCCGGAGCGCAGGGTCTCGGCCGAGTGAAGCAGGAGGTCGGGGAATCCGGCGCCGCTGATGAAGTACTGACCCGGTGACGCGGCCAGCCAGCCCGCTTTCCCGGTCCAGGCGACGACGCCCACCGAAGCGACGTCGCTCCCGGGGCGCGGCCTGACAAAATAGGCGGCATAATCGGCTCCGTCGTACCTCTTGTCCCCTACCCGGGCCCACCCGTTCCGGACCTCGACCGGCGAGCCCGCGAGGAGCTTCGCCCAGGCGGCGTTCGTATCGGCGTTTCCGTAGAGGATGACGCTCCGGTCCTTGTGCTTGGCGGGATCGAAGGCCGTGTCGGGGAGGATCTCGATCCCCGCGTTGCCGCGGACCCAGAACGTCTCGGCGTCAAACCTCGCCTTGCCGAAGGCCCTGGCGTCCTCGGCGGAGTCGCCGCGCGTGCCGTAAACGAAGATGAAGCCGTGACGGAAAGCGTCCTTGAATCCGCCGGCGCGGTGAGGGCCCTTCTGACCCGGCTCCGCCGGACCGGACGCGACCGCCCATCCTTTTTCGCCGCGCTCGAGATGGATGCTCCCGGTCTCGGGCACGCCGAGAGCCTCGACTTTGGATCCGTCGATCTCGACCGTGATGGTTTCTTTTGCCGCAGCCGGCAAAATATCGATCGCCAGCCGCTCGACGTTTTCCGTCGTCCCCTTGAACGCCTTCCCCGCCTCGTCCCTCTCGATCGTGATCCGGCTATATTCGAGGGGCTTCGTTTGGGCCAGGATCTCGACCCAGCGCATGCGGGACGAGATGCCGGGATTAGCTGTGACGAATTCGAGGCGCCGGACGTCGGCGTCCTCCGGCCGCACCCGTTCTTTCAGGAACTGAAAGAGCGGCGGCCAATCCACGCACTCATTCCCCCACCAGTGACCGGCGCCCGGCCGCTCATAGTACGCGAAATCGGGATGGAACTTGCCCAGGAGCTCGCGCATGAATCTCGCCTGCGTCACCGGGACGTTGTCGTCCTGATCGCCGTGAAGGATATAAACGCCGTAGTTGAGGAAATTCCGGGCCAGGGCCGTCGTCTCGCTGGGACCGTTGGCCCTGAGCAGCATCTTCTCGACCGGCGAGGGGTCTTTGAAAGTGGCCCCCCCGCCGTATGAGCTGAAGCTGTGCCATCCCGCGCTCGGGGCGATGGCCGCCCAGGGCCCGGGGACGGTGGCGCCGACCTGCCAGGCGCCGTGGCCGCCCATGGAATGCCCCGTGAGATAGGTCCGGGCCGGGTCCGTCCCGAAGAGCCGCGCCGCTTCACCCAGGACCTCGAGCGCGTCGATCCGCCCCCAGTCCTCCCAATCGAAGCCGTAGGGGCGCCGGTTCGTCGCCGCGACGATCACGGCCCAATCCTTGGGCTTGTAGGCCCGGGCCTGGCCGATGCCCTCGACGCCGGCCCCGTGAAGGGTCAGCACCAGCGCGGGCTTGGCGCCGGGCGTCTGAACGGAGAGCTCCGGACCGGGCTTCGCCATCGGCACGACGCCAAAGTATTGGACGCTCCGGTCGATCTGGCTCACGAACGTCCGCGAGTGATGCGCGGCGGCAGCCACAGCCTTGAGCTCGAGCGGAAACGGCGGAGTTTCGATCGTCCGCCGTCCGGTTCTCGCCCTGGCCCTGATCTCGACCTTGACCGGGCCCTCGGCGGCGGGCGCGTCGATCGCCAGCGGCACGGCCAGGTTCTGGGTTAGGAGCGGGGCAACGGTCACGTCCAAGTTCGCGCGCCGTTCACGACCTTCGGCCCCATAAGAAACCTCGATCCCCGTGAGCCTCTCCCCCGTCGCGTTGACCAGCCGCAGTCCCGCCCAAACCGGTCCGCCCTCACCGACGACGAGATCCGGCAGTGTCATGTCCTTGTCGGTGAAGAACACCTCGGCCGGCGGCTCGTAGAGCCGTCCCTTGAACCGGCCTCGCTCGCCCCGGAACAGGAGCTCGTTGCTACCCTTGACCAGCCGCACGGGGTGGCGGAGATAATCGGCGCCGTATTTTTCCCCGCCCCTGGGCTCCCCGTTGATCCAGGCGACATAGAACCCTGTCGCTTCGAGGATCATCGTTCGCGGCCTCGCCGATTCGACGACAATATAAAGGTAGCCGCCCGCGAGGGCGCGGTTCTCGATCCAGCCTTCCTTCACCGCCTCGACCGAGATCCAGGCCTGGTCCTCGCCCTTGGCGTTCTTGCCGATGACGACCCCTTCCCTCGGCGCGGCCATCGCGCCCGAGGCCGTCTGCCAGGCCAGGAGGTCCGCGGGAAGGGCGAGCCGTCCGTACTGCCCGATGAGCCCGACCGCCAGGCCCTTCGTCAACGCGATCTCTTTGGCCTCGGCCGCCAGCTCATGAATGGGAACCGTTGTGCTCTGAATATCCGGGCCTTTAACGGCGGCCGCGACAAGGGCCGGCCTGAGGATCAGGCAGATCAGGATCAAGGCGGGCAGTACGATTCGGCGTTTCATGAGGGTTCCTTCCAAGCAGTTCCTGAGATCCGGGCAAGCCGCATGATAGCCGCATAGGGCCCGGACCGTCAATCTCATGAAGCTTCGGGAATCAACTCGTAGAGGCATATCCCGAGCCAAGCCGGAGAGAGGGAATTTCGGGAACAATGAGGGTCAGGAGATATCAGCGGTATCGCGCCTTGTTCTTCTTGACTTCCTTGAGCCGGGCGGCGAAGTCGCGTCCGGACGCCTTCTCGCTTTGCCGGCGGGTCTTCTCGTCCTTCTTGAGCTCCAGGAAACGAAGCTCCCGGCGCAGCTTCAAGTAGCTCTCCCACCGGCGCTCGTCGATCGTCCCGGCCTCGACGGCCGCCCTGACGGCGCACCCCGGTTCATGCTCGTGACGGCAATCGGGGAACCGGCATTGCGACGAGAGGTCGTCGATCTCGTCGAACGTCCTGTCCAGCCCTTCGTCGTCGGCCCAGAGCCCGAGCTCGCGCATGCCCGGGGTATCGATGAGCAGCGCCCCTCCCGGCAGCCTGACGAGCTCGCGGGCCGTGGTGGTATGCCGGCCCCGGCCCTCCTCCGCGTCGCTCACGGCGGCCGTCGCGAAGCGCTCCTCTCCCAGGAGGCTGTTGATCAAGGTCGACTTCCCCACTCCCGAGGATCCGAGGAAGGCCACCGTTTTTCCCGCTGCGAGGTAGGGCGCCAGGCCATCGCGGCCGCCCGCCCCGAGCGCGGTCGTCGTCACGACCGGAACGCCGGGGGCGACGGCCTCCGCCGCGGCGACCACGTCCGGGAGATCGGTCCTGAGGTCGGTTTTATTGAGCACGAGGACCGGAGCGGCCCCGCTCGACCAGGCCGTCGTGACGTAGCGCTCGATGCGCCTGAGGTTGAAGTCGCCGTCGAGGCCGCTGACGAGGAACACGGTGTCGACGTTGGCCGCGACGACCTGGGCCTCCACCGCCTCGCCCGCCGCCTTCCGCGTGAAGGCGCTCCGTCGCGGCAGAACGGCTTCGATGACGACGAGTCCGCTGCCCGCGGGACGCGCGGCCGCCCAATCGCCGACGGCCGGGTAGTCCGCGGGGCCGTGGGCGCGATGACGGAACCGGCCCGAGACCTCGCCGGCGGCTTCGCCTGCGGCCGTCACGAGGACCGAGCGGTCACGGGATTGCTTGATGACGCGGCCGGGGACAAGCCCCTCGCCGGCGCACTCACCGAACGCCGTGTCAAGCGCCGCGTTCCAGCCGTATTCAGTGAGATCGATCATGGTGTCACAAGGCATGATAGCCGCAACGGGTCCGGAACATCAATCCGAAGAAGCCGGGAAGAAAACGGGGACACGTACCTTCGGGACATGTCCCCTTACGCGCGCTCGTCACGCGTCCGCAGTCTTAGCGGCCCCGTCGGCCACCTCGCCGTGCTCCTTCTTCCGCCTGAAGTCCTCGAAAATGTTGTAGACGACCGGGACGACGATGAGCGTGATCAGGGTCGAGCTCGCCAGCCCGCCGATGACCGTCCGGGCCAGCGGGGCCTGGGCCTCGCCGCCCTCACCGAGCCCCAAGGCCAGCGGGAAGGTGGCCATGATGGCCGTGAAGGCCGTCATCAGGATCGGCCGCAGCCGGCGCCGTCCGGCCTCCTCGATGGCCTCGCGGATCGGCATCTTGTCGCGCTGCCGCAGCAGATTGGTGTAATCGACGATGATGATGGCGTTGTTGACGACGATGCCGCCGAGCATGATGAGGCCGATGTACGACTGCATGTTGAAGCTCGTCTTGGTCAGGAAGAGCGTCAGGATGACCCCGATGGCCGCGAGCGGCACGGAGAACATGACGATGAACGGGTCGCGGAGCGACTCGTAGAGCATGGCCATGATCATGTAGACGAGGATCAGGGCCAGGATGATGCTCTGGAAGAGCTCCTTGTTCGCCTTCTGCTGCTCCTCGTAGTCGCCGGTGAAGCCGATGCTGAAGTTCCGTGGGATGGGGATCGTGCGCAGGGCCTCCCGGGCGTCGTCGATGACCGACCCGAGGTCCCGGCCGGCGATCTCGCCGGAGATGGTCGTGACGCGCTCGCGGTCCCGGCGCTCGATGCGGATCGGCCCCCGCCGGGGCCGGGTATCAATGACGTTGCGCAGGCTGATCTGCTCGCCCGTGGAGTTGGACACGGTGAGGTCGAGAATGTCCTGGAGATTCAGGAACTCCGAGTCCTTGACCTTGACCAGGATGCGGAACTCGCGTCCCGCCTCGCGGAAGTAGCTCGCCTGGGTCCCCGACAGGACGGTCTGGATGGACTGGCCGATCTCGCCGACCGAAAGCTTCATGTCGGCCGCGG
>Ga0209706_10001416_pt1 | contig 13543 bp, 11 predicted proteins | sample PPLLaktember2015_6_FD_187263 | JGI IMG/M metagenome (GOLD analysis project Ga0209706, IMG submission 187263) | Freshwater sediment microbial communities from Prairie Pothole Lake near Jamestown, North Dakota, USA - PPLs Lake P8 Core (1) Depth... | ecosystem: Environmental > Aquatic > Freshwater...
CTACACCGGCAGCATCCTCTCGAGCGACGCCTTCCTCTTCGCCGTGGACCCGCGCACGGGCGCCCTCGAAGCGGGCGCGGCGAACCCCGTCGACACGGACCTCGGGAACGCGGGGCTCGGCTTCGCGCTGCTGCGAGGAGCGCGAGGCTTCGCCCTCTCCATCGAGGGCGAGCTCCAGGCGTTCCGGCGCGCGAAGCGGGGCGAGCTGCTGCTGCTCGGCGAGCCGACCCCCCTCGGGTTCGTGGCCCTCGCCCACGGGCTCGCAGCGGGCCGGACGCTCCTCGCCGCAGCGAACAACCTCGAGCTGCGCGCGCTCCGCGTGAAGGCGGGCGAGGTCCTGGAGCTCGACACGGCGCCCCTCGCCGCCTCCAACGTGAACGCGGTCCTCGTCGTCCAGCGCTAGGAGGGCGACTCGAGACGCGAAAGCGGCTCGCCTTCGCGACGCCCGGGATGCCCCGCGTCACCGCCGATGCAACGCGAGGAGCTCGAACCTCTTTGCCTTCCAAAGCCTCCGGTCCGCCTCCGATCCGGCTCCGACAGCACCCACGCACTCCTCGGACCTCTTCAGAGCGCGAGCACGCCTTCCCGCCGCGTCTGCTGCTGAGGCTGTGGCTGTTCCGGTATGCTCCGCCGCGGAGGTGACCGAAGTGCCGCTCCACCCGCAGACCCGGGCCCTGCTCGACCAGTTCGCCGCCGCGGGGGGCTTCGACGCCACCCAGCTCCCCGTGCCCGCCGTGCGCGAGCTGTACGCCCAGATGTCCCTCGGGCGAGACGTTCCCGCGGTGGCCTCCGTCGCCGACCGCAGCGTGCCGGGTCCGGCGGGCGACATCCCGGTGCGGGTCTACGCGCCCGTCGCCGGGCGCGCCCGGCCCGCCATCGTCTACTTCCACGGCGGCGGCTTCGTGATCGGCAGCCTCGACAGCCACGACGGCACCTGCCGCGCCCTGGCCAACGCCTCGGGCTGCGCCGTCGTCTCCGTCGACTACCGGCTGGCCCCCGAGCATCGCTTCCCGGCGGCCCCCGAGGACTGCTACGCCGCGCTCCGCTACGTCGCCGAGCGGGGCGCCGAGCTCGGCGTCGACCCGCGGCGCCTCGCGGTGGCCGGCGACAGCGCGGGGGGCAACCTCGCCGCGGTGACGGCCCTCCTCGCCCGGCAGCGCCGCGGCCCGGACCTGCAGTTCCAGCTCCTGGTCTACCCGGTCGCAGACCACAGCTTCGACACCACCTCCTATCGGGAGAACGCCGAGGGCTACTTCCTGACCGCCGCGATGATGCGCTGGTTCTGGGGCCACTACCTGGAGCGGCCCGAGCACGGCGACGACCCGATCGCCTCTCCGCTGCGGGCCAAGGATCTCGCGGCGCTGCCGCCGGCCCTCGTGATCACCGCCGAGTACGATCCGCTGCGGGACGAGGGCGAGGCCTACGCCGCGCGCCTCGCCGAGGCCGGTGTCCCCGCGGAGCTGCGCCGCTACGACGGGCAAATCCACGGCTTCTTCAGCCTGTACGAGGCCCTCGACGACGGCCGCGCGGCGGTCGAGCGCGCCGGCGCGGCCCTCGCCGCCGCCCTCGGCTAGCCGGGCGCCGTGGGCGAGATCGGGCTCTACGAGGCGCTGCGCACCACGCGCGCCGTGCGGCGGCTGCGGCCGGACCCGGTCCCCGAGGACGCGCTGCGCCGCGTGCTCGAGGCGGCGACCTTCGCGCCGACGGGCGGCAACGCCCAGCCCTGGCGGGTGGTGGTGGTGCGCGAGGCGGCGAAGAAGGCCGCGCTCCAGGCCCTCTACGCGCCGCTCTGGGACGCCTACGCCGCCCACCACCGGCGCCTGCTGGGCGGGATGCCCGAAGAGGCCCGCGGGCGCCAGGAGCGCATGCTGCGCGCCGCCGACCATCTCGCCCACCACCTCCACGAGGCGCCGGTGATCCTCGTGTTCTGCTTCGAGCCGGCGGCGATGGCGATCACCGACGCCCACCTCGATCGTCCGAGCGTCGTCGGCGGCGCGTCGGTGTACCCCTCGGTGCAGAACGCGCTGCTCGCCTGCCGCGCCGAGGGACTCGGCGCCACGCTGACGACGCTCCTCTGCGGGAAGGAGCCGGAGGTGAAGGCGCTGCTGGGGATCCCCGCCAGCTGGGGCACCGCGGCCCACGTCCCGATCGGCTGGCCCGCCGGCCGCGGTCACGGACCGCTGCGCCGCCGCCCGGTCGAGAAGGTCGCTTTCGCCGACCGCTGGGGCCAGCCCTTCGGAGCCTGAGCGGTGCTCCACGGCGTCGCCGGCTGGCGCATCGACGACGACCTCGCCGCCGGCGAGGCCGTCGCGGAGCGCGTCGCGCGAGACGCGGCGCTCCTCGAGGCGGTGCGCACGGGCGCGGCGCCGGCGACGGCGCGGGTGTGGGAGAACGCGCGCTGCCTCGTGGTTGCGCGCAGCGACCGGCGCCTGCCCGGCTTCGCCGCCGCCGCGGCCGCCCTCGCCGCCGCCGGCTGGCCCGTCGTGGTGCGCGAGTCGGGCGGCAGCGCCGTGCCCCAGGGCCCCGGCATCCTCTCCCTGAGCCTCGCCTTCCGGCCGGCGCCGGGCACGCCCTGCACGATCGAGTCGATCTACGACGCGCTCTGCCGCCCTGTGGAGGACGCCCTCGCGCGCCTCGGCGTCGCCGCGGCGCGCGGCGAGGTGCCGGGCGCCTTCTGCGACGGTCGCTACGACCTCGCGGTGCTCGGCCGGAAGATCGCGGGCACCGCCCAGCGCTGGCGGGCGGGCCCCGCAGGCCCCTCGCCGGAGCGCGGCGCCGTGCTCGCCCACGCCGTGCTGCTGGTCGACGTCCCCCTCGCCGAGGCGTCGGCGGCGGTGAACCGCTTCTACGCGGCGGCGGGAGGCGCGCGGCGCTGCGACACCGGCGCCTCGATCACGCTGCGCGAGGCCCTCGCCGCCGCGGGCAGCGCCCTCGCCGGGGCGCCCGCGCCGGAGCTCGGCGCCGCGGCGCGGGCCGCGCTCCTGGCCGCCCTGCGCGAGGCTACGGGCTGTGCTTGACTCCAGGCCCCACGAGAAGGAGAGACCCGTGCGCGACATCCTCGGCTACCAGGGCAAGTGCGTCGTCGTGACCGGCGCCCACTCGGGCATGGGCGCGGCCGCCGCCCGCACCCTCGTCGAGCTCGGCGCCGAGGTTCACGCCCTCGACGTGAGGCCCATCGAGGCGCCCGTGAAGCAGGCCCTCGTCTGCGACCTCTCGAAGCGCGAGTCCATCGACGCCGCGGCGCGGCAGCTGCCCGCGTCCGTCGACTGCCTGTTCAACTGCGCCGGCCTGCCCGGCGCCCCCTTCTCCAACCTCGACACCACCCTCGTGAACTTCGTGGGGCTGCGGCACCTGACCGAGACGCTGCTGCCGCGGATTCCCGAGGGCGGCGCCGTCGCCAGCATCACCTCGGTGGCGGGAATGGGCTGGCAGAAGAACCTCGAGAACGTGAAGGCCCTCGTGGCGACCCCCGGCTTCGACGAGGGGCGCGCCTGGCTCGAGGCCCACCCCCAGGAGAACAACGGCTACCTGTTCTCCAAGCAGTGCATCGTGTTCTACACCAAGCTGCGTTCCGTGGACCTCGTCGCCCGCGGGATCCGCATCAACTGCCTCTCCCCGGCCCCCACCGACACGCCGATGCTCGGCGACTTCCACAAGCAGGTCTCGAAGGAGTTCCTGGAGAAGCACTTCCTCGCGCCGATCGGCCGCAACGCGACCCCCGAGGAGATGGCCGAGCCGCTGATCCTCCTGAACTCCCACGCCGCCCGCTTCGTCTCGGGCCAGAACCTGATGGTCGACTGGGGCTACGTGGCGTCCGTCGAGGTCGGGGCGCGGGTGGGGCTGCTGTAGGGCACCGCGGGGCCGGCGCGGCCGAGCGGCCCGCGCTTCCCCCGCCTACGCCCGCGGCGCCCGGCTCGCCGCCCCGCGCTTCCGCTTCTCGAGGGCGTCCCCGAGCGCCGCGCACAGGCTCTCGGGGTGGAAGGGCTTCTGCACGAAGGCGAAGGCGCCCGCCTGGCCGAGGCGTTCGGCGGCGAGCTCGCGCTTGTAGCCGCTCGCGACGACGACCGGGAGGTCCGGCTGCTCGGCGGCGAGGGCGCGCAGCACGTCGGCCCCCGAGAGACCGGGCATCACGAGGTCGAGGAGCACGGCGTCGACGCCGCCCTCGCGCACCCGGGCGAGGGCCGCGGCTCCGCTCTCCGCCGTCTCCACGCGGAACCCGGCCTCGGCGAGGAGCCCCTCGGCGACGTCGCGCACCCCTTCGTCGTCGTCGACCACGAGCACGAGGCCCGCGCGCCGCGCCGCCGCCCGCGCCGCGCCCTCCCCCTCCAGGTCCCGCGCTCCCTCGGCGCTGCGCCGCAGCGCCTCGCGGGGCTCCGCCTCCGGCGCGGGAGAGCGGGCGCCGAGGGAGTCGTCGCAGGGCACCAGCAGCCGGAAGGTCGTGCCGTGGCCCGGCGCGCTCTCTACCTTGACGACGCCGTGGTGCGCGCTCGCGATGCCGAGCACGGCCGCGAGGCCGAGCCCGCGCCCGACGCCCCGCGTGCTGAAGAAGGGCTCGAAGATGCGCCCGCGCAGCTCCTCGGCGATGCCGGGCCCGTCGTCGGACACCTCCAGGAACACCCAGCACCCCGGGCGCCGCAGGGCGGCCCCGAAGGCGCCGGCGAAGGTGGCGGCGTCGGCCTCGAGGGAGCCCGTGCGCACCCGCAGCCGGCCGGCGTCGTCGCCGAGGGCTTCCGACGCGTTGGTGACCAGGTTGAGCAGCACCTGGCGGAGCTGCGTCGGATCGCCCCGCACCGGCGGAAGCCCGGCGGCGAGCTCGAGCTCGAGCTCGCAGCGCTTCGAGATCGACGCCAGCAAGAGGTCCTTCGTCTCCTCGACGAGTGCCGAGAGGTCGAGGGCCACGAGCTCGCCGACGGCCTTGCCCGCGTAGGCCAGCATCTGGTCGGTCAGCGACTCGGCGTGGTTCGCGGCGACGCGGATGCGGCGCACCCGGCCCCGCTGCTCCTCCTCGGAGCCGGCTCCGGCGTCGAGCAGCGCGGCGTTGCCCATGATCACCGCCAGCAGGTTGTTGAAGTCGTGGGCGATGCCGCCCGCCAGCACGCCGAGGCTCTCGAGGCGCTGCACCTCCTGCATGTGCGCCTCGAGCCGGCTGCGCTCGGCCTCGGCGAGCCGCGCCTCGGTGATGTCGCGGCCGATCGACACGAAGCGCAGCTTGCCCCGGGCCGTGAAGTAGGCGCGGCCCGTGTTGTCGAACCAGCGCCAGGAGCCGTCGGCGTGGCGCAGCCGGTGCACCGCGTGGCTGCGGCCGTGCTCGGCGAGGGCCCGGGCCATGCCCGCGCGAGAGGTCTCGACGTCGTCGGGGTGCACCAGGTGCTCGGGCGTCGTGCCGAGCAGGGCCTGGGGGTCCCGGCCGAGGAGGTCCCGGAAGGCGGCGTTGGCGAAGGTGTAGCGGCCGAGGCCGTCGAACTCGGAGATCAGCTCGGGCGCGTGGTCGGCGAGGGCCCGGAAGCGCGCCTCGCTCTCCTCGAGGGCCGCGGTGCTCTCGCTCACGGCCTCCTCGAGGCGCTCGCGGGTGCGCTCGTGGAGGAGCTCCCGCTCCTTTCGGTCCGTGACGTCCCGGGAGTTCATCACCCAGCGCCGCTCGCCCTCGGCGGTCCTGAAGACGCTCGCCGCGTTCTCGATCCAGAGGTAGTGGCCGTCGCGATGGCGGACCCGCACGACGAGGCCCGAGGCCCGCCCGGCCTGGCTCGCGGCCTCGGCGAAGGGGCGCGCCGAGGGCTGGTCGTCGGGATGCATGAGGTCGGCGGGAAGCTGGCCGAGCAGCGCCTCCGGGGGGTAGCCGAGCACCTCCTCGTAGCGGGGGTTCACGTAGGTGAAGCGCTCGTCGCCGTCGAGCTCCGCCACGAGGTCGAAGGCGCTCTCGGTGAGCGCGCGGAAGCGCTCCTCCGTGTGGTGCAGGGCGGTCTCGGCGCGGCGGCGGAGCTGGGCCTGCCGGCGGACCGAGGGGGGCCCGGCGACGTAGAGCTGCAGGGGGATGCCGCCGGCTGCGAGGGCGAACCAGGCCGCCGCGATGGAGAGCGGAACGGCGCCGCTGGAGACCCGGACCCACGCGGAGGCTCCGTCAGTGAGGGCGGCCAGGGCCATGACCGCCGCGGCGCCGAGGAGCGCGGCGCGCGAGCGCTCGCCGCCCCCGCGCTCGGCGTGGCCCGCAAGCACCGCTGCGGCCAGCAGGCTCCCGACGGGCTCGAGGAGGACACCGATCCCGAGGTCGAAGGCCGCGGACCCGGGCCACCCTTCGACGCCGGCCGCCCCGGCGAAGCCGCGCGCGACCCCGGCTCCGATCGTCGCGATCGCCACCCAGAGGGGAGCCCTTCCCCGCACCAGGGCCAGGGCCCCGGCAAGCTGCGCGCCGGGGAAGAGCGGCGAGAGCAGGTCGACGGCCGGCTGGCTCCAGGGCTCCGGCGCGAGCACCAGCGCGCCCGCCGCGATCATCGACAGCCAGGAGATCGCCCAGAGCGCCGCGGGGCGCTCGCGCGTGGCCCGGAAGCCCGCCCCGAGGGCCAGGGCGGCGGCGGCGAGCGCGAGGCCTGTGGGAACGAGCGCCAGGAGGCCTCCTCTTCCCCGGGCTGCCTTATATCACTTCCCGGTCCGATCGTGGAGCGGGCCTGCAGGCAGCTCTCCGTCGACGTCGCGGAAGCCGTAGGCCTCCGCCAGCTCTCGCGAGGACCAGGCTCGCCCGCTCCGCGCGAGCACCTCGGGATCGGCCGCCAGGGCCGCCACGGCGCGCCCCGTGAAGCGCTGGGACTCGGCGCCGCGGAAGTCGAGGGAAGGCAGCGCCTCGCGGGCCCGGGAGGTGCGCTCGGTGAGCACGAGCCCCGGCCACAGGGACACCACCGCGACGCCGAAGGGCCGGAGCTCCCGCGCCGTGTCGGCGGTGAGGCGGTCGAGGGCCGCCTTGCCCACGCCGTAGGCCACGTGCCAGGCGTACTCCGTGGCTCCCGACGAGCTGACGTTCACGATCAGCCCCGACCGCTGCGCCACGAAGATCGGCGCCGCGAAGCGGCTCGCGACGTACGCCGAGCGCGTGCCTACGTCGATCATGTCGTCCCAGTTGGAGATCGGCGTCTCCCAGAAGGGCCGCCCGGAGGTCAGCTCCTTCGGGATCAGGAAGGCGTTGTTCACGAGCACGTCGAGGCGCCCCTGCTCGGCGCGCACCCGCGCGAAGAGCGCCGCCACCGCCTCGTCGTCCCGGTGGTCGCAGACGACGGCGAGGCCCCGGCCGCCCGCCGCGTCGACCTCGGCGGCGGTGGTCGCGAGGCTCCCCGGGAGCGCCGAGCCTCCCTCCTCGCGGGTGCGCCCCGTCAGGTACACCGTCGCGCCCGCCGCGCCGAGCTCGAGGGCACAGCCCTTTCCGATGCCCCGGCTCGCGCCCGTGACCACGGCGACGCGCCCCGCGAGGGGGCGCCTCCCGGGCGTCGCCTCCGTCACGCGCGGCGCTCCCCGGCGACGAGCTCCGCCGCCTCCGCCTCGACCGCCGTGCCGCGGAAGAAGCCGGGGTTCACGGAGGTGTAGAAGCGCACCGGGTTCCCGAACACGAAGTCGCGGAAGTCGGGCTCCGAGAGCGCCCCGTCCTCCACGAGCTCGTGGGCCTCGAGCAGGATGGACGCCATGTCGGGCACGTCCCAGTGGCCGAGGTCGGAGCTGAACATGGCGCGCAGCTTCCGCCCGCCGGGCTGCCGCGCGGCGTCGAAGGCCCAGGCGACCGTCGGGTCGTCGGCCTCGCAGCCGAAGTAGAAGCGCGGCACGAACAGCTCGATCAGCTCCTCCGGCGTCTCGACGCCGAGGGCCTTCCACTCGTCGAGCTCCGGCGGGTCGGGCTCGAGGCGGGTGAGGGACTCGCGCAGGCCCGGCACGTCGGCGCGGAAGCGTCCCTCGCCGTAGGCCGCGAACAGCTCCAGCACGAGGTCCGTGTCGATGCGCGCCGGGTTCAGCTGCTGGATCGCGCGGACGTTTCGCTTCTCGAAGTGCCCGACGAGGTCCGCCAGCAGCGCGCACGCCCAGGCGACGCCGCCTTCGAGCATCCCGAAGCAGAGCCCGGGAAAGCGGCGGGTGACGCCGCCGAGGAAGAGCGCCTTGCAGAAGGCGTCCATGCTCGCGGCGAAGGAACCGATGTGGTTGTAGGTGTAGCTCGAGATCGAGCGACGGCTCCCCCAGCCCATGCCCGGCGTGTGGGAGGCCGGGGCGACGCCGAGCTCGAGGCAGCGTCGCCAGAACGGGTCGTAGTCGTACTCGCTGTCGAGGCCGAGGGCGTCGATGCGCTCCCCCGAGCCCGAGCCCCAGTTCGGCAGCCGCGGCCCGCCGGAGGCGGCGCCGGCGCCCGCGCCGATCGGCCGGTGCACCAGCCCGTTGACGAGGACCGCCTTCAGCCCGAGCCCCTGGACCGCGTGCTCGAGGGCCGCGATCGCCTCCTCGGGCGTGTGGGTGGGGATCTGCGCCACCGGCGTCAGGCGGTCGGCGTAGGGCCGGTATACCTCGGCGCAGAAGGCGTTCAGCGCCCGGCAGGCGACCTGGCGCACCTCGGCGTCCTTGATCGCCGTCGTGGTCAGGGTGCGGCTCGGATAGAGGACGGCGAAGTCGATGCCGAGATCGCCGAGCCGCTCGTGGAGGAGACGCGGGAGCTGCGCGGTGGCGCGATCCAGGCTGTTGGCGGCCGGCAGGCTCCACCAGGGCGGGCGCGGGGTCCAGTTCGCGCGCCGCTCGGCCTCGCCGAGGCGGCTCCAGGGCCGGAGCACCGTCTCGTCGTAGTCGATCCCGCCCGCCTTCTCGAAGCGCTCGGCGAGGTCGCCGCCGCCCTCGGCCTTCACGAACTCGCGGACAAACTCCATCAGCACGGGCCCGGTCTCGATGAAGTGTCCGTCGGCGTCGACGACGGGATGTCCGAGGCCCGCGCGCAGCGCGGCGGCCCGGGTCGCGCGGCTCCCGATGCCGAGGCGGCTCACCGCTCCCCTCCGAGGGCCCGCGCCCGGAAGGCCGCCTCGGCGACCTTCGGGAGCAGGGCCTCGAGGGCCTGCCGATCGAGGCGCGCCGCCAGCTCGGCGGCGCCCGCCCGCGCGAGCATCTCGGGAAGCCGCGTGCGGATGCGCGCCAGCGCCCAGACCAGCGGGTCGCCCTCGGCGACCGGGTCGACGTGGAGCATGTGGTTCGCGCGCGTCCGCCACGACACGTAGTGGTAGTGGGGGTCCTCCTGGAAGCAGTCGAAGCGCAGGTACTCGAGGCGCTCGCCGCCCTCGATGCCGCAGACGTGGAGCGAGACGCCGCGGTCGTCGAGGCCGCGGGCCGCCGCCGCTGCCGAGCCGGCGGTGCCGACGGCCGCCTGCTTCTCCGCGGCCGCGGCGATGGCGTCGCCCACGAGCCGGTACTCGACCCCGATCGCGAGGGGGCCGGCCTCGAACCACGCCGTGCGCTCCGGGACGGGGGGCAGCGGCATCACGTCGTACTTCGTCACGTGGCCGTCGCTCATCCCGCCCTCCGCGCGGCGTCCTCGCGCAGGGCGCCCTTCGCGATCTTGCCGCCGGATCCCCGCGGCAGCTCCGGGAGCACGACGAGGCGCTCCGGGAACGTCTCCCGGCCGAGCTCCCGCGCCTCGAGGTGGGCCACGAGCTCGGGCAGCTCGAGGCTGCGGCCCGGCTTCAGCTCGACGTACACGCAGACGCGCTCGCCGAAGGTCGGGTCGGGCATGGCGACGGCCGCTGCCAGGGCCACCGCCGGGTGGGTCGCGACCTCGGCCTCCACCTCCGCCGCGCTCACGTTCTTGCCGCCGCGGATGATGAAGTCCGCCTTGCGCCCGACGACCCGCAGCACGCCCTCGCCGTCGAGCTCGGCGACGTCTCCGGTCAGCATCCAGCCGTCCCCGGTGTAGAGCATGCGGTTCGCCTCGGGGTCGTTCCAGTAGCCGCGGCTCGTGGCCGGGCCCCGGCAGCCCGGCTGGCCGCGCCCGCTCGCCGTCACGTCGCGGCCGGCGTCGTCGAACAGCCGCACCTGCATCTCCGGGATCACGTGGCCCGCGCTGCGGAGCCGGAGCTCCCGGGGGTCGCGGAGCGTGGTGCGCGAGAGCGCGCCGGTCTCGTTCGACCCGTAGAACTGGAGCACGGCGGCGCCGGTCGCGTCCTCGAAGCGGGCCGCCTTCTCGTAGGGCACGGCCTCGCCTCCCGTGAACAGCACCCGCAGCGAGGAGAGGTCCGGCGCCGCGAAGCCCGGGTCCTCGAGGGCGCCCAGCATCAGGACGAACTGGGTGCTCACGGCGGCGAGCACGCTCACGCGGTGGGCCTCGATGGCGCGGAGCGTCTCCCGGGCGTCGAAGCGCGGCGCGAGGATCGTAGGCGCACCCAGCAGCGTCGGCGTCACGTGGGCGGTCCAGATGCCGAAGCCGAAGGGCGTCGGAAGCGCCGAGAAGAACACGTCCGCCCCGGAGAGCTCGCCCGCCGCCACCGCCCACTCGTGGAAGGCGAGCCAGCGGCGCTGGTCGTGGACGACGCACTTCGGCAGCCCCGTCGTGCCCGAGGTCGAGTTCAGCAGGAACGGCTCGCCGGCGGAGAGCGCGCGCTCCGCCGGCGGGGCGCCGCCCGCCGGGACCTCGGCTCCGGAAAGGAGCAGGCGCGAGGCCTCCGGCAGCTCGCCTTCGACGACCAGGTGGTGGGCCAGCGCCCCGCCCGCGCGCCGCTCGGCGGCGACGAAGGCGCCGAGGTCGACGCCCCGGTGCTGCGCCCGGCTGACGAGGGCGCTGGCGCCGGACCGCTCGAGGAGATGGCGCAGCTCCCGCAGGCCCGCCCGCGGCCCGATCCCCACCACGACGAGCCCCGCCTTCTCGCAGCCGAGGTAGACGGCGTGCACCCCGGGGCCGTCGGGAAGCCAGACCGCGACGCGCTCGCCCCGGGCGAGACCGGCGCCGAGGAGCGCGGCGGCGATCCGGTCCGAGCGACGGGCGTAGGAGGCCCAGGTCATGCGCTCGCCGCCGGACGCGTCGGCGAAGGCGAGCGCGTCGCCTCGGGCGCGGGCGTGGTCGTCGACGCGGCGGGCGAGCGAGATCATGCAGTCGAGACCGAGCAGGTCATGCAGTCGAGAGACGATATCTCGTCTCCTGGCGGTGGACTTCGCCGGGCCGCAGGATCGCCGGCGGAAACGCCGGCTGGTTCGGCGCGTCGGGAAAGCGCTGGGCCTCGAGACAGAGGCCGCGGCCGGGGCCGTGACGCCAGCCGGCCTTGCCCGGCCCCTCCTCGAGGTGCTGGCCGCCGTAGAGCTGGAGGCAGGGCGCGGTGGTGTGGATCTCGAGCACCCGCCCGCTGCGAGGCTCGGCGAGGCGCGCGGCCCGGCGCAGTGCGGGCCCCTTCCCGCCGTTCGCGCCGCTGCCGCGTTCGCCGCCGCGCAGCACGAAGGGATGGTCGTAGCCCCGGTGCGGCGCGAGCTCGGGATGGGCGAGGTCGAGGTCGCGCCCGAGGGGCTTCGCCCGGCGGAAGTCGAAGGGCGTGCCGGCGACGGAGCGGACCTCGCCCGTGGGCACGTGCTCGGCGTCGACGGGCAGGTAGGCGTCGGCGTCGATCTCGAGCTCGTGGCCGAGTACCGGCTCCCCGGGCGGGCCGGCGAGGTTCCAGTAGGCGTGCTGGGTGAGGCTCAGCGGCGTGGGCCGGTCGGCGCGGGCCTCGAAGCAGACGGCGAGCTCGCCGGTTGCCGCGATCGTGTAGCGGACCCGACACGCGAGGCGGCCGGGATAGCCCGCGTCGCCGTCCGCGCTCTCGAGGCGCAGCTCGACCCCCGTCGGCTCGGCGATCGCCTCGGCCTGCCAGAGGCGGCGGTCGAAGCCTCGCGAGCCCCCGTGGAGGTGGTGGCGGCCCTCGTTGGTCTCGAGGACGTGCTCGGCGCCGTCCAGCCGGAAGCGCGCGCCGGCGATCCGGTTGGCGAAGCGGCCGACGACTCCCCCGACGTGGGCGCGGCTCGCCGCGTAGGCGGCGGCGCCGTCGAAGCCGAGCACGACGTCGCCGAGGCGCCCGCGGCGGTCCGGCGCCTCGAGGCGCACGAGGGTGGCGCCCCAGCTCGAGACCGCCGCGCGCAGCCCGCCCCCGGCGAAGGCGAAGAGCCGCGCGCCCTCGCTCATCCGGGAGCGCCGCTGGCGGGCGGGGCGACGGCGCGGCCGCCGCGCAGGATCGGGAACTGGCGCTCGGGCGCGTCGCAGGGCGTGCGGCTCCCGTCCGCCGCGATCATCGCCGCGCCGTCGGGCGCGAGCTGGACGATGTAGGCCTTGCGGAGCGCCGCGCTCGCGTTGGGGCCCGTGCGGTGGGGGGTGAGGCTCGAGAACACCACGATGCTCCCGGCCCGCGCCGGCGCCGCCAGGGCGCCCTCGGGCGCCTCGAGGCAGCGCCAGCCGAGGGGCGTCATCTCGTGGCGCAGGGTCCCGCGGCGGTGGAGACCGGGCACCACCCACGGGCACCCGTTCGCGAGGGTCGCGTCGGAGAGGGCCACCCAACAGGTCAGGTACTGCTGGGGCTCGACGAAGTTGTAGCCGTTGTCCTGGTGCCAGGGGAACTCGTCCCGGGTGCCCGGCTTCTTGTAGACCGCCTGCTCCCAGTAGAGACGCACGTCGGGGCCGATGAGGTCGTGGGCGAGGTCGCGAAACACCGGGCCCGAGCAGAACGCGCGGAGCAGCGGCGAGCGCGCCACGAGGTTCGGGCTGAAGGTGATCTCGCCGGCGCGGGCGATGAACAGGCGCCCTCCTTCGCGGGTGCGAAGGAACGCCTCGGTCCGCGCCTCGAAGGCGTCGATCTCGGCGGTCACCGCCGCCAGCTCGCCCGGCGCGAAGGCGTCCTCGAGCACGAAGTAGCCCTGCTCTCCGTACTGGCGCGCCTGCTCCGGCGTCACCCGGCGGAAGGGCCCTCGGGGCTGCTCCCAGACGAAGCCCCGGTTCAGGGGATGCGGAGCCGGTGCGCTCATCGGGGCCCTCCCATCAGCGCTCCCGCGCGAAGCGCTGGCGCGCGAGGGCGCCCGGATCCTCTCGGCGCGGATCGTAGGGCCGCAGGCGCCAGGCGAAGCGGTGGCGTCCGGCGCCGATGCGGTAACGCGGCAGGGTGTCGGGCCCGCAGCTTCCCGTCCCGACGCCCCGGTTCCAGAGATCGACGTGGACGAAGGTCTCGGGCCGGCGCACGAGGTCGAGGCGCGTCTTCGCGGCGTAGAGATCGGCGGCGCTGTAGTGGCTCGCCGAGAACTCTCCTCCCGGCGGCGGCACCGCGAGGAGCCCGAGGCCCGCGCCGCTCTCGAGGGCCAGCCAGCGCACGTCGCAGCGGTTGCCGTGCTCCTGGGGCACGACGTAGGGCTCGAGGAAGTCGTCGACGGGAAGCGAGTAGCGGCCGAAGGTCGCCGCCGCGCGGCGGTCCCGGTAGCACTCGTGGGGACCGCCGCCGAGCCAGAGGGCCGTCTCGAAGCCCGGCACGAGGGCGAAGCCGACGCCGAGGCGGGGGAGGTCGTCGAAGCGCGCGGGCACCTCCACGTCCTCCTCGAA
>Ga0209706_10001418_pt1 | contig 13533 bp, 8 predicted proteins | sample PPLLaktember2015_6_FD_187263 | JGI IMG/M metagenome (GOLD analysis project Ga0209706, IMG submission 187263) | Freshwater sediment microbial communities from Prairie Pothole Lake near Jamestown, North Dakota, USA - PPLs Lake P8 Core (1) Depth... | ecosystem: Environmental > Aquatic > Freshwater...
TCGCAGAACGTCCTTCGCATCCTCCTCCGATCGCACCTTCAGGTGGGCGCTCATCGAGACGAACCCCGAGGTGATCGTCCAGACGTGAAGATCGTGGACGTCGAGGACGCCCTCGAGCCCGGCCAGGGTGGCGCGGACGGCGGCGATGTCGAGGCCGGACGGCGCGCCCTCCATGAAGATGCGGAAGGAGTCGCGGATGAGCCGGCCCGAGCTCCAGAGGATGAGGAGACAGACGGCGGCGCTGACGATGGGGTCCCAGATGAACGAGCCGGTCGTCGTGATGAGCAGGGCGGCGACGAGGACGCCCACGCTGCCGAGCGCGTCGGCGGCGACGTGGAGGAAGGCCCCGCGGATGTTGAGATTGCGTTCGCGGCTCCGGTAGAGGACCGCCCCGACGGTGACGTTGGCCAGGAGCCCGAAGACCGCGACGGCGAGCATCAGGCCGCCATTGACCGGCTGGGGCGTCTGGAGGCGCAAGAAGGCCTGGTAGCCGATCACGGCGGCGATGACCCAGAGGGCGACGCCGTTCAGGAAGGCGGCGAAGATCTCGAAGCGGCGCCAGCCGAAGGTGCGCTCGGACGTCGGGGGGCGGGCGGAGAGCCAGAAGGCGAAGAGGCCCAGTCCGAGCGCCCCGACGTCGGTGAGCATGTGCCCGGCGTCGGCGAGCAGGGCCAGGCTGCGGCTCAGGACGCCGCCGACGATCTCGACGACGAGGACGGCCGATGTGATGAGGAGCGCGAGACGCAGCGGCCGCTGGTGACGCTTGTGGTCGTCGTTGTCAACCAATTAAGGCCCTCCTGCGCGTAATTTACGTGACTTTAATTAGTATACGGCTTATTAAAGGAAAACGCCTTTCGCTTTAATAAGGCTACATCTTCTCGAGGGCGGCGATGCGCTCCTCGATGGGCGGGTGGGTGCTGAAGAGGCGATTGACCCCGCTGCCTCCCTTGAGGTTCTTGAGCGGGTTGACGATGTAGAGGTGGGCCGTGGCCTTGTTGGCGGCCTCGAGAGGCTCGGTGTCGGCCGAGATCTTCCGCAGGGCCGAGGCCAGCCCGGCCGGGTAGCGCGTCAGCATGGCGGAGCTCGCGTCGGCCAGGAACTCGCGTTTGCGCGAGACGGCCAGCTGGATGATCGTGGCGACGAGGGGCGAGAGGACGGCCAGGGCCAGGCCGACGAGGACGAGGGCGCCGCCGGCGGCGCCGTCGCCTTCGCGACGACGACCGCCCCGCCGGCCGCCGCCCCACATGAAGGTCCTCAGCATCCAGTCGCTGAGCAGGGCCACGATGCCGGCCATGACGACGACGAGCGTCTGGAGGCGGACATCATAGTTCTTGATGTGGGACATCTCGTGGGCGATGACGCCTTCGAGCTCGACCCTGTTGAGCTTCTCGAGGATGCCGGTCGTGACGCAGATCACGGCCGTCTCGGGCTTGCGCCCGGCGGCGAAGGCGTTGGGGGCCGTGTCGTCGATGACGTAGCACTTGGGGGTCGGGACGCCCGCGGCGAGGGCCAGCCCCTCGACGACGTTATAGAGATAGGGATACTCGTCCTTGGATACGGGCCGGGCGCGGCTGATCCTCAGGACGATCTTGTCGCTCGAGTAGTAGCCCACGGCGGCCGTGCCCATGGCCACGGCGACGGCCAGGACGAGTCCGCCCTTCCCCCAGCCCGTGACGTACTCGAAGAACCAGACGAGGACGAAGATGAAGGCCATGAAGAAGACGACGAGGGCGACGGATTTCCACTTGTTGCGGGAGATCTGTTCATACATGGCCGGCCTCAGAGGGGGACCCTATGGGACATGTCCCGCAGGTACGTGTCCCCTGTAAGAGATGGGGACACGTACGCGGCGTACATGTCCCCTCTCCGATCTAGAACTGGACCTTGACCGGGCCCTTGGCCACTTCCTCTTCGATCTGGTAGTAGTCGCGCTCCTTGAAGCCGAACATGTTGGCGATGATGTTCGAGGGAAAGACCTGCTGGCGCATGTTGAACTTCATGACGGTGTCGTTGTAGAACTGCCGGGCATAGGCGACCTTGCTCTCGGTCCCGGCCAGCTCCTCCTGGAGCATGAGGAAATTCTGGTTGGCCTTGAGCTCAGGGTAGTTCTCGGCGACGGCGAAGAGGGACTTCAGGGCGCCGGTCAGGACGTTGTCGGCCTGGCCGTGCTCCTTGATGGTTTGGGCGTTGACCGCGGCGGCCCGGGCCTGGGTCACCTTCTCGAAGACCTCTCGCTCGTGCTTGGCGTAGCCCTTGACGGTCTCCACGAGGTTGGGGATAAGGTCGTAGCGGCGGCGGAGCTGGACGTCGATCTGGGACCAGCCGTTGTCGGTGCGGTTGCGCAGCGTGACGAGGCTGTTGTACATGCCGATGGCCATGATGGCGACGGCGCCGATGATGATGAGCAAGAGCACGAAAGCACCCATTCTGTCCTCCTTCGGACCTGAGGTCCGTTCTTAACAATAAAGGCCTAGGGCGGAAAAATCAAGGGCCCTGCGCCCGGAGCATCCGGGCAAACGTCGTTATAGGGAAATACGTGCCCGTCGCCCCTTGAGTTTAGCCAGGGGACAGCCTTATAATTCCATTCCGCCTATGGCTAAAACCCCACGCTATCGTTGGCCGGACCGCTTCACCGCCGGCCGAGGAGTCCCCATGAAAAGAACCATCGTTACCGCACTCGTATTTTGCTTCACCCTGGCCGCGGCCCCCGCCGACGGCGTACCGGGGCAAGCCGCCAAAATGGCCGAGGTCAAGGCCGCCCCGAAAGCGGCGGTCAAGGCGCCGGCCCTGACGGCCGAGCTCCTCTCGGGCCTCGCTTTCCGCAATATCGGCCCGGCCATCATGTCCGGCCGCATCAGCGATGTCGCCATTCATCCTCTCAAGCGGCACACCTGGTACGTCGCCGTCGGATCGGGCGGCGTCTGGAAGACCGAGAACGCCGGCACGACCTGGACCCCCGTTTTCGACGCCCAGGGGTCCTATTCGATCGGCTGCGTCGCGCTCGATCCGTCCAACCCGGAGACCGTCTGGGTCGGGACGGGCGAAAACGTCAGCGGCCGCCACGTCGGATTCGGCGACGGCGTCTACAAAAGCCTCAACGGCGGCAAGAGCTGGGCGAACGTGGGCCTCCCCAAATCCGAGCACATCGGCCGGATCCTCGTCGACCCGCGGAACTCCGATGTCGTCTATGTCGCCGCGGAGGGGCCGCTCTGGTCCGAGGGCGGGGAGCGCGGCCTCTTCAAGACCGCCGACGGCGGCATGACCTGGGGCCTCGCCCTGGGGATATCCAAGGACACGGGCGTGACCTCGGCCGAGATCGATCCGGCCAACCCCGACATCGTCTACGCGGCGGCCTATCAGCGCCGGCGCAGCGTCGCGGCGTTCATGGGCGGCGGGCCCGAGTCCGGCATCCACAAGAGCACGGACGCCGGCAAGACCTGGCGCAAACTCACGGTGGGGTTGCCTAAGGGCGACATGGGCAAGATCGGGCTCGCCGTCTCGCCCCAGGACCCGAGCCTCGTCTATGCCACGGTCGAAGCCGGGCCGGAGGAGAGAGGGTTCTACCGGTCCTCGGACCGCGGTGAGAGCTGGGAAAAGCGGAGCGGCTATATCAGCGGCGGCACCGGACCGCACTACTACCAGGAGATCTTCGCCGACCCGAACGCCTTCGACCGGGTCTACCAGATGGACCCGGGCCTCATGGCCACGGACGACGGCGGCAAGACCTGGCGCCGCGTCGACGAGGCGAACAAGCATGGCGACAATCACGCCATGGGCTTCATCAAGGGCGATCCCGGTTTCATCCTCAACGGCAGCGACGGCGGACTCTACGTGACCTATGACGCGGCCAAGTCCTGGCGCTTCTTCGAGAACCTGCCCGTGACCCAATTCTACAAGCTGGCCCTCGACGACGCCCTCCCCTTTTACAACGTCCACGGCGGGGCGCAAGACAACGGCAGCCAGATGGGACCGTCGCGGACGCTCAATGCCAACGGCATCTCCAACTTCGACTGGACGATCACCTACGGCGCCGACGGCTACGCCTGCGCCATCGACCCGACCGATCCGAACACGGTCTACCTCGAGTGGCAGATGGGGAACCTGCTGCGCTACGACAAGAAGAGCCATGAGACGGTCTACGTCAGCCCCAAGCCGGAGCCGGGCGACCCGGCGCTGCGGTTCAACTGGGATTCGCCGGTCCTCATCAGCCCGTTTTCGCACACCCGAGTCTATTATGCCGGCCAGTTCGTCTGGAGGAGCGACGACCGGGGCGACTCGTGGACGCGGATCAGTCCCGACCTCACGCGCGGCATCTTCCGGCTGGAGCAGAAGATCATGGAGCGGCAGTGGAGCGTCGACGGCCTCTGGGACCACGGAGCCATGTCCCAGTACGGGACGATCACTTCACTCAGCGAATCGCGTCTGCAGGAAGGCTTGATCTATGCCGGCACCGATGACGGCCTCATCCAGGTGACGGAGGACGGCGGCAAGAGCTGGAGAAAGATCGACAAGATCGCCGGCGTCCCGGACTATTTCTTCGTCAACAAGATCATGGCCTCCAAGCACGACAAGGACATGGTCTACGCGGCGGTCGACAGCCACAAGACGGGCGACTACAGGCCTTACCTCCTGAAGAGCGCCGACCGCGGCCGGAGTTGGACGAATATCGCCGGCGGGCTGCCGCAGCGGACGATCATCTGGTCGCTCGCCCAGGACCACGTCAATAAGGACCTGCTCTTCGCCGGGACCGAGTTCGGCATTTACGCCACGCTCGACGGCGGCAAGGGCTGGCTGAAGCTCGGGGGCGGGGCGCCGGTCATCTCCTTCCGGGACATCGAGGTCCAGGAGCGGGAGAACGATCTCGTGGGCGCGTCTTTCGGACGGGGCTTCTTCGTCCTCGATGATTTCTCGCCGCTCCGGGCCATGAGTGAGGAGGGCCTGGCCAAAGACGCCGTCCTCTTCCCGGTCAAGAAGGCTCTGCAGTACATGCCGCTGCGGCCGATCGACTCGGACACCAAGGGCTGCCTCGGCGAGACGTTCTATCTCGCGTCCAATCCGCCTTACGGCGCTGTCTTCACCTATTATCTCAAGGACGGGATCAAGTCGACGGCCGAGGCCCGTCGCGAGGCGGAGGCCGCGCTCGTCAAGGAAGGCAAGCCGGTGCCTTTCCCGGGCTGGGACGGCCTGCGCAAGGAGGAGAGCGAGGACAAGCCGGCCGTCGTTCTGATCATCGCGGACGAGGCGGGCCAAGTCGTCCGCAGGATCGCCGCTCCGGCCGCTAAGGGCCTGCATCGCTTCGCCTGGAACCTGCGCTACCCGGCGGTCGAGCCGACACAGCTCGAAACGGCCCGGCGCGAGGCCTGGGAACGGGACCCGGTCGGCCCGCTGGTCGTTCCTGGCAAGTTCACGGCCACGCTGGCCAAGGTCGTCGATGGCGTGACGACGCCGCTCACAGCCCCCCAGCCGTTCGTCGTCGAATCGCTCGCGCTGGCCAGCCTGCCGGAACAGGATAAGGCCGGCCTCCTGGCGTTCCAAAAGAAGACCGGGGATCTGCAGCGGGCCATGATGGGCGCCGGCGCGGCGGCCGAGGACGCCCTCAAGAACCTCAAGTATGTCAAGAAGGCCTTGCTCGAGACGCCGAAGGCCGACCCGAAGCTGGCCGAAGCGGCCCGGGCCATCGAGAGGCGCATCCAGGACGAGATCACCGCGCTATTCGGAGACCGGACGAAAGGGATGCGCTCGGAACCGGCGGAGCCATCGCTCATGGAGAGGGTCACGGCCCAGCTCGACGCGACCGGACCGATCACGGCGACGGCCAGGCGTCAATACGAGGTCGCGGCCGACGGCTTCGAAAAGCTCCTCGAAGAGATGCGACAGACGATCGAGGTCGATCTGAAGAAGCTCCAGCAGGACCTCGAGACCGCCGGCGCCCCATGGACGCCCGGCCGCGGCGTGCCCGTCTGGAAGAAGAAATAAAGAAATCGCCTATTCGCTCACCACTTGTCGGTGCGGAAGGGCGAGGCGGGCAGGCCTTCCTTGTTGGCCAGGTTGGGCACGGCCAGCTGGTGCCAACCGAACCGGACCGCCTTCGGCGCCGGAACGCGCGAGCTCCAGACGACGACCGTATCGCCCGCGACCTCGGCCTCGGCCTTGTAAAAAGTACGGTCCTCGCCGGCGATCTCGAACCACTTGAGCGGCTGGCCGTCGTTCGAAACGAGCCCGCTCCCGACGTGGTCGAAGGAGAGACGGATCAGGTTCCCATCGACGGCCATGGACTTATAGAGGGGCCCCGAGTAGACGAGCGTCTTCTCGCCGTACGTACGGGCCCGGGCCCACAACGACAGCCGGTAGCCGACGTCCTCTTTGTTCGCAGGGTGGATGTCGTCGAGGTCGGTGATGTCGGTGATGACGGCCATGCCCGTGTTGGGGATGCGCAGCGCGTTGCGCTGGGCCTCCCATATGAGGGGCAGGCGCAGAAAATCGGGGACGTCGCCCGTGGGCGACTCCCGGTTGTAGCCGTAGTTATAGGGCGCGAGCTGGACGTAATAGAAGGGGAAGTCGCCCAGCTTCCAGGCCAGGCGCCAGCCCTGGATGAGCGCGTCCATCTTCGTCTCGTAGAAAAGGCCGTCGTTCCGGTTGTTCTCGCCCTGGTACCAGATGGCGCCGCGGATGGCGAACGGCGTCAGGGCGTGGATCATGCCGTTGTAGAGGGTCGTCGGCGCCTGCGGGCTGTTGTAGGGGTTTTCGGGAAAACCCTGCTCCGGCTCTGCGGGCAGCGGGGCCTTGGCGAGGAGCGCCTTTCGGCCCTCGCGGGCCCAGGTCTCCCAGGCCGGAAGGGCCTTGGCCAGCTCGTCCCGGAACGCGGCGTATTTGGCCGCTTGCGCCTCCAGCAGAGGCTTCGCCTCGGGAACGGCGACGAACCCGACCGGAGGCGTCCAGGGCTCGATGTCCGTCCCGCCCCACGCCGATTCGATCAGGCCGACCGGGACTCCGAGCCGTTTGTGGAGCTCGAGGCCGAAATAGTAGGCGACGGACGAGAAGGTCCGGACCGCATCCGGGGAGCAGGGCTCCCACTTCGCGATGACGTCGTCCTTGGGCCTGTCGGAGGTGCGCTTCGGGACGAGGAAGAGGCGCATGCTCGGATGATCCGCCTGGAGGGCATCGGGGGCGGGATACCGGAGCCAGGCCATGGACATCTCCATGTTGGACTGGCCCGAGCACAGCCAGACCTCGCCGACGAGGATGTCCCTGACGACGATCTCCGGGCTCTTGGAGCCGCGGACGGTCATTTCGAGCGGGACATCCCCCGCCTTGAGCGGATCGAAGACCACCCGCCACGTCCCGTCGGCCGCCGCCACGGCCTGCTTCTCCTGGCCGTTGAACAGGACCGTGACCGCCTCGGCCTTTCCGGCCCAGCCCCAGAACGCGACGGGCTTGTCCTGCTGGACGACCATGTGATCGCCGATGAGTGCGGGCAGGCGGACCTGCGCCGGGAGCAGGGCGGCGAACCCCAACAGGGAAACGGCGGCCAGGACGAGCCCGATGGCCCCGCTATTTTTTCGGTTCATGGCTTTTTCTCCTTATCAGAACTGCAGCCGGAAGCTGACGCCGCCCGGCCAGACGCCGAGGGTCCACCGAGGTCCGCCGGATGCGAGCGACGGGGGCACGCCTTCTCCGGCGAACCCCGATTCGTATCTCTTCAGGTCGCGGGTCGCCCGCATCGGCTGGCTGAAGATGTTCAGCAGCGAAACGGCTTCGCCGACGGCGAAGGTGACGAGCCCGTCGGTCCAGGGCCGCTTAAACGCGGCCGAGGTGACGACCCCGGCCGCCGCGTTGACGCCGAAGTTCAGCATGTGTGTCGTGAGGCTCCGCCCGCTCTTCTCGCGGCGCGCGCACTCGCGGAGGAGGGCCTCGGCCCGCTCGAGCTTCGCCGACCGTTCGAGGGGCGTCGTCTCCGGCAACGGCTTCAGCTTTCGCGCGGCCGTGGCCGGGTCGAACGGGTCGATCGCCAGGCCGACGACGCCAAGGGCGAAGGTCGCGCCGCCGACGAGCATATCCTGGGCGAAGCCGTTGTCGATCTCGGGGACCGGCGCGAACGTCTGGATGTCCGGCGCCTTCTTCCAGCTCGTGGCGCTCAGGATGCCCATGGTGACGGCCCCCGCCGAGTAGGCGCCGATCCAGCCGTACCACCACGTCCTGGCCCGGGATTGTCCGGCCTCGAGGGCGTTGGTGATGAATCCGAGCCGGCCCTTTACTTGCTCGTCGGAGAGGGCGGCATCCTGGGCATGGGCTGCCGTCAAGCCCGAGACGAGGAGGGCCATCGCGATGCAGGCAATGCGTTTCGAACGGGCCATTTTTGTCCTCACCTGATGTCCACAGAGAATCACTGACGTTGATCGGATATTAGCACGGGGCGGGCCGGGAGACAACCGGGCGATTCCGGCGGGCGTGCGCCTCTCTAATATCTGTTGCGGCCCGGCCGTCGAATGTGGAGAATAGGGGCTCGACGAAACGCCGGACAGGAGGTTCCTCATGAAGCCGATCACCCGGGCCGTCGCGGCCGTCATTCTCGCCGTCGCCGTCGGCGCGTTCGCATCCGACCAGGTCCCCACCGTCGATTGGGACGTGGCGGCAAAGATCCGCGAGGAAGGGCTGCAGCGCTCGCAGGTCATGGACATCGTCGGCTACATGACCGACGTCCTTGGCGGCCGCCTGACGCTGTCCGAGGGCATGAAGCGGGCCCAGCTCTGGGCCAAGGACAAGATGGAGAAGCTCGGGCTCGAGAACGTCGCGATCGAGCCGTTCATGGATTACGGCGCGGCCTGGGACAACGAGTATTTCTCGCTCCACATGCTCGAGCCGGAGTACCAGCCGATGATGGGCTTCCCCCTCGCCTATACGTCGGGGACAAAAGGCAAGGTGGCCTGCCCGGCGGTCCTCGCCTCCGACATCCAGACGAAGAAGGACCTCGAACGCTATCGGGGCAAGCTCAAGGGCGCGGTCGTGCTGTCGACGCCGCCTTACACGCTCGATATGGCCGCCCTCACCCAAGGCGTTGCGCGCCTGACCGAGGCCGAGTTGAAGCAGCTCGAAGAGAACGTCATCCCGCGGCCCCAGCGCGCCCGGGTGACGCCGCCGCCGCCCAATCCCGACCTCGTCAAGGCCGAGGACCGGCTCGAGTTCTTCCGCGCCGAGGGGGCCGTGGCCGTCCTCCAGTGCGAGGGCGGACAGCCCGGCGCAGTCCGCGGCTTCTCCCGGCCCGGGTCGAACGAGGACAAGTGGTCGCGCGAGAAGACCCTCAAGACGCTGCCGATCATCGCCGTGACCCCCGAGCACTACAACCGGATGTTCCGCATCCTCAAGCGCGGCATCCCGGTCAAGGTCGAGGTCGAGGTCCGGAACCGCGTCGGCGAGAAGGTCGAGAAGGCCGCGAACGTCCTGGGCGAGATCCCGGGTACGGACCTCGCGGACGAGGTCGTCATGGTCGGGGCCCACTACGACAGCTGGCACGCGGCGGCCGGGGCGAGCGACACCGCCGCCGGGTGCGCCGTGGCCCTCGAGGCCGCCCGCATCCTCAAGGCGATCGGGGTCAAGCCCCGGCGCACGATCCGGGTCGCGTTCTGGGGCGGCGAAGAGCAGGGCCTCCACGGCTCGCGCGAGTACGTCAACGCCCACTTCGGCAACCCGAAGGACCCGAAGGTCGGGGCCAAGCCGGACTACGAGAAGTTCTCGGCCTACTTCAACCAGGATTACGGCGCCGGCCAGTTCCGGGGCATCTATCTCCAGGAGAACGAACGGGTCCGCCGCCTCTTCGCGGCCTGGATGGAGCCTTTCCGGGACTTCGGCATGACCGCGCTCTCGATCCAGAGCGTCGGCAGCACGGATCACGTCTCGTTCGACGCCGCCGGCCTGCCCGGCTTCCAGTTCATCCAGGACCGCATCGGCGGCACGGCCGGGCACACGAACATGGATTTTTACGATACGCTCCGCGCGGAGGACCTGATGAAGAACGCCGTCGTCGAGGCCTTCTTCGCCTACCAGGCCGCCATGGCCGACGAGCGCGTTCCTCGCAAGCCGTTGAAATAGCTATATTTAGTTACTGACGAACCAAGCGCACGCGGGCCGGGCGCGGCGTTTTGGCGATTGACACTCCCGCATTGCCATGCTAAGATGGGCGCTCTGCAAGGGTGAATATCACCCGTTAAATACATCACGATAGGAGGTTTGTTAGGAATGGCGACACTCAAGGAAAAATTCTTCACCAAGGTGGGCCCGATGAAGGATCGGGTCCAGAAGCTCAACAAGGAATTCGGCACGGTCAACGTCTCCAAGGTAGACGTCGGCCAGGTCATCGGCGGTGCCCGCGACATCATCTCGATGCTCTGGGACGTCTCGCTCCTCGATAAGTTCGAAGGCATCCGCTTCCGCGGTTTCTCCATCCCCGAGCTCCGCGACAAGCTGCCCAAAGCCCCCGGCGGCACGGAACCCCTGCCCGAGGGCATCTTCTATCTCCTCCTCATCGGCGAGATCCCCACCGCCGCGGATGTGGCCGAGATCACCGAAGAGTGGCAGAAGCGCAGCGTCCTGCCCCAGTATCTCATCGATACGATGAACGCCGTCCCCAAGGACACGCACCCGATGACCCAGTTCTCGATGGCCATCCTGCAGCTCCAGAGGGAATCCGAGTTCGCCCGGCGCTATAAAGAGAAAATGCCGAAGGCGCAGTATTGGGACCCGACGTTCGAGGACGTCATGAACCTCATCGCCAAGCTGCCCAACATCGCGGCCTACATCTTCCGCCGGACCTATATGGGCGGCAAGCACATCGCCCCCGACCCGAAGCTCGACTGGGGCGGCAACCTGGCCCACATGCTCGGCGTAACCGACGACCCCGCCTTCAAGGAGCTCATGCGGCTCTACCTCTGCATCCACAGCGACCACGAGGGCGGCAACGTGTCGGCCCACACGACCCACCTCGTCGGCTCGGCCCTGTCCGACGCCTACTACTCGCTTTCGGCCGGCATGGACGGCCTGGCCGGCCCGCTCCACGGCTTGGCCAATCAGGAAGTCCTGGCCTGGATCATGGACCTCCGGAAGGAATTCGGCGGCGCCGTCCCCACCAAGGAACAGATGGAAAAGTTCATGTGGGACACGCTCAACGGCGGGCGGGTCATCCCCGGCTACGGCCACGCCGTCCTGCGCAAGACCGACCCCCGCTACATGGCCCAGCGCGAGTTCGCCCTCAAGCACATGCCCGATGACGATCTGTTCAAGATCGTCAGCCTCGTCTACGAGGTCGCGCCCGACGTCCTGACCAAGCACGGCAAGACCAAGAACCCGTGGCCCAACGTCGACGCCCACTCCGGCGTCCTTCTCTATCACTACGGCGCCAACCAGTTCGACTTCTACACCGTGTTCTTCGGCGTGTCGCGCGCCCTCGGCGTCCTGGCCCAGCTCGTTTGGGACCGCGCCCTCGGACTGCCGATCGAGCGGCCCAAGTCCGTCACGACGGAATGGCTGGAGGAATTCATCAAGGAGAATCCTCCCGCCCCGGCCGCCAAGTAAGCGCCTTTAGAAAGCAGACGCAAAGGGCCGTCATCCTTAGGGATGGCGGCCCTTTTTTTTAGCGGCGGGCCAGGCTGAAGTCGGTGACGATCTCCAGGAGGTCGCCGGAGGTGAAGGCCACCGACCGCTCGCCGGTCCGCGTCGCTCCCGGCACCTGGGAAGCCCTTCGGGCCTGATTCTCGTCGGTGAAGACGATCTCGAGCTTGTAGGGCGCGGCCGGCTTGTAGGGCTTGTAGGCCTTCAGGTTCCGCAGGGCCGCCGCGACCCCCTTCTGGATCATCTCCTGGGATCTCGCCGGATGGATCATCAAGGCGGCGGGGCCCATGCCCTCCTTGACCGCGACCGTCCCGATCGGCCCGATGATCTCCTGGATCTGCCTGCCGATGGCCGAGTCTCCGGACAGGAAGACGACGGGGACATCGAAGTATCCGGCGATCGCGGCGTTCCACGCGGCCTCGGGCATGCGCACGCCGTTGAGGATGACGTCGAAGAGCGACAGGCTCATCGTGTGCTTGAGGACGGCGTTCGGCGTGCCCGCCCGGGCGTGGTAGCCGATGAAGACGACGGCGTCGAACGTCCTGTCGATGCCCTCCATCATGCTCAAGGGGCTGTTCCATTCGCGGAGGAGCCGGGCCTCGGGGCGGAGGAGGTCGGGCAGGATGTTCCGGGCGCTGCCGTGGGCGTCGCGGACGACGATCTCGGTCGCCCCCGCGTCGAGGGCCCCGGCGATGGCCGCATTCGCCTCGGCCGTCATGAGCTTGCGGAACAGCGGATAATCCGCCCCGCCCTCCGACGTTTCGTCCCAATGGATGAGGCCGCTCACACCCTCCATATCGACGGAGATGAACACCTTGAGCTTCTTCGCCGGCTGTTGGGCGGCCGCCAAAGCCGCGACGAGAAAGATGACCGCGACGATCGAGAGAGCTTTTTTCATGGGACCTCCTCGCCGGGGCGCCTGTCCCCGGCTGCAAAGGGCCCATTCTCACTCCGATGCGACCGCCCCGTCAACACCCAAAAAATGGGGACGCTTCTATTTTTATTTAATGATCATTTTTAAAAAATAGAAACGTCCCCATTTATTCTTCAGACATGTGCGGGTAGAAGGGGTCCCGGGGAGGCAGGAAGTTCTCTTTGACGGACTGAGGGCTCGTCCAGCGCAGCATGTTGAAATAGCCGCCGGCCTTGTCGTTCGTGCCGCTGAGCCGCCCCCCGCCGAACGGCTGTTGGCCGACCACGGCGCCCGTCGGCTTGTCGTTGATGTAGACGTTCCCGGCCGCCTGCGTCAGCCGGTCGAGCGCCAGCCGGATCATGCCCCGGTCGCGGCCGAAGATGGAGCCCGTCAGCGCGTAGGGGCTCGTCCCGTCGATGAGCGACAGCGTCTCTTCGAACCGCCGGTCGTCATAGACGTAAACCGTGAGGACCGGACCGAAGATCTCCTCGGACATGCCCCGGGACCTCGGATCGGAGGTCCGGATCACGGTCGGCCGGATGAAAAAGCCCTTGGCGTCATCGGACTCGCCGCCGATGACGATCTCGGCCTCGCCCGAGGCCCGCGCCTCCTCGATATACCCCGTGATCCTCTTGAACGCGGACCGGTCGATGACGGCCCCCATGAAGCTCCGGAAATCGGCCACGTCGCCGACCCGGGCCTCCGCCGCCATCTTCGAGAGGCGGGCCAGGGCCCCCGGCCAGAGCGACTCGGGGATGTAAGCCCGGCTGGCCGCCGAGCACTTCTGTCCCTGGTACTCGAAGGCGCCCCGGAACATGGCCACGGCCAGGGTGTCGATATCGGCGTCGGGGCAGGCCAGGATGAAGTCCTTGCCCCCCGTCTCACCCACGAGCCGGGGATAGTTGCGGTAGACGCGCCGGCCCAGGTTCCCGGCCACCCGGCCCCAAATGTAGATGAACGTTCCCGTCGATCCCGTGAAGTGGATCCCTGCGAGGTCGCGGTGATCGATCGCCGGATTC
>Ga0209706_10001419_pt1 | contig 13531 bp, 11 predicted proteins | sample PPLLaktember2015_6_FD_187263 | JGI IMG/M metagenome (GOLD analysis project Ga0209706, IMG submission 187263) | Freshwater sediment microbial communities from Prairie Pothole Lake near Jamestown, North Dakota, USA - PPLs Lake P8 Core (1) Depth... | ecosystem: Environmental > Aquatic > Freshwater...
TCGTAGAAGCCCTTGCGCTTCCAGCGCCAGGTGCCCGGCGCGCCATGGGAATCACAGCGCGGGTTCGGACAGAAGGGAGGCGTCCAGCTTCGGCAGGGTCTCGGCACGACCGCAGAGAGAGCACGGGGCGTGCCAGACCCATTCTTTCATCCACAACTCATGACGAGGGCAGGGACACACTACACTGCCTGCGCGGCCGGGTGCCGCGGAGGGCACACGTGGGCGCAGCAGCGACCGCGGCGACGGAGCTGGCGCCGCTCGGCCGGCTCGAGTTCGAGACGGCGGCCGAGCACGTGTGCCGGGACGTGCCGATCTTCGGGCCCGAGGCGCGCGCCGACGAGATGCGCCAGACGCTCACGCGGCGCGCCTACGACCTGGTCTCGCACCTGGCGATCTGCGAGGAGCGGCGGCTGCTCGGCATCGTGCGCATCGAGACGCTGCTGCCGGCGCCCGCCGACGGGACCGCGCGCGCGCTGATGGATCCAGACCCCCCGGTCGTCTCGCCGGGGCTCGATCAGGAGAAGGCGGCGTGGCTCGCGGTGAAGCACCGCGAGAGCGCGCTCGCGGTGCTCGACGAGAACGGGCTCTTCGCCGGGCTCGTCCCGCCGCAGCGACTGCTCGAAGTGCTGCTCTGGGAGCACGACGAGGACATCTCCCGCCTCGGCGGCGTGCTCCACCGCCAGTCGCTGGCGCAGGCATCCCAAGACGAATCGACGCTGCGCCGGCTCGCGCACCGGCTGCCGTGGCTGCTCGTCGGGCTCGCGGGCGCGATCCTCGCGGCGCAGATCGTTTCGGGCTTCCAGGCACAGATCCAGCGCCACCTGCTGCTCACGATGTTCCTGCCTGGCGTCGTCTACCTCGCGGACGCCGTGGGCACGCAGACCGAGACGCTCGTGGTACGCGGGCTCTCGCTCGGGCTCGACCTGCCGCGCATGCTGCGCAAGGAGATTCTGACCGGGCTCGGGATCGGGGTGATCCTCGCCGGCGTCTTCTTCGTGCTCGCGGTCTCCCTCTGGGGCCACGCGCGGACGCTCGGCGTGGTGGCGTTCGCGCTCTTCGCGGCCTCGGCCGTGGCCTCCGTCGTGGCGTTCGTGCTGCCGTGGCTGCTCGATCGCGCGGGCGTGGACCCGGCCTTCGGAGCCGGGCCGCTCGCGACGGTGATCCAGGACCTGCTCTCGATCGTGATCTACCTGTGGGTCGCTCTCGCGGTGCTCGGGTAGCGCGGCCCGCGTCAGGCCGGCGACTGCAGATTGCGCACCAGCCTCAGCAACACCACGCGGGGCAGGAAGCGCGTAGCCGCCGCGAGCACGGCGTTGCGCGTCCCGCTGACGACGACGCGCTGGTTGCGCTGGAATGCGAGGTAGCCCTCGCGGGCGACGTCCATCGACGGCATCGGCTGCGAGGCGCTCGCGAGGCGCGTGGCGCCGGTGCCGGCGCGCTCGCGGAAGCCGGTCGTCGTCGGCCCGGGGCAGAGGCAGCTCACCTTGACGCCCGTGCCGCGCGCTTCCTCCCAGAGCGCTTCGGAGAAGGACAGCACAAAGGCCTTCGAGGCGTAGTAGACGGCCATCAGCGGACCGGGCTGGAAGGCGGCGGTCGAGGCGACGTTCAGCACGCCGCCGCGGCCCTTCGCCAGCATGTCTCCCCAGAAGAGGTGCGTCAGCTCGACGAGCGCGCGGTCGTTGAGGTCGATCATGCCGAGCTGCGTGTCGAGATCGGAACTCGTGAGGGCGCCGGCGTGCCCGTAGCCCGCGTTGTTGACGAGCACGTCGACCGCGAGGCCGCGTCTCCCGATCTCCTCGGCGAGCCTCGTGCCCCCACCGATCGCTCCCAGGTCGAGAGCGATGGGCGTAGCCTTCACCCCGAACTCCCGCGCCAGGCGCTCCGCCGCGTTCTTCAGGGCGGACTCGCTGCGGGCGGTGAGGACGAGGTCGTAGCCGTCTCGGGCGAAGCACTCGGCGAGGTCGAGGCCGATGCCCCCCGATGCGCCGGTGATGAGCGCCGTCTGGCCAGAGCCCGGCTTTCCCTGCGCCATGTCGTCACCTCGCTTCGTCGGCTTTGCCGCCCACTCTAGCGCGAGGCATGAGTCCGCTGACGCGGGGCGCTTGACTGACTTACTTGCGTGCCAGTAAACTAGTCCTCGCACGCAGGTGTCGGGAGGACCCGTGACCGCAATCATGCAGGGAGTCCGCATCCTCGAAGTGGCCGAGCACACGTTCGTGCCGGCTGCGTCGGCGCTCCTCGCCGACTGGGGAGCGGAGGTGATCAAGATCGAGCACGTCGAGCGAGGCGACGCCATGCGGGGCCTGGCCTCGAGCGGGCTCGCCATTCTGGGCTCCAACGTCCACGTGCTGCTGGAGCACTCGAACCGCGGCAAGAAGAGCCTGGCGCTCGACCTCAACTCCAAGGACGGCCTCGACATCCTCTACCGGCTGGCGGCCCGCTGCGACGTCTTCCTGACGAACAAGCTGCCGGGCGTGCGATCCAGGCTCGAGATCGACGTCGAGCACCTCCGCGCCCACAACCCGAGGCTCATCTACGTGCGCGGCACGGGTCACGGCGAGCGGGGACCCGACGCCGACCGCGGCTCGTACGATTCGCTCGCCTACTGGTGTCGCTCCGGCATCGCGCTCGGCATGAAGCAGGCCGATGACGATGCCGTTCCGCCGCCTCCCGGCCCCGCCTTCGGCGACTCCATCGGCGCCATGACGATCGCCGGCGGCATCATGGGCGCGCTCTTCCACCGCGAGCGCACCGGCGAGGCCACGGTCGTCGACGTCTCGCTGCTGGGCACCGGCATCTGGTCCCACGGCGCCGCGCTCGCGCTCTCGTTGCAGCTCCAGAGGCCGTGGGCGCCGATCCCCAAGGGCGTCTCGCTCGGCAACCCGCTGGTGAGGACGTACCGCACGAAGGACGGTCGGTACATCTCGTTCTGCTGCTTGCAAGGAGCCAAGTACTGGCCGGGCATCAGCGAGGTGATCGGGCAGCCGGAGCTCGCCACGGACCCGCGATTCGCCGACGCGGCCAGCCTCACCAAGAACGCCGCCGCCGCCGGCGAGCTGCTCGCGACTGCATTCTCCGAGCGGACCGCCGCCGAGTGGCGCGAGCGCCTGGCGAGCTTCTCGGGGCAGTGGTCGATGGTCCAGGACACCCTGGAGGCGTCGATCGACCCCCAGACCGTGGCGAACGGCTACGTCGTGGACTGCCAGACGGCGGAGGGCATCCCGTTCAAGCTGGCCGCCGCGCCCGTCCAGTACGACGAGCAGACCGCCCTCCCGGGCCGGGCGCCCCAGTTCAACGAGCATGGCGACGCCATCCTCCAGGAGCTGGGCCTCGACTGGGACGCGATCATCGACCTCAAGGCTCGCGGAGTCGTGGCCTGATCCCAGGCGTCGCGATCAGCGGCGGCCGAGGCCGAGCAGGCCCTGCTCGATGATGTGCGCGGCGGCGTCGACCTCCGCCGCGGTTCGTTCCCTCGTTCCGAACGAGCCCAGCAGCGCGAGCATGACGAGTCCTTCGGTGTCGACGTCCCCGAAGCCTCGCCGCTCGAGGAAGGAGGCCATCACGCGCCGGCCCCAGTCGAGGGCCGGGGCCGAGCTGGCGCGCAAGGTGGCGTCCTGGAGCGCGGCGTCCACCCACACCCGGAGCATCCCCGCCTCGTGGGCCTGCGTCAGGTCGTAGCGGCGCAGCCACCGGCGCAGCGCCGTCCTGCCCGATGCGCCGTCGTTCGGCGCTGGAGCGGGGATCTCGGCGAGCACCCGCGAAACGGTCTGCATCGCGCGCATCGCGAGCGTGCGAGCGAGCTGGTCCTTGTTCTCGAAGTACCGGTAGAACGCTCCGCGGGAGATTCCCGCCGCCTCGACCACGTCGCCGACGTGCGTGCGGTGATAGCCGCGTTCCACGAACACCTTCCGTCCGGCCTCCATCAGCGCCTCCCAGGTCTTGCGACCGGTCGAGGTCCGCTCCGGCGGCGTCTCGCCCTTCGTGAAGGCGTCCCGGACGACCGGATCGAAGGGAAGGGGCGGGGGCCGCCGCGGAGGAGGGCGGTGGACGTTGACGTCTGCCTGGAGCCCGAACAGGGAACGGTGGATGACGTCGGCCAGGGCGTCCCCGACACGGTCCTCGCCGTAGTGGCGCGCGCCGGCCGACCGGAGGATCCGCGCCACGTCGTGGGTGCGGGTGACGCACTCGAGCAGCTGCGCGATCACGGGATCGAGCTCGCGGGGACGAAGCGTGGTGCTCGCAATCCGGGAGCGGATCCGAGAGACGGTCCGCACGCTCCATCTCGCCGAGCCGGTGGCGACGGCGGCGTCGCTCTCCGACGCCGCCTGGAAGGCGTGGAACATGGGCTCGTAGCGCTCGTAGATGTCCGAATGGCGGGAGACCCACGCGCGAAGGGCGAGCCAGCCAGCTTCCGTTGGAGTCACCGCCTCCAGCGCCTCGGTCGAGGCGCTCAGCGCACGCGCCACCTGGCCCGTCAGATGCCGAAAGACGTCTTCCTTGCTCGAGAAATACTGGTAGAACGCCGCTCGCGAGCAGCCGGCCCGCTTGGTGATCGTGTCGACGCTGCATCGCTCGTAGCCCTCGCCGAACGCCTTCAGAGCCGCGTCGAGGATCCGCTGCTGGGTCCGCTGCCCGCGTGCGCCGACGTGGGGGTTGTCGGCGAAGGGCGCTCGCCGAACGACGTCCGCGGGCCCGGCGTCCGTCTGGGCGTCGAGGGTCACTGCGGGCGGGTCGGTTCCGGACTTCCGTCGGCGCGCAGCCATTCCGAGCAAACTAACACACGCGTTACCTGCGCGTCATGCGAAGGTCGTGGGGCGCCGAGGGGCGAGCGGCCAGAAAAAGCGCGACCTCGACCCCTCTCGACGGGCGCGAGAAGTGCGGCCGTCTCGAATCCTCTCTAACATGCGCGTCATCATCGGAGGGAAGCACGTGCGAGCGGTGGTGGTAGGCGCGTCGAGCGGGCTCGGACGCTGCATCGGAATCGGGCTCGGCCAGCGCGGTGCGAAGGTGGCGCTCCTGGCCCGGCGGCGCGAGCGACTCGAGCGCGCGGCCCGCGAGGCCGGCTCGGGCGCCCTCGCGATCGAGTGCGACGTCACCGACGCGGATTCCTGCCGCGCCGCGATCGCCGCCGCGTCGAGCGGGCTCGGCGGAATCGACGCCCTGGTCTACGCCCCGGCGATCGGTCATCTGGCGCGCCTCGTCGACATCGACGCCGCTACCTGGCGGCGCGCGTTCGACACCAACGTCATCGGCGCCGCGCTGGTGACGGCGGCGGCGATCCCTCACCTCGCCGCCGCCGCGGGCCGAGCGGTGTACCTCTCGTCCGTGAGCGCGTCGCTCACGCCCCCTTGGCCCGGGCTCGGCGCGTACGTGGTGAGCAAGGCCGCCCTCGACAAGCTCGTCGAGGCGTGGCGCGCCGAGCACGCGGACGTCGCCTTCACGCGCCTGGTCGTCGGCGACTGCGGAGGCGGCACGGGCGAGTCGGAGACCGGGTTCACCCAGGGATGGGATGCTGCGCTCGGCGCGCAGCTGGGACCGATCTGGGTCCAGCGCGGCCTGCTGAGCGGCGCGCTGATCGCCGTCGACGACCTCGTCGCCGTGGTCGACGCGATCCTGCGCACCGGGCCGACGGCCTCGCTGCCGTCCGTCACCGTCACCCCTCGCATCCGCAAGGCACCGGCGCAGCCGTCGGCGTGAGCGGTCAGCTCACCCCGGCGAGGATCTTGATGATGGGCGATTCGAACGCACCCGAGATGCCCGCGCCGACCTGACCCCAGTCGACGAGGAGCGTGGTCCCGCAGATGCCGCTCGCTGCCGGCGCGCACAGGAAGGCCATGGCGTTGCCCACCTGCTCCGCCGCCAGCACGGGCACGCCGGCCGCCTCCCGGTAGTCGGCGCCGAAGGTCAGCCACAGGTCCGCGTTCGCGCGCGCGAGCGGGGTTTCGGTCGGCCCGGGAAGCACCGCGTTGATCCGGATTCCTCGCTTCAGGAGCGGGAGCGCCTCGTGGGCGACGTAGGTGTTGATGGCCTGCTTGCTGAAGGTGTAGTTGTCGGTGCCGGGGTGCCCCTCGATCCAGGCGACCGCCGAGTCCCAGTCCCGGGCCTCGAGGAACTCGAGCACGGTCGCCAGGTTCTTCTGCCACATCATTCCGGCGACCGAGGAGATCATCGCGATCGCGCCGCCCCGGCCCAGCAGGCCGCGCTCCACCAGCCGGTCGATCAGGTGGCGCTGCGCGATGAAGTTGATCTTCATGATCCCCGCCGTGCCGTCCGCCACGCCCGCGCAGGAGAACACCGCGTGGACGGGAGCCCGCAGCTGGTCCAGCGCGGAGTCGGTGCTCTGGCGGTCGCGGAGATCGACCTGGATCTTCTGATCCGCGAAGGCCACGTCGGCGACGTCCATCACGACGACCTCGGCGCCGAGCTCCGCTGCGATGCGCGCAGAGGCGGCGCCCATTCCGGTCGCGCCGCCCACCACCAGAACCCGCTTTCCGTCGTACCGAAACCCTTCCGCCGCCAACGACATCTCCTCTCGACTGTGATTCACAGCGTGCGACCGCTCCCCGACGCCTGGAGCGGCCGGATCATCCCGTCCTGGACGAAAGCCGCCACCAACGTTCCGTCGGCGCGGAACACGTTCGCCCGGCCGTAGCACCGCCCGTGCCCGGCGTAGGAGCTGCGGTGCGAGAGCAGGAGCCACTCGCCGGCAGAGCACGGCTCGTGGAACGTCAGGGTGTGGCTGACGACGCCGGTCGACACGCTGCGGTGAGCCTGGGCCTGTCCGACGCCGGCGTGCGGTCGCATCGCGGTGCCGATGAGGAAGCCGTCGGTGGCGTAGGCGAGCAGGGCCTGGTCGAGGGCCGGATCGTCGGGAGAGCCGACGAAGCGGGTCCACACGTGGAGCTCCGGCGGACCGACGAGCGCGGGGTCGCTGACGTCGACGTCCCCGACCACGCGGATCTCCCAGCCAGCGAGGTGCGGGGCTGCGGGCTTGCAGTCGTCGGGCCCCGGCACCGGCGGCGCCGGATCGGCGTGACGGATGAAGTCGGGCTCGTCGGCGCTCAGCAGCGCGAGCGAGCGCGTGCACAGGCGGTCGCCCTGGTGGATCGTCACGCTGCTGCTCGCGAACGCGCGGCCGGCGTGCATGCGATCGACCGTGATCGTGAGCGGCTCCCCGGGCGAGGCGCTGCGGGCGAAGATCGTATGCAACGTCTTCACTGCCTTGCCGTGCTGCCCCGCGAGCCCCGCGACGATCGACTGGCCGAGGAGCTGGCCGCCGAAGACCACCCCGTGCCCGCCGTCCAGGCTCTCGGCGCGGTAGGCGTCGGGACCGATGGGCTCGAGGGTGAACGAGCGAAGCAGGCTGTCGAGGGCGGCCACGGCCCTCAGACCGGCACACGCATGAGCTGCGCCAGATTGCCGCCCATGATGGCGGCGACGCTCTTCTCGGGCAGACCGGGCGGGAGGTGGTCCACGTAGCTGCACGGCTCCGCGAGACCTTCGGGATGCGGGTAGTCCGACCCGAACAGCACGTGATCGGCGCCGATCGCGTCGATCAGCTTGTCGAGCTTGTCCTCGTGGAACGGGCTGATGTAGGCGTTGCGCTTGAACGCCTTCACCGGATCCTCGCCGAACTGATCCGGCATCTTCCGGTGGACGTCCTCGAGGTGCTCGAGGAACGAGACGACCCAGTCGCCTCCGCTCTCGATCACCGCGACGCGCAGGTCGGGGAACCGCGTGAAGACGCCGTGACAGACGAACGCGGCCATCGAGTCCTCGATCGGACGCTTGCCCATGGTCAGCCAGCGAAACGGGTCGGGCTGGAACGGCAGCATCTCCATCGGGCCGGTCCAGTCGCTCTGGTAGCGGGAGTAGCCGCTGTCCGAGGAGTGCATCGAGACGAGGATGTCGGCGTCGACGACGGCCTGCCAGAAGGGATCGAACTCGGGATATCCGAACGAGCGCGAGCCGCCGTAGCACGGAACCGGCGCCGGACGGATCAGCACCGTCTTGGCGCCGCGCTCGACGCACCAGGCCAGCTCCTCGATGGCCTTCTCGACGATCGGCAGCGTGATGATCGGCGTCGTGAAGATCCGGTCCTGGTAGTTGAACGACCAGGTCTCGTACAGCCACTCGTTCAGCGAGTGGATCGCGGCGTGGATCAGCGCGGGGTCGTCGCGCATCCGCTCCTCGAGCAGGCTGGCCAGGGTGGGGAACATGAGCGTGCGGTCGACGCCCAGCTCGTCCATCAGCTCGAGGCGAGGCCCCGGCTCGCGGAACGCCGGGATGCACTTCATCGGCTCGCCGACCAGCTCGCGGTAGGACTTGCCCTCGGGGTTGCCGATGCGGAAGTACTCCTCCTGCGCACCCGGTCGCGCCACGACGTCGAAGGTCGGGTTCGGGATGTACTCGCTGATCGTGCCGCGGATCGCGATCTTGGTGCGGCCTCGGACCTGGACGTACTCGATCGCGCGCTTGTAGCGAGCCGGGAGGTGACGCGTGAACGCGTCCTCCGTCTCGTAGAGGTGGTTGTCGGCGTCGAAGACGGGGAAGTCGCAGTGTCGCGTCATGGCGAAAGGCTACCCGGTTTCTAACACTCGTGTCAAGACCGGGCCGTGCGGCGGCGAAAGCACAGCGGCAAGTCGTTCAGGCCGCGGATGATGAAGATGGGCGCGTAGGAGAGGGCGCTCGGATCCACCAGCCGCAGCTCGTCGAGCCGCGCGAGCAGCCGCTCGAAGCTGATGCGCGCCTCCGCGCGAGCGAGGCTGGCCCCGGGACAGAAGTGCTCGCCGTGACCGAAGGCGATGTGGCGGCGGGCGTTCGGACGCCGCGCATCGAAGCGGTCGGCGTCCGCGAAGACGCGCGGGTCGCGGTTGGCGGCGCCGTTCATGGCCATCACGAGCGATCCCGTCGGGATGTGGACGCCGCCGACGCGGGTGTCTCGCAGGGCCAGGCGGAAGGAGCCCTTGATGGGGCTCTCGAAGCGCAGGCACTCCTCGATGAAGTTCGGGATCCGCTCGCGGTCGTCCCGAAGCTCGGCGGCGAGGGCGGGCTGCTCGGCGAGGATGCGCATCCCGGCCGAGAGCAAGCGCGCCGTCGTCTCCTGCCCGGCGGCGAACAGGAAGGATGCGATGCGCACCACGTCCATCACCTCGGGGAGCCCACCGTCGGGGAAGCGGACGGTGGCCAGCTGGCTCATCACGTCGTCGCGCGGCGATGCGCGGCGTTCTTCGATGTAGCGAGTGAAGTACGGATTGAGGTTCACGAGCACCTGGGGGCTGGCGGCCTGGCCTTCGATCGCCCCGCCGAGGGGCGTCTCGCCCCGCAGCCAGCCGAGGAACGTCTCGTGGTGTTCGTGCGGAACGCCCAACAGGTCGGCGATCACGAGCAGGGTGAAGGGCGACGCGTAGGCGCTGCAGAACTCCGCCTCGCCGCGATCGGCGAACGCATCGATCAACCCGTCGGCGAGGCTCCACATGAACTCCTCGTTCTCCTTGAGGCGGTTCGGCGTGAGGAGCTTGTTGAGCAGCGCCCGATGGCGAGTGTGCTTGGGGGGATCGAAGGTGGGGAGCTGGTCGCTCATGGGGATTTCGTCGCGGCGGCGCTCGATGACCTCCGCCAGGGTCTCTCCCTCGGCAGGCTTCGGCAGCGTCGCGAACGGGCCGAGCGGCGATACGACCGCCGAGAAGGCCTTCTGATCCGCGTACACCGCGAGGATCTCCTCGATGCCGGAGAGCAGGAAGACGCCGTGGTGGGGCTCGCGCACGACCGGACCGGCCTCGCGCAGCGCGGCGTAGTAGGGGGCGGGGTCTCGGATGAGCTCGGGATCGGTGAAGAAGTTGCGTTCGAGAACGTTCACGGCGTGTCTCCGGATCGCGGCGCGTCCTCCGCGAGAAACAGGGAGAAGAGCAGCGCGAGGTCGGCCCGGCGCTGGGCGGGCGTCGTGGGCGGCCCGATCAGGACGCCGAACAGGCTGGTCAGGCACACCCGCGCGGCCGCCTCGGGCTCGAGCCCGGCGCGCAGCTCGCCGCGGGCGGCGGCCTTGCTGAAATGGCGGGCGAGCGCGGCGACGGTCGGAAACGGCTGCTCGTCGATCGGCAGGTCGGGGGGCCGCCGCGCGAAGATCGAGAACACGTCGCGAATCAGATTCGAGGCGCCCAGCCGCGCCTCGATCTCGATCATGCTCTCGGCCAGCTCGTGCAGCGCCTCGCGCACGTCGCTCGCGCGCTCGAGCCGCGCCACCACGCCGCGCTCCTCCAGCCACTGGAGCTCGAGCAGGACGTGCTCCTTGGTGGGGAAGTGGAAGTAGAAGCTCGGCCGCGACACACCGGCTTCCCGCGCGATGCGGGCCACGTTGGCGCGGGCGAAGCCGACGCGGCGGAACTCGGCAATCGCGGCCTCGAACAGGCGGGCGCGGGTGGCGTCGACCTGGCGCTCGCGGCGCCCGGGCAAGGAGGCAGGAAACGACACGGCGCCACGCTGCCATGGGTCCTGACACCTGTCAAATCGAGCTTACGGGTGTCAGAATCGAAGGTATATAAGGATAGGCTCCTGCGGAGGCCTTGGAACTTACTTGCGAGCCAGTAGAATGGGCGCCCAGCCATGACCGACACGGCCGACGAGATCTACTACGACCCCTACGACTTCGAGATCGACGCCAATCCGCATCCCGTCTGGCGGCGGATGCGCGACGAGGCGCCGCTCTACCGGAACGAAAAGCACGACTTCTGGGCGTTGAGCCGGTTCGCCGACGTCGAGGCGGCCCTCCAGGACTGGCGGACCTACAGCTCGGCGAAGGGCACCTTGCTGGAGCTGATCAAGAGCGGCTGGCAACCGCCCAACGGGATGTTCATCTTCGAGGACCCTCCGCTCCACGACGCCCATCGGAAGCTGCTGAGCCGGGTGTTCACGCCGCGCCGGATGGCGGCGATCGAGCCCCAGATCCGCTCCTACTGCACCCGCAGCCTCGATCCGCTGGTGGGCAGCGGAGGCTTCGACTTCGTCGCCGATCTGGGTTCTCAGATGCCGATGCGCGTCATCGGCATGCTGCTCGGGATTCCCGAAGAAGACCAGGAAGCCATTCGCGACGGGGTCGACGAGAGCTTGAAGCTGCAGGAAGGGGAGGCGCCCTCGCAGTCGCTGAAGGGGACGTTCGGGCAGGATGCGTTCGCCGAGTACATCGCCTGGCGCCGCAAACACCCGACCGACGACCTGATGACGGAGCTGCTCAACACGTCCCTGGAGGACGAGGACGGGAGGGAACGTCGTCTGCGAGACGACGAGCTGCTCGCCTACCTCCAGCTGCTGGCCGGAGCCGGCAACGAGACCACGACCCGGCTGATCGGATGGACCGGGTATCTGCTCGGCGAGCATCCCGACCAGCGAGCGCGAGTGGCCCGCGACCGGAGCCTGATCGAGAACACGATCGAGGAAGTCCTGCGCTTCGAGGCTCCGTCGCCCGTCCAGGCCCGCTACGTCACCCGGGACGTCGAGCACCACGGGATCCGCGTGCCCGCGGGCTCTTCGATCCTGCTCGTCAACGGGTCCGCGAACCGCGACGCGCGCAGGTACCCGGACCCCGATCGCCTCGACGTGGGGCGCAAGGACACCCACCACCTGAGCTTCGGCACGGGTCTCCACTTCTGCATCGGCGCGAATCTGGCGCGGCTCGAGGGCTGCGTGGCGCTCGACGAGGTGCTGAAGCGCTGGCCCGACTGGCAGATCGACCACGAGCGCGCCAAGAGGGCGCACACCAGCACCGTTCGCGGCTGGGAGCGCCTCCCGGTCCGGGTCTGAGCCCGCCGTCTAGAACGTGTAGCGCAGCGACAGGAACGCTTCGTCGCGCTCGGCGATCGCCGAGAGGCCCTCGAACCGCATGCCCGTCTTGGAGTCCGTCGAGTAGTTGGCGTTGGTCAGCGCGATCGGGTAGTAGGGGATCCGGTTCTCCCTCGGCCGGCCGTAGAAGCTCAGCATCCCCACCGTCAGCGAGAACGACTCGTTGAAGCGATAGCTGAACTGCGCGATGACGCCTCCGGACGCCGACTTCAGGTCGTGGATGAGCACGAGGCTCGGCAGCAGGCGGTCCTGGAAGTAACCCGTCGTGATGGCGAAGGTCCCGAGGGCGGTGAGCGGCCCGTTCGTGTCGTAGCTGCTGTCGAAGTGGGGCAGGTAGCGAACGAAGAGCTGCGCGTTGAGGAAGAACGTGCGGTTGGCGTTCAGGAAGTTCACGAACGTCGGGCGATCGACGGAGACGGTGAGGTTGTAGACGTCGGTCTCCTGGAGGAGGTTGCGCGACGTGTTGCTGGCGAACGGGACGTCATTGACCCAGGTGAACTCCACCCCCCAGTTGGTCTTGGTCAGGTCCTCGCCGAAGTCGAACGACAGGCCGAGGACATTCCGCTTGGGGTAGAAGAGCAGCGCCTCGCCGCCGCCGTGCCAGATGAAGTCGCGCCGGCCGAACTTCCCGTTGCCGCCGGCCCGGAGCTCCGGGCGTTGCGACCCGGTGAGCGTGACCAGCCCGCGGACCGTCGCGCAGGTGTCGGGCTCTTCGATGTTGCAGTTGTCGTCGCTGCCTTCGACGAACCCGGCCAGCGCCGTATAGGTCTTGAAGTTGGCGGAGACGGCGGCCATCTCGCTGTGGAAGCCGCGGGGCGGCGTTCCGTCGATGCGGCGATCGTAACCGGGGTCGCCCGGCCCGCGGGCCCCCGGCAGGACGAAGAGCTTGCCGTCCTGGAACCGGGTGGCGATGGGGTTCCCTTCGAAGCCCGCGAACGACTGCAGGAGTACGCTCGCCTCGGCGTGGAAGAGGTCGAGACCGTCGACGTCGCAGTCGGTCCGGTAGAACCTTCCACAGCCGAGCAGCGCTTCCTGCTGATCGGTGAGATACATGGACACGTTCGAGCTGTCGGCGAGCCCACACAGAAGGGCGAGCGTGCAGCCGGAGCCGAACAGGCCGCCGCCCTTCGGCCCGTCCGCCGGATCGACGTTCAGGGGCACCAGGTAGGCGGGGATCGTGCCGGACCCGAGGTTCGCCAGCACCTGATCGATGCCGTTGATGGCGACGTCCACCAGCAAGTTCCCGCCGAACTGCCCCGCGAGTGCGGCGCCGGCGACGTTCGCGAACGTGGCCTCGATCTCGAGCTCCAGCCCGCTGATGCTCGCCTCGATGATGAAGGGGTCCTGGAGGTTGCTGAGGTTCGTGTAGCATTGGTTGGTGACGTCGGGGATGATGCCTTCCCCGCCGGTGAACGCCCTGATTCCCTCGCCCGGGAAGCCGAGCGAGCCTTCGCAGGCGGCCTCGAAGAGCGTGCGGTTGCCGCTCGAGGCCGCGAGCGCGGTGTCCTCGCGCAGCGGTCGCCCGTACGCGTCGAGGGGCCGTCCCGAGGAGTCGACGCCTCTCGAGTACGAGTTGAAGAGCTCGAGGGCCGGGAAGTCGTCGTAGCCGTAGAAGTCCGTCAGCGCGAAGCTCAGCGGACCCCAGCGAAACTCGAGGCGGGCGCCGAACTCGATTCCCCGCGCGCTGTCCCAGGGG
>Ga0209706_10001420_pt1 | contig 13523 bp, 15 predicted proteins | sample PPLLaktember2015_6_FD_187263 | JGI IMG/M metagenome (GOLD analysis project Ga0209706, IMG submission 187263) | Freshwater sediment microbial communities from Prairie Pothole Lake near Jamestown, North Dakota, USA - PPLs Lake P8 Core (1) Depth... | ecosystem: Environmental > Aquatic > Freshwater...
TCGCGCCCTCCACCGCCCGACATCGCGCCTCGAGGCGAGCGAGGACGCGCGAAGCGTGAGGGCGCACATGGGTCTCGCAGCCGTCAGTGTCACAGTCACCGCGGTGCTGGGAGTCGTGGGTTGGATTCTCATGCCGACGAAGGCGATCACGTGGATCTTCGTGATCGGCTTCCCGCTGCTGCTCTGGGCCTTCCTCGAATCGGCGGCACGCGGATCCACCGAGGCCGAGCGCGGCATCGTGCGCATGCACCGATTGATGGTCGCGGCGCTGGCGCTGATCCTATCGGTCGATATGGGCATGGACCTGGCTGTCCACGCCGGTCTTCTTGGCCCCGACGGCGGGCTCGTCGAACAACGCTTCAGCGGCTTGCTGAAGGGCGCCCTGTTCGCGCTCTGGGGGAATCACCTTCCCAAGCTCATGTCGCCCTGGTCGCTGGAACGCGAGCCGTTCGACTGGCAGGGAGTTCACCGCTTCGTGGGCCGGACGGCGGTCGCCGCCGGTCTCGGGCTCGTCGTCGTATGTACGACCCTGCCGATCGGTGACGCGGATCGTGCCGCCGACATCATCATCGTGACGGCGTGCGCGCTCGCTGTGGGCTACAAGCTGCTGTCCGTCCTCGGGTATTCGGGTCGCGAGCGACGCTCGACGTAGCCCTAGCCTCGATCGACCACCGCGGGCGCAATGTAGTCGCGAAAGTGAGGCGCGCAGCCGAGACCCTCACCAGATGCATTCGATGCCCTCGAATTCGTGCATCGTCCGGTCTTTGGTCAGGATCGGCACCTGCTTGAGCTGAGCGGTGGCCACGATCACCCGATCCGCAGGATCGCGGTGCTCCCAGTCGAGACTCAGCGTCCGCAGCCACGTGGTCGTGTCCACCGGTACGAGCTCCACGACGCCACCGCCTTCCACGCGGCGGGCGAGCTCGTCCACGGAGATCGGCAGCTCCAGTTGACCGCGCTGGACCTTGATTCCCAGCTCCCAGACCGAGATAGCGCTCGCGTAACCGCCGCCTTCCTCCATGACCTGCACCGCTTCCTTCCCCGAACGGGAAAGACGGTCGGGATCGAGTGCCCACCAGAGGAGGGAATGCGTATCGAGGAGGATCACGTCTCGGGCCACTCGTCCGTTGTCGGCTCGACGACGTCCCCGTGGTAGACGACGCGGCCGCGGACATCGGCGAACGTCTCCGCCGACGGTGTCCGAGTGCGCAGACGCGCAATGCGGAGGACGGGGCGGTTGTGGTCCGTGACAATGAGCTCCTCGCCGGTCTCCTCGACTCGGCGGAAGTACTCCAGCATGCGCGCCTTGAGCGCGCCCTTCGAAACCGTGCGCATACGCAAATGTGACCATGGACGTGACCATGGTCAAGAAATCGTCGAAGAAGGCAGGGGCGCCCGCAGGGCGGTGGAAGTCACGCTCGACGCCGGCTCGGCTACAGGGGGCGTTCGTCCGCTGAATACGTGCCAGGCACGAACGCTGCGTTCATCCGTGGAGGCACAGTCGTGTGCCGGGGAGGGTCCGTGGGGAAGATCCGCGTGGGCGTCTCAGGATGGAGCTACGATCGCTGGCGCGGCGACTTCTATCCGGAGGATCTGCCCCGTAAGCGATGGCTCCATTGGATCTCGCGGCGCTTCGACACGCTGGAGGCCAACGGCAGCTTCTACTCCCTCCAGACCCCGTCCACATACCAGAGCTGGTACGACGAGACGCCGCGCAGCCATCGCATCGCGCTGAAAGGCAGCCGCTTCATCACGCACAACAAGAAGCTCGGGGATGTGCGGATCGCGCTGGCCAACTTCCTGGCGTCCGGCGTTCTCGCGCTGCGCGAGAAGCTGGGGCCGATCCTGTGGCAGCTCTCCTCGAGCCAAAGGTTCGACCGCGAGCGACTCGAGAGCTTCCTGGAGATGCTTCCGCGGGATGCACGCGCCGCGGCGTGTCTCGCGGCGGAGCACGACGGTCGGGTGGCCGAGCCGTTTCTCTCGGTGGAGCGTAACCACCGGATTCGTCACGTCGTCGAGCCGCGCCACGTGAGCTTCTTCGAGCCGGAGGCGGTGAAGGTGTTGCGAAGGGCTCGTGTGGCGCTCGCCGTCTCGCACGCTGGGCGCTGGCCCATGCACGAGGAAATCACGGGCGGCTTCACGTACGTCCGCCTGCACGGCGCTCCCGAGACCTACGTGAGCGGCTACACGGACGAGCAGCTGGACGACTGGGCACGGAAGGTCCGGGCATGGGCGCGACAGGGCGACGTGTATGTCTACTTCGACAATGACGCGCGCGGCCACGCGCCACACGATGCCGTGCGATTGACCGAGCGGCTGGTGGGCTAGGTGGTCACCTCCGGTGCGGAACGGTTCCTGCTCAGAGGGCAGGGTGTGTCTTCAGCTTAGGAGGATGACATGGGCTGGTTACCCATCCTCGCCGTGGTGCTTCTCGTGCTCTGGGTCGCTGCCGAGGGTATCGGCTTCGCGCTCGGGGCGGCCCTCAACCTGCTCTGGATCGGCGCGATCGTCCTGCTGGTGGTCTGGGCCTTCCAGCGGTTCTTCTAGACCGGCACCGTCCCTAGCGCTCGAACCTGGCCCTGAGCTCGCGGATTTCCCGTTGGAGCTCCTCGATGCCGCCGAGCTCGGCACCGTACTCGAACGTCACGCGCACGGAATCGGTACCCTCGATCTGAATCCACTCGGCGCCGCCGTCCGCGCAGTCGGGGCACCCGTGGACGCCTTCGAGCAAACGGATCGCTGCGGTGTCGACAATCGCTTGAAGCCGGTTCCACTCGCGCCGCTCGAGAGGAAGCGTACGCGTCCGGGCCGGAAGATCCGACTGCCACGACTCTTCGGTGAGCGTGATCGAGGTGCTGTCGACGCGGAGCTCGGTCACGCAGTAGCCTGCGCACATGCCGAAGCTCGTTCCGCTGGTGATCTCCACGGGCTGACGATCGATGAGCACCTCGGTCTGATTGCCTTCGCCGTCGCACGCAGCGAACGTCAATGCCAGCCCTGCCGTCGCGAAAGCCTTCATGCGCCCTCCGGAGATACCGGTGCACCGCCCACCAACGGAACGATCGGCGGGCGGGCGCCGTGACGGAACCGGCGCGTTACCTCGCGCGCTCGTTCATCGCCTTCAGGATGCGCGTCCTGCGTGCCTTCTTCCTCTCCACGACGGGTGCGCACCCTCCGCTCATCCATCCGGGAGAATCGCTCGCGGGAAACGACTCCCACGAGGCCTCGTCCACTTTCTCGTCCGGGGTGAGGTCCGCGCGGGGCTCCCCGTCGTCCCGGCGGACGGCCCACCTTCTTCGTCGTATATCGATCATCGTTCATGCTCCCAACATCGTGATTGGCCATGAGCCAGGCGCTCGGGCGCCGGCCGATGGGTCATGACGCAACGAGCGTACCCGCACCCGGTATCGCAGCCCTGACCCGATGAAGCCGGACCTTTCTGCACCCCGGGGCGAGGCTTGGCACACGCTGGAGCCGGCCGCGGTGTTCGATCGTCTGGGTGCGAGCGCGGACGGGCTGACCGGTGTCGAGGCCGCGCGACGGCTTCGATCTCACGGACCGAACGAGCTCACGGCGGCCGAGCGCATATCGCCTTGGAGCACGCTCGCCGCCCAGTTCAAGAACGTCCTCATCCTGATCCTGCTCGGCGCGACCGCCTTGTCCGCCGCGCTGGGCCATGAGCTCGAGGCCATCGTCATCGCGGTGATCGTGACGCTGGCCGTCCTCCTGGGCTTTATCCAGGAGTACCGGGCCGAGCGGGCGCTCGAGGCGCTGAGGGAGATGGCGGCCCCGGTGGGGCACGTGCTGCGGGACGGCGCGGAGACGTCGATCCCCGCGCGCGAGGTCGTGCCGGGCGACATCGTCGCGCTCCGCGCGGGAGATCGCATTCCGGCGGACGCGCGCATCTTGGACGCGGCGAACTTGGCCGTCGACGAGGCCGCGCTGACCGGGGAATCGGGTGCCGTTGCCAAATCGGGCGACTCGCTGCCGGAGAAGGAGCTGTCGATCGGCGACCGGAAGAACATGGCGTACGCCGGCACGCTCGTCGCACGAGGGAGGGGACGCGCAGTCGTGATCGCGACCGGCATGGGGACCGAGTTCGGCCACATCAGCGGGCTGGTTCAGTCCGTGGAGCCGGGCAGGACCCCGCTGCAGGAAAACCTCGACCGACTGGGAAGGTCGCTCGGGAAAGCGGCCGTCGCGATCGTCCTGGTCATCGTGGGGATCGGGCTCGCGCGTGGTCAGCCGGCGCTCGACATGCTGATGTTCGGGATCGCTCTGGCCGTGGCCGTGGTGCCGGAAGCGCTCCCCGCGGTCGTGACGATCTCGCTGGCGATCGGCGTGCGACGCATGGTGCGCCGCCGCGCCCTGGTGCGGCGCCTTCCGGTGGTGGAGACGCTCGGTAGCACGTCGGTCATCTGCTCCGACAAGACCGGCACGCTGACGCGCAACGAGATGACGGTCCGCCGGATCGCCACGGCCGACGGGATGCTCGACGTCGAGGGCGTGGGTTACGCGCCGGTCGGTCACGTCACGCGTGATGGCTCGCCCGTGACGGTCGACGGCGCCGCGCTCGAGCTGCTTCGCGCGGCCATCCTCGCGTCGGACGCTCACCTGCGCCGTGAGGGCGACGCGTGGCTCGTGGAGGGCGACCCCACCGAGGGCGCTCTCGTGGTCGCCGCCACCAAGGCCGGGATCGACCAAGCGGCCCTGGAGCTCGAGCACCCGCGGCGCGGAGAAGTCCCGTTCACCGCCGAGCGCAGGCGCATGACGACTGTGCACGAGCGCGGGGACGGCCAGCGAATGGCCTTCTCCAAAGGCGCGGTCGAGGTCGTGCTCGCGGACTGCACGAGCCGTCTTTCGAGCGGCCGCAACGAGCCGCTGGACGAAAGCGACCGCGAGCGCATTCTGGAGCTCGAGCGTGAGATGGCGAAGTCGGGTCTCCGCGTGATGGCGCTCGCGCACAAGCCCGTCGCCGGGGACGACGACCCTGAAGCCGGCATGACGCTCCTCGGCCTCGTCGGCATGATGGACCCGCCGCGGCCGGAAGCGGCGGCCTCGGTCCGCACGTGCATTGACGCCGGCATCACCCCCGTGATGATTACGGGCGACCATCCGCTGACGGCCACGGCCGTGGCCGACGAGATCGGCCTGCTCGACGGGCGCCGGGTCGTCTCCGGCGCCGAGCTGGCGCGAATGTCGGACGAGGAGCTGGCCCGGGACGTCGAGAAGATCGGCGTGTACGCGCGGGTGTCGCCCGCGGACAAGCTGCGCGTGATCACGGCCTGGCAAGCGAACGGGGACGTCGTCGGCATGACGGGCGACGGCGTGAACGACGCGCCCGCGCTGAAGAAGGCCGACGTCGGCGTCGCGATGGGCATTGCCGGAACGGACGTGAGTAGGGAGGCGGCCGCCGTCACGTTGCTCGACGACAACTTCGCGACGATCGTGGCGGCCGTGGAAGAGGGAAGGATCGTCTTCAGCAACATCCGCAAGTACCTCACGTTCCTGCTGTCGTCGAACGTGGGCGAGATCCTCCTCATGGCGACGGCGGCGATAGCGGGCATGCCGCTCCCGCTCACCGCGGTGCAGATCCTCTATGTGAACCTCGCCACCGATGGGCTTCCCGCGCTGGCGCTCGCGGTGGATCCGCCCGAGGCCGACCTCATGCGGCGTCAACCGCGCGACCCGCGCTCGGGCGTGTTCACGCGTCGCGTCATCCTGCTCCTGCTGGCGGGCGGCGTGTGGTCGGCCGTCGTGAACCTGGCCCTGTTCACCGGCCTGCTCAGGGCCGGCCGGCCGCTCCAGGAGGCGATGGCGATGACGTTCGTGTCGCTCGTCGTCATCCAGCTGCTGAAGGCGTACAACTATCGCTCGGATCGGCTGTCGGTCTTCGATCGCCCATTCGCCAATCGCTGGCTGAACGCCGCCGTCCTCTGGGAGCTGGGGCTGCTGCTCGCGTTGCTCTACGTGCCGGCCCTGCACGCTCCCTTCGGGACGTTCTCCTTCTCCGGGTTAGATTGGCTGCTCGCGGCTTCCACCGCCGCCACGGTGGTGCCGGTGCTCGAGGCCGTGAAGTGGTGGGAGCGTCGCGCGTACGCGCGCGACGAGCTGGTGGCCGCGGTCGGGAGACGATGAACGGCGGAGCACGATGGCCATGCCCGAGCTGCTGATCCGAATCAAGAAGAAGAAGGACGGCGACGCCGCGCTGAGCTGCGTTCGCGCCGACGGGTCCGTCACGTGGCAGCGGCAGGAAGGCGCTCGCGGGCGCTTCTTCCCGCTGCACGATCTGACGCACTACGCGGTGGAGACCGTCCTCGGACACCGCCGCGGCTTCTACGGCCTGCTGGCGGACGGATGGGACATCGGCGACTTCGGTGCGCCCTGGCCGAAGGGACGGATTCCGGCCGACCTGGATCCGAGCGAAGCGATCGTCGGTCTACTCGACGCGGAGCGATACCAGGGGATTCGCATGACCGTCGCGTCGCTGCGGGAGCTGAACCATGGACCCGCCATGCGGGCCGCCACGGCGGGTCTCACGGACGCCGACCTCGACGCTGTCCGGCGGCGACGCGCCGAGCTGTTCGCGCTCTGGGACGCTCTCCCGGCCGGTGATACGCTCGACCTTCCGTTCGATCGGGTGGCGCTCGACGCACAACGGAGTGCGTGATATGCTGCAGGTCGTCGGCCTCGTGGGCGCACTGCTGATCCTGGTGCCGTTCGCGGCGGTGCAGCTCGGCCGCATGCGCACGGAGACGTGGGCGTACCAGCTCCTCAACCTGGGCGGCGCCGGCCTCCTCACGATCGTCGCGGCGATCGAGCGCCAGTACGGGTTCCTGCTGCTCGAGGGGGTATGGGCGCTGATGAGCCTCGTGGGGCTCAGGCGCGTCTGGCTGGCGCGGGGCGAGGAACGGCTCGCCTCCTGACGGGCCACACGAGTGTGCGGGACTCGTGATGATGGCCTACGCGCTTCTCGGCACCTGTTGGGGACTGTTGGCGGCTCTGCTCGGCGGCAGGGCGATCGGGGAGCCCATCCTGTACGGGGTGTTCGCCTCGCCGCTCATCGGTCTCGTGGTCGGGCGATTCATGCACCCGCCCTTCGCGCGCGCGTCCACCGTGTACCGCGCGTTGATCGCCTTCGCGAGCCTCTACGGGGGAGCCCTGCTGTTCGGTCTCGTCATCGGCCTGGGCGAGCTCGCCCGCGCGGGCGGTGGTCGGGGGCTCGAGGTCCTCTGGCAGGACGTCGCGGCCGTGCTCTACGGCACGAGCCTGTTCGTCATCGCGCTGTGGCCGCTCGCGTACCTCACGCACGCGCTGCTGACGACGGACGTGCGCTGGTGGCGGCGGCCTAGGTAACCGAGCTCGGCGCCCCGAACCAGCGCTCGACGCGGCTCGTGCCGAAATGGGACTTTTCGGCGACGAGCTCCTCGATCGGCGGACGAAACGTGCCCGTGGGCGTGGAGCCCCCGAGGAAGTTCACGTCCACCCGCGCGACTTTCCCCTCGCCGATCTCGACGTAGCAGGACCCGGCCCCTTCGTAGTCGGCTGGCAGCTCACCCCGCCCGATCCGCGAAGCGAGCACGGCCCCGACGATGCGAGCCGCGCCTTCGGCGAACACGCCGGCCTTGGGCGTGCCGACGCTCGTGACGTCACCCACAGCGTAGACGCCGTCATGCCGCGTCGCGAGCGTCCTCGGGTTCACCGGAATCCAGCCGTCCTCGGTGAGCCCCGCCTCGACGACGACCGCCGGAGCCCTATGCGCGGGCACGCCGAGGAAGAGCTCGAAGGGCATCTCCGTGCCGTCCTGCAGATGGGCCACCTTCCGTGTCGGGTCGATCGACGTGATGAGGGTGTCCTTCACGAAACGGATCCCGCGCTCTGCGAACGCCGCGAGAATGGCTTCCGAGGTCTCCGGTGATGGCGGGATCGGCGTGCCGAAGGGCATGACGAGCGAGATCTCGGTGCCGGCGCGGCGTCCCCGCACCTCCAGGTAATCGTGCAGCATGAGCGCCGCCTCGCTCGGTGCCGGCGGACACTTGAAGGACTTGCCGCACACGCCGACGATCGCGGGGCCCCGCTCGAAATGCGGCAGGACGTCCCGGAGCGCTTCGGCGCCCGGCACGGAGTAGAACTCGTGGCCGCCCTCCGCGAGGCCGGGAGTCGCCGCGAGATCGAGATCGGCGCCGAGGGCGATCACCAGGTAGTCGGCCTCGAACGCGCCTGCATCCGTTTCCACGCTCCGTGCTTCCGGATCGATGGACCGAATCGCCGCCTGCACGACGCGCACGCCGGGCTTCGCGATGTCCGCGTAGTGATGGCGGACGTCGTCCGGCTTCTTGCGGCCGAACATCACGTCCAGCTTCGAGTAGCCGAAGACGAACGAGTCGGCCTTGTCGATGAGCACGACGTCGACGTCGTTCCCGAACGTCTCGGAGAGGATCGTCGTCACCTCCAGCCCGCCGAAGCCGGCGCCGAGCACCACCACGCGCGGCTTTCTCGAAGCGCTCATCGACGCCGTCATCGAAAGAGACTAACGGGATGCGGTCGACGGGGAAGTGGCTCGCACCAGAGACGCCCGGTAGCTTCCGCGGCCTCGATCACCCCACCTCTTCGTTGCGCCTCCCGATGACCGACCCGCTTCCCGAACCTTGGCTGCGCGGCCCCATCGAAGGCATCCCGGCGCTGCTCCAGCCCGCCGCGCACGCGCTCGTCATGGCGATCGAGGACGTGAAGCGTGCCACGGAAGGTCTCGACGAGGGCGACCTCTGGTCCGAGCCGGGCGGCGCCGCGTCGGTGGGCTTCCATCTCGCGCATCTTTCCGGTGCCACCGATCGGCTCTTCACCTACGCCCGCGGCGAGCGGCTGAGTGACGCGCAGAAGCGTCAGTTGGCTGCGGAGCGGCCGGCTCCGCAGGCGCGGCCGGCCTTGGAGAAGCTCATCGAAGACTGGGGCGCCACGGTCGCCGCCGCGATGCGACAGCTGTCGCAGACGAGCGAAGACTCCCTGCTCACCCCCCGCTTCGTCGGACGGGCCCAACTCCCTTCGACCGTGCTCGGCCTCCTCGTCCATGCGGCCGAGCACGCGTCACGCCACACCGGTCAGATCGTGACGACCTGCAAGATCCTCCGCGGCTCACGCGAGGGTGCCACCACGCGGTAGGAAGCCTACACGCTGGTAGCGTTCCGCCGAGTCGCATCGGGCTCGCCGAGCCTCCGCACTCGGCCTGGAATTTGCGGCATCCCGAGCCATTTCGGGGTGGATCCCAGCACCCCCGTCACGGTCCAGCTCGGGATCCCCCTTCCAGTCCGCTTCGATTCGTTTCTGTCCATATTTCTGGTCGAACCTTCATGAGAGAGCGTGGAGACATGAGCGCACGGCTGAATGCATTCGTGGAGTCGCATCCCACCGGCTGGAATCACGAAGAGTGGCTCGCGCTGCTCGCGGACCTGGGGCAGGGCGGCACCGATGTGAGCAATCCGGACGCGATCGGCGCGGAGCTCGAGAAGACACGCGTCACCTGGGAGCTCAAGAGACGCGGGGTACCCGGGCTCGGCCGCAAACGGTTGGAGGCGATCGCGAATCGATTCGGGACGCTCCACGATCTGCAGAACGCGACGGTCGAGGAGTTGGCGCGCGTTCCGGGAATGAATCGCGCGCTGGCCGAAAAAGTCCTGAACGGCCGCAGCTGACGGGCGCCCTCGCAAGAAGTCCTACTGCAGTTCTACTAGTAGTTCCCACTAGCAGTTCTATCAAAGGGGCGCGGCACTTCACACGCTCCGGGGCTCGCGCGAGATTGACCCCTCGCGGTTCCCCGATCGTCTGCGTCTCGCCCTCCCTCCATGCCCGCGGACTCGACCAAGATCCCGTACCTACCCGAGCCGATTTCTGGGCTCGAACGCCTCGCGCTCAACCTCTGGTGGCGTTGGGATCGTCGTGCGCGCAACCTCTTCCGCACGATCGATCCCGCGATCTGGTCGGCCACTCGGCATAATCCGGTCGCGACGCTGCGCATGGTGGACCCGAACCGCCTCGCGCACCTCTCGCGTGACAAGAAGTTCCTGGCCGAGTACTGGGCCGTGCTCGGCGGGCTCGAGCAGGCGCTCGACGCCGAGACCGGGTGGTTTCGGAGAACCTATCCGGACCTGGGCGACGCCAGCTTCGCGTATTTCTGCGCCGAGTTCGGTCTGCACAACTCGATCCCGATCTACTCGGGCGGCCTCGGGATCCTGGCGGGCGATCACTGCAAGTCGGCGTCGGACCTGGGTGTGCCGCTCACCGGGGTCGGGCTCTTCTACTCGAAGGGCTACTTCGACCAGAAGCTGAACCACGACGGTTGGCAGCAGGACTCGGACGAGCAGTTCGACGCCCGCATCATGCCGCTCGTGCGCCTCGGCGGAAACGGCGACGACTCGCACGCCATCGCGGTCGTGAACACCGCGGGCCGCCCGGTCCACGTCGGTGCGTGGCGTCTCGACGTCGGCCGCATGCAGCTCTATCTGCTCGACACGAACCTCCCCGAGAACGATCCAGAGGATCGAGAGCTGACCTACAAGCTCTACGGCGGAGGACAGGAGCACCGGCTGAAGCAGGAATGGATCCTCGGCGTCGGCGGCGTGCGCGTCTTACGTGCTTTGGGAGTGTCTCCCGGCGTGTGGCATGCCAATGAAGGGCACGCGACGTTCATGATGGTGGAGCGCCTGAGCGAGTATGTCGCGCAGGGGCTCGCCCTCGACGAGGCGGTCGCGCGCGTGCGCTCCTGCTCGGTGTTCACGACGCACACGCCCGTTCCGGCGGGTCACGACATCTTCTATCCCGACCTGATCGACTCCGTCTGCGGGGACTACTACGAGACCTCGGGGCTCGATCGGGCGACGTTCCTGTCGCTCGGGCGGCACCCGCACATGGATCACGGGGCCTTCCACATGACGGGCGCCGCGATTCGGCTGGCGCGGCACCTGAACGGCGTCTCCAGGATGCATGGGGTGCTCACGCAGGAGATGTGGACGCCGCTCTGGCCCGACCGGGAGCCCGCCGAGGTACCGATCGGGTCGATCACCAACGGCGTGCACGTCGCGAGCTGGATGTCCGAGCAGGTGATGTTGCTGCTCGACGAGCTCTTCGGCGCCTACTGGGAGATCGAGCCGCCGGAAGGGGAGATCTGGGATAAAGTGCTCCAGATCGACGACGAGCGGATCTGGGATCTCCACTACCAACTCAAGACGTCCCTGATCGGCTTCTGTCGCGAGCTCGCTCGGGACCGCTGGAAGGACTACTGGAAGGACGCCACCCACCTCGTGGGCGCGGGCCCGCTGCTCAGCCCCGGTCCGATCACCATCGGCTTCGCGCGCCGCTTCGCGACGTACAAGCGCGCGAGCTTGCTCTTCCGCGACGAAGCTCGTCTGCGGCGCTTGCTCACGGATCGGCATCGACCCGTCCAGCTCGTTTTCGCGGGCAAGGCGCATCCCGCCGACAACGACGCGAAGCACATCCTCCAGCGCGTGTGGAGAGCCTCACGCGATCCGGGCTTCGAGGGGCGCATCGCGTTCGTCGAGGACTACGACGTGCACGTGGCGCACCGGCTCGTGCAGGGCGTGGATCTGTGGCTGAACCTGCCGCGCGTCCCGCTCGAGGCCTGCGGCACGAGCGGAATGAAGGCGGCGCTGAACTTCGTGCCGCAGCTGAGCACGCTCGACGGGTGGTGGGCCGAGGGATTCAACGGCGCCAATGGCTGGGCGATCCCGAACTCGGAGCTGGAGGACGACGCGAAGGACGGTGCGGACCACGAGGCGCTGTTCACGCTGCTCGAGCGCGAGGTCGTGCCTGCGTACTACGAGCGCGACGAGCTCGACGTGCCCAGGGCCTGGGTGGCGCGCATGAAGCAGGCGATGATCGTCGCGGCCAAGTCCTTCACCTCGCACCGCATGGTGAAGGAGTACGTCGAGCGCTTCTACGTGCCGGCCGTGTACGGGTCGAGCGAGCCAGACGACCCGCCGACTGATCAGCCCGTCCCGACGACGCCCGCCGAGGCGAAGCCCGAGCTCAGCGCTCGGGCTTGAGCACCAGCACCGAGAGGCCCGGTAGCGGCAGCTGCAGGTGCTGGTCGCGTCCGTGTAGCGGTCCGGGCGTCGTGTCCACGACCGGCGGCACGATCACGCCCGAGCCGCCGTACACCGGCGCGTCGGTGTTGAGCAGCACGCGGTAGCGCCCCGGCCACGGTACGGCGAGCCGGTAGTCGAAGCGGTGCACGGGCGTGAAGTTCGCCGCCACCACCACGACGTCCTTCCACTGCGGCGCCCACCGCATGTAGGACAGCAGCGTGCTCTGGGGATCGTGGCAGTGCAGCCACTCGAAGCCCTCGGGCCGGTGGTCCTGCGCGTGGAGCGCGGGCTCCTCCCGCACGAGACGGTTGAGGTCGTGCACGAGCCGCCGCACACCCTGGTGTCGATCGAACGCCTCGAGCGCCCAGTCGAGCTGGCTGTCCACGTTCCACTCGGCCCACTGCGCGATCTCGCCGCCCATGAAGAGCAGCTTCCTGCCCGGGTGCGTCCACATGTACGCGTAGAGTAGGCGCAGGTTGGCGAACTTCTCCTCGTACGGGCCGGGCATCTTGCCGATCAACGAGCCTTTCCCGTGCACGACCTCGTCGTGCGAGAGCGGCAGCACGAAGCGCTCGCTGAACGCGTACAGGATCGCGAAGGTCAGCTGGTCGTACTTGTACGAGCGATAGATGGGATCGGTGCTCATGAACTCGAGCGTGTCGTGCATCCATCCCATGTTCCATTTCTGATCGAAGCCCACGCCGCCCCGGTCGGTGCCGTGCGACACCTGCGGCCAGGCCGTGGACTCCTCGGCGATCATGAGGACGCCCGGCACCTCGGCGTGCACCGCGTCGTTCAGCTCGCGCAGGAACCCGAGCGCGTCGAGGTTCTCTCGTCCGCCGAACTCGTTCGGCGACCACGCGCCGGGGCCGCGCGAGTAGTCGAGGTAGAGCATCGACGCGACCGCGTCGACCCGTAGGCCGTCGATGTGGTAGTCCTCGAGCCAATGGATCGCGCTAGAGACGAGGAACGAGCGCACGGCCGGCTTGGCGAAGTCGAAGACGAGCGTGCCCCAGTCGGGGTGATGCGCCTGCGTCGGATCCGGGTGCTCGTAGAGCGCCGTGCCGTCGAACACCGCGAGGCCGTGCCGATCCGTCGGAAAGTGACCGGGCACCCAGTCCAGGATCACGCCGAGCCCGAGCTGGTGGGCGCGGTCCACGAAGAAGCGCAGGTCGTCCGGCGTGCCGTACCGTGACGTGGGCGCGAAGAACCCGAGCGGTTGGTACCCCCAGCTCTGGTCCAGCGGGTGCTCGAGCACGGGCATCAGCTCGACGTGCGTGAAGCCCAGGTCCCTCACATACGGCAGCAGCTGATCCGCCAGCTCGCGGTAGCTCAGCCACCCTAGGTGCTCGTCACCGGGCTTCCTGCGCCACGACCCGAGATGCACCTCGTAGGCGCTCATGGGCGAGTCGTCGGCGCTCCAGC
>Ga0209706_10001425_pt1 | contig 13490 bp, 16 predicted proteins | sample PPLLaktember2015_6_FD_187263 | JGI IMG/M metagenome (GOLD analysis project Ga0209706, IMG submission 187263) | Freshwater sediment microbial communities from Prairie Pothole Lake near Jamestown, North Dakota, USA - PPLs Lake P8 Core (1) Depth... | ecosystem: Environmental > Aquatic > Freshwater...
CTCATCAGCGAAATAGAAAGTGAAACACTGGGCGCATTGCTTTCATTGTCCGCAGGCGCGCTGGTCTACGTGGGTGCCACGCACCTCCTGCCGCGAGCGGAACAGGAGAAGAAGAAATACAGCCTGGTGGCCCTGGCAGGCGGCGTGCTGGTCGCGGTCGTCATCGTCGCATCGAAGGCATGAGACACCATTCAGCTACGGGACGAGGCAATGTCGACTCATGAAGGATCCCGGACGAGCAATTCCTATCCTGCCATTCGCGCCGTGCTGTTCGACTTTGGCGGGGTGCTGGCCGAGGAAGGATTCCGCATGGGGCTTCACACCATTGCCCGCCTGAATGGTCTTGATCCCGAAACCGTGCACCGCAAAGGGATCGATGCGATTTATGCCAGCGGCTACGTGACCGGCCGGGCGAAGGAAGCCGATTTCTGGAAATTGATGCGCGACCGCTTTCGCTTCAACGAGGCGGACGCCGCGCTGACGGACATCATTCTCGACCGCTTCACGCTGCGCCCGGAGATGATCGATCTGGTGCGGGATCTGCGCGGCCGCGGCCTGACCTGCGCCATTCTGAGCGACCAGACCGACTGGCTCGACCGCCTCGATCAGCGCGATGGCTTCTACCGTGAATTCGACCGCGTGTACTGCAGTTATCGGCTGGGCAAGAGCAAGCGCGAGCCCATCCTGTTCGACGAGGTGGTGGCCGACCTGGCGGTGCGCCCAGGCGAGGCCCTGTTCCTGGACGACGATCCCGGCAACGTGGAACGCGCCCGCAGCCGCGGCCTCAGGGTGCTCTGCTGCGACGCCGCGACGCAATGCCGCGCGGGCCTGCAAAACCTGCTCTCCCCGGAGATATAGCGTTCAAATAAGGATGGCGGCTTGCCCGCTAGCCCCTGGGGTATCGCAACCACATGCGGGCAAGCTCGTCCTCCTCGCAGCGGGATTCGGTGTAGTGCACATCCCCTGCACCCGACCTCACCCGCACCCCGGCCCCCTCGCTGACCGTTCCAACAAAGGCCACGGGCACACCCAGTTCGCCGAGCCGGCGGCGCACTTCCTCCTCACGGCCGGCCGGGATCGTGGCCGCCAGCGTGCCCGACGAGATCATCCGCAGGGGATCGAACTCGAAGGCCTCGGCGAAGCGTGCGATGACCGGCGGCAGGGGAAGCAGGTCCGCATCGACCTCGATCATGACGCCGGAAAGCTGCGCCATTTCAAGCAGCGTCTCGAGGACGCCGCCGCGGGTCACGTCGTGCATCGACGTCGCGCCGCTGTCGGCCAGCGCCAGCGCCTCCGGCACGCAGCTGATCCGGGCCATCAGGGCGCGTGCTTCCGCCAACGCTTCCTCGTCCAGTCCCAATTGCTGCGCCACGTCGGCGAAATCGTGGGCGAGGATGGCCGTCCCCTCGAGCGCGATCGCCTTGGTCACCACCACCCGGTCGCCGACCCGGGCCCCCTGGGTGCGCACCGGCTGGCGCCCCGCCGCCACCCCGAGCGCGGTCACGGCGACGAGCGGGCGGGACAGCCCGGCGGAATAGCCGGTATGCCCGCCGATGATGGACACCCCCAGTTCGTCGGCCGCGCGGCGCGCGTCGCCCATGATCTCCCCCAGCAGCGCCTCGTCCTCGGCCCGCGGCACCAGCACCAGCGGCAGGATCCAGCGCGGCGGGATGCCGGTGGCGGCGATGTCGTTGCAGGTCACGTGCACCGCCAGCCAGCCGATCTCCTTCACCGCGCCAACGATGGGATCCAGATGCGAGGCGAGGATGTCGCCGCCGACCCGGGTCAGCGCCGCATCCTCGCCGAAAACCGCGCCGAGGATGACATCCGGGTCGTCGCTGCGGGTGTGGGCGAAGACGCGCCGATTGAGCACGTCGAGGGAGAACTTGGACATCGGCCTAAGCCCTCGCCGTGCAATAACGGGCCTTGTGCATGATTGCTCCTGATCCGGATAGCCGCTGAAAAGCGTCTTATAGTGAATATAGACTTGGTTTCATGATGTCCTGGTCAAGGAGACTGCCATGCCTGTTTTTGCCATGCTCACCCGTCTTGCCCCCCAAATGCTGCGCACCCCCCAGTCCATGGAGGACCTCGAGCGCCAGACCATGGAACGCATCCGCGAGGCCTGCCCGCAAGTCGAGTGGCTGCACAGCTACGCCGTGCTCGGTCCCTACGACTACCTGGACATCTTCGACGCCCCCGACAACGAGACGGCCACCCGGGTATCGGTCCTGATCCGCACTTACGGACGCTCTCATTCCGAGATATGGCCCGCCACCGAATGGGCGCAGTACAAGGAAATCCTGCGCGGCCTGCCCGGGCAGTGAAACCGGCCAGCGAGACGCGCAGCAGGGGCGAACCGGCCACCCAGCGGGCCCTTGTCGGGTCGCTGCGGGCCTTCGCGCAGATGCTGCCGATCCTGCTGGGGATGCTGCTGCTGACCAGCCTGATCCTCGCCTGGCTGCCCAGTTCGAGCCTGCAGGCCCTGTTCGGCAGGAGCGGGGCCCTCGATGTGCTGCTGGGCGCAACCGTCGGCAGCGTGGCCATGGGCCACCCGCTGGCGGGCTACATCCTCGGCGGCGAGCTGCTGGCGGGCGGCGTCAGCCTGATCGCGGTGACCGCGCTGATCGTCAGCTGGGTCACGGTGGGCGTCGTGCAGTTTCCGGCCGAGGCGCTCCTGCTGGGCAGGCGCTTCGCGCTCATCCGCAATCTGCTGTGCTTCTTTTCTGCCATCGCCATCGCCTATCTGACGGTGGGCGTGATGCGGCTGCTGAGCTGACCCCATGCAAGGCAAGCGCAAGCTTGGCGGCTGGCTGTTCCTGGCGGGGGTGATCCTGGCGCATGGCGCCACGGCCCTCGTCGAGCCCGATCTCGCGCGGCAGGCGCTGGCATCCTTCGTGGCCATGCTCGGCGAGGTGGCGCCGGTGCTGATCCTGGTTTTTGTCCTGATGTTCCTGGTCGAGCGATTTCTCACGCCTGCGCGCACCCGGGCCTGGCTGGGCCGCGGGTCGGGTCTGCGCGGCTGGCTGCTGGCCGTGGCGGCCGGCGTGATTTCCACCGGGCCCGTCTACACCTGGTACGCGTTGCTGGCCGAACTGCGCGACAAAGGCATGCGCACCGCCCTGGTGGCCGTGGTGCTCTATGCCCGTGCCATCAAGCTGCCGCTGCTGCCGTTGCTCGCGCATTATTTCGGGCTGCGCTACATGCTGGTGCTGTCTCTGCTCATCGCCGGTTTTTCGATCGTGAACGGCCTCGTCATGGAGCGGCTGCTGCGCCAGCCGGAAACCGAATGAACACCCCGACCCTCTCGCTGGACCAACTGCCGAAGGACGCGGCTGCCGTGGTACGGCAGCTGCGCGGCGGGGGTGAACTGGTCCACCGACTCGCTGCCATGGGGTTGACCGTGGGTGCACGGCTGGTGGTGCTGCAGAACAGCGGCCACGGTCCCATGCTGGTGAGCGTGCGCGACACCCGCATCGCGCTGGGACGCGGCGAAGCCATCAAGGTCCTGGTGGAGAAAACCGCGGCATGACACCGGCAACCGGCGAACGCAAGCCCATGCTCATCGGCCTCGCCGGCCAGCCCAACGTCGGCAAGTCCACCGTCTTCAACCTGCTCACCGGCCTGAGCCAGCACGTCGGCAACTGGCCCGGCAAGACGGTGGAACGGCGGGAAGGCACCTTCCTGCACGAGGGCGCACAGCTGCGCGTGGTCGACCTGCCCGGCACCTACAGCCTCACCGCCAACTCGCCGGAGGAGCGCATCGCCCGCGACTTCATCCTGCACGAACGCCCCGACGTGATCATCATGATCGCGGATGCCGCTGCGCTGGAGCGCAACCTCTACCTGCTCGCAGAACTGCTGCTGCTGCCGGTGCCGGTGGTGCTGGGCCTCAACATGATGGATGTCGCCCGCGCCGAGGGCGTCGAGATCGAGCCCCACGTGCTCGCCGCCGCCCTGGGGCTGCCCGTCATCCCCATGGAAGCGAGCCGGGCACGGGGCGTGGCGGAACTGGCGAGCGAGGCGCTGCGCCTGGCCCGCGATCCGGCGGGCTTCTCACCTTCGCGGCCCGAGATCGCCGAGCCGCACCGCGAGGTGCTCGCCAGCGTGCGGGCCATCCTGGGCGAGCAGGTGCCGCAGCCCTATCAGACCCACTGGGTAGCGATGAAGCTGCTGGAGGGCGACCGCGAAGTCACCGCGCTTGCCCGGGCCTGGCTTCCCGGCAAGGCCTGGGAGAAGATCGCGGCAATTCTGGCCGCCCACGAGGACGCCGTGGCCGACATCGCCGCCGGCCGTTACGAATGGATCGGCCGCATGGTGCGCGCGGCGGTCAGGCGGCCGCGCCTCGGCCAGGTGAGCCTCACCGACCGCCTCGACCGCTACGCCCTGCACCCGTTCTGGGGTCTGCTGATCCTGCTTGCCGCGTTCACCCTGGTGTTCGCGCTCACTTTCCAGATCGCTGCCCCGGTTCAGGCGTGGCTCGACACGGTGGTGGTGGCGGCGCTGCGCGCCCGGGTCGCCGAAGCGCTCGCAGGTTCGCCGCTCTGGCTCACCGGGCTGCTCGCCGACGGGGTGCTGGGCGGCGCCGGCATCGTGCTCACCTTTCTGCCCATCCTGCTGGTGTTCTTCATCGCCCTCGGCCTGCTGGAAGACACCGGCTACTTCGCGCGTGCCGGCTACGTGATGGACCGCTTCATGCACCACCTCGGCCTGCACGGCAAGAGCTTCCTACCCCTGTGCCTTGGCTTCGGCTGCAACGTGCCGGCGGTGATGGGCGCGCGAGTGATCGAGTCGCGGAGCGGCCGGCTGCTCACCATCCTGCTCGCCCCCCTGGTGCCGTGCAGCGCGCGCTTGCTGGTGCTGGCCTTCCTGGCCACGGCCTTCTTCCATGAGCAGGCCCTGTTCGTGGCGATCGGCTTTGTGATCGCCAACCTCGTCGTGCTCGCGATCACCGGCGTCGTGCTCAGCCACACGCTGTTCCGCGGCGAGCACATGGCCTTCATCATGGAACTGCCGCTCTATCACGCCCCCAATGCGCGCAGCATCGCCCGCTTCGCCTGGGCCAACACCTGGTCCTTCCTGCGCAAGGCAGGCAGCCTGATCCTGCTCATCTCGGTGCTGATCTGGGCCTTGAGCTATTTTCCGGGCGCCGGCCTGGAAGACAGCTACCTGGCGCGCTTCGGACACGGGCTCGCGCCCATCGGAGACATGCTCGGACTCGACTGGCGCCTGCTCGTGGCGCTGCTCGCCAGCTTCGTCGCCAAGGAAAACGCCATCGCCGCGCTGGGCATCCTCTACGGCTCGGCGCAGGGTGCCGGCCTCGCCGAGACCCTCGCCGCGACCGTGCCGCCCGCTTCGGCCCTCTCCTTCATTGCAGCCACCATGCTGTTCATCCCCTGCGCTGCCACCATCGCGGTCATGCGCCAGGAAACCGGCAGCTGGGGCTGGACGCTGTTCGGCGTGGCGCTGCTGCTGGTCATCGCCCTGGGCGCGGCGGCGCTGGTCTATCAGGCCTGCCGCCTGCTGGGTTTCGGCTTGGGCTAGCTGCGATGAAAGACTGGCACCTGACAATGCAGAGAGAAAGGCGTCATGGCAATCTCCTTGCCTCGTCCATGAGCCGCCGTTGCCGATAGCAAGGCTCGGCCGTTCACCCCGTCCATTCAACAAAAACCCCGCCACTCGGGCGGGGTCTCAGGTTGGCACAGGACCTGTGAATGATCCGTGGTCAGCCTATTCCATCGAAGGGTTCCAAACCTCCCAGACCTTGCCGACCAGATCCGGCCCCGGTTTGAGGGTCACCTTGCCCGGTTCCCAGCCCGCGGGGGTGGCTTCCTTGCCGCCAGAAGCGCGCACGAGCTGAAAGGCCTGAAACTGGCGTATCGTTTCGGCGAGCTTGCGCCCGACCGGCGGGGTTAGCACTTCCATGGCCTGGATCACGCCGTCCGGGTCGATGATGAAACGGCCGCGCATCTCGATGCCCTGCGTCTCGTCATAGACACCAAACGCCCGACCGACATTGCCTGCCTGGTCGGAGACCATATGGAATTGCACACCGCCATCCACCATCTTGCTCAACTCATCGTCGTTCCACATCTTGTGAACAAAGTGACTGTCCACACTGACCGACAAAACCTCTACCCCTAACTTCTGCAGAGCAGCATACTGTGCCGCGACCGCGGACACTTCTGTTGCTCAAACAAAAGTGAAGTCACCGGGGTAGAAGCAGAGCATCACCCACTTGCCAAGATAGTCGGACAGCTTGACGTTGGTGAAGCCGCCCCGGTAATAGGCCGGCGCGGTGAAATCGGGGGCTTTCTGCCCGACACGTGCAGTCATTTTGCTTACCTCGTGTGTTGTGGTGGGTTGGGATTGTGGTTGTGCTTCCTGCGGCGTGGTACCGACGACCGATCCCGACACCCGCGCGCATCCTATGGGTTGTTCTTCCATGCTGACCCCTTTTGATTTGGCAATCACATCGCCACTTCATGTATATGCACTGAGCGGACTCGCGTCAATGCAGCCCCCATCAATGTCGGCATCGCAGTGTCGAGGGACCATCAATCCCCGAGTTTCTGAGTACCGCTAATCACCCGCTGGGGTGAACGCTTCGACACGAGCCGCGCCGTGTGCGTACGCTTCGTGCCAGCCCGACCGAACCGGCATGATCGCGTAGAGCTCCCGCCGCTGCGCCTCCAGCAGCCACCTGGGCCGGCCCATGAAGTCGGCGGCGCAATACACCCGCTTGCCCACCGCCGACGAAAGGTCTTCGAGCCAGGCCAGACCATGCAGCGAACGCATCAGATGATGGTCGAGGATAAGGGTGTCGACCCCTGCAGCCAGGCGCCTGGCATTGGCCCAGGCGCGCGCGCGCAGCCCGGCATCGAGCCGGCCGAGGTAGAGGGGCGGGCCGGCGGCCAGAACCCAGTGCGGCGCCCAGTCGAGAATGCGGTCGATGGTTGCCGCGTCCAGCAACTGGATGTCGGAGGCGTGCACGAAGACACGGCCCCCCAGATCGACGCGGGTCATCATCACGCTGCCGAATGGCGGGCCGCCGACCCCGTGGGGAACGGCATGGGAGAAGCGCAGGGGGCCGTCGGCATGCCCCTCCGCCACCTGGAAATGCGGCCCCAGCAGGTCCATGAGGTCGCGGGCACGCGCCTGGCTGGTGAAGCTCTGGCCTGCGGGCGACAGGCTCCAGACGCGCAGGGTCTTGATGTAGGGCGGCAGGTGCGAGAAGCCGAGCTGGTAGGGATTCGGCTCGAACAGCGGCACATGGTCGCCGTGGAAGTGGCTGAACACCATGTCGGTGGCGCCTTCCAGGGCCGCGACGATGTGCCGCCGCACTGTTCTGCCCGCCGCGATCTGCACCGGGTGGGGCGGCAGCCTGTAGCGCCAGTTGCCGAGGGCGACGCCGGGGTCAATGACGATTACTCGCGTCCCTGCCTCCACCCGGCAGCACAGCCCGCGCACCCCGAGGGATTCGGCGGAAAGGATTTCGAGCTTCACTGCACCGGCACCTCGATCACCGCCCCCAGGCCGCCCTCAACGAAGTCCTTGCCCCAGGCCTTGCGGAACTGGGCGATGGCCGCTTCTCCGGTGCAGTGGCTGGGCGCGAGCTTTTCCACCCCCAGCGCCCGAAGCCGGGCGGTGATGGCCTGGATCTCGGCGCGATCCGCGCCCATCAGGTGGAAACCGCCCATCAGCAGGTGGATCCGCTTGCCGGTCAGTCGCACTGCCGTCTCCGCGATGCGGACGATGCCGGGGTGGGCGCAGCCGGTGACGACCACGAGACCTTGCGCGGTGTCCAGGATCAGCGCCTGTTCGATGATCCCGTCGCCCAGCGGCCCGCTGCTCCAGGCCTCGCCGAACAGGCGGCCGCCTTTGCTGACGGGCCTGACGCGCGCGCCCCGCTCGGTGACCGCCCGCTGGAAGCCGGCCGGGAATTCGGCGGGCAGCCAGACCTCGAGGTTGGCGTTCTCGGCGAGAAAGCCATCGAGCCCGCCGGTGTGGTCGGCGTGGATGTGGGAGAGCACGATGGCCTTCACCGCCTTGGCACTCAGGCCCAGGCGGCGCATGTTGGCGAGCAGCACCGCGCCGTCGCCGCCGGTGTCGAACAGGAGGGTCTTGCCCGCACCTTCGATCAGCGCCGAAAACCCCCAGCCCGAGGTCAGACCCGGCCGATGCGGCACATTGTTGAACACGACCGTGATGCGCAATTCAACGGGCTGGGCGGGACGCGGATAGGCGGCATCGGTTCGGGTCAGTGCCAGGGCGGCGAAAAGGAGGCTGACGAGGGTGTGAGGCATGCCGGATCCTGGTGTTGGAACAGCTTTCAGGATAGACACGGCGTACATGGTGCCTTGCCGTTCTGTACTAAGTTGATAGATCCCTGTGATTGCATGACCCACTCAAGCCAAGGAGAGACAACCATGAGACGGATCTATTTTCTGGCACCGAATATCGAGGTCTCCAGGAAGATCGTCGATGAGTTGTTGCTGGCGCGTATCGAGGAGCGGCACATCCATGTTCTGGCGAAGCGCGGCACGCCGATGGAAGCCCTGCCCGAGGCGTCGTATCTGCAGAAATCCGATTTCATTCCCGCGCTGGAGCAAGGCGTGGCTTTGGGCGGTCTGACGGGGATCGTTGCCGGCCTGGTCGCGGTGGCCTTGCCGGGCGGCCTCGTGCTGGCTGGCGGCGCGATTCTGGGAACTTCCCTCGCGGGCGCCGGCCTCGGCGCATTGATGTCGAGCATGGCCGGAAGCAGCATCGGCAGTCGCCGCATCAAGCAATTCGAGGAGGCGATTGAGAAAGGGGAGTTCCTGTTCATGATCGATGTGCCCAGGAATCGGGTCGAGGAAATCGAGGGCCTCATCAAGAAGCACCACCCCGACGCCGAATGCGGCGGCACCGAACCGGAAATTCCGGCTTTTCCGTGATCATGCCGCGTTGTGAGCACGCTTGTTTTTAAGCGCTGCGCACATGACCCGCATCAACAAGGAGGTGGGCGATGTACTCGAAGATACTGGTGGCGGTGGACGAAAGCGAAACATCCCGGCATGCGTTGCAACAGGCGATCGAACTGGCCAAAAAGCTGTCGGCCAGCGTGCGCTTGGTTCATGTCCTGGACATGAGCTGGCTGCCGATCGGGCCGGAGGTGGCGATCGACACCACGGCGTTGAGCGAGGCACGCCGCGGCGTGGGAGAAAAAATCCTCGCGGCGGCACGCGATACCGCCAAGGCAGCCGGGTTCGAGGCAGAAGACGTGCTGGTCGAAACCGAAACCCCGATCCAGCAGGTTGCCCAGGCGATTGCCCGGGAAGCCTCGCGCTGGGGCGCCGACCTGGTGGTGATGGGAACCCACGGCCGCCGTGGTTTTCAGCACCTCATGCTCGGCAGCGTGGCCGAACAGACGGTGCGGCAGTCATCCGTTCCGGTCTTGCTGATCCCTGCACCCAAAGCGGCCTGATCCAGCTGATGGGATGCCGCACAGCGTCGTCGGGATAAGGCCCTTTCGGTTGTCAGGCTTGGGCAAACAAAAAACGGGGCCGCGGCCCCGTTTTTTGTTTGCTGCAATCAGCCGTCAATCGAGTGCGTTGGCCCAGATGTTCTTCGCCCAGGACTCTTGGTAGGTAAAGATGAGCTCGCTGCCCTTTGGGGTTGCGCCGCCTTCAGGCTGTGCAACGTAGCCCTTGCCGGCTTCGTAGCGGTAAACGTGGGCAACGTAGCCGGACGTGGTGCCGGAGGTGGCCGAGTAGCAGGTGTTGGCGATCACCGGGATGGGATCCGGCTGACGGCCTGCCAGCAGTTCGACGATGGCGGCTGCGCACACCTTGGCGTGGTTGGTCGCCAAGTGGCCGGACTTCGGCAGGGGAGCCAGGATCGAGTCACCGAGGATGTGGACGTTGGGCACGGTGGTCGACTCGAAGGTGGCGAAGTTGACCGTGCACCAGGTTCCGGCGCTGTCGTTGCGCACACCGGCCTGGGCGCAGACTTCGCCTGCACGCTGACGCGGCACGACGTTCAGCACGTCGCCCTTGACCTCGTCGAACTCGGTGGTGACGACCATCTTGTTGCCGTCCACCGCGATCGGGGCGTTGTTGGGCCGATACTCGACCATGCCGGGATAGAGGGTGTTCCAGGCATCCGTGAACAGGGGTTTCTTGGACACGATGTCGGGGTTGCCGTCGAGCAGGATGATCTTGGATTTCGGTTTGGCCTGCTTGAAATAGTTGGCCACCAGGCAGATGCGCTCGTAGGGGCCGGGCGGGCAGCGATAGGGGGCCATCGGAACCGACATGACGAAGGTGCCGCCGTCGGGCATGGCTTCGAGTTGCTTCCTCAGCAATGCGGTCTGCGGGCCGGCTTTCCAGGCGTGGACGACCTTGCCGGCGGCTTCGGCTTCCTTGAAGCCCTTGACCGTGTCGGTGAGGATTTCGATGCCGGGGGAGAGCACCAGGCGGTCGTAGCTGATGGTGGCGCCGCCGCGGGTCTTGACGGTGCGCTTGGCGGCATCGACGGCGACGACGTAGTCCTTGACCATCTTGATGCCGTGCCTGGGCAGGTTGTCGTAGCTGTGGGTGATGTCGTCCATGGTGCGCAGGCCGCCGATCACCCAGTTGGAGATCGGGCAGGACACGAACTTGTCGTTCGGCTCGATCAGGGTGACGTCGATGTTGGGGCCCCACTGGCGCAGGTACTTGGCGCAGGTGGCACCGCCGAAGCCGGCACCGACCACGACGACGTGGGGACGGGCTGCCGACGTGCCCGTCGTGGTGGCACAACCGGTGAGCGCTGCGGCTGCACCTGCGCCGGAAACTTTCAGAAAATCGCGACGATTCAGGGTCATGGTATGGGTCTCCTTGAGGGATTACTTCAGACTGGCGAAATACGCGCCCATCGCCTCGAATTCGGCGTCGGTGTAGCCGGATGCGTGTCGCTTCATGATGGTTCCGGCGCGTGCACCGGACTTGAAGTCCTTCATGGATTTGACGAAGTAATCCTTCTCCAGCCCGGCCAGGCTGGGGATGGCGCCCTTGCTGTGGCCGCCGGGGCCGTGGCAGGTCATGCAGGTGGATGCGATGGTTTTGGTATGCATATCCGCAGCGCCGGCAATGCCGGTGAGGGCGAGGCCGACGAAGCCGGCAAACGCCAGGGTGATTGTCTTGTACATAACTCCTCCAGGGAATTGAGGAACAGAAACCGGGATCATGCCGCCCGGAGCCTTGAAACTACTGGCCTTGGAGGCCGTAGGTTCATGTGTACCATGCTGGAATAGTAGAAAAAGCTTGTCAACAAGCGGACGCTTATATAGCGCGGCTTTCCAGCGTACTGAATGGACGCTTTGAAGCTTAGTTTATTTAGCGCTGAGCGCCCAGGTTCAGGGCAAGTCGCTTGCGGGTCTGGCGTGCCTGCTCGTCGGCGTCGCGATCTAAGGCCTCGCTGACCCAGCCGCCCAGGTTTTCCAGCGCGATGCGGCCCAGCGCGGCGATCCATTGCGGATGCTCGTTGAGCGCGGGGATGTAGTGAAATTCCCTGCCGCCCGCCGCGAGAAAACTGGCGCGGCCTTCCATTGCCAGTTCTTCCAGGGTTTCCAGACAGTCGGCGGTGAAACCCGGCGCGACCACGTCGACGCGGCCCACGCCTTCGCGGCCGAGGGCTTCCAGCGTCTTGTCGGTGTAGGGCTGCAGCCATTCGGCGCGGCCGAAGCGCGACTGGAAGCTGAGGCGGAACTGCTTGGAATCGAGTCCAAGCGCCTCGCCCAGCAGCCGCCCGGTCGTCTGGCATTCGCAGTGGTAGGGGTCGCCCTTGTCGAGCGTGTAGCGCGGCACGCCATGAAAGCTCATCAAGAGCACGTCGGGGCGGCCGTGCATCTGCCAGTAGTCGCGGATGTTGGCGGCCAGCGCGTGGATGTAGGCGGGGTGGTCGTGATAGTGCTTGAGCGTGCGCAGGGCCGGCTGGTTGCGGGTCTTGAGCAGCCAGGCGCAGGCGGCGTCGAATGCGGTGGCGGTGCTGGAGGCGGCGTATTGCGGATAGGACGGCAGGATCAGGATGCGGTCGCAGCCGGCCGCTTTCATGCGCGCCAGCGTGTCGGGCACCGACGGATTGCCGTAGCGCATCGCGTATTCGACCATGCAGGGGCTGGCGATTTTTTCGCCCAGCCAGCCTTTCAGCAGCTTGGCCTGCTTTTCGGTGTGCACCTTCAGCGGCGAGCCGTCGGGGGTCCAGATCGCGGCGTATTTCTCGGCGGATTTTTTCGGCCGGGTGTTGAGGATGATGCCGTTGAGGATCAGCCACCACACGGCGCGCGGAATTTCCACCACGCGCGGGTCGGACAGGAATTCCTTCAGGTAGGGACGCAGCGCCTTGGCGGTGGGTGCCTCGGGGGTGCCGAGGTTGACCAGCAGGATGCCGGTTCTGGACTGCTGGCCGTGGCTGTATTCGGGTTCCTTGAGATAGCGCATCAGTGATGGGACAGCGCGCTGGAGAGGAGTTTGGCGGTGACGTCGACGATCGGCACCACGCGCTCGTAGGCCATGCGGGTGGGGCCGACGACGCCGAGCGTGCCGACCACCTGACCATCGACGGAGTAGGGCGCGGTGACCATGCTGCATTCGTCGAGCGGCATCATGTCAGATTCACCGCCAATGAAGATCTGCACCCCGGCGGCACTGCGCGACTGGTCGAGCAATTGCAAGAGGCCGGTTTTCTGCTCGAAGGCGTCGAACAGGCGGCGCAGGCTGCCCATGTTGCTGGAGAGTTCCTGTACATCGAGCAGTTTGCGGCTGCCGGACACCACCACGTTTTCCTGGTTGCTGTCGTGCGCCTGGCTGCCGGCGTCCACCGCGGCGGCCATCAGCCGGGTGATGTCGTCGCGCATGCGGCCCAGTTCGTCGCGCAGCTTCACGCGTACCTGGTCGAAGCGCTGGCCGGCAAAGTGCTGGTTGAAGTAATTGGCGGCCTCGGTCAGCGCGGAGGCGCTGTAGGGCTCTTCGGTCAGGATGATGCGGTTTTCGACCTCGCCTTCCATGGTGACGATGATGAGCAGGATGCGCTTGTCCGACAGGCTGATGAATTCGATCTGGCGGAATGCGGGGCTGCGGCGCGGCGTCATCACCAGTCCGGCAAACTGGCTCAGGTCGGACAGCAGGGTGGAGGCGGCGGTCATCAGCCGCTGCGGATCGGACGAGGTCAGGCTGGATTCGAGCTGGCTGACCGAGGTCTGGTCGAGCGGGCGCACCGTCAGCAGCGTGTCGACAAAAAAGCGGTAGCCGCGCGGCGTCGGCACCCGGCCGGCCGAGGTGTGCGGGCTGGCGACGAAGCCCATGTCCTCGAGGTCGGCCATGATGTTGCGGATGCTGGCCGGCGACAGGTCCAGCCCGGCGTGCTTCGACAGGGTGCGCGAACCCACGGGTTCGCCCTCGCTGATGTAGCGTTCCACCAGGGTTTTCAGCAGGATGCGGGCGCGGTCGTTGAGCATGTTGCAATTATAA
>Ga0209706_10001427_pt1 | contig 13487 bp, 14 predicted proteins | sample PPLLaktember2015_6_FD_187263 | JGI IMG/M metagenome (GOLD analysis project Ga0209706, IMG submission 187263) | Freshwater sediment microbial communities from Prairie Pothole Lake near Jamestown, North Dakota, USA - PPLs Lake P8 Core (1) Depth... | ecosystem: Environmental > Aquatic > Freshwater...
TCTGCGCGGCGCGCCGCCGCCTCGACACTGACGTGCGGCTACGATGCCGCCTCGGCGGTCCATGCCGTGTTCGGGCCGTACAAGAAGCCGTAGCGCGGGGGTGGGGGGCCTCTTCCGGCAAGTTCTTTCGCCTCGTTTCGCGCCCCGCGCCTCCCCGCGGGCCACTACTCTCCCCGGATGACCTCCAACGCACGGCGCTCCGCGATTCCCGACGCCGACCGCGCCGCCGCCCGACTGCTCGCGGGCCGCCTCGGAGAGCCGGAGCTCGAACGCCTGGCCCGGCGGCTCGCCGTCCTGCACGAGTCCGAGGCCGTCGACCCGGAGGCCGCCCGCCATGCGGGACCCGATGCCCTGGCTGCGCGCGCCCGGGCGCTGCGCACCGAGGCGCGGATCGTCGAGACCGAGAGCCCGCAGCTGGCCGCCGCGTTCCGGAGCGTGGCCGACCTCCAGGAACGCTTCGTCGCCGCGCATCCCGACTGGATCCAGGCGCGCATCGACGCGCAGCGCATCCGCGCGGGTGCGAGCGACTGCGACCTCGAGAGCGTCTGGATCGACGACGATGGAAACGTGGCGCTGGGGGACGACGGCAGTGCTTTGCCGCAGCGCACGCCGGCCGGCCGCGACGGCTGCGTCCCGGTCGCGGGCCTCTCGGTGGATCTCGCGAGCCTCGGCCACCCGGATCTCGCCGAGCGCCTTCTCGCTGCCTATGCCGGCGAATCCGACGACTACGCCCTGTACCGCGTCGTCGACTATCACGAGCGCGATCGCGCCTGTGTGCGAGCACGGAAGCGGCTGCACGTGGCGTCCGCGCCGGAGGCGAAGATCGCGGCGCGCGAGGCCGCCGCCGCAGACGCCCGGCGGCTGCTCGACTTCGCCGCCACCACCGCGCGTCGTCCGCTGCTGCCACCGGTCGTGGTGGCCCTCGGCGGCCTCGTGGCCAGCGGAAAGAGCACGGTGGCCCGTGCCATCGCCGATCGCATGGCATCGCCGCGCATCGTGGGCGACCACGTGCGGGCGTTCCGCATGGGCGCCACGCCGAGCCACGAGCCCACCGCGGTCGAGCGCCTCGAGGGGCTCGAGCCGGGCTTCGAGGAGCGCGTCGCCCGCGCCTTCTTCGGTGCCGCCGAGTGTGTCCTCGACAGCGGGCGCGCCGTGGTGCTGGATGCCGGCTTTCCGAGCGCGCGCCGCCGCGCAGCGGCGCGCGACCTGGCGCAGCGCTACGGGCTCGCCTTCCGCTTCGTCGAGTGTCGTGTCGATGGAGCGACCGCGCTCCGCCGCCTGGCGGAGCGCGACGCCTCGCCCGACGAACACGGCGGCTGGCGCGCCATCTACGACGCCTACCTGGCGCGCTGGGAGCCGCCCGGAAGCGAAATCGAGTCGGGGGAGCACGTCGTCGTCGACACGACGCGACCCCTCGCGGAGAGCCTCGCGACCATCGAGGCCCGGCTCCCGCTCTGGCCGCAGGACTCGCGCGCTTGAGCCCGAACGCGAAGCGTCCTTTCGACGGTACGCTCGAAGCGGTCACCTTCGACTGCTGGAACACCCTTCTCTACGAAGAGAACTGGTATGCCGCCCACGCCCGCCGGGTGGTCGAGCTGCACCGCGTTGCCGTCGAGGCCGGCTACACCGCCACGCGCGAAGCGGCGACGCGCGCCTTCGACAGCGCCTGGTCGCGGCACATGGACCTGTGGCGACGAGAGCAGGCCACCGGCGCGGTCGAGGTGGCCCGCTGGTCCCTCGAGATCCTCGGCATCGAGCTGCACCGCGTCGACCTCGACCGCCTGGTGGACCACTGGCAGCAGGCGTCGCACGAGGATGTCGAGGCGTTGGCCGGCAGTCGCCACCTGCTCCAGCGCCTTCGCAGCCTCGGCATCCATACGGCCCTCGTCTGCGACACCGGGCTCACCCCGGGCCGCGTGGTGCGGTCGCATCTCGAGCGCAAGGGCCTGCTCGAGCTCCTGGAGCTGCAGATCTTCTCGGACGAAGTGGGCGTCCCGAAGCCACACCCGCGCATGTTCCACGCGGCCCTCGAGCCGTTGCGCGTCGCGCCCGAGCGCAGCGTGCACGTGGGTGACCTTCGCCGTACCGACGTGGCGGGTGGTCGTGGCGCCGGCATGGGGACGGTACGCCTCCGCGCGCGCTTCGATGACCTCGAGGCCCTGCCCGAGGCCGATGCGGTAGCGGACACGCACGCTCACCTGGGAGCGCTGCTCGGGCTCGCAGACGCCTGAGCCCGGCGCGACTGCGCCGGTCGGTCTGGAGTGGACGCGCCGCGCCGGGAGGGCCGTCTGCTGCGAGGCTCCCTCGTGACCTTGAATGGTGTCGAAGAGAGCCGGAGGGTCACCGTCGTCGTGATCGGCGGCGGCTTCAGCGGCAGTCGGCTCGCGATGAAGTTCTTCGGCCGTCCGCCGGCGCCCTCGCTCGCCGAAACGTTCTCCGATGTCGGCGCCGGAATCTGAATCCGAGCCGCGCCGTGGGATCAGAGAAGCTTCCAGAACGGCGGGAAGACGAGGAGCACGCCCAGCGCGATCAGCAGCAGCGTGAGCGGGAACACGGCCCGGGCGTCGATCCGGCGGCCCTTCCAGCGGCGGTGCAAGACCATCCAAGCGATCAGCCAGAGGATCGCGCCGAGGGCCGTGCGACCCGTGACGGCACCCGCGGGCGCATACAGGGCGGGCGCCTTGAACGCTCCCACCTCGCCCAGGATCACGATCAGCCCGAGCGCGAACGAGCCGATTCCGGCTGCCAGGAAGGCCGCCAGCGCGGCACCGTTGGTGACCGGTTCGCGTGTGGCTCCGCTCGCCGCCATGTTCGATTGCCTCCGCGCCTACTCGAGGGGGGCGATCTTGTTGATGAAGACGCCGAGCAGCGCAAGGAACGACACCAACGCGAAGGCGATCAGCAGCAGCGCCGTCGCCATGTCGTTCAGCCGCCGATCGCCGAGCAGCTTCGATCGCTCGCGCACGCCGACGAACGCGACCGCCGTCGTCACGATGGCGGCGATCCAGGGGACGTGCTCCTTGGTCTCCATCGCAAAGGAATGCAGCCAGGCGGTGCCCGGATTCGCCTGGATCAGGGCCTTCGGGTACGGGGCGAGATCGGTGATGCCCTCCGGCGGCGTCGCACGGTAGGGCGGGAAGACGACGTAGGTGCCCGTCAGCACGCTCAGCCACAGCAGCGCGGCGGTGAGCACGAGCAGCCAGGCGAGGTAGAGCGCGGGCCGCGGATCCGCGACCGCGGACGCCGACGAGACCCGCATGGCACGCAACGAGAAGAGTGCGACGGCGAGTCCCATCAATGCCCCGCCGCCGAGGGCCATGCCGTGCATCATGGTCCAGATGCTGCGCGCGGTGAAAAGCTGCGTGTCCATGGGCTGCGCCACCTCGAGAGCAGCAGCGTGCACCCGCTCATCCCTGCGCGTCAAGCGCTTCCTGGAATCGATTGCATGGGCGAGCGTCTCCTCCCGCTCGCGACGAGCACGGGGAGAGCCGGACAATCGTGGCGTCCGGCTCTCCCACGGCACTCACGGGGTGGTCTTCCTAGTCCTCTTCGCTCGCGGGGTGCGAGTAGAAGTAGTAGTCGGCCGTGTAGGGAACGAAGACCCGGCTCCCGACGTCGGTCGACGCCGCGCACCCGGTCGAGGGCGCGACACCGCCTGTGGTGTTCAGCCGCTGGATCTGGGTGGTGCGCCCCATGGCGTCGCCGCCGGTGGGACCGGGCTCGGTTCCGACGACCTTGATCAAGAGCCAGGGAATCGCGCCCGGCGCGACGAAGTCGGCGTTCGACGAGAACGCCACCACCTGACCCCACACGCTGCTCGTATCCCGCGAGTGCTGCCACGCCGCGCGAACGATGCCGTGCTCGACCGGGTTCGGGCTGAAGAAGTGCGTGGTGAGCTGCTTGCCATGGTGGTTGAAGAGCGTGGCCTCCGGCGTGAAGAGGTTCCAGGCGTAGCCGTTGCCCAACGGCAGGCACACGTAGTTCTGCGTACCCGAGGCGTGGCCGACGAGGAAGGCCTTGCTCCCGGCGTCCACCTCGAGCTCGCCGGGGACGGGCGGCGGCGTCACGCGCTTCGCGTGAGCGGGCTGCGCCAGCGCGACGGTGAGAGCCACGGCGAGCGCCGTGCCCCAGGCGATGCGCCGCGTGCCACGCAATGCTCGAACCTCCGACGTATTCCGGTGCTCCATCTCGTTCTCCTCTCGCGCCTCGTGCGCGGGTTGTGTGTTCGAGCCGCAGGGGCTCGTTCGGTGCGTAGGCTGGCGATCCTACGAAGGAAGTCGGAAGAAGCCGTTACCGCCGGCATACCGATTCCTTACCGCTGCCCGCAGGTGAACTTGCCGGTGTACGCGGATACCCTGGCTGCATGAAGCGCCTCGCCGGCCTGCTCCTCGTGGCGCCTCGCTCGCGCAGGAGCTCCGGCGCTGATCGCTGCCCACAGAAGAATGCCCAGAGAAGAAGGAGGGGCGTATGGTTCCGTCCGTCATCCGCAACGTGCCGACGTCGACGGCGTCCTGGTGCGCTCTCGCGCTGCTGCTCGCGGCCGCCGCCGCGGCTGGAGGAACCGACCCGATGGCCTTCACCCTGCGCTCGTCCGCTTTCGAGCAAGGTGCTTCGATTCCCCGCCGCCACACGTGCGAAGGGGAGGACGTCTCTCCGGCTCTCGCCTGGTCGGATGCGCCGGACGGCACCCGCAGCTTCGCGCTGATCGTGGACGACCCCGACGTGCCCGACCCGAGGGCGCCCAAGCGCACGTGGGTCCACTGGGTGGTGTACGACGTGCCGGCGAGCACGCAGGCGCTCGCCGAGAACGCGGGCGCCGGATCGCTGCCGCCCGGCGCCCGCGCGGGGAAGAACGACTGGGGCCGTCCCGACTGGGGCGGCCCGTGCCCGCCGGTCGGGCGGCACCGGTACTTCTACAACCTCTATGCGCTCGATACCGAGCTCGGAGATCTCCACGCCCCGACGAAGGCCGCCGTCGAGCGTGCGATGGAAGGCCACGTGCTCGCTCGCGCGCAGCTGATGGGGACCTACGAGAAGGGCCGCTAGGAGGGATCCGGCGGCGAAAGGAACGCGTAGTCGAGCACGTGTGCGAAGCCCATGCGCTCGTAGACCGGACGACCGAGCTTCGAGGCCTGCAGACTCGCCACCGCGCAGCCGCGCTCGCGGCCGGCGGCCGCCGCTGCCCAGGTCAGCGCCTCGCCGAAGCCGCGGCTCCGGTGCACCTCGCCGGTGGCGACCCAGTAGATCCCGGCCACGCCGCTCGTCGCAATCAACATCGACGTCGCGACGATCGTGCGGTCGAGGCGGCCTGCAAAGAGGGCGACCTGGGGCAGCGCGAGCAGCCGCTGGTTGAGGAAGAGATGCGCCCCGGCGACGGGGTAGCCGAAGGCGCGAAACGCGACCTCGCGAAAGCCGACGAGCTGCTCCTCGGTCCGCACCGTCTCGACCTCGAGGGAAGTCGCGGGGACGGGGAGGGCGCCGCGCAGGTCGAGGGTCATCCCGGGGATCGGCTCGCGCTTCGGGCGCCAGCCGATCGCTTCGAGCGGCGCGCTGCACGCCGCCTCGTCGGCGCTGCGAAACGAGATCTGGAAGGGAAGCTTCCGCTCACCGAAGTAGCGTTCGACCCGTGCCGCCGTGGCGGGGGGATCGTGATACGGCGGCTTCAGGAATCCCCAGTTGAGGCTCTCGGCGCGCAGCCCGCAGGACGAGATCGCGACGTCGCTCCGCTCGAGATACTCCCCGGTGTCGGAGGAGCCCATGAAGACGCGCTGCGCGTCGAGATAGTTGCAGTCCAGCTCGGAAAGCCTGTCTCGGGTCATCGGCTCCTCGGCGTCGATCACGCTTCGTTCAGTCCTGGACGCACCAGACGCGTTGGGGCGTGTTGCACGTGACGAGGCCGAGCAGCCAAGGGTCGCTCGCCGCCGCCGTCGCCGTACGCAGGTTGTTGTTGAGCCGCGCGATCATGCCGTTCGTGGCGGCCGAGCTCGTTGCCCAGGTGACGCAGTTCTCGGTGGTCGAGCCTCGCCCCATCTGGACGTACCCCGCGAATCCCGCCGGCGGCCCGTCGCCCTGGTCCCCGAGGCCCGGGTGGTTGTGCCCGAGCTGGTTCTCGTACTCGACCTCCCCGAGGTCGAAGATCTCCCAGAGCGACGCCATGTGGTAGCCGGACGAGCAGGCCGCGAGAACCTGCGAGCCGTCGTGCATCGAGGGGGTGAGGTAGAAGAATTTCCGGCCGCGGGTGCCGCAGATCCGGTCGGGGCAGACGTTCGGCCCGCTGGCGCGGCCGCCCACGACGCTGACGGCGCCGGTGTTGGCGATCGTGTTGTCGCGATAGAGCGACGGCGCGAAGGCACCGCTCACCGCGAAGCGCATGCCGTTCTCGCCTGCCCGGTTGATCCGATTGCCGGACGCGAAGCTGCCGCCGCCCAGATTGAGGCCGTGCCGGGCGACGTCGGTGATCGACGTCTCGTCGACGCGGGCCTGGAGGCCGAGCGAGATCCCGTCGAGCCCGAAGCCGCGGATCTTCCCGTTCGCGACGCTGCACTGATTGCCGCCGAACAGGCTCGAGATGACGCCCGTGCCCGCGCTGGGGGCGGGGCAGCCGGTCACGCAGCTCACCGGCCCGGCGATCTCGAAACCCGCGAGATCGAGATCGACGCCGTTCGCGAGCGTGATCCCATCGCTGCCCGCTGGGACGGTGAGGTTGCCGGTGAGGCGGTAGCTGCCGGCCGCCCCGAGCTGCACGGGGAAGCCTGGGCTGTCTCCCGGAACGCAGCCGGTCTGCACGGCGCAGGTCTGGTTGATCTCGACGATGCCGTCGCCGGCCAGGGCCGGCGACGACGCTGCAAGGCCGAGCAGCAGGGTGAAGAGCAGCCGACGAACGATCAGCGACACGGGGAGCCTCCGTTTCTCCGTGTGTGTAGCCCCGGATCGCGATCGGTGGCATGGGCTCGCGCGAAGGGACGCGCCGGGGGGTCAGGCGTTCTGACGCCGCCGCGCGGCGAGCGCCCCGACCCCGACGCCGAGGAGCGCCGCGACACCCGGCTCCGGGACGACGAAGGGGTCGACGTTCGGCTGGTTCAGGGGCGCGAACGGGGCGCCCTCGAAGGAGAAGCGGATCGTGCTCGCGCCGCCGCAGCAGCCCTCGAAGCCGAGCCACACCAGCGTGTACGAGCTCCCGGCGTCGAGATCGAGCTGGGTGGTGAAGACGTCCGGATTGGTCCAGTCGTTCGCCCACCAGAGGTCGTCGGTCCGCACGAGCTCCTGGATCACGGTGTTGGTCGCGTTGTCGAGGACGGCGGCGACGCCGCCGCGGCCCCAGTCCGCACCCACCTGGAACGCGTACTGACCGCTCACGGCCACGTCGAGGACGGCCGTCAGCCGGATGCTGTAGTTGGTGCCCACGCCGGCCTCGATCTGGGCGGATACGTTCTCGAAGCCGGTCATCGAGACGGACGTGAGCGGCGTTCCCGCCAGGTGTGCCGCCAGGAGATCCGCGTAGGTGTCACCCGCCGTCACCTGGTAGGTCGTGGAGGTGAAGTCGGCTTGGAAGGAGAGGGCGCGCGCGTCGGACGAGCCGAGGAGGAGCGTGGCGAGGCCGAGCGCGAGGGCGCTGGCGAGGCGGGAGCCGAGGGTGCGCATGTTGCCTCTCTTCGACCGGCTCCAGGCACCCTCGTTCCCTGGAACCGGCGTCAGCTTTCACCCGTGTCTCGGCTCCACCGAACGCGATCTTGAGCGCCTCGGACCGATCGGTCCGGCCCGGTGGCCCCTCCTCCCCAAGGCCCCCGAAGCGCGGGGGTCCCCTCGATTCTCGTGGTCACGGGCGCGGCTCGTGACCAAGCTGCGTAGGCACGGGAGGGCAAGTCGACGCGCGGGACCCGGGGGCGAGGAACGCGCGGTGGAGCAGGCTCGCCCCCCGCGTTTGCGTCGGTTGCCTTTTCGGATCCTTCGTCGTAGGACGGGGTGTCGCGGCGCACGGATCCAGGACCGGTGCGCTTCTGGGCATCTCTAGGATCGTCTGCGCGTCCGGGATGCGGCCCGCAGGATCTCCGGGGCGCGGGGCCTCGCGGCCCGACTCTCGAGGGCGCTTGACCCGGCGTCGCGCGCGGGTGTATGCAGCGAACGACGGACCGATCGCGACGCTCGCGGCCGACCTGTGGGGTGAGGGGTAGGGCGCACGAGAGGATCCGTATGCACTCCCCCGAAAGCCCCAGCGCGGCTCGCACGCGCGCACGACGCGCGTCGCATCTCGCCGCGTCGCTGCTGGCCGTGGCGTGCTGCATCGCAACAGCTGCGCGCGCGCAGATTCCTTCGACGGATCTCGTGGTCGCGCTCGACGAGAGCGGAAGCGTCGACGCGACCGAGTTCCAGATCGAGAAGGACTTCGTCGTCGGCCTCGGTCAGCTCTCCGTGGGCGTCGAGAACATGGGCCCTGATGGGCGCCGCGGGCTCCTGGGCTTTGCGGACGACGCGCGGACCGTCCTCGCGCTGAGCTCGACCGCGCAGGTCTTCACGAACGCGGCGGCGACCATGGTGCGGCGAGGGGGAGCGAGCTGTCTCGGCTGTGCGGTCGCCAGCGCGACGACCCTGCTTGCGGATACGAGCCGGCGCCGCGTCCTGATCCTCCTCACGGACGGACCGGAGAACGTCGACCCGGCCGGCCTCCCCGCGATCGTGAGCGCGGCGCAGACGGCCGGGATCGAGATCTTCGTCGTCGCGATCGGCGACGCCTGGAGCGCGACCGAGGTCGCCCTCCTCGCGAGCGATCCCGACGACACTCATCTGTTCTTCGCACCCCTCTTCTCGCAGCTCGCGCCCGTCGTCCTGACGCCGCTCGTCACCGTGCTCTTCCCGGGCTTCGACGGTGATGGGATTTCTTCCAACCGGGACGTCTGCCCGTACGCCTTCGATCCGGGGCAGGAGGACACGGGCGGCGTGGGGACGAGCTCTGCACCCGACGGCGTAGGCGATGCGTGCCAGTGCGGGGACGTCTCCGGAGATGGCTTCGTGACGATCGGGGACGCCGCGCAGGTCCTGCGCGCATTGCTCCTGCCGCCGACGGCGACCCTCCCGCGACCGGAGCTCTGCGACGTCGGGGGATCGGTGGGCTGCAGCGTGGGCGACGCAGTGATCGTGCGCCGCGCGCTCTTGTCCCCGCCCACGGCCACGATCCAGCCCGCCTGCTCGCCTCCGCCGCCCCTCTGACGACCCGCCGCGTGCCGATCCGTAGCCACGGGGCGCCGGGGCGCGGCCGGCAGTTCGTAGAATGTGCCGCGCCCAGGACGCGCGCGACGGACATGCTGCGCGCGCAGCCTGCGGTGGGAGCCCCGCGCGTCGCGACGAGGGTTGGCACGGGTCGTGCTGTCCCTCGGCTCGGCGCATCCGGCCGCGCTGTCGCTTCGATCCTGCCGGCCGGGAACCGTGGAGGTCCCCATTCGCGATCGTCCGACCAGGATCTGGCTCGGGCTCTGCGCGATCGTCGCGCTCGTCCTCGTGTCCTCGGCGGCACGGGCGCAGATGGCGTCGTTCCGCGTCGCCTCGGGCCTGACGTCGCCCGTCTACGTGACGGCGCCGCCGGGCGCGGAGGACGCGCGGCTCTACGTCGTCGAGCGTGCGGGCACGATCAGGGTCCTCACGGGCGGCAGCGTCGCCGCGACGCCCTTCCTCAACATCGTGTCGCTGGTGGGGACGGGCGGCGAGCGCGGCCTGCTCGGCATGGCGTTCGCGCCGGACTACGCCTCGTCGGGCTTCTTCTACGTCTACTACGTGGCGACGAACGGCAACAGCGTGCTCGCGCGCTACCGGCGCAGCGCGAACCCCCTGGTCGCGGATCCCGTCGGCCGGATCGTCCTCTCGGTGACACAGACCTCGTTTGCCCAGCACAAGGGCGGCACGATCGCGTTCGGGAACGACGGGATGCTCTACTGGGGGCTCGGAGACGGTGGTGGTGTGAACGATCCCGAGAACTTCGCGCAGCGGGGCGACACGCTCCTCGGCAAGATGCTGCGCCTCGACGTCCGCGGCGTCTTCACCGCCACGTATCGCATCCCGCCCGACAATCCCTTCGTGTCGACGGTCCGCGACCCGAGCGGGACCATCCGCGACGAGATCTGGGCATTCGGCCTGCGGAACCCGTTCCGCTTCGGCGTCGACCGCGCGACCGGGGACCTGTGGATCGCCGACGTTGGGCAGAGCGCGCGCGAAGAGGTGAACTTCGAGCCGGCCTCGTCGCCGGGTGGAGTCAACTACGGCTGGCGCGTGATGGAGGGAACGACCTGCGGAACCCCGAGCCCCGCGCCTGCGCCGGCCTGCGGCTCGTCGCTGCTCGCGCGCCCGGTCGTCGAGTACGACCACACGCTCGGCTGCGCGATCACGGGCGGAACGGTCTACCGCGGCAGCAATCCGAACCTGCGCGGGCTCTACTTCTACGCCGACTTCTGCAGTGCTCGCATCTGGACGTACCAGCGCTCGACGGGGCAGGTGGTCGAGCGCACGAGCGCGCTTCGGCCTCCCGGCGGCAGCACGATCGACAGCATCGTGGCGATCTCCGAGAACGCGGTAGGCGAGCTCTTCCTGGTCGACCTCGGCGGCGAGATCTTCCAGATCACCCCGCCGCCGATCGCGTGCGGCCTCGGCGGCGAGGCGGCGCTGGGTCTGCTCGCGCTCGGCGCGCTCCGCCGGGCGAGCCGGCACCGGATGCGGCCGGGGGTCTAGAGCCCGATCGACCGGACGCGCCTACGCTGCGCGCGTGGTGCGCGTCGCGGTGGTGGGCCACGTCGAGTGGGCGGAGTTCGTGCGGGTGGAGAGCCTCCCCCGCGCGGGCCAGATCGTCCACGCGCTCGAGCACTGGGAGGAGCCCGGCGGCGGCGGCGCCGTCGCGGCGGTGCAGCTCGCGAAGCTCGCCGGCGAGGCGTCGTTCTTCACCGCGCTCGGCGACGATGCCCTGGGCCGGCGCGCGGCGGTGGAGCTCGCAGCGCTGGGCGTTCGGGTCCACGCCGCGTTTCGGGCGGCGCCGCAGCGGCGCGTCTTCGTCCACGTGGACGGCCAGGGCGAGCGGACGATCAGCGTGATCGGCCCGCGCATGGGACCGCGCCGCGAGGATCCGCTTGCCTGGAGCGAGCTCGCGGACTGCGACGCGGTCTACTTCACGGCCGGAGACACCGCGGCGCTGCGCGCGGCGCGCGCCGCCCGCATCCTCGTCGCGACGCCGCGCGCGCTCGACACGCTGCGCGGCTCGGGCGTGCGGCTCGACGCCCTGGTCGGGAGCGCGCGCGACCCGGGCGAGGTCGTCCGCGCCGGCGAGCTCGACCCGCCGCCGGACCTGCTCGTGCGCACCGAAGGCGGCGAAGGCGGCTGCTGGATCCGGCCGGACGGAAGCAGCGGGCGCTGGCAGGCCACCCCGTTGCCGGGTCCGCGGATCGACACCTACGGCGCGGGCGATTGCTTCGCCGCCGCGCTCGCGTTCGGGCTCGGGCGGGGAGACGTGCTGCACGATGTGCTCGCGCTCGCTGCACGCTGCGGCGCGGCCTGCCTCACGGGGCGCGGGCCGTACGCTGCGCAGCTCAGGCTTCCGCGCGGCGTCTCGGAAGCCGAGCGAGGGCGCAAGGCCTGAGCGTCGCGTCCGCTACGTGCGGACGAAGACGAGCGTCTGGTTGTTGGCGGGCATCGCGACCCGCTCGCGCAGCACGAGCCCCCGCGCCTGCGCCGCCTCCGCGACGGCGTCCAGATCGCGAACGCCCCAGGAAGGGTCGCGCCGGCGCAGATCGTCGTCGAAGGCGGCGTTGCTCGGCGCCGTGTGGCGACCGGCGAGAGTGTAGGGGCCGTAGAGCACGAGCACGCCCCCGGGCCCGAGGTGGCGTCCCGCGCCGCGCAGCAGCCCGAGGCAGGCCTCCCAGGGCGCGATGTGGATCATGTTGGCGTTGAAGACGGCGTCGACGGTCGTGACGGGCCAGGGATCCTGCGCCGCGTCGAGGCGCAGCGGGGCGCGCACGTTCGGGAGTCCCTCGGTCCACGCGATGATCGAAGCGAAGGCCTCGACGTCGTGCTCGCTCGGCTGCCAGACGAGGCCGGGCAGGGCGGTGGCGAAGAACGCCGCGTGCTCGCCGGTACCGCTCGCAACCTCGAGCACGGCTGCGCGGGCGGGCAGCACCCGCGAGAGCACCTCGAGGATCGGCTCGCGGTTGCGCACGGCGGCGGGCGCGTGGCGGCGGGAATCGTGCGGCACGGGGCTCCTCTCGGCGCGCGGCGGGAATCGCTCCCCCGACCGTAGGTTGCCTCGCGCCAGGCGGCGCATCCCGCGGCGTGGACGCGCCCGACCGATCCATGGGATGATGGGCCCATGGGCGGGCGGGCGGAGCAGCGGCGACGCTGGAGCGGCGTGCGGGCAGCGGGCTGCGCGCTCGCCTGCGGCGTGGCGCTCGCGACGCTGGCCCGGGCCGAGCTCGCGGCCGAGAAGGCGACGACGGTACGCCTGGAGCCCGCGACCGCCCGCGCCCCCCACGCGGTCTGGGTCGGCGACCTCGCGTTCGGGAGCCTCGTCGCCGGCAAGTCCACCCTGATAGACGCCGACTCCGGCCGGATGCTCGGCATGCTCAGCACCGGCTACTTCTTCATCGATCTCGACCTGCCCGCGCACGGCCGCGAGATCTACTCGGTCGAGACCTACTTCTCCCGCGGCACCCGGGGCACGCGCAGCGACGTGGTGTCGATCTACGACCCGGCCGAGCTGCGGGCCGTCGCGGAGGTGGCGCTCCCGCCGAAGCGCGCGACGAACATGCCGTTCCGCGCGAACAGCGAGCTCACGGACGACGCCCGCTTCCTGCTGGTCTACAACTACTCGCCCGGCACCTCGGTGAGCGTGGTCGACGTGCCCGCGCGGCGCTTCGTGGGCGAGATCGAGACGGAGGGCTGCACGCTCGTCTACCCCTCGGGCCCGCGGCGCTTCCACATGCTCTGCGGCGACGGCGCCCTGCTCACGGTGCTGCTCGACGACGCAGGCCACGCGCTCTCGAAGCAGCGCAGCGCGCCCTTCTTCGACCCGCGCAAGGATCCGGTCACCGAGAAGGCGGTGCGCGTGGGCTCGCGCTGGCTCTTCGTCTCGTTCGAGGGCTGGCTGCACGAGGTCGACGTCTCCGGCGACGAGCCCCGGTTCGCCGCGCCGTGGTCGCTGCTCGACGAGGCCGATCGCGCGGCGCGCTGGCGGATCGGCGGGCTCCAGCACCTGGCCGTGCACGCGCCGAGCGGGCGCCTCTACTCGCTGGTGCACCAGGGCGGCCCGGGCAGCCACAAGGATCCCGGCAACGAGGTCTGGGTCTACGACCTGAAGGCGCGCAGGCGGGCGCAGCGCGTCTCGCTCGCGCAGCCGGCAGGCTCGCTGCTCGTGACCCCGGACGCGAAGCCGCTGCTGCTCACGGCGTTCCTCGCGAGCCGCAATCTCGAGGTCTACGACGCGACCAGCGGCGCGCACCTGCGGACGATCCTCGAGGTCG
>Ga0209706_10001438_pt1 | contig 13443 bp, 10 predicted proteins | sample PPLLaktember2015_6_FD_187263 | JGI IMG/M metagenome (GOLD analysis project Ga0209706, IMG submission 187263) | Freshwater sediment microbial communities from Prairie Pothole Lake near Jamestown, North Dakota, USA - PPLs Lake P8 Core (1) Depth... | ecosystem: Environmental > Aquatic > Freshwater...
GATCGTCTGGGTCGTCTCGAGGCCCATCCGGGTGAACGTCTTGCCGCCGTTGGTCGATTTGTAGATGCCGTCGCCCCAGGCGACGCTGTTGCGGACGCACTCCTCGCCCGTGCCGACCCAGATGATGTTCGGATCCTTCTGGAAGAAGGCGACGTCGCCGATGGAGGCCGAGCCGTAGCGTTCGAAAATGGGCTCCCAGGTCGTCCCGGCGTTCACCGATTTGAAGACGCCGCCGGAGGCCGAGCCGATGAGGACCTGGGTGAAGTCGCTGTCCAGGGCCTCGAAGTCGGAGATGCGGCCGACCATGTTGGCCGGGCCGATCGAGCGCCAGCGGAGATGGTTGGTGAGGGCCGAAGTGTCGGGGCCGGCGGCCGGCGCGGTCTGAGGGGCCGCGAACGAGCCGGTGAAGGCCATGACCAGGAACAGGGCCGCGGAGACCCTGAGAGCCGTTTTGACGCCGTTCTTCATGCCGACCTCCTTGGGTGTCGAAGATATGGCGGGATTATATTGAAAAGCGGAGCCCCGTTCAATCACTGCTCCTGTTGACGGCCGTGGAGGGGCCTCGGGTATCGTCTCCGTTCGCTGCGGTGATTTAAAACGCCTTCCCGGTCCGGAGCTGATGGGAGGAGTCCGCATCTCCGGCCCGCGAACGCTAAATCACCGCTTTATGCTCCCTCCGGCGATATCCTTCGGCCCCTTCTTCCACGGCCTTTCTCCCCGTGAAATGACACCTTTCGAACGTGCCCCCGTTACCGCTTTCCTGTATAATAGATGCCTATGAAGAGAACGTTGATGGTTGGGGCGTTCCTCCTATTGGCCGCGATCTCGTGCGGCGGCGAGCAGGCGACGCAGCCGGCCGGACGCAAAGCCACGCCGGAATTCGACGCGGCCTCGGCTTACGGCTTCGTCAAGAAGCAGGTCGAGTTCGGGCCGCGGGTCCCGGGCACGCCGGCCCACGCGGCCTGCGCCGAGTGGTTCGTCAAGACGCTCAAGCAGTGGACGCCCGATGTCGTCGTCCAGGAGTTCAAGGCCCGGGCCTACGATGGGCGGCCTCTCGACGGGAAGAACATCATCGCCTCTTTCGGCAAGGACAAGAAGGACCGCGTCCTTCTCTGCGCTCACTGGGACTCGAGACCCTTCGCCGACCACGACCCCGATCCGGCCAACCATTTCCGCCCGGTCATGGGGGCCAACGACGGCGCGAGCGGCGTCGGGGTCCTGCTCGAGGTCGCCCGCTGCCTCTCGCTCGGCGAGCCGGCGGTCGGCGTGGATATCATTCTCCTCGACCTCGAGGATTTCGGCGCTCACAATAACTGGAAGGGCGCCTCCGAGAACAGCTGGGGCCTCGGCTCCCAGTACTGGGCCAAGAACCCCCACCGTCCCGGCTATACGGCGCGCTTCGGCATCCTGCTCGACATGGTCGGCGCGGCCGGGGCCGTTTTCCCCCGGGAAGGGACATCGCTCTATTTCGCTCCGGCCGTCGTGGACAAGATCTGGGCCGCGGCCCGCGCCCTCGGCTATGCGAAGCACTTCGCCGACAGGGAGTCGGGCACTCTCATCGACGACCACCTCTACATCAACCAGTACGCCCGGATCCCCACGGCGGACATCATCGACTACGATGACAGCCGCGCCAGCGGCTTCCCGGAATCCTGGCACACGGTGGGGGACACCCTGGACAAGATCGACAGGAACACCCTGGCCGTGGTCGGCCGGACGGTCCTGGCGGTCATCTATGGGGAGAAAGGGCCTGTTGATCCGGGCAAAGCAGGAAGAATGCTCTCCACCCCACGTCTAAAGCTATGAAGGCTGGATTCTATAAATCCGTACTCAGAAAGGAGTCACAGAAATGAAGAAAGCCTCACTCGCAGTTCTGGCCATCGCGGCCATCCTCATCGTGGCGGCTTGGGCCGTCGACGTTTCCGGCACTTGGACCATGTCCACGCCTGGCCGTGATGGCCAGATGACGGACCGGGACATCACCATCGTCCAGGAAGGCAACAAGATCAAGGTCACCTTGCCCCCGTTCCGCGAGGGTATGGAACCGGTCGTCGGCGAAGGCACCATCGAAGGCAACGCCATCCAGTGGAAGGTCGTCCGCCAGGGCCCCCAGGGCGAGATGGTCATGGAGTATAAGGGGACCGTCGACGGCGATACCATGAAGGGCACGACGATGCGGCGGGACCAGGAAGTCGAGTGGACCGCCAAGAAGAAGTAACGGCCCGGCTGTTTTGAGAGCCCGCTTGAAGGCGGGTAGATCCGTCTTTCCGGGGCGTGCGCCCTTGCCTGGGCGCACGCCTTTTTTTTTGGGCGGCCGGCTGTCCGGTGGTCTGCGCCGGCCGGCATGCTATAATCGGAGCGAACACCGATCTGGAGGAGGCATCATGATCAGCAAGACGGGCATGGACCGCAGGAACTTCATCAAGGCGTCGGCCGCGGGATTGGCCGGCGTGGGGACGACCATGGCGGCCGGGCCGGCCGTGACGGCGGCGGGGCTGGCGGTTCCGCCGGCCTCGGCCAAGATCAAGTCCTACCGGACCCTCGGCCGGACGGGCTTCAAGGCCTCGGACATCGGCATCGGCACCTCCCAGACCTTCCCGACAGAGATCCTCAAGGCCGCCATCGACGCCGGGGTCAACTATTTCGACACCTCCGAGGGCTATGGCCGCGGCCAAGCCGAAACGAGCATCGGCGAGGCCATCAAGGGCCACGACCGCAAGTCCCTGTTCATCACGACCAAGCTGCGGTTCGACGGCCTCGCCGACACGGCCGCCGTCGCCGCGAAGCTCGACCAATCGCTCGGACGGCTCCAGACCGACTACGTCGATTGCCTCATGCTGGGGCCCTCGACGGCGGCCTCGGTCAAGAACGAGGTCTACCACCAGGCCATCGCCGAGCTCAAGAAGCAGGGCAAGGTCAGGTTCTCCGGCGCCGCGAGCCACGGCAGCCGTACGCCCGGGCAGGGCGAGCCCATGGAGACGATCCTCCTGGCCGCGGTCGAGGACGGCCGGTTCGACGTCATCCTCGTCGTCTACAACTTCCTCCAGAGGGAGCCGGGGGACAAGGTCCTCGAGGCCGCGTCCAAGAAGGACCTCGGCCTGACCATCATGAAATCGAATCCCCTGGGCCGCTATTACGGCACGATGGACCGCATCGAGCAGATGAAGAAGGACGGCCAGCCGATCGACGAGCGGCTGCAGAAGTCGATGGAGCAGATGGCCGAGACGGCCAAGCAGGCCGAGTCCTTCATCCAGAAGAACGGCCTGAAGACGCCGGCCGAGGTCAAGGCGGCCGCGCTCAAGTTCGTCCTGGCCGATCCGCGGGTCCACACCCTCAACCTGGCCTTCAACACCTTCGACGACGTCCAGAACGTCCTGGCCCTCTCCGGACAGGGCCTCGGGGGGAAGGACCGCGTGCTCCTCGCTTCCTACGAAGCGGACTGCGGCTCGCTCTACTGCCGGCACGCCTGCGGCATCTGCGAAGCGGACTGCCCGAGCGGCGTCCCGGTCAACACGATCATGCGCTACAACCACTATTTCGAGGCCCAGGGGAGCGAGAAGTACGCCATGGGCGAGTACGCCGCCCTGGAGACGGCCAAGGCCGACGCCTGCCGGACGTGCCAGGGGTTCTGCGAGAAGGCCTGCCCCTACGGCGTCCCGGTCCGCGCGCTCCTCTGCATGGCTCACAGCCAGCTGACGATGCCCTGAGGACAGCGGCCGTTATTGGCGTCTGCCGCACCACTTTCGTCGGCCGCTGAGGGGCCGCGGCGATCATCTCCGCTCGCTGCGGTGAGTCTAAACGCCTTCCCGGTCCGGAGCCGAGTTAAAGACTCCGCGTCTCCCTCCCGTGAAGTCTAACTCACCGCTTTATGCTCGCTCCGATGACACCCCTCGGCCCCTTCTTCAGCGGCCTTTTCCGAAGGCGTTTGCTCAGACGATCCCCGGCCGTTTCATCCGTCCTCGTTTCCAGGCCTTGCTTAGTGGGCATGCGTCTAATAAGATAATCAAAATCCCCGAACGAGGAGGCGTCATGAGCAGCTCCCGGACAAAGTCGATCGCCGCCGCAGTTCCCTTCGCCGCGATATTCCTGATCCTGGCCCTGGTTCATCCCGCGCTTGTTTCGGCCCAGGTCACCAAGGCCGACTATGAGAGGGCGGCCGGGCTGAGGGCGAAGTATACGGCCCTGGCTCTGAACGTCGTCGACAGGGGCGGCTGGATCGGCAAGTCCCCGCGCTACTGGTACCGGAAATCCGTCGCCGGCGGAAACGAGTACTGGATCGCCGACGCGGCCAAGCGGGAGAAGGCGAAGGCCTTCGACCATGCCAAGCTCGCCGCGGGCTTGGCCGCCGCTTCGGGGGAGAAGGTCGAAGCGCTCGATCTGCCCTTTCTCGGCCTGACTTTCGGCGAGAAAGGGGGATCGGTCGAGTTCGCGTCCTTCGGCGCCCGCTGGTCCTGCGATCTCTCGACCTACGTCTGCAAGAAGGTCGAGGGCCCCGGGCCCCGCGGCGCGCGCGGCGGCATGACCATGTGGGAGCGGGGGCCGGCACCCGAGGCCGCCTCCAAGGAAGCCAAGGCCTCGCCCGACGGCAAGTGGGAGGCCTTCATCCGGAACTATAACGTCGGCCTCCGGGACAAGGCCAGGAAACAGGAATTCATCCTCAGCCGGGACGGCTCGGAGGGGGATTATTACACGTTCGGCTCGATCACCTGGGCGCCGGATTCGAAGAAGCTCGCCGTGCTGCGCCTGCGCCGCGGCTATCACCGCGTCATCCAGTATGTCGAGTCTTCGCCGTCCGACCAGCTCCAACCCAAGTATCACTCGATGGAGTACGCCAAGCCGGGCGACGCCCTCGACGTCGAGCGCCCCGTCCTTTTCACGGTCGATACGAAGACCGGCATCGAGATCCATGATACCCTCTTCGCTGATCCCTACGAGCTCTCGGACCTCGCCTGGAGGAAGGACGGCCGCGCCTTCACCTTCGAATTCAACCAGCGCGGCCATCAGGCCTACCGGGTCATCGAGGTCGACGGGACGACGGGCGCGGCCCGGGCCGTCGTCGACGAAGCGGCCAAGACATTTTTTTCCTACAGCGGCAAGAAGTTCCGTCACGACATCGCCGACGGCCGCGAGGTCGTCTGGATGTCGGAGCGCGACGGCTGGAACCATCTCTACCTCTACGACGGCGCGACCGGCGCGGTCAAGGGCCAGATCACGAAAGGGGAGTGGGTCGTCCGGTCCGTCGACAAGGTGGACGAGGCCAAGCGCCAGGTCTATTTCCAGGCCAGCGGCGTCGTCGCCGGGCAGGACCCGTATTTTATCGACGCCTATCGGATCAACCTCGACGGAACGGGGCTCATCAGGCTGACCGGGACCGATGAGGTCGGAAACCACGCCGTCGCCTATTCGGCGGACACGGCTTACGTCGCCGATACCTGTTCGCGGGTCGATCTCCCTCCCACGACCGTCATCCGCCGCGCCTCCGACGGCGCCCCGGTCATGACCGTGGAAAAAGCCGATATCGGAGGCCTCGTCGAGGCCGGCTGGGAGGCGCCCGAGGTCTTCACGGCCAAGGCCCGCGACGGCCGGAGCGACATCTGGGGGGTCATCTTCCGGCCCTCGAATTTCGACCCGGCCAAAAAGTACCCCGTCATCGAGTACATCTACGCCGGACCGCACAGCTCCTTCGTGCCCAAGTCCTTCCAGGCCTTCAGCGCCATGCGCTCCCTGGCCGAGCTGGGCTTCATCGTCAGCCAGTGCGACGGCCTGGGCACGAGCAACCGCTCCAAGGCCTTCCACGACGTCTGCTGGAAGAACCTGGGCGACGCCGGCTTCCCGGACAGGGTCCTCTGGCACAAGGCGGTGGCCGCGAAGTACCCGCACTATGACATCACCCGGGTCGGCATCTACGGGAATTCGGCGGGCGGGCAGAACGCCCTCGGCGCCCTGCTCTTCCAGCCCGATTTCTACAAGGCCGCCGTCTCCTCGTGCGGCTGCCACGACAACCGCATGGACAAGATCTGGTGGAACGAGCAGTGGATGGGCTGGCCCCTCGGTCCCGAGTACGCCGCGGCGTCGAACGTCGATAACGCCGGCCGCCTCAAGGGCCAGCTCCTGCTCATCGTCGGCGAGATGGACACCAACGTCGACCCGGCCTCGACCATGCAGGTCGTCAACGCCCTGATCAAGGCCAATAAGGTCTTCGACCTGCTGGTCATCCCCGGCGGCGGGCACGGCATGGGCGGCGCCTACGGCGAGCGAAAGATGTATGACTTTTTTGTCCGCCACCTGCTCGGGGCCGCCCCGCCCGACTGGAACGGGGCACTTTAACCGATTCTTGTCGCTTTCTTGACATAATCTTGACGACTCGCCGGAGGGGAATCCTTACCTTATAGCCGTACAGGGAGGGATGAGATGTTCAACGGCGGGTTCCGGAAAAAAAGCAGCCTCTATCTGGACAAGATCGGCGGTTTCTTCGCCAAGACCCATATCCCGCCGAACGCCTTCTCGGCCCTGGCCCTCGTCGTCGCGGCCGGCGGGGCCCTGTTCTTCTATTTCGGCCTCCATATCCCGGCCTTCGTCTTCATCGGCATCGCCTGCCTGTGGGACACGATCGACGGCGGCGTCGCCCGGGCCGAGAAAAGGGTCACCAAGTTCGGCTACTACCTCGAGGGGATCATCGACAAATGGGTCGAGGTCATCATCTACGTCGGCTTCGCCGCGTCCGGCTACGCCCTGGAGTCGATCCTGGTCATCTCCGCGACGCTGATGATGAGCTTCGCCAAGCCGAGGACGGCCATGGTCGTTCCGATCGGCGAGCACGACTGGCCGGCCATCGGGGAGCGGTTCGACCGCCTGCTCCTTCTCAATATCGGCCTGCTGGTCTTTCTCGTCTTCCCGAGCGTCCGCCTCTCGCATTTCCGGGTCTCGACCCTGTCGATCGTCTTCGGGATCCTGTTCGTCATCGTCCTCGTCGGCGGCATCCAGCGGATCCTCTACGCCAGGAAGATCATCCAGCTCGGCGGAACGGAGAAGATGCACGTCGCTAGCCGCGACGTCTTCGCCAACAATGAGAAATGAGGTCAAGAAACGCGTCGCGTTGGGGGCCCTGATCGCCGCGGTAGCCGTCTCGGTCCTCATGCTCGTCCTCGAGCCCGTTCCGGGCGGCCGGCACTATGAATACGCGCTCCTTCAGTCCCTAGCCCTGGTGGCCATCGGCCTGCTCTACACGGCCGCCCCCCGGACGTTCTTCGGAAAAGAGGTGCTGCTCTCGGTCATGCTCTGCGGCCTCGTCATGGGCGCCATCAACCTGATGGTCCTGTCGCCGAAGTCGGAGATCGTCCAGACCTACAGGACCGTCTTCGAGGCCATCGAGAGCGGCGCCAACCCCTATACCTCCGGGACGATCCACCACGAGATCGAAGACGCCGGAACGGTGCTCGGGAACTTCAACTACCCGCCTCTCGAGATCTATCCCTACTACCTGGCCTACCGCGTCGCCGGGACCTGGAACATCACCGTGCTGACCGTGACCATTCTCCTCATCCAGGCGCTCTGCTGCGTCATTCTCTTCCTGGCCTTCCCGCGCATCCCGCCGGCCTATCTTCTGGCCTTTGTGCCGATGATCCTTGTCGGGGAGCTCAAGACCAACGTGGCCATGACGCTCCTCGTGACCGCCCTCGTCCTCTGGATGATCAAGCGCGACGCCGAGAGACCCCGGGAGGTCCACGGGCCCGTGATCGCCATCCTCTTCGGGCTCGGGTTGACGACCAAGTTCCTGATCCTGCCTCTCATGGCCGCTTATTACGCGCACCATATCGATGCCAAGGACCGCCGTTCGATCGCCGGTACCGCCGTCGACGTTTTCATCGCTCTGGCGACGGCCGTCCTCGTCATGGCCCCGTTCGGCGTCGTCAACGTCATCAGGAGCACTCTTCTCTTTAACGTCGTCCTCGAGGACCGGGCGGTCATGACCACGTTCTACCCGAACGTCCTCTCGGGGCCACTCGCCTGGATCGGGCTCGAGGCCCTCTATCCCGTCGCGGCCGGCGCTTTGCTGGGTTTGGCCGTCTTGTCCGCCCCGAAAATGAGCTTGTTCACGGCGATGGTGACGGCTTCCATCGTGTTTTTGGTCGTGGCCCCAACCCCTGAGCCGCAGTTCATCTCTCCCTTGCTCTTCCTGGTGGTCGCCGCCCGCTGCCTGGAACAGGAGAATGCGGAACTCGGCCGCCGGGCCGAACTCGTGCCCGTCCCGGACGGCTAAAGAGCGAGGGCGCAGGTGTTTGAAAAGCGCGTCGGCATCATCACTTGGGCGGCAGCGCTCCTTTGGCTCATAGCGTCACCGGCCCTCGAGGCCGCCGGCGTTCCTCGTTTGCCCTCGGCGGCCGAGCGCGTCCCGTTCAGCTTGGCCGAGGCCCCGCCGCGCCCGGAACCGAAGGGTAAGAAGCTCCGGGCCTGGCTCGAGCTGGCCACATTCTCGACCGCGACGACCGTCAATTACTGGGCCAGCAATTCCTTCCCCGAAGACAGGGACTTCGGCATCAATGTCCGTGATCAGTTCTCGCGCGTCTTCCTGCTCGAGGGCTGGCGCTTCGACTCGAACCAGTTCTCTCTCAACTGGTCCCACATCCTGGGCGGGGCGGTCTATTACCAGTTCGGCCGGGCGAGCGACCTGTCCTGGCTCTACGCGTGGGCGATGTCGGTGGCCGGCTCGACCTGGTGGGAGGTCATCGGGGAGCCGAAGGAGGTCATCGCCATCAACGACCAGATCATGACCGGCCTCGGCGGGTTCGCGGCGGGGGAGCCGTGGTACCAGATCGGCCACTACCTGAGCCACCAGCGAGGCCTCTTGCAGCGGGCCTTGAGCTTCCTCAACCCGGTCGTCAAGTTCAACCACTGGCTGGACCGCAACGACGCGGCGGCGACAAATCCCGCCGAAGCGGGATGGCACGATTTCAGTGTGTTCGCGGGGGCGCGCCGCATTAGATCGGCGGCAGGCGAGGGGGAGACGGACGCTTATTTCGGCTTCCACGCCCGGCTCCTCGGGATCGCCGATTATGGGCGGGCCGGCGAGACCCGGCGGGCGGTCAGGGACCCTTATTTCAGCGAGATGTCCCTGGATTATGCCACCCGGGGCGGCCGGGCGGAAGAAACGCGCTTCTTCAGCAAGGCCGTCACGTTGGGCCGCTTCGTCCAGAAGATCGACGCGAGCGGCAGGGGATACGCCCTGACCTTGGGGCTCGGTTCCGCGTTCGAGCTGTTCAAAAAGCGGCCCCTTGCGGAATACGACGCCGACCCCGTGCCCGTCAAGACCGACCTGGCCCGGCTCCGTCTCGACGAGCCGCGGCGATTCACCGACAAGCTGGCCATTCTTCACGTTGCGGGACCGGTCCTCGACTTGAGCGTTTTCAGGCGGGACTTCCGGCTCCGGACCGTCCTCGAGGCCTACGGCGATTTCGCCCTGGTCAACGCTTACGCCTTGGGCGATTTCTCGCGCAATCATGATATTGCCGGCCTCAAGACCACCGTTTTCTATTACGGCTACTATTACGGCTTCGGGGGGACGCTCTCTGCGAGCGCCCGGCTCGACTGGAAGGGATTCACGATCCACGGGCTGGCCGGATTCAGCGCCTGGGGTTCGGCGGATGTCCTGGACCGGTTCCAGGACGAGGTCACGAACAACGCCCACCTCGCCGACAGCCGGACCCGCCATCTCGCCGGCGCCGCGTGGAAGGTGCCGGGGGCCCCGTTCGAGCTCTTCGTCGAGATCGAAGGCGTCCGGCGCCGGGGCCGGCTCGCCGACGTCATCGCGCACGGCCTCGAGAAAAAGGCCTACGCCGGGTTGGCGTTCTCTTTCTGATCCGCCGGGGCGTTCCCGAGCGAGAAGATCCCGGCGACTTCCGCCCAGGAATGGACGACGACGATGTTCTCCGCCGCCGGGCTCGTCCGACGGTAGCAGTTCATATGGACGAATAGCTTGTCCGGGAACCGGCCGGCGAGATGGGAGAGCGTCTCGGCGTCGTCGTCGATGTGGACGTCGATCGCCTGGGCCCCAACCGTCCTCGCTTTGAACCGGTCGGCGTCCTCGCCCGCGGTGTTGAAGAAGGTCCGATCGAAGATGTCGTCGAGGCCGTATCGTGAGAGCCATCGTTCGGCCGCCGCGATCCTCTCATCCCGGCGCGACGTCAGCAGGTAAAGCGCCCTCCCCGATGAGCGCATTAGCCTCAACACCTCCTCGGTCTGGGGAAAGGGTTTGCGGAATCCCTCCGTGAGGTTCGCGGCGAACGTCTTGATCCCGTGGACGAGCGGCGTGATGACCGGGACGGGCTGCTTCCTGTCGCGAGCTTTTTCCCAGGCCCGGCCCAGCACGAGGGTCGATAGGACCCCGTCGAAGTCGAGAGAGATCGTCCGGGCCCGGTCGAATCCCGAGGTCTCGATCATGCGCCGGTCCTCTTGCTGGGATTTCCCGTTCATGGGTCCTGACATCTATTATCTAGATTTCCTTCCCCGGCGCAAGCGACTCGATTTAGGTCCGCTGTGCCGAGCTTGACCTAGGGGAGGGGAGCTTGGGGGGCTTGCGCCTATCTGCGGGCCTTGATGGTGAAGGACTCGACGACCGAGCCGTCTTTTGCGGTGACCGTGACGCGGAGCTCGGTCCGGGTCGCTTCGACCTTGGCGATCTGGTCCTGGGCCAGGGCGAGGCTGAGGAAATCGTTCCCCTGGGTCCCGGGCTGGACGGCCGTCAACCGGTGATAGTGCCCGCCGAGGACGAGGTCGACCTTGCCCCTGTTGGCCAGGGCCGTCCATAGATCGCCGCGGTCGCGCGTCCAGCCCCAATTGGGCTGATGGAGGAGGACGACGCGGAAGGGCGCCTCGGCCGCTCTCTTGTCCGTGGCGAGGTGCCGCTCGAGCCAGGCGAATTCCTGATCGCGATAGGCCTCGAACTCGTTCAGCCGGGCGTAGACGTTGCTCTCGTCGGGCTTGTCCTCCCCGGTGTCCAGGACGATCATGTGGAGCGGGCCGTGGTCGCGGACGTAATAGTACCGGCCCTCGGGGGTCGGGACGTAGTCGAAGAGCCGGCGGGCGAAGGCGCCGCGCGTCTCGTGGTTGCCGCGCATGAACATGAGGAGCTTCGCGCCGTCCACGGCCTTGGCGGCGGGGCCGAGCCAGCGTCCGAAGAGCTGGTCCTCGGACTCCAGACTGTGGAAGGCATCGCCCAAGTGCACAAAGAAATCAGCGGCCGGCCAGTCTACGGCCTTCAGGAGGTCGGTGACGCGGGCGCTATCCTCGTGGGTGTCGGCTATCGCGGCGAAGGACGCGGACGGTTTGGTCCTATCGAAGGTCGTAAACGACTTTTCCGGGCTTTCGATCGCGAGACCCTTCTCGGGCCAGTAGGCTTTCATCTTGACCACGCGGGTCGCGACGGCCTTATAGGTGTAGGCGCGGCCCGGCATAAGGCCGGTCAGATGCACGGCGTGGAGCGTCCCGATGGGGAGGAGGCCGTGCTCGGCGTTGTCGGATTCGTCGGAGAGGGCCTCGCCCTTGAATCCATAGACGAGCTTGGCGTGGCACGGCGTGTCGGTCAGCCAGACGATCGTCGCCCCGGTTTCGGAGAGGGAAGTGATGTACGGCCCCTGCATGATGACGGGCTTGGTGTCGTGGACGATGAAGGGCTCGTCCTGGGCGAGGGCGGGGAGGCCGAGGCAGAACAGCGCGGCAAGAGCAAGGAGTCCGAGAACGAGAAGGGGAGAGGTGCGGGTGCCGGTGTTGAGGCCGAGGGGCATCTGCTTCCTGATGGCGATTTCCATTTCTCCTCCAAGCCTTCGGGGCGTTTGCGGGCGGCCGGCCCGGCCACGAGGGCCCATTGTAACAGAATCGCCTTCCAGGCTCGCCTTGATTTCCCCCGGCCCCGCCCTTATGATGGGTTGGCCTCTTGGCCCTCGGCGCGCCCGTAGCTCAGCTGGATAGAGCGTCGGACTTCGAATCCGCAGGTCGCCAGTTCGAATCTGGCCGGGCGCGCTCTTCTTTCCCTAAGATTCTCGAACATATAAAATCTTTACAAATTCTTGACAACTTTCCGCCTGATGGCGAATATACTCTGCAGCATTGAGGGGGAACTCATGAAAACAATTTTCCCGAAAGCTGTCTTATTGGGACTGATCATCGCTGTGTCCATTGTCGCCTGCAGCAGCGGAGATAACGGAGAGGATCCGCCGCCTCCGCCGGTCTACCACTACTACGCCTACGTAGCGAACCGGAATTCGTACAATATGTCGGGCTATGCCATCAACTCTTCAACGGGGGCCTTGACGGCGATCGCGGGCTCGCCTTTCCCGATCGGGTACTATTATTCCAATTCTATCGCCGTCAGCCCCACGGGCAAGTTCGTCTATGTGGCGAACAGCATGACGGACAACATCGCCGCCTATATCATCAATCCCGCGACGGGAGCGTTAATGGTGAACCCGAGCTCGCCCTACGCCGCGGGCTCTTATCCTAATGCCGTCGCCGTCGACCCCGCCGGCAAGTTCGTTTTTGTGGCGAATATCGGTTCGGCCGATATTTCCGTCTATGCCATTAGCTCTTCGACGGGGGCGTTGACTGAGATCGCAGGTTCACCTTTTCCCGCCGGGTCTTTTGCCGATTATGTCTCCGTCGATCCCACCGGCAGGTTCGCCTATGTGACGACCGAGAGCCCGTCCGGTGTCCACGGCTTTGCCATCAATTCTTCGACGGGGGCGCTGACTGAGATCGGAGGCTCGCCTTTTGCCGCGGGATCTACGACGGCTGTCGCCGTGGACCCGACCGCCAAGTTCGCCTATGTGGCGGATGGCATGTTGAACATCGTTTCCGCCTATGCCATCGACCCTTCGACGGGGGCTTTGACCGAGATCGGAGGGTCGCCCTTTTCCGCCGGGTCCGGCCCGACGTCTGTCGCCATAGACCCCGCCGGCAAGTACGCCTACGTGATGAACGATCTGAGCCATGATGTCAGCGCCTATGCCATCAATGCGAGCACGGGGGCGTTGGCGGAGATCGTAGGCTCGCCTCTTTCCACGGGGCTGGGTGTCTCCTCCTCCTTCGATCCCACGGGCAGGTTCGTCTATGCGCTGAACAGTCAAGCGAACAATATCGCGGCTTATGCCCTCAACGCGAGCACAGGGGTGTTGACAGAGATCGCGGGCTCGCCTTTTCCCGCGGGGGAGCGTCCCATAGCGATCGCCACGATCCGCGTCAAGCAGTGAGAAGGGAAGAGATTATGACAACTTCTCGCCAGATGGCATATATACTATGCGGAGTTGAGGTGGGAATCATGAAAGCTATTTTCCAGAAGGGTGTCCTATTGGGACTGATCGTCGCCGGATCCATTGTCGCCTGCAGCAGCGGAGATAACGGAGAGGATCCGCCGCCTCCGCCGGTCTACCACTACTACGCCTACGTGGCGAA
>Ga0209706_10001440_pt1 | contig 13436 bp, 7 predicted proteins | sample PPLLaktember2015_6_FD_187263 | JGI IMG/M metagenome (GOLD analysis project Ga0209706, IMG submission 187263) | Freshwater sediment microbial communities from Prairie Pothole Lake near Jamestown, North Dakota, USA - PPLs Lake P8 Core (1) Depth... | ecosystem: Environmental > Aquatic > Freshwater...
TCAAGGGCTTCTGCAAATATATTCAAATGCCTTACGAATGAGGAGAATATAAGGATTTTATGGCCTTCATTTACGACGTTCTCAATATCGTTGAGTACTGTCTCAAATTTCCCCGAACCTCCGGAATACTCCTCATCAGTTATGAGGGGGTGATTGGATATTTGTCTCAGTTTCATAAGTCCCTGCAATACAATTATTGACGATTTGCCTTTTCCGGAATCTCCCATGTTGTCCATTATCAGATTCCTGATTGCCGATTTTTCCTCCTCATAGATGCCCTTCTGATCTTCAGTCATTTCACAAAAGACTGTCTGGTCCGTCACCGGTGGAAGATCCCTGGCGACCATTTCTTTTGTTCGCCGGAGTATAAATGGTTTGATAAGTTTCTTTAGCTTTCTCTCAATCTGATCATCCTGTTCTTTTTCAATAGGTCTGGCAAATTCATTCCTGAAGAATGAAAGACTTCCGAGTAATCCAGGATTAACAAAATTAAGCTGTGCCCATAAGTCAGTCAGCGAATTCTCAACCGGTGTGCCTGTAAGAACCAGTCTGTGGTCAGATTTAAGCCTGGTGACACTTTTATAAACCATTGAAGCAGGATTTTTGATGTACTGGCTTTCGTCCAGTATCAGATAATGAAACCTATACGTGCTTAATAGATCAATATCCTGTCTGACAGTATGATAGCTTGATAATATTATATCGTAAAAATCAAAATTTCTGGTGGTTCTGCTTCTTTGGGCTCCAATATGACTGTAAACTTTCATCTCAGGAACAAATCTCCTGATCTCATTTTCCCAGTTATATACAAGTGTTGCAGGTACAATGATAAGGGAGGTGAAATTTGCCGGGGGAATATCGAAAAGTGTGGGAGGGACATGATTCTCAATTAGTTCTGCAGGCTTTTCAGTTTCTTTGTTTAGCTGGAGAAGAGCCAGTGCCTGAATGGTCTTGCCAAGGCCCATGTCATCGGCAAGACATCCGCCCAGATCTGATGACTGCAGCCAGTACAGCCAGCGAAGTCCTTCAACCTGATACTCTCTCATATCACATTTCAATCCGGCAGGATTTTGGAGAACCGGTAGTTTTTCAGGGATAAGGAGCTTTTCAAGTTGTCTGAATCCTTCAGAACCTTCCGTAATAAAAATTTCAGAAAGGATCGGGAAGTGCTGCTTATGAATTTTGATGGAATCATCCTGGTCTTTTCCAAATTCGAATATGCCCCTGTACTTTGTGAACCATTCTCCGGGAAGAACCGCAAGGGTCTTGTCCGGCAGCTCAAATTCCCTTATTCCTTCAAGTATGTTTCGCCGGAACCGGACGAAAGGAAACACCCACTCACCAATTTTTATGGTTGCCTTTATGTCAAACCAGTCATCATCCTTTCTGTTGATAATATCAATATTTACCGGTCTGAGATTATAATTCCTGTCAAGATTATTTGTTTTAAGTGTGAAGCCGGCTTTCAGCAGATAGTCGTAGTTCCTGTTGATTACTTCAACCAGACTTTGAAGATCCTTTACCGCTTTAAGTTCATCATCCTGGAGGTAATAGTTTATTGAATCATCTGAATTAAAGCCCAGTTCAAAAAGGATATCCCTGCACCTTCCTTCCCACTCAAAATCGCGTTTGTATCGGTAATATATAAACTCACCCTCTTTATCCCAGAATACTGTAAGATATTCTGAAGGATCATCCGGGGATATGTAACGGCCTGAATAATAGTAACTAAGAATAAGCACTGGAAATCCTCTGATGCTGTTTTCAATAATTAATCCGGCACTTTTTTCAGGTTCAGGTTCGATAATTCTGAAACCTGAACCTTCTGTCTTATACGTATTTATGGTATTAAGAACAAATCCGGAAAAATATTTGACTTCCGAGTTTCCCGGGATCACCACATTTTCTTTTGTAAGAAAAGGTCTTAGTTTGGCCCCATCAATATCTTTAATGAAAAGCAACCGATTCCCGATTCTGATAATGCAGGGTTTATTGCATACGATGTCGACAGTATTATGAAACAGTTCAATCGGCTTGCCAGCATATTCAATTTTGAGCTTATAGGTGCTTCCCTCCGGGTGCCTGTCAAACCTGAAGAGTGGTAATGCAGACTCTGAAGCAATTTCAAGCTGATCTTCGGGATGAATGACATCGGATTTTGATGGTCTGATAAAACAGAGTGTTCCTTCATCTCTTGCAATAACAAGACACTTCCTGAGTCTGTTCTCAATGTATGGCCGGATAAATTTTACAATCTTATCGGAATTTACATTTAAGAGAAAATCCTTAACACTGTTATCTCTTGAAAAGAGCTTAAAGATTGATTTGTCTGAATATTCATTTGCTATTCTGACTAGCTCTATCTCTTCATTTTCAAGGGTTTTCATTGTTTCATCGGCAGGATATGGAGAAAGGCACTCAGAAAGTCTGAAATATTTATTTTTGGCTTCACTTTCAATAATATATGGAAGCAAGATCTTTCCCCATAACCTGTGTGTTGTCAGAACAAGCGCAAAATGCTTACCTCTGTATTTCCCTGTCTGATTCAAATTTTCAGGATTGGTTAAATGTTTAAAAGCTGTAAAATTATCAAATTAAATTTTCAAAATATTTTCTTGCTAGATTTGAAATGAATTGAGAAAGATCATCCATATCGACATGGATGCCTTCTTTGCATCCGTTGAACAGCTCGATAATCCTGAGTTGAGGGGAAAACCTGTTGCAGTGGGAGGAAGCGGCGAGCGCCATGTTGTTGCCGCAGCCAGCTATGAGGCAAGGAAATTCGGAGTCAGATCAGCCATGCCATCTGTAACTGCAAAACGACTTTGCCCGGGACTGATATTTGTTAAGCACAGGTTTGAGAGATATCATGAAATATCCCGGCAAGTGCTTGAAATATTTAAGGAGTATACGGATGTTGTTGAACCACTTTCAATTGATGAAGCATTTCTGGATGTCACAACCGATAAGAAGAATATCGGATCCGCCACAATCATAGCAAAGGAGATAAAAAAGGAAATTAAAAAGAAAACAGGACTTACTGCTTCCGCCGGGATTTCGATAAATAAATTTCTGGCCAAGATTGCTTCAGACATCAAAAAGCCTGACGGTCTCTTCCTGATTCCGCCAATAGAAGCAGAAAAATTTATTGAAAACCTGCCTGTTGAAAAGTTCTTCGGGATCGGAAAAGTAACCGCCGAAAAAATGCATAAACTGGGGATTCACAGCGGTGCTGACCTCAAAAAATGGGATCTTCCTTCATTAGTACGGAATTTTGGGAAGACAGGCAAGTTTTATTATGACATTGCCAGGGGAATAGATGACCGGCCTGTAGAAACCGAGTCGGAACGAAAGTCAGTAGGAACTGAGTTTACATATGAGAAAGATCTTACAACACTGTTTGAGATCGTTGCCGAATTATATAAAGTTGAAAAAGAGCTTATGGAAAGGCTTGAAAGTGCAGGTACCACCGGAAGAACGATCACATTGAAGGTTAAATTCTCCGATTTCAGACAGATCACAAGGAGCAAAACTCTTCGTAATTGCATCCGCGATTTTCAGACACTTCACAGGGAAGTAACTGAAATTAGAAAATCACTTAACCTTAAAGCCACCAAAATAAGATTATTGGGAGTAAGTATTTCGAATCTGGAATCGGATGATTGTGAGGACAGCCAGCTTCATTTATTCGATGAAATGGAGAACAGGTAGGATTCAAAGGTCCGGTTCACTTTACCACTTATGCTTTTACCTGTTCTGTTTAACTTGTCCCGTGCATTTATTATTTTTGTTATGCGTTCTACATAAATAATATTTAAAATATAACGCGTTATGCGATTGAAATCTTAATATATTTGAATTTCAATCACACGTACTCACCCCCTTGCAGCCCTGCAGGCCGGCTCCTCGCTAAAATTGCCCACCGGGCAATTTTTTAACGCTCGGCCCGCTCTCTGCTCGCGCAAAGAGGGGGAAGGTTTAGTAATGTAATTCAATGGTCACCCCCTTCTTTGCGACAGCAGAGAAGGGGGCCGGGGGGATGAGTACATGCAGCCAGAGAATATGGTTAACTGCACAACACGTTAAAATATAATCAGATTATGAAAAAAGTATTCTCCCTGTCAGTTTTATTATGTCTGGCTTCCTGTACATTTTTTGCAACAGCACAGAAGCCGGCCGGCACATTCCCTTTTCAGGATCCTGCGCTTCCCCTTGAGGAAAGGATCAACGACCTGGTTTCAAGGATGACACTTAAGGAGAAAGCCGATCAGCTCCTTTACACAGCGCCAGCCATAACCAGGCTCGGAATACCTTCATATAACTGGTGGAATGAAGCTCTGCACGGGGTTGCAAGGGCAGGTTACGCAACAGTGTTCCCGCAATCAATCACAATTGCCAACTCGTGGGATGAGGGACTTATGTACAGTGTCGCCAGCGCAATTTCCGATGAAGCCCGCGCCAAGTATCATGAATTTCAGCGAAGAGGTAAAACAGGTATATACCAGGGACTTACATTCTGGTCGCCCAACATTAATATCTTCCGCGACCCGAGGTGGGGCAGGGGACATGAGACTTATGGAGAGGATCCTTTTTTGACCGGACGGATGGGATATCAATTCGTTAAAGGACTTCAGGGCGACGATCCGAAATACCTCAAGGTGGTTGCCACAGCAAAGCATTATGCAGTCCATTCCGGTCCTGAGCCGTTACGGCATTCCTTTAATGCAAAAGTCAGCGAAGTAGATCTGCAGGAGACATATCTGCCTGCTTTCCGGACATTAATAATGGATGCCGGAGCATATTCAGTAATGGGAGCCTATAATATGTTCAGGGATTTTCCTTGCTGCGCCAATCCAATTCTTTACGGGATACTCAGAAACGATTGGGGATTCAAGGGCTATATTGTTTCGGACTGCTGGGCTATATCTGATTTTTATAAGTACACAAAGTTTGCCAGGGATGCAGCCGAGGCAGCTGCACAGGCCGTCAAGGCAGGTACAGATCTGGAATGCGGAGTGGATTACAGGAACCTGATGACTGCTTTTGAAAGAGGGCTGCTGACTGAAGTTGATATTGATGTTGCTGTCAAAAGAATTTTTACTGCCAGGTTTAAACTGGGGATGTTCGACCCGGATAATATTGTACCATTTGCACAGATACCTTTTTTTGTGAATTGCTCTGATTACAACAATACTCTTTCCCGGATTGCAGCGCAGAAATCTGTCGTACTTCTTAAGAATCAGAATAATATACTTCCTCTTAGCAAGGAGATAAGAACTATTGCCGTAATTGGCCCGAATGCCAACAACTTTGAATCACTTATCGGGAATTATAATGGCATTCCGAAAGATCCGGTAACCGTTCTAAAGGGGATCAAAAACAAGCTGAATCCCGGAACAAAGATCATTTATTCTGAAGGAAGTGACCTGGCAGAAGGTGTTCATAATCTTACTGTTATACCATCGCGTTATCTTCTGACTCCTGACGGCAGGCAGGGTGCCTATGGAGAATATTTCAACAACAGGGACATTAAAGGAGAACCCTCATTTACGAGAGTTGATGATCAGATTAATTTCTACTGGGAGCATTTCACACCACGTGCTGATATGCCTGATGATGATTTTGGAGTTAAATGGACAACTTATCTTGTTCCGCCGGAATCAGGCACATACGCGCTGGGAGGCTGGGGTTCTTCGGGCTATGAGATATTCCTTGACGGAAAAAGAATTATCTCTGAAAGAAATGAACATCATGCTTTCCATAAAGAGTATTCCGCAGAACTTCAGGCCGGAAAGAAATACAAAATTGAGATTTTTTACAGGAATTATGCAGGTGATGCAGATATGAAGCTTTTATGGGCTCCTCCGCGTCCTAACCTCATTCAGGAAGCCATCAGCGCCGCAAAAGAGGCTGAAGCTGTTGTGCTGGTACTTGGCCTTTCCCAGCGCCTTGAGGGCGAGGAGATGCCTATTAAGATCGATGGATTTCTTGGGGGTGACCGTACGAATCTTAATCTGCCTGCTGTTCAGGAACAGCTTCTGAATGAAATTGCAGGTACAGGTAAACCGGTAGTGGTTGTGCTGATGAACGGCGGTGCTCTTTCAGTAAACAAGGCGCAGGAAAAGGCTTCTGCGATTCTGCTTGCAGGTTATCCCGGTCAGCAGGGAGGCAATGCACTTGCAGATATACTTTTCGGGGATTGTAATCCGGCAGGAAGATTGCCTGTAACATATTATAAATCAATTGATCAGATACCTGCATTTGAAGACTATAATATGACCGGGAAAACATACAGGTACTTTACACAGGAACCTCTGTATCCATTTGGTTACGGACTCAGCTATACCATTTTCGGATACAGCAATTTATCTGTTCCGGAAAAAGCTGTTGCAGGCGGAAAAGTGAAAATAAGTGTGACAGTTACAAATACAGGAAAAGTTGCTGGCGATGAGGTTGTGCAGCTCTATCTTACCGATGAAAAAGCCTCAACACCAAGACCGGTCCGTCAACTCGAAGGATTTCAGAGAATAACCCTCAAACCCGGAGAAAGCAAAGTAGTGGATTTCATGCTTGAACCGAGGCAATTCTCAATTATCAATAAGAGAGATAAAAGAGTAATTGAGCCGGGTTATTTTACGATCTCTGTAGGGGGTAAACAACCCGGATACACCGGATATCTCGATCCATCGTTCACCCAGGTTCTGACAGGGAGGATCAGACTTACAGGTAAAGAAGTACCTTTTACCAATTAATTCCCCTCCCCGGAGGGGAGTCGGCGGTGGGTTTTTATGGTTTTTAGACTGTATTTTATTGCCCTTTTAGCTTTTTTAACAGCCAGTTATTAAGCTCTTCGGACTCTTCCGGGAAGGTCCAGTGTCCGGTTTCCTGGAAAATATGAAGCTCTTTTGGTGCAGTAATGACATTATATGCCGAGTACATTGATGTGGGCGGACAGGTGAGGTCATTAAATCCCCACGTGTAATAGCCGGGAATTTTAACCCTCCTTGCAAAGTTAACAACATCATAATAACCAAGAGTCTCCAGTTCTTCTGGTTTAGGTTCAGTAGTCCGGAAATAGTGCGGCCATCCGCCAGCCCTCTTGTTCAGGTAACCTGTGTGGTCACACAGGGCAGGATAGAGCGCAGCCATGTATTTAATACGGTTATCGAGTCCGGCTGTGACAATTGTGAGGGCACCTCCCTGGCTTCCGCCTGTTACGGCAACATCGGTTCCGTTAAACTCAGGCAGGGTGTAGATAAAATCAACGGCTCTCACACATCCCGTATAAACCCTTTTGTAGTAATGAGTATTGCGGTCGTTCATCCTGATTGTATTATAATTCGCCAGTGCAGCTCCGTTAAGATCTGCATATACCTGAGGATCAAGAATTACCGGTATTCCATGTATCCCTATTTCAAGAACAATAAATCCAAGCGCTGCAGTTCGTGAATCACCCGCATATGGCCTGATTCCGGCACCTGGTACCTTCAGAATGGCCGGGTATTTACCGGATTTTTTGGGCATTGCCAACATGCCATAGATCCTGGAACCTGATGAATTGTTCTGAAAGCTGATATGATATACATTGGCTTCACTTGTACATCTTTCAGGCATCAGAGTTATTCTGGGATCGAGGTTTAGTTTTCTTGCCTCGGCGATAGCATCTGCCCAGAATTTATCAAAATCAGAAGGATCCTTTACTGTAGGCTGGACCTTCTCAGGCTCAAAAGCTGCTGTTGCCAGCCCCTCATATCTTCTGCCGTCAACAATTGCCCACAATCTTACACGATAGAAACCGGGAACTTTCATTGTACCCGTGAGCTCAAGCTTTCCGTTTTTCAGCACAACACCCTGCTCTTTTATATCAGGAAGGGTTTCCGGTCCGGCTTCATAATCGACAGTGACATTTTCAACCAGATTCCCGTATTGCATAACCTGAATACTGAATTTTGCTTTTTCATTTACCTTGTATGTCCAATCCTTATGGTCGGGTGAAACGATAACTTTTATTAAAGGTGTGCCAACCTGACCGAAGGCAGTCAGGGTAAGTGTTGTTAACAGAATTGCCTGTAACATCACTCCTGTGATTCTTTTTTGCATGATTTGATTAAGATTAGAGATTTGTGACAAATTTAGCAGGATTTCAGGTTAAACAAAACAGACTCATACACAATTCCTTCCTGGTACCCTGTTAACAAAAAACCATGAGTGTTACAATATTTAATTATGCTGTCTGAACCGAATAATTATTTTTGTCTTTTATTGAAACAGATGCCTGCAGAAAACAACCTCCTGAAGAAACGTGTAAATCTCTTCGACGGGATCTCGATAGTTGCAGGAGCCATGATCGGCTCCGGCATTTTCATTGTAAGTGCCGATATCGCCCGGAACGTCGGATCGCCGGGTTGGTTGATGGTTGTCTGGCTGATAACGGGAATAATCACAATTATAGGAGCAGTGAGCTATGGTGAGCTGGCTTCAATGATGCCTCATGTTGGTGGTCAGTATGTTTATCTGAAGGAGGCATATCACCCGCTTGTTGGATTTCTTTTCGGATGGACTACCTTTCTTGTTGTTCAGTGTGGCTCAATAGCTGCAGTGGGTGTGGCTTTCGCAAAATTCACAGGCGTACTCATTCCATGGGTTTCTGAAAATAATATACTGGTGCATCTCGGTCCGCTCAGGATCAACAGCACCATGGTGGTTGCCATTACCATGATATCATTTCTTACATGGCTCAATACCAGAGGAATAGTGACAGGTAAAACAGTGCAGAATGTCTTCTCATCGACAAAGGTGATAGCCCTGATTGGTTTTGTTGTTATCGGACTTTTTGTTGCAAACAGCATCAGCTCATTTGAAATAAACAAGGAGGTTTTCTGGGATGCAGGACAGAGGGGCTCTGACAATCAGATTATCCCTCTCAGTGGTTTTGCTCTTGTTGCAGCAATCGGCACTGCTCTTGTTGGATCCCTGTTTGCTTCCGATGCCTGGTATAATGTCACGTATATCTCCGGTGAGGTTATAAATCCCAAAAGGAATGTTCCATTAAGCCTCTTTTTCGGAACCCTTATAGTATCCGTTATCTATATCCTTGTAAACTTCATATATATCAAGGTGCTTCCTCTGTCGGGTTCTCCGGATGGTCCCGATGTCCTGAGCAGAGGAATACAGTTCGCTACCGACGACAGGGTTGCCACCTCGGCAATGTTTGCCATTCTTGGTGACTATGCCGCCATAATTATGGCTGTTTTTATCATGGTAAGTACTTTTGGTTGCAACCATGGACTCATTCTTACAGGACCCAGGGTATATTATGCCATGGCACAGGATGGCCTTTTCTTTAAAAAAGCAGGCGAAATCAACAGATTCGGAGTTCCCGGCTTCGCAATTGCCGTGCAGGGGATATGGGCAGTGTTGCTATGCTTGTCGGGTACCTACAGCAACCTGCTCGATTATGTGATCTTTGCTGTGCTTATATTCTTTACTCTGACAATTTTTTCCATTTTCATTCTAAGAGTAAAACGGCCGGATATACCACGCCCGTATAAAGCTTTTGGTTACCCGGTGATCCCTGCTGTCTATATTCTGACTACCTTGACTATTATGGTTATTTTGCTCATATACAAACCAAAATATACTTTCCCGGGACTTATAATTGTGCTTCTTGGGATACCTGTTTATTACCTCTGGAAGAAACATTCAGGAAAACAGACCGTAAAAGAGGAATAAAAGATAAGATTTGCTATTAGTTTAAGAATTAACTATTTGGAACGAAATTTGCATCTGGAATAGATATTAATCTGATCGTATGAATAAAATGATAATCCTGAAGAAAATTGGATCTGTTGCAGCTACTATCCTTATATTAATTACAGCATTTTCCTGCGAAAAGACGGAATATGACCTTATTGACCCGGATGAAGCCGGTGTCTGGACTCTTTTCAATACATCCGACGGTCTGCCGGGGAATACTGTTTCGGATATCCAGCTCGACAGAAGAGGCAATCTGTGGCTGACATTCCCCGGTCAGGGGTGTGCCAAGTACGTTGATGGAGTATGGACTTCCTATGTGAATACCAATAGCCCTCTTTTAAACAACATCGTGAGTTGCCTTGCCGAATCAGCCGACGGTAGTATTATTTTCGGCACCTCGGAGGGTCTTTCAATCCTGTCTACGACAAATACCTGGGATTCCTACCTCGATCCTGTCAACACAATGACAGTGACTTCAATGAAAGTTGCATCCGACGGATCGGTCTGGGTAGGCACCTCCGATCAGGGATTTTATGTCAACAGGGGGCTGGGATATATTAAGACATATCTGGATGCATTTAAAAAAATTAATGCAATTGAAGAAGATGTTACTGGTAATATCTGGATCGGAACCGATAACGGAATTATCAGGTGGAATGGGACATCATATAACTATCTGTCACAAAAGGAAGGGTTGCCGGATAACAGGGTTACCTCAATCAGGCGCGACAGCAAAAAAAGACTTTGGATCGGGACACATGGCGGGAAAAATGTTGCCTGGGCAGATAATAATGGTATTCATGACCTGTCTCTTATGAATGGCAAGGACAGCACTATTATTAATGATATTTTTGAGGACCGCAGGGGTAATATATGGTTTGCCACAACCGATGACGGATTGATCTGTTACAATGGGATATTTCCGAAAACATTCAGGGTAAATAACGGATTGCCCGAAAATACAATCAGGTCAATTGGTGAAGACAAGTACGGCAACCTCTGGTTCGGCCTTGGAAGCAAGGGAGTTGTCAGATATACTTTACCCATTAATTAAGGAGACAGGAATGAAACGAACATATCTGTTAATTATCCTGTCCCTGGCATCCGCAGTTATGTCATATACTATTTCCGGGCAGAAAGTTGTTCAGGTCAGGGATAAGTATGTTCTGCTTACCACACCATATAACCATCGTCCGTTAACCCTGTACCGGGGACAGATCCAGGTAAGCGCCGGATACAAATTTGCAGTACGGGCACAATCATTTAATTCAGAGGGTGAGCTTATTCATTTAAAGGATTATGGAACCGGATCGGTATATCATTACTATTTTGGAGAGCTAAGATACGGAGTCACCGATTTTATGGAAATTGGCGCTGTCACAAATTTTCTACGCAGGGGAATCAGGGATGCATCCGTCACCATTGTCAATGTAACTACTACAGCAAGCGAAAGGATTACTGTGAATAAACTTACCGAATCGAAAGGATTGGGCGATTTCTTTTTATATGGCGCTCTCAGGATGCCTCTTGAGTACCGGTGGTTTGATTTTTCCATAAAAGGAGGAATTTTTATTCCGTCTGCCAGGTATGAACCTCAAAAACCAGCGAACACCGTAAGAGCCCTTTCACTTGCTTCGGAAACCACTACCACGATCAACCTGCACTATAAAAATAAAAATGGTTACGGTGTACCGGTCTTGCTGGCAGCAGCCGCTGCCAAATTCACATACGATGATTTCTCGGTTGAAGCAGAATGGTCAATGCGTGACCCGGTTAAGGAGGGACAGAGTATCAGATGGGAAGAGACTCTGACAGAAAAGGTATTCAATTATTATGACAGGTCATACACCTATCTTTTGAGCAGAACATTTACATTCGATGCCGCATTGCACTATCAGGCAACCGGATGGTTTAACCTGAGCCTTAATGGCAGCTGGTTTAAAACCAAAGGTGGATGGACAGAGTATTGGGGAAACAGATATGAAAATCCTGAAAAGCGTCTGATAAACCTTGAACCCGGGTTTGAGCTGCAGATATCACCCGGTCTCACTGTTTACCAGGTCGCCGGATTTCCTGTAAGCGGCAAGGATAGCGATGCCCCATTCTATTTGTATACGACGGTTTGCTTTAATATGTTTCCGTTAAGGAAGTAATTTGAAATGGCTGCATGAAAAAAACGGTTATAATTTGTCTTTTATCAACGCTTGTTGCAGAAAATTACGGCCAGTCAGAGAAACTTCTGGTTCCGTCAGATCTTAAACAGCAGACGGTTGTTACCGAACCGGTAACTCTCCGGAAAGGATATTTCAGGGCAGGATTATTGCTTGATTACAGGGTAGCAGACAGATTTTTCAACGATTCCGGCGAGAAAGAATATTATGAGAGCAGCTCGTTCGGTTCAAAAGCAGCGTATGGCATTACTTTTCAATATGGTATCACCGACAGGTTTCAGATTGAGGTGATATCGGAATATCTTAATAAGCTTCAGGAGAAACAAAACACCGAAGTAGACAGCTATTCAAATTCAAGCACGGTAACAGTAACGAAACAGAAGGGGCTTGGGCTGGGTGACAGTCATATAGCCCTTAAGTACCAGCTTGTACCGGAAGTTGAAAGAACATTTTCATTATTGGGGCGCCTGAAAGTCACAATGCCTACTGGTGAGAAGAATCCAAAGAATATCAAAAGCGAGAATCAATTCGACCTGCCTGTCGGCGACGGTACATTTGCTGTCTCACTGAATTTGTCTGCCAGGAAAATAGTTTACCCTTATTCATTTTCCGGATATGCCGGTTATACTTACAATTTCCGCGGGACGAAGGTCTTCGATACAGGTACACAGGATGAGAAGCAATTCAGGTTCGGTAATCTTTTTGAGACTGGCCTGAATGCAAATCTGCATCTTAATGAATGGATAGTATTCGGGAATGAGATCAATTTTTACAGTGAGGGAGAGGGCGAGATTGATGATATTAATCTGGAGCCTCCACCAGCCTCGCTGGCGTTTTCATATGAACCGAGTCTTATTTTCCAGGTGCACAGGTTCAGGCTGGGTGAATCGGTCAGGATCCCGCTGTTAGGGAAAAATGTTCCTGCTGATCCTTTGTTCGTCCTGATGGCACAATATGTTTTTTAAATTTTTCAGATGCAGGTACACTGTCAATCGCTGTTACCCTTAAGACCATTCAGGTCATTTGCACTTAAACTGATTACCGGTATTTCAGTCCTTATGATCGTCAGCTGTGCCACTCCATCAATACGTGTTACACTCGAACAGAACCAGGGAGATCTGTTTTTCAACAACCATGATTATCAGGAGGCCGTAATACACTATTCCCTGATGCTTGAAGCAAGCAGAAAACTTGGCATTTACAGGAATCCTGAAATGGAATCGGATGTCCACAGGAAGATCTCGAACTGCTATGAGATGATGGGTAACTATGAATCTGCCTTAAATCATGTAAGACTTGCAATGGATATTGATTCGGCCGGTAACAACCTCATTGGCCGGATAGCTGATTCCCGCCAGGAAGGGAAGATTTTTATCTATATGGGTTTGAGCCTTAATGGTATTAAATCACTTGAAAGATCACTCTCCCTGAGTGATGGGATGGACCAGAGCCTGAAGAATGTAAACAAGGTTTCTATAGCAAATAATTACCTGGTATTGGGGCAGTTAT
>Ga0209706_10001448_pt1 | contig 13417 bp, 9 predicted proteins | sample PPLLaktember2015_6_FD_187263 | JGI IMG/M metagenome (GOLD analysis project Ga0209706, IMG submission 187263) | Freshwater sediment microbial communities from Prairie Pothole Lake near Jamestown, North Dakota, USA - PPLs Lake P8 Core (1) Depth... | ecosystem: Environmental > Aquatic > Freshwater...
TATGTTAGCAAAACAATGGCTTGAAAATGCGCGGGAGATAATGACACGCATTGAGGAAACACAGATTACTAATATCCGCAAAGCGGCTGAACTAATGGCAGATACGATTGAGGCTGAACGGTGGGTCCATACTTTCGGATGCGGCCACGCAACACTGCCTGTGGAAGAAATGTACCCCAGGATCGGCGGATTCGTGGGATTTCATCCGATGATCGAACTGCCACTCACATTCTTTACCCGGATCACAGGCGAAATGGGAGTACGTCAGTTTGTATTTCTTGAACGTGTTGAAGGATACGGTAAGGAAATAATGAAAGGCTATGATTTTGACAAACGTGATATTATGTGGCTCTTTTCCCACTCCGGTATCAACAATGTGAACATTGACGTAGCGCTTGCGGCAAGAGAGAAAGGCATGAAAGTGATCGTATTCGGATCGGCGGCTGCTGCTAAAGGCAGACAATCACGTCACTCTTCAGGTAAAACTATTTTTGACCTTGCCGATATTATTGTGGATACATGTGCTCCTCTTGAAGATGCTTCAGTTGTCCTTAAGAACCATCAGGATAAGATAGGACCGGTTTCCACAATGGCTTTTGTAACCTGCGTCTGGATGACTATTACCACAGTCGCAGAGATCCTGGCTGACAGGGGAGTAAAGCTTTACATTCATCCATCTCATAATGTTCCGGGGAATGAAAATGCCAGGGTGCGCCTTGATGAAGCACTCTCGGAATATAAAAGGAGAGTTGCAGGAGTATAAAATACCTATATTTTCTTTAGCAGATCCATTCCGAAGCCAGGCTTTGAAGAGGGGATGAGCTTCCCTTTTTTAAGTTTATAATCTGTAAAGTCAACATCATCAGAGGTACAGGTAACTCCCTCGATGGTCGCTGTAGATCCGAATGCCCCTGCAAGTTGGGCTATATAGTTGGTCTTTAAAGCAATACCCCAGGCATGAGGGGAGGATAGAAGTCCCATCCGGACAATTTCCTTAGTGAATTTTATCCATTTCGTAAATCCAAGACTTACGATATCATGAAGATAAACGTTAATGATATTTTGTGATCCAAGCTGCTTCAGGACTGTTTCATCCGGATTTGCTTCGCCATCTGCAAGAAGAGGATTGAGGTTATGTGCCCGCAGCCACGAATACAATTTTGCATAATCTTCAACAGTCTCATGAAAAGGTTCCTCGATCCAGAACAGGCTGATCCCCTCTATTCCTTCCATATATCTCAGGAATTCATTTATTGTGAATCCGTTATTGCCGTCAACAAGAATATCGCAGTCAGGGAAGGCATTATGTACAAGCTTTGTCACTTCTATATCTCTTTGTAACCCTTTTTCTTTTTCCATCCATTTGTTACCCCGGCCTATTTTTAACTTGAACTGGCGGTAACCGTAATCATAATCCCATTTGCACTCCTCGAGTATTTTATCCGGTCCGGCAGGATTCGAAGCCGGCTCGAGATCGTCGAAGTAGATCATGCCGGTGTAGCAAAGCTGGGTTTTCGGTCTTCTTCTTCCCAGAAGCCGGTAAACAGGCATTTGGAGGATTCTGCCTGCAAGATCATGAAGTGAAAAGTCAAATGCTTCAAACTCGGGAGTTTTAACACCAGATAATGGAGAAATAAGGTCAGCAACGCTTTTACCCCTTATAAGTCCGAACTTCTCTGTCAGGATTTTTTCGGAACCTCTGTTAAGTCCCCATCCTGAAGCACCCTGTTCTGTATATAAAACATGTACGGGGGCTGTCTGGCCTGATCCGTGAATATCCCTTACCGAGTTCTTACCTACCTGGCGGGGGTAATTCAATCTTACTGTTGTGAATTTGATATCTGAAATCTTCTGATACTGAAGGTCGGTTGATCTGCGAAAATTCTGCAAACCTGACAAATCTGCCCCGAGAAATCCGGCAGCAGCTCCTGCACCGGCGAGTTGAATAAATTTGCGTCTTTCCATGGTCGGTTTTTGAAACAGGGATTAACAATGGTTTTCTGAAAAAATTCCGGGCAGGTGTTAAAAATACTTTCTGAATTTATCACCTACCTTGAAATAAGTATATTTCCCGGCATCTTCACCCTCCATATGCACAGAATCTCCCCGGGTTTCATAGGTACTGTGTTCTCCGGCAACCTGTGAGAAATAGACATCATATTTTTTCCCATTTTCATCAACCATGATCACATACGCAAGGTTCTGATGAATATCGGATCTTAATGATGTATTGCATATCGGACAAAAAAACTCCAGGAACTCTCCCTTTGTAATTTCAAATGTGTGATGTTTAACACTTGAGTAGTTACCAATCTGCGGACTCAACAATACAAGTCCTGACTGTTTCTTCACGTTCTTCACCTTAAAAATCAGATGATCTCCCACCCTGATATGCCCGGAGCATTTCGGACAAAAAAAATCATTCATAATTTACACCTGTTAAACTGTTTACTGATGATCGCTTCATAAAGGTAGTAATTTAGCCTGAAAGTGTAATCTGAACTTTTATTTGCCTTGCATTAAAGCTTTTAATAATTTTAACTCATGAATTAAATATAGTAAAAAATGAAGAAAACCCAGCAGATACAAAAATGCCACATAGACATAAAGGTATTAAGTTACACAAAGGGATCTCTCCGGAGGTAAAATGATAAACAATGAGATACTTACTGTTAATTTTAGCTTTAATGAACAGTTTAAACACTGATGCCCAGAAGAAGAGAGCAAGAGATTATGGGATTATTATCGGAATTTTGAATCCGGGTAAAAATAACGCTATTACCGATGTCCCGGGATTAAAAGTTGGTCATGTAACTCTAAAAAAAGGAGATTCTGTTAATACAGGAGTAACCGCAATACTTCCCCATTCCGGCAATATCTTCCAGAACAAGGTACCTGCCGCAATATATATCGGTAACGGATTCGGAAAAATGACCGGATATTCCCAGGTTGAGGAACTGGGGAATATTGAAACACCGGTTGTCCTTACAAATACTCTGAGTGTCCCGGTAGCTGCAGATGCACTGATTGACTATACATTTCGATTTCCTGAAAACAAGAGTGTTAAAAGTGTAAATCCGGTAGTTGGTGAGACCAATGATGGAGGATTAAACGACATAAGAAACAGACATATTACAAAGGAGCACGTCCTTCAGGCAATAACCAGGGCAGATACAGGACCTGTGGCGGAAGGCAACGTAGGCGCCGGCACGGGAACTTCATGCCTTGGTTTCAAAGGAGGCATAGGCACCTCTTCAAGAGTGCTTCCTGAGTCAAGAGGTGGTTATACTATCGGAGTTCTGGTCCAGACAAACTTCGGAGGTATATTGCAGATCAACGGAGTACCGGTGGGGATCGAGCTGGGTCATTATAAATTCAGAGATATAATAAATGAATATAAGGAAGATGGTTCCTGCATGATCGTTATTATGACCGATGCACCACTAGGTCCGAAAAATCTAAAAAGACTGGCAGCAAGGTCGATGTTTGGCATGGCCAGGGCAGGAGGGAGTGCATCAAACAGCAGCGGTGATTTTGCAATTGCTGGTTCGACCGCTGAAGAACTAAGGATCCCATTTCTGTCAGATTCGATGTTTGAGGAATCAAGAGTTCTGAGGAATGACAGGCTGGATGTATTGTTTGAAGCAGTGATTGAAGCAACCGAGGAGGCGATTATTAATTCATTGTTTGCTGCTGAGACGGTAGTTGCCAAAGGAAACGTGCGAGTTGAATCCTTACCTGTGGAGAGAACCCTGGAGATCCTGAGAAAGCATAACAGGTTAAGATAGATATATTCCTGAGGTGAATATCACCACATGAACCAGGAACTTTAAATTTCAGTTATTCAGATACTTTGCGGTAGTATAATTCTTTTGCCTCAATTTTCATTCCCGGATTATGTCCCTGAATTGCAAAATGACCTGATGTGTATTCCTCATCATCGTATGTCATCACTAATTTTTCGTTAATCCAGAACTGTATATGGGTTCCGGTGGCTTTAATGCGGTAGTTGAACCATTCGCCATCTTTGGTCAGCAGTGGTGTGGTTGGTTTCCCTGTAGGTTTTCCGGGTTTCCACAGCCAGCCGGTATGGGCATCCTGACTGTTGCAGATCTGAGCTTCATAACCGCGTGGAAATCCGTTGGGATCGTCTGCCGGTGGATTTGCCCTGAAATAAAATCCGCTGTTGCTGTTTGTCCCGGAGATCCGAAACATCCCTTTTGCCTCAAAATCGGTACAGGCTGCATCAGTATAGATATGACCCATACCATCTTCACCAACAAGGATTCCATCCTGAACAGACCATGTCGCATTTCCACGGACAAACCAACCTTTAAGATCTTTTCCGTTAAACAGGGAGATCCATTTGGGTTGTGCATTCAGGGTACCGGCGAAACTTATCAATATGATTAAAGCCAGTATACTTAGTGATCTTTTCATAATAATTGCATTAATTTAAATCCAACGCATCTAAGTTAATCCTAATTTTACAAACTGTTATATTTGTTAATCACAATTGCATTACGAAAAAGATACTATAACATGTAATACTAACATAAGGTTATTATGAAAAGACGTCAATTTCTTGGAAAAACGCTGGCCGGTACAGCCGGAATAACATTGGGTGCGTCAGGTTTGCTGATAACATCATGCAAAGGAGCTAACGATAGGATTGTTCTGGCCCTTATCGGTGCAGGAGGAAGAGGCCTGCCCTGCATTATCAATTGCTGTAAGGTGAATACAGGTGTTGAGATCAAGGCGGTATGTGACGTAAATGACCAAAGGTCGGCGAGAGGTGTCAGTGAGATTGAGAAACAGCTGGGATATAAGCCTCAGACCACCCGCGACATGAAAGAGGTTTTTGATGACAGGGATATTGATGCAGTATGGGTATCAACACCTGATCACTGGCATGCCCTTGCAACAATATGGGCCTGCCAGGCAAATAAGGATGTTTACGTTGAGAAAACCCCTGATAACTGCATCTGGGAGGGGAGGAAGATGATTGAGGCTGCAAAGCGCTATAAACAAATTGTCCAGGCCGGTTTTCAGAACAGGAGCGGAGCCTACACTGCTTCAGCGCGTGAATTTATTCAGAGCGGACAACTGGGACAGGTTGTGCATATAAGAATATTTAACCTGCTGGGCGGCAGCAAATGGATGTCAAAACCCGATGCAGAGGTTCCGCAGGGGCTGGATTGGGATGCATGGCTCGGGCCCGCACCTGCTGTGCCATATAATCCCGGACGTCAAACCGGATGGGGTGCTTACTGGGATTATAATGTTGGCACCCTGAATGATGCCAGTCACCAGCTCGACCTTGCCCGTATGGTAATGGGCGATCCCGGTCATCCGAAGTCAATGTACGGGTGGGGTGGAAACCATATCTGGGATTCCGAACGGGAGACTCCGGAATTTCAGTCATTCACCTTCGATTATGAGAAATTCACCATGACGTGCGAAAGCGGTAATGCTACAAATTATATGTCAAAAACACCGACAGACATCCGTATGGATCCGAACCGCTTTCCTGAATGGAAGACCAATGCCGACAGAATTGAAATTTACGGGACACTGGGAATGATGTATCTGGGAAGGCATGGCGGAGGATGGCAGGTATTTGGACCCAAAGAACAGCTTGTGGCACAGGGCGGAGGCATACACCCCGACAAGGAGCACCAGATCAACTTTATCGAGTGTATCAGGAACCGGAAACAACCCAATGCCAGCATTGAACAGGCACATCTGAGCGCATCACTTGTACATCTGGCGAATATTGCATATCGTACAGGTAATAAACAGCTTTTATTCGACGGACAAATCGAAAAGTTCATTGATAACGATGAAGCCAATAAATTATTAAAAGTATCTTATCGGGATAATTATAAGGTCCCGGAGAAAATATGATATCATTATGATACTATTATGATATCATTTCAAAAAACATTAAAGCATCAGGCGGTTAATAAAAAACAGGAAAATAAAAATTAATATGGCAAGCGCAAACGATAAGGTAGTTCTGGCATTAATAGGTGCCGGTGGCCGTGGAACAGTGGTTATCCTGGATATGCAGAAATGTCTCCCCGGTGTGGAAGTGAAATATGTATGCGAGGTCGACAAGGAGCGTGGTGGCAGAGCAATATCCGAACTGGAAAAACAGCAGAATGTAAAACCGATATGGGTTGAAGATATGCGTCGTACCTTCGAAGATAAAGATGTTGATGCGGTAGTTGTATGTACTCCTGAACACTGGCATGCGCTTGCAACAATATGGGCATGTCAGGCAGGAAAGGATGTATTTGTTGAAAAGAACATAAATATGACAATAAATGAAGGGCGGAAGATGATTGAGGCCGGTAAAAAATATAACAGGCTGATTCAATGCGGTTGGCAAAACCGCAGTGCCCCTTACAACATGGAGGCACGCGACTATATCCGCAGCGGAAAGCTTGGTAAAATTGCCCTGATTAAAACATATGGCATGGTGGGAGGACACAAGGCCTGGATTCTGAAAGAGGATGAACCTGTACCTCAAGGACTGAACTGGGACATGTGGCTGGGTCCGGCTCCACTGGTACCTTATAATGTTAGCCGTCATAAAAGCTATAACGAATGGTGGGTTTATTCCTGTGGTCTGAACCTGGCCGATTGCAGCCATGCAATCGATCTGACACGCATGGTCATGGGTGATCCGGGGCATCCAAAATCTGTTTTCTGTACCGGTGGGCGTGTATTGTTCGACGACGCCAGGGAAATTCCTGACAACCAGACAATAACTTATGATTTTGGTGAGTTTCCAATGACAGTTGAAACATCAATTTACGGGGATTATTTAGTGAAAGCATCAACTAAAATCAGATACACCCGTGAACTGTTCCCTAACTGGCCGTTTAATGGTGACCGTATAGAAATATACGGTACTGAGGGTGTAATGTACCTTGGAAGGACAGGAGGAGGATGGCAGGTATTTGGCACTGATTCAGAAATCATAGCTCAGGGCTATGGCTATCAACCGGATGTGGAACATCAGCAGGATTTTATAAGGAGCATCCGTACCCGAAAAACTCCCAATGCCGATATTGAAACCTGTCATAAGAGTGCAACCCTGGTGCATCTGGCCAACCTGTCGTACCGCGTTGGCGAAAAGCAGCTATTTTTTGACGCAGCAACTGAAAGAGTCACAAACTCCGAAGAAGCCAATGAAATATCCAAAGGGAGCTACAGGCAGGGTTTTGAACTACCGGAAATAGTCTGATACACCGGTTCTGTCTGCCCGGTCAGTCTGGGAAGACGGAGAAGCCCGGGTTGAACCGGTAAGTGAAGGTGTTACGACTGCAAAAAATGTTTTTGATTCAATGTATATCTCTGTTAGCAAGCCAAAGCCAAAACTGATAGATAAGACCAAAATTGAAGAAATCTGAAAAATTTTAATCTTAGTGAGATGAAAAACCCACAGAACAATTCACAAGTAACCCCTCCCCGGCAATTGAGCCTTCTGAAAAAAAATAAGTTCCGTGTTCATTTGCCTTTCCGTACGACAAAACAGAAGTCTCAGCATGCTGTCTTTGAAGCCGGAGTTTCGGAAAGCCGACGCACCATGCTGAAGCAGATGGCTTTACTTCCCTTTCTCGGAAGTTTTGGCTGGGCATGTCAGACCGGTGAGGATGAGTTCATCGAGATACCACTCAGTGAAGTAGAAGGAAAAATGCCCATGGGTATTCTGGCAAAAGGGAAAACGCCGGTCAGCCGGTTGATAATGGGCACAAATCTCTTTTCGGGAAATGCTCATGCCAGGGATCTGATATACCCGGGCCCCCTTATGAGAGCCTATAACACTGAAAAGAAAATTCTGGAGACTTATTTGCTGGCCGAAAAGGCTGGGATAAACCTCTTTTTTTTAACTACTATTTTAAGCAAGAACAGGGATATGTTCGGCAGCAATATTCAAACCTGGAAAAATGTGTCACCGACAAAAGAAGATATTTACGGTCAGGTAGACCAGGTAATCGATCAGGGAGTGGATTATGTTTTTATCCAGGGGGCAGCGTGTGACATGAGGATAGCTGCCGGTGAAGTCGATGTGGTGCTGAAATGTCTGGATTACATAAAGAAGCAGGGCTACCCGGCAGGTCTTGGAGCTCATACTATCCAGGCGATGCAGGCTTGTGTAGACGCGGGAGCAGACCCTGATTTTTACTATAAGACCATGCATCACGACAAGTACTGGTCAGCTCACCCTAAGGAAAACCGATATCCTTATTTATGGAGTTCAAATATAAGTGAAGATCACAACAAGTTTCACGACAATATGTGGTGCCTGTTTCCTGAGGAGACGATAGCTTTCGTGCAGAAAGCCCAAAAACCGGTTGTTGGATTCAAGGTGCTTGCAGCCGGAGCCATCCCTCCAAAGGATGGTTTTCAGTGGGCTTTTGACAACGGAGCAGATTTTATCGAGGTTGGCATGCTGGATTTCCAGATCATTGATGATGTAAACCAAACCATACGCAGCGTTGAGCAGGCCAAAAACAGAACCCGGCCCTGGTTTTGGTAGAACATGAAAGGCAACTATTCAGATCCTTTCCTCCGTTCCTTCTTCAAAAACAGGGTGACCGGAGCCAACGATAAGATACGGGTAGGGTTCATCGGTGTCGGTAACCGGGGAACACAGGTCCTACACCTGTTCATTAACGAACCAGACTGTGAAATAGCAGTATTATAAATCTTAAAGTAATGAAAAAGTTTTGTGCGGCTATTTTCGTATTGTGCCTTGCTTTAATGGTCACTTCATTCAGTGCAATACAATTTCAAAACAGTTTATCAGATCCGGTGTCAAATAATGGGGACGATAGTTATTTATATCAGGAAATGTCAAACTCCGGGGACCCGGTCAAGACTGATACTCTGAGAATATTTGAAACTGCAGAAGAACAGCTTATGGGTCGCCGGATATTTTCTGACTTTGTCCGGGCTCACATTGACAGCCTCGTGGAAAAGAGAAAGTCAGAGCTGGCCCTGTTGAAAACTCCTGCTGATTGGAGAGCACGGCAGTCAATGATCCGGCAAAGATTACCGGAATTCTTTGGTGAATTTCCTGAAAAGACTCCCTTGAATGCAAAAACTGTCGGTAAAATCGATCGTGAAAATTACATCATAGAAAAAGTGATATTTGAGAGTCAGCCGAAATACTATGTCACTGCTAATCTGTATATCCCAAAGGGACGCAAATTCCCGTTGCCGGGGGTTGTGTTCCCTTGCGGGCATAGTGATGACGCAAAAGCATATGGTCCTTATCATATGTCAGGACTGGGGCTGGTGCATAAAGGATATGTGGTTCTGGTTTATGATCCGATGGGTCAGGGTGAACGCTCGGAATATTTTGATGCCAGCACTAAGCAACCTGTTGTTCGTAAAGGAGTTGATCAGCACCATTATTTTGGTAAACCTGCCTTTCTGACAGATTGGACTCTTTCCGGGTTGCGTACCTGGGATGCTATCAGGGCGGTGGATTACCTGGAATCAAGGCCTGAAGTAGATAAGGACATGCTGGCAGCTGCAGGCTGCTCGGGAGGAGGACAAATGGCTTTACTGATAACAGCGGTAGATGAACGGATCAAAGTCTGCGCAGCTTCTCATCCGGGAGGAAGTATGGAGAATACTTATTTATTGGATTCAGGCCATGATCTGGTTGACAAAGAAATACTTAGTCTTATCCCTCCAAGGCCTCTCAGGATAATTATTGGTATTGAATCCGGTGAAGAACCGGGTCACAGGGAAAAGCTTGAAGATATGCAACTTTTTTATGAAGGTCTGAGAGCAGGTAAACAAACCGGTGAGATTGATATGGTGCCGGGGATTCATTCAATGAACCGATCAAATCGTGAGTCAGCCTACGAATGGCTAAATAAGTGGCTTGATAAAGAAGCAGAAGGTAAGGCGGAGACTCTTCTTGAACCTGAGACAATAGAAGCACTCTGGTGTACTGAAAGCGGGAACACCATAATTTCACCTGGAGGTGAAACAGGACAGAGTTTAAACGCTAAACGTGCCGGACAGATTTACAAACCGGAAGTGAATTTAACCAGGCTTAAAGAACGAATTGCTTCGCGAACTGGTTTAACTTTACCGGTAAATAGCCTGGTGCCGCAGGTAAACTTATTTGAAACCTTTACATACGAAGATCTCTATATTGAAGAGCTGACGTATGAGAGTGAGAAGGGTATAATTATTCCCTCGCTTTTGATAAAACCAAAAAATGCAAAACCCGGGAGCAATATTTATATATATGCTTCTGATAAAGGGAAACCGGATAAATACGAGATATCCAATTTGCCATTTCTACTGGCGAAAAATGGATCTGTTGTGTTGGCAATCGATGTTCGCGGGATTGGAGAAACGAGTCCAACACCGCCATTAAGTTTGAACAAATTTACCGGCTATACTCCATTGTTATGGCAACATGATGTTCTGGCTATAAAAAGTGCCGGTTTTGGCCGCTCAACCTTTGGAATGAGAACCCTTGATCTGATAAGGGGAATAGATTTTATTAAATCGCGTGATGATCTGGAAGGAAGGAAGATAGTTGTTGTCGGCGAAGGATCAGGAGGACTCTGGGCACTGCTTGCCACGGCCTGTGATCAGCGTATTGAGGGTGCAGTGACTGTAGGTACATTACCCTCATATTTGCAGCTTATTAAAAATCAATATTATAATGTCTGGGGGTACTTTTTTGTTCCGGGTGCATTGCGTGACTATGATATACCGGATCTGGCCCGACTGGTATCCCCAAAACCCCAGGTTTGGATCAACCCTGTAAATGGCATGGGCGAAACACTCAGTTTCAAAGACGCATCTTTGATTATAGGCTCTTATAAAAAACTTAAAATCATAACCCGCGATACAAAATCTTCTGAAGATTTAATAAAATATATTATAACAATTTTAAATTAAGGGGTTTATCTGAAATCAGATAGTTATAACATTTAAAGCTTAGTTTTTTCAATAAACCTTGAATAAACATAATCAAAGCAATGGAACAAAAATTTAAAATCAAAAATGTAACTGAGATGTACCTCATTTTCAGTCTCCTCTGCTTGTGTTCATCTGTGACTTATGGCCAGATCCCTGACATGAAGATGGCCAAAAAGTACGGATTGACGATCCTGCCTCCGGATGAAAAGATTGAACCGGCTCCTGAATGGCTTCAGAAAGCTGATATGATCACAATGAATAAAGGTGTATGGGAAGGATATAAGATGACCCTGAAAGATACTTTAATGACCCGTATAGTAAGGATAAGGGCTCAAAACGGTCCATTGGAGAAAACGGAGCAATACCCGGTTGAAACAATCAGTTCATTTGACGGATCATTGATAAAGGGAGTATCATTGATCTCTCATGTGCCGCACAGTAAGAAGGCTTATGAAGAGGCCCATAAGCAGGGTTTCAGAGTCATTCCATATGTTCATTTTACGGATATTCATACATTCTATGCCGATCAGGATGTTTTTATGTTCCAGCACCCTGAGGTCCTTTTAAAGGATGAGAATGGCAAATGGGTGCACATACCCATGGATGGCTCCGACAGGGCATTCCGTTTCCTTACCTGTGCCAACAGTCCGGGTTATTGGAGGCTTTCCCTGGCTTATGTTAAAAAGATGATGGACTGGGGTGCTGACGGAGTCTTCATCGATAATGTCGGCAACCGGCGACCCTGTTTTGCTCCAAAGTTCAATTCCGGCCCCGGAAACCCTGAGTTCCTTCCATATGTTCATGAACATCTTTTCCCTGATACTACAGAATCTTATGCCTGGGATCGTATGCTTCAGACTATCCGTACCCTGGTAAAAAGTTACGGAGAAGACAAAATTGTTATTCTCAATTCAGGAATAGGCACTCCCTTTCAAAAAAATGGTGATTGTTGCATGTGGGAATCATTTATCTATAGCTGGGCCTGGGAAGGCAGACGTCAGACGTGGGAAGATGTGAAAAAGAGAGCTCATGACAATTCCTGGTTTTTACAGGCAGGAAAAAGAATAACAGCATTGTCCTTTCTTGATCCAGGGCGCAAAGAGGCAAAAGATGACGCTTTCTGGGCATTTTCTGCAGCCCGTCTGGTTGATTTTATCTGGTGGGCTGATTTGAACGGTACAGGTGCAGAATCTCTGTATCAAGCTCATATGGGAAAAGGATTTGAACCTTTTAAAGAAGCTAATGGTCTGGTATACAGGACATATGAAAATGGCATTATCGTTCTTAATGACGGTACGGAGGACCAAATTGCAGAGTTAAGTCTGCCGGCCGCCTTCAGGACCAGGCGATTGATGGATCTGTATAATAACTCTCAGCTTATTCAGGTTAAAAGCAATAAGGTTAAGGTTTCCATGCCAAAAAAGAGTGCAAGAGTGTATCTTTTACCTCAAAACCTTTAGCAGGCACAATTTTGATTTAACATGTTAATGTTTCATAATCTATGAAAAAAGAAGAAATTCAACTGGCGAATAATTCCTTCCTTTTAAAGAGCCTGCCACTATTTGCAGCAGCATTGTTTTCCTTAAGTATTTCAGATGTGCTGGCCCAGGAAAACAAAATCTGCATTGTCGTGACCAGAGAATATCCCGGAAGAGATCCTGTAATGTGGGACGGACTCTATGCTGCAAGCGATGGCAAAGTATATTCGGCCTTGATTAATGAAGGAGAAAGCGCACATTTCTATGTTTATGATCCTGATACAGAAAAGAATATCCTTCTTTGCGATATGGCTGATTTCCTTGGTGAAAGAGGCAAGGGAATCAGGTCAACCGGAAAGATCCATAACAAACCCGTTGAAGATAATGAGGGCAATATTTATTTTGTAACGATGAGTAACGGCAGCGGCCCGAATACCTTTGATTACACGAGCTGGAAGGGAGGACACTGGATGAAATATAATCCTGGAAAAAACGAGATGGAAGATATGGGCCTGGTTGATCAGGGAATAGGGTGTTATCCATTGGCTATTGACAGAAATCGCGGATTTCTTTATGGTATTGGATTTACAGGATATTTTTACAGATTTGATCTGAAAAGCCGCGTTACTAAAAACTTTGGACGTGTCAGTAATTGGGATATTTGTCGTGACATTTTCTGTGATGATGAAGGGAATGTCTACATGAGTAATCCGACATCACAGGTAACAATGTACGATGTTAAAAAAGAAAAAGTCTGCGAAACATCGCTTCGTACGCCCTATGATCCTTCCATTTTCCCGGCACAATTGAGGAATCCGATGATTGACCGGACTAATATATGGCGCGCTGTTGAATGGGAACCGGTTGACAAAGTGGCTTATGGTGTGACATGTGGAAGCGGTTCGATCTTATTCCGTTTTGATACGCATGATGGTCCTGAGGGTAAAATAACTCCGCTGGTGAAAATGTGT
>Ga0209706_10001449_pt1 | contig 13416 bp, 10 predicted proteins | sample PPLLaktember2015_6_FD_187263 | JGI IMG/M metagenome (GOLD analysis project Ga0209706, IMG submission 187263) | Freshwater sediment microbial communities from Prairie Pothole Lake near Jamestown, North Dakota, USA - PPLs Lake P8 Core (1) Depth... | ecosystem: Environmental > Aquatic > Freshwater...
CGGGCAGCACGTCGTGCTCCCACGCCGCCGCAGCGAGCTCGTAGCCGTCGAGCTGCTCGACGACCGCGGCGAGCCCTTCGACGCCGCTCACCTGCTGCTCGGGCGCGACGTGCTGCCAGTGCAGGAGAAAGCGGATGAAATCGGCGGAGTTGACGGGCTCGATTTCCGCGCGGAGCCGGCTGATGGTGTAGCGATGGATGCGCGCGAGGAGCCGGCGGTCGCACCATTCGAGCTCGCTCGCACCTGGCGTGAAGTAGCCGCGCATCGCGCGGCCTTCGACTTCGAGCGCGAGCAGTGCGGCATCGACGGACTTCGTATCGCCGAGGCGCAGCGAGCCGGCCAGCGCGCGCGCCGTCACCGGCCCCAGCACTTCCATGCGGCCGCGCACGAGCTCGCGCGCGGCGTCTTCGGGCGTCCACGCTTTGCGTATGCGCTCCGGAATCGCCGGCGCGCTCTTCTGCGGAACCACCGCGTTCAGCTCTTCGAAGCGTTCGACCGCGACCCAGAAACCGCTCGCATCGAAAGCGCGCCCCGCGGCGACCAGCTCTGCGAAGAGCGCGGGCCAGTGCTCGTGATTTTCCCTCACCCCTACCCCTCTCCCGGAGGGAGAGGGGTTCGTATATTTGCCCTCGGAGGGGAGTTCGCAGAACTCCCCTCTCCCGGGGGGAGAGGGGTTCATACAACCGTGTACTTCGTCTGAGCGTATGAACCCCGCCAGGATCAGCGCATCGTGCAGCTCGTCCGCGGTGTCGGCGTAAGGCCACGCTTCGTCGCGCACGCGCTGGATCGCCGCGGGATCGAGCGCGCCGAGATCGTCGGCGTTGCGCGGCTCGGTCGAGCGGCGGGTGTATACGGCTTGCGTGCGGCGCTCTTCCAGCGGCGCATCGTCGAGGAAGGTGTAGACCGCGGAATTGAGGAGCTCGTGGCAGAACACCGAAGGCTCGGGCGTATCGCGGGCGATGCACTCGATCTCGCCGCGACTCATGCGCTTCAGGATCTCGACGAGCTGCGGCAGATCCATCGCTTCCTCGAGCGAATCGCGCATCGCCTGGTTGACCAGCGGATGGTCCGGCACTTCGCGCGCGCCCTGGATGTTGTCGATGCACGCCGCGGCGTCGGGAAAGACGCCCTGCAGCAGGTCTTCGGCGTACATGCGCTGGATCTGCGCGGGCACCCGCGCGCCGTGGCGCGCGCGCGGCACCGCGAGCGCGAGCGTCGTCGTCCACCGCCAGCGCGTCTCGAAGATCGGCGAGTCGAGCACCGCCTGGATGAGCGTCTCGCGCACCGTGTTCGGGTGCAGGTAGCGGAAGACTTCGTCGAGCGGGAACGAGTGCGCGGGTCCGAGCGAAAGGATGACGCCCTCTTCGGTCGCAGCCGCCTGCAGCTCCAGGTTGAAGCCCTGGCAGAACTTCTTGCGCAGCGAAAGGCCCCACGCGCGGTTGACGCGGCTCCCGAACGGCGCGTGGAGCACGAGCTGCATGCCGCCCGATTCGTCGAAGAAGCGCTCGACGACGAGCTTGTCCGCCGCGGGAACGACGCCCAGACAGCGCTTGCCTTCGGCGAGATACTCCGCGATCTGCTCGGCCGCCGAGCGCGCAAGCTCGTAGTGCTCGACGAGCCAGGCGACCGTCGCGTCGAGGTCGCCTTCGCACCGCGGGGCGTCGGGACCCGGAAGGCGCTCGTCCGCGGCGGCGCGCAGGCGCGACACCGCGGCGCTCACCTCATCGCTGCGCGCCGGCGCTTCGCCGAGCCAGAACGGCATCGAAGGCGGCTGGCCCTGCGCATCGGCCACGCGCACCACGCCGCTGCCGATGCGAAGTATTCGCCACGAGGTATTGCCGAGCTGGAAAATGTCGCCCGGCAGCGATTCGATCGCGAAGTCTTCGTTGAGCGTGCCGATGAAAGTGCCTTCGGGCTCGAGCAGCACGCGGTAGTCGAAGACTTCGGGGATCGCGCCGCCGCACATGATCGCGGTCATGCGCGAGCCTTTGCGTGCGCGGACTTTGGCGTTGATCGGGTCGTGGTGCACCAGCGCCGCGCGGCGCCCGCGCTTGGTCGTGTAACCCTCGCCGAGCATGCGCAGCACGTCGTCGAACTCGCCGCGCGTGAGATTGCGGTAGGGATAGGCGCCGCGCATGAGATCGAGCAGAGCGGCCTCGTCCCATTCCTGCTCGGCCGAAGCGGCGACGATCTGCTGCGCGAGTATGTCGAGCGGCTTGTCGGCGACGGTCACGCGATCGAGCTCGCCGTCTTTCACCGCACGCACCATCGCCGCGCACTCGATGAGGTCGTCGCGCGTGAGCGGAAAGACGCGGCCTTTCGGCAGCCCGCGCACGGTGTGGCCGGAGCGGCCGACGCGCTGGAGGAGCGTGGCGATGCGGTTCGGCGACGAGATCTGGCACACGAGGTCGACGTGCCCGATGTCGATGCCGAGCTCGAGCGAAGCGGTCGAGACCAGCACCTTGAGCTGGCCATTGCGCAGGCGCTCTTCGGCGTCGAGCCGCTTCTCCTTGGACAGGCTGCCGTGGTGCGCCGCCACGCACGACGCGTCGAGCTTCTCGGTCAACTGGTGCGCCATGCGCTCGGCAAGCCGCCGCGTGTTCACCATGATGAGGGTCGTACGGTGCGAGGCGATGAGATCGACGAGGCGGTTGTAGATCTCGGACCAGACCTCCGCCGACATCACTGCTTCGAGCGGCGAGCCCGGGACTTCGATCGCGAGGTCGATCTTCCGTTTATGGCCGCGGTTAACGATCGCGCACTCGCCGGGCGCGCGGGTTCCAACGAGGAAGCGCGCGACTTCCTCGATCGGTTTCTGAGTGGCGGAGAGGCCTATGCGCTGGAGGCGACGGCCGCACGCGTGCTCGAGGCGCTCGAGCGAAAGCGCGAGGTGCGCGCCGCGGCGCGATTCGAGCACCGCGTGGATTTCGTCGACGATCACCACGCGCGCGGTCTTCAGCATCTCGCGCGATTTTTCCGCGGTCAGCAGCAAATAGAGCGACTCGGGCGTCGTGACGAGGATGTTCGGCGGTTTCCTGAGCATCCCGGCGCGCTCGCTTTGCGGCGTGTCGCCGCTCCTCACCGCCGCGGTGATCCGCACCGGCGGGTAACCCATCTCCTCGGCGAGGCGCTTCACCTCCCGCCGCGGCTCGGCGAGGTTCTTGTGGATATCGGCAGAGAGCGCTTTCAACGGCGAGACGTAGATGACGCGCACTTCGTCGGGAAGCTCGCCCTTCTCCAGGCCTTCGCGGAAAAGCTGGTCGATGGCGGTGAGAAAAGCCGCGAGCGTCTTGCCCGAGCCCGTGGGCGCCGCGATCAGGGTATCGTCACCGCGCCGGATCGCTTCCCAGCCTTCGAGCTGGGCTTCGGTCGGCGGCAGCACGCGCGCCGGGTCGCCGGAGTCCGCAAAGCGGGTCTCCCACCAGCGCTGAAGGACGGGATGGAAATCGCGGGGTAGCAAAGGTTCTCGGAACGGGGTCCGGCCGCTACGGCGTGGACGGCAAAACGAGTTTACCTGACTCGCCTTTCGTATACGTTTTATAGAGTCTGCCTTGTTGCTGAAGTTCAGGCCGCGCAACCTTCCACGGCTACAGCCCCTTAGAATCGCATTGATCTCCCTGGAGCCGCTACGCGACATGAACTTCGACTACACCTCCGACCAGGACGCGCTGCGTGTAGCAGTGGCGAAGCTGTGCGCGGGATTCGACCTCGATTACTGGCTCGCCAAAGACCGCGAAGGCGGTTTCCCGCTCGACTTCCACGCCGCGCTCGCGCGCGACGGGTGGCTGGGGATCGCGATGCCGCAGGAATTCGGCGGCGCGGGGCTCGGCATTACCGAGGCGGCGCTGATGATGCAGACGGTCGCCGCGTCGGGCGCGGGAATGTCGGGCGCCTCAGCGGTGCACATGAATATCTTCAGCCTGAATCCGGTGGTGGTGTACGGGACCGCCGAACAGAAGCAGCGCTGGCTGCCGCCGCTCATCGCGGGGAAAGACAGGGCCTGCTTCGGCGTGACCGAACCCGACACCGGGCTCGATACGACGCGCCTCAAGACGTTGGCCGTGCGCGATGGGGACGGCTACCGCGTCTCCGGCCGCAAGATCTGGACGTCCACCGCGCAGGTCTCGAACAAGATCCTCCTCCTCGCGCGCACGACGCCGCTCGACAAGGTCGAAAAGCCGACTCGCGGTCTGACCCTTTTCTATACCGATCTCGACCGTTCGGCAGTGGAAGTCCGCGAAATCGAGAAAATGGGGCGCAAGGCGGTCGACTCTAACCTTCTCTTCATCGACGATCTGCGCGTTCCGCTGTCGGACCGCGTCGGCGAAGAAGGCCGGGGTTTCGAGTACATCCTCCACGGCTTCAACCCCGAGCGCATCCTGGTCGCGGCCGAAGCTGTCGGTCTCGGACGCGCCGCGCTGCAGCGGGCGGCCGAATACGCGCAGACTCGCATCGTCTTCGACCGGCCGATCGGACAGAACCAGGCGGTCCAGCATCCGCTCGCGAAATGCTGGATGGAGCTCGAAGCGGCGAACCTGATGGTCTTCAAGGCCGCAGCGTTGTACGACGCAGGTAAGCCGTGCGGGCTGGAGGCGAACGCCGCCAAGTATCTCGCCGGCGAAGCGTGCTTCCGCGCGTGCGAAACCGCGGTCATGACGCACGGCGGCATGGGCTACGCGAAGGAGTATCACGTCGAGCGTTACCTGCGCGAGGCGCTGATTCCGCGCATCGCGCCCGTGAGCCCCGAGTTGATCCTGTGCTTCATCGCGGAGAAAGCGCTCGGCTTGCCGAAGTCTTACTGATCCCCGCCCGAAAAAAAGCGGGGCGTGTCGAAACTTACGCGTCCTGTAAAAGCGTGCAGTCGATCACACGGCTGCAGCGACTCTCGGACCTCAGCCGTGTCGTTGCCGGGTGACACAAACCGCACCGGCATCGCGAGCGTTTTCTACGCATCCCGGTCGCGATCCATGAATTTTCAATGAAATTCAAATTGGGCCGTCTTTCTGGTCCAGTTCCTGCTTTTAGGTGGTCGTGAGACAGGCCATAGTGGCTGTCCCTGAATCGACCGTATCAAGGAAAGGATTACTGTCATGGACCGCAAAACGACAACGATGAAGCGCAGGAACAAATCGACCCTGGTGGTGGCGAAAGCCAGCGCGTGCACGTGGGTGGTGGCGTTCTCGCGACGGCTCATTCCCGGCGCGCTCTTCAAAACGAAGGACGCCGCTTTGAATTACGCGAACATGCTCGCGCGCACCGCGGGCCTGCGTTCGCCGCAAGTGACGGTTCTGGGCGACGCGTAACCCGCGCCAGCCGTTGTGCCCTGAAGGAGAAGGGGGTGACAAGTGAAAACCTGTCATATCTATCCGGTAGCGGCCGGCGCGGGCGCCTATCAATGGAGGTGGCGCTGCGTCGACGGCAAACGCAAATCCTCGTCCTCGCGGGCATTCGAGCTTTTTTATGATTGCGTCGAAGACGCGCGCAAGCACGGCGCCGACATCGATCTCGATCACGCTCATCAGCAAATCGCCGGCGAAAACGTGCACACGAAGTTCGTCGCAGAATCGTCGCGGTAGTCCGCCGCAACAGGAGGCCGTCATGGCCGGTTCGCTCAAAGCACTCGCCGCGGCGGTTTTTGCCGCCGCGATAGCAGGCTGCACGATGTCCCACGGGCCGGGCGGTGTCGCCTATTCGACCCAGGACAGGCCGGCGGTTGGCGTGACGGGCGACACCGCAGGCGGTACGGTTTCAGGCTCCGTCGGGAATCCGACCGGCAAAGAACAGCGCGGCAACACGCCGCCCGGCAGCGATCGCGGCGGCCAGGGTCCGGCCGCGGGCGCCATCGTCGATCCCACCGGCGCCGCCACGAGCGGCAGACCGTACTAGCTTCTCTCGCTCTGCCAATATCCGGATCGACTGACGTCGATCGACGTCCGACGCGTCGTCAGCGCGCGTCTTTCTTGATGCCCGCGCTTTCGATGATCTTCGCGTAGCGGCCCATCTCGCTGCGAATCAGATTGCCCATGTCTTCGGGCGTGCCGAGCCACGGCTCCATCCCGGCACTCGCCATGTGCTTGCGCAAGACCGGATCGGCGAACGCCTTGGCGATTTCCTGGTAAAGGCGGTTGACGATCTCGCGCGGCGTTCCGGCGGGCGCGACCATCCCGTACCAGATCGACATCCTGAAATTCGGATAGCCCGCTTCCTTCGAAGTCGGCACGTTGGGGAGCGTCGGCACCCGCTTCTCCGAGAGCACTGCCAGCGGCCGCACGCGCCCCGCCCTGATGAGCGGCAGCACCGAGGCGACCGACACGATGACTTCATCCACCTCTCCGCCCATGAGAGCCGTGGTGGCGACGGTCGCCCCCTTGTAAGGCACGTGAACCATGTCGAGCTTCTCCAGGCTTTTCAGAAGCTCGTTGGCGAGGTGGTTGGTCGTCCCCGGACCGCCCGAGCCGTAATTGAGCTTGCCGGGACTCGAGCGCGCGAGCGCGATGAATTCCTTCAGCGACTTCACCGGCACCGAAGGATGGACGAGCATCACGTTCTCGATCGACGCGAGGCGCGCGACCGGCGTGAAATCCTTCAGCGAGTCGTAGGCGAGGTTGGAGTACAGCAGCGGCGTCAGCGCGATCGCCGGCGACGTCAGCAGCACCGTGTAGCCGTCGGGCGGCGCTTTGGCCGCGATCGAGAGACCGAGGCTCCCCCCGGCGCCGGCGCGGTTGTCCGGCACCAGGTTCTGTCCCATCTGCTCGGAGAGCTTCTGGCCGATCGTGCGGCCCACGAGATCGCTCGGCGCGCCCGGTGGAAAAGGCAGCACCAGCCTGATCGTCTTGCTCGGGTATTGCTGGGCCGCCGCGACCCCACTCGCGATCGCCGCGAGCGCGAACGCTGCGGCAGCGGCCACCAGTTTCATCCTGCTATGCATCACACCTCCTCGTTGTTGACTCTCGAGTATAGCGAGACGCGCTCACGGCCGCGCCTCCCCGACCACGAACCCTTCGCACGTGTCGAGCGCGCCGCTGCAGGTGTTGCCGACTTTCGCGGCGTCGAGCGCGCGAGTGCGATAGGTGTGCGCGGCGTCTTTCATGCCGAGGCCCGCGGCCGCTTCAGCCAGCAGAAAATAGGAGAGGTCGTTGTTGTAGCCGACTTTGATGACGGCGATCGCGAGGTCGCGCCACGCTTTTTTCTCGTGCAGCGCTTTCCACGTGCTTTTCTGGAAGGTGTAGCCGAGCGCGCACTCGACGGTGCACGTGAAGACGACTGCGCCGGACTTGAAGCGGTCGAAGTCTTCGGAGACGAAAGTGAGCGTGTCGGCCTCGGCCGCCACACGCGCCGCGTATTCGTCGCGGCTCACCGTGCCCGCAGGACGCTCGGTCGCGTTGGCGCCGATGAAATAAGGAATTTCGCCGACTGATTTTCCGCTCTTCGCGCGCTGATACAGCGGATCGACCCGCGCGATGAGCGTGCGCAGCCGCTCCGCCCGGTTTTCAGGCGCGGGATGGGTCGACAGGAACTCCGGCCCGCGGCCGCCTTCCTTCGCCATCTTCTCCCACAACGTCACCGCGGCGCGCGGATCGAAGCCGGCGCGCGCGGCGAGCTCGATGCCGATCTGGTCGGCTTCGATCTCCGCCTCGCGGCTGTTCGGCAGCGTGACCGCGACGCCGGCAGCGAGCATCGCCGCATCGCGCGTGGCGCCGTACGCGCCGCGGTTGCTGGAGTTCGCGGACACGAGCGCAGCCAGTACCGCGACGGCGGCGTTCGTCGCCATCGCGACCGACATCTTTTCGCGCGAATGGCTGGCGAGCGCGTGCCCGATCTCGTGGCCCATCACGGCGGCGACTTCGTCATCGGTCGCCTTCAGCTTTTCCCAGAAGCCGGTGTAGATGCCCATCTTGCCGCCGGCCATGCAGAACGCGTTCACGGTCTTGGGCTCGTCGATCACCTGGACTTCCCATGACCAGCTCGCGGAGTCGGGCCTGAACCGTACGGCCTGCGCGATGAGGCGGTTGGTGATCTCCTTTACGCGCTCGGCGCGAGGGCTGGCTGCCTCGAGCTTCTGCTTCTTCGCAAGACCGCCGATCATGCTGCTGTAGGCCGACGCCGAGCCCTTGATCGCCGTCTCTTCGGAAACCAGCACGAACTGGTCGCGGCCGGTCATGGTGTTGGTGGCGCAGCCGCTCGCGAGCACGATGGCGAGCGCGAGCGCGATTCTCGTGATGATGGACATCGAACTCCTCTAATGGATCGGCCGCTTTTCACGCCGCTATCGGGTGCCTTTATACTGCATCGGCGCGCCGGACGCGCGCCAGGGGCTCCAACAATAGCCCTTCGATCACACTGACGTCGCTCTGGTGCAAGAACGGCGCGTTATCAACGCCCCGATCGCTCCGCTGTCTACGATTCTTTTCCCTGCCGCGCCTCGAGCGCTTCCCAGCGCGCAAGCTTCCGCATGAGGTCCGCTTCGATCTCGGTGTAGCGGGCCTGCAGCGCCTGCACGCGGCCGGGCTCGTCGCGGTAGAGCGCGGGATCGCCGAGCTGGGCGGTGACCTCGACCTGCTCGGCCTCGAGCGCGGCGATCGCCGCCGGCAGCGTTTCGAGCTCGCGCGTCTCCTTGAAGCTGAGCTTCGCCGCGCTGGCGCCCTTGCGCCGCGGCGCGGCAGCGGGCGCAGGTGCGGGCGCTGCCTCCCGGGCCTTCGTGTCTTCCGGCTGCGGTGCAACGCGCTGGCGCACCCAGTCCGAATAGCCGCCTACGTATTCGCGCAGCACGCCGTCGCCTTCGAACGCGATCGATTGCGTCACGACGTTGTCGAGGAAAGCGCGGTCGTGGCTCACGAGGAAAAGCGTTCCGCCGTAGTCCTGGAGCAGGGACTCGAGGAGCTCGAGGGTCTCGATGTCGAGGTCGTTGGTCGGCTCGTCGAGCACGAGCACGTTCGCCGGCCGCGAGAACAGCCTCGCGAGCAGCAGCCGGTTGCGCTCGCCGCCCGAGAGCGCCGACACTTTGGCGCGCGCGCGCTCGGGCCTGAACAGGAAATCGCCGAGATAGCTCATCACGTGCTTGCGCGATCCGTCGATCTCGATGTACTCAGCGCCCTGGCTGATGGTGTCGATCAGGGTCGCTTCGTCGTCGAGCTGCTCGCGCATCTGGTCGAAGTACGCGACGGCGACGCGCGTGCCGCGGCGGATGCGCCCGCTGTCGGGCTCGAGCTCGCCCACGATCAGCTTGAGCAGCGTGGTCTTGCCGGATCCGTTGGGGCCGATGAGACCGATCTTGTCGCCGCGCAGGATGCGGGTCGAAAAATCCCTGATGATCGTCCTGTCGCCGTAGCGCTTGGTGACGCCGTGCATCTCGACCACCATCTGCCCCGAGCGCTCGCCTGCGCCGACCGCGAAGTTGACCTGACCCACCCGGTTGCGGCGCGCCGCACGCTCCACGCGCAGGCGCTCGAGGCGCAGCACGCGGCCTTCGTTACGCGTGCGCCGCGCCTCGACGCCTTTGCGTATCCACGTCTCCTCCTGCGCGAGGAGCTTGTCGAAGCGCGCGTTCGCGGCCGTCTCGCCCTGGAGCTGCTCTTCCTTGCGGCGCTGATAGTCGGCGTAGCTTCCGGGAAAGCTCGAAAGCCGCCCGCGGTCGAGCTCGACGACGCGTGTCGCGACGTTGTCCAGGAAGCGCCGGTCGTGGGTGACGAAGAGGACCGCGCCGCGATAGTCCTTCACCCAGCCTTCGAGCCACTCGATCGCGGTCACGTCGAGATGGTTGGTGGGCTCGTCCAGCAGCAGCGCTTCGGGCTCGATCGCCAGCGCGCGTGCGAGCGCCACGCGCTTGCGCAAGCCTCCCGAGAGCTCGTTCACGACCGCGTCGGGCGGCAGGCCGAAGCGATCGATCAGCGCCTCGATGCGCGAGCTCACCCGCCAGCCGTCGGCGTGCTCGAGCGCGAGCTGGAGCTCGTGCAGGCGCTCGAGCGCGCTTTCGCTGCCGGCGGCAACTTCGTGCGAAGCCGCGTGATAATCGATGAGGATCTGCTGGAGCGCGCCCACGCCCGAGGCCACCGACTGGTACACCGTGTGTTCCGGCTCGAGCTGCGGCTCCTGCGGGACGAAAGCGATGCGAAGATTCGGGGCACGCCACACCGAGCCGTCGTCGGGCGCCTGGGTGCCCGCGATCAGCTTGAGCAGGCTCGTCTTGCCGCTGCCGTTGCGGCCGATCAATGCCACGCGCTCGCCCGCGTCGAGCGTCAGGTCTGCGTGGTCGAGGAGCGCGGCGTCGCCGAAAGCGAGCGACGCCTGGGCGAGCGTGATGAGGGGCACTTAAGCCGCAGTATCCAGGGTCGAGGATCTAAGAGAAATCTCTGTAAAACTGTCATCGCGAGGCACAGCGTGCCGTGGCTGCCATTCGGCAGCCACCTCGGCCGGTAAACGAACATGCGCGGGGATCCCCGGGATTGCTTCGTCGCTCTCGCTTCTCGCAATGACAATCACAGATGTTATGCAGAGCATCCTAAGGATCGGCTTCACAGCCTGCGCTGCCCGGGCTTGGGTTCCACGGGCTTGTCGAGCGACTCGCCCGCCTTGTCCAGCAGCTCCCTGCTCACCAGCATCGGTGCCTTGAAATGGATCGCGAGCGCGATGGCGTCGGACGATCGGCTGTCGAATACCTTGGTTACTCCGCGCATCGCGACCGTCAGATCGGCGTAATACGTCGAGCCCTTGAGCGTAATGACGACGCGCGAGATTTTGCCGTCGAAGCCTTGCAGCATGGTGTGCACCAGATCGTGCGTGAGAGGGCGCGCGAGTTTCTCGCCGGTGAGCGCACCGTGTATCGACTGGGCGACGACGGGGTCGACGAAAATCGGGATGGCTTTCCCCTGCGCCCGCAGGAGTACGACGTGGCCAAGGGCGGTCTGCACGACTTCGGTGTGCTCGATGCGCACGAGCCCGGCCGCGACGCGTTCATCCTTCGACTCCGCAGCGCCGCGCTCAGGACGAACGGTGGATTCGTCCTGTGCCGCGCGTGCGAAAGCGGGCAGTAGCGCCAGAATCGCGAGTAACAGTCCGAAGCGCTTCATGGGAGCCTCCCGCCGAGAGAAAACTATGGAATACTGCGGCATGCAACGAGCGGCGCTCTCACGCGTCGCCGCATACCAGAGCGCCGCATTCCGTACATGGATCCTTTGTCGCACGTCCTGCTGGGCGCTGCAAGCGGGCAGAGCGCCGCTCGAAGCACGGGCCGCGTGGCGGCGCTCGCAGGCGCTCTCGGCGCCCTGCTGCCCGATGCGGACGTATTGATCGGCTCCGACGCCGATCCCCTGCTCGCCCTCGAATTCCACCGGCAGTTCACGCATTCGTTCGCAGCCGCTCCGGTCGGCGCGCTCATCGTCGCGCTCGTACTCTGGCTGGCGATGCGGCGCCGTCCCGTTTTCGGGGACCTCTACCTGCCGGCCCTCGCGGGTTACGCGAGCGCGCTCCTCCTCGATGCGTGCACGAGCTACGGCACACAGTTGCTCTGGCCTTTCACCGACAGGCGCTTCGCGGGGAGCATCATCGCGGTGATCGATCCCGTAGTGACCGTCGTGTTGCTCGCAGGTGTCGTGCTCGCGCTGCGATCGGCAGGCGTCAGGGCCGCTCGCGCGTCGATCGCCATCGTCGTGGCGTATCTCGGATTCGGCTGGGTGCAACACGAGCGCGCGGAGTCGCTGGTCGCGAGGTCGGCGGCAGAGCGCGGCCACACGATCGCCCAGCACGAAGTGAAGCCGACGCTCGGCAACCTGCTGCTCTGGCGCTCGGTCTATCTCGCGGGAGACGCGTTCGTTGTCGACGCCGCGCGCGTGGGCCTGCTCGCGCGTCCCGTGCTCTATCAGGGCGGCTCGTTGCCGCGCATCCAGCCGATCGACCTCGTCCCCCCGCTCACGCTCGACAGCGTGCAGGCCGCCGACGTCGTTCGCTTCGCGAAGGTCTCCGAAGGCTTCCTGGCGCGGCACCCCGCGCACCCGAACGTGATCGGCGACGTCCGCTATTCGATGCTGCCGGACAGCACCGCGCCGCTGTGGGGCATCGCGGTGCACGCCGAGCGCGAGAACGAGCACGTCGGATTCCGCACGTACCGGGAGTTCACGAAAGAGGACCGCCAGCGGTTTTTTGCGATGCTGCGCGGTGTGGCGCCGCGCGCTACCGCCCCTGAAACGCCGGCTTCCGCTTCTCCATGAACGCCGTGCGCCCTTCGATGAAATCCTTGCTCGCGAAGCAGGCCTCGACCATGCTCTGGCAAAGCTCGAGGTCGCGCTCGCCCGGGTCCTTGCGCATTTCGATCAGGCAGCGCTTCACCGCCGCGAGCGTGAGCGGCGCGTTGCCCGCCATGGTCTGCGCATAGTTCATCACGTACGGCTCGAGCTCTGCGGCGGGCAGGACGCGGTTGACGAGGCCCATCTGAAGCGCTTCCTCGGCGCTGAACTGCCGGCCCAGGTAGAAGATCTCGGCCGTGAAAGCCGGCCCCACGACGTCGGCGAGGCGCTTCAGCCCTTCGTAGCGATAGCCGACGCTCAGCTTCGCCGCCGGCACCCCGAAGCGCGAATCGTCGGTCGCGATCCGCATGTCGCACGCGATCGCAACGCCGAGACCGCCGCCCATGCAGTAGCCGCGGATCATGGCGATCGTCGGTTTGGGACATTCGCGAAGCGCCCGGTTCGCGGCTTCGGATCGCGCTTCCGCCTGGCGTACCTGCTCCGGCGTCGAGCGCGTCGCGGCGAACTTGGAGATGTCGGCGCCCGAGACGAACGCCTTGTCTCCTGCCCCGCGCAGGATCACGACGCGCACTTCGTCGTCGGTCGCGTAGCTCTCGAGCGCCGCGCCCATCGCGTCGACCATGTCGGGCGACATCGCGTTGCGCTTTTCGGGGTTGTTGAATATCACCCAGCCGATGCCGTTTTCCTTGCGCGCGATCAGCTTGTCGGTCGTGCTCGTGGCCATGCGTCCTCCTGGATTAGGGTCGATGCTTGCGGGATTGGCGATGCGGATCGCGGCGAAAAGCGGCCGCGCACGAAATTATGACATTGCATTCAGCCGCGGTTGCGCTTAATTTCCACCTTGTGAGCGCCCGAGCGCAATACGGGCGGCCGGATTCGAGAGAAGGAGCACGAGATGAAGCGTATCTGCCACGTTCTTACCCTCGCCGCACTCGGCGTGCTGTGCGCCGCATCGGCTCACGCGCAGATGCAGCGCTACGACCCCGCCATTCCGAAAGGCATCCAGGAGCAGCGCGTCGAGCCGTCGGGAGAGCTCGCCAAGCCCGCGCCCGCTCCCATCCCGCCGCGGCTCGTCCAGAACCAGCGGCGCGCGCAGCGCGACGCCGATGCAAGGCATTGCCTGGACCGCGCTTCGAACAAGGGCATACATCGTTGCTCGCTGCCTTACCGCTCGCGC
>Ga0209706_10001453_pt1 | contig 13392 bp, 31 predicted proteins | sample PPLLaktember2015_6_FD_187263 | JGI IMG/M metagenome (GOLD analysis project Ga0209706, IMG submission 187263) | Freshwater sediment microbial communities from Prairie Pothole Lake near Jamestown, North Dakota, USA - PPLs Lake P8 Core (1) Depth... | ecosystem: Environmental > Aquatic > Freshwater...
ATTCTTGCGCTAGTCTCGATAGTTGTAATTACCTGCTCGGTTGTTTCTGGGAAGCTTTGCCTGATGCCTTCCTTTAAACCACTCCAGGCAGGAGTATATACTTCAACAATTACTTCTGTTACCCACTTACCTGCAGAAACATCGATGTGAGTACTTTGCATTTCAGTTACTTTGGCTTTATATTCACGTTTTTGCTGACAAGCCTTCCTAATATCGTAGATAAAAGAGCGTAACCCCTTATATCTTTTTTTTGTAAAATAACGCTCTGTATCGTGAGAGTAGACATCCGAATTAAAATTATTTTGTATATCTGTGGTTATATCTTTTTCGAGATTAGAGATAACCTCTTTATCTGCAAGTCTATCAAGGTGTCTTTGTTCGAATGCCTTACACTCCTCCAATGTAACATCGTCTACTTGCAGTAATTTAGCAATTCCTTTGTTACACGTGACCATGAATCCCGACAACAGCGCATCCTGTGCTATACTACCAGTACTTTTACTATGATCCCACATTATAATTTACCTCTTTTTATTGAATAATACAAGTAGCTTTTGTAATAATAAAGTCTTTTCCGGAAAGTCTTTTTAATCTGACATTTCCATAAACGTCTATAGATGCGTCCAATATAGGACCCTCGAAAATAATATTAGTGCCACCGTAACATCGTGCAATTTTTATATCGTATTCATATCCATCGGGAGGGATTACCATTTTCCTATCAATATTTTCATAATCAAGCTTTTTTGATATATGATCTTTCGATGCCGAAAATTCCTCAGAAATCTTATATTGTATTGGTACTGTTGTCGCTAAATGTATAATACCAAACCCAACTAAAAGTGTGAGCACAATGCTCCATAAAACCTTTAACATGGCAATTCCTCATTCTTTTAGTATCCATCCATTTAAGTAAGATTCAAAAAGCTTGTCCAATACCCAGCTGTTGGGCATAATATTTGGATTGTCCTTTATAAAGATTTGCCCGTTAAAGTTGCTAATACGACGGGCAAACTCACAAACAGCTCCACTCCTGCAAACACCAGCCGAGCAGTGTACCGCAAGATGGATTAAATCAGGACGATCATTAATGTCCTTGATAATAGAAACTATAGAGAAAGAATCTGCTTCGGATATCAGCCTTACCTTTTCAAGATCACCAATAAACTCACACACTATTCTTGGTGACAAATCTGAAAACACAAAGGAGTGTACTCTGTGAGAGTCTGCTCCTTCAAATAACAAACGGTCGCCCACGTCATTTATTGATATTATTACCGTGTTGTCATCTTTCAGTAGTTTATCCTTAATCCTCCTCATCGCCTGGCGTGAGTATGCTTTTATCGAAGCAAACATTGTTTTTCACCTCAGAATTTTGGAATTGGGTTATAAGAGGATTTTAAGATACGAAGGTTTTCAGTATTCATCTTTACATAACCACTTAAGCTTTCTGGCTCGTATATGGCTATATCAAGATTTCCACATATTTTTTCATTCTTTCGGATGAAATCATAAAACAAAGCCCCAAAAGCAACATTTTTTACAGGTCTTTCTTTTAAGGAGGTGAATAGGTTTGTAAATTCTTTTTCTACATTTACTTTTGCTGCTCGTCCAACAGCCTGGTAAGGCAGTAGTACAAAATAATCGATCTCGTTTTTATATTCTTCATAGAGTCTGTAAAAATACTCTACGGAATTTTCTTCACCTATGATTATATGAAAGTTTACTCTGATACCGAGATGTCTAAACCCATATAAAGCTCCGTCCCAGTAACGTTTCAAATGCTTGTGACATGAGACAGCAACCCCACCACAATACTCCTTAGTCGCATGGAGCATTCTTTCGTTCACAAACATGCCTGAGGTTGTATAATTTGGCATTATATCAAGACGCTTAAAAGCCGAGAGCGCATCAATGAATTCAGGGTGAAGAGTAGGCTCTCCTTCACCCCCAATTGCAACTTGAAATGGGCGCTGATTCTCGTCCATAGAACCAAACCATCTGTTTATTTTACCAACTACATCTGTATAAAATACGCCTGTAGCAGAGCTAGACGCGTAGCAATAAGGGCAATTACCAAAACATATAGTTCCCAGGCTTATATCGAGAATTTCTGGAAACTCAAGCGGTTTTATTTCTTTGTCGGGATCTATTGCAAATCTAAGAGTTTGCCCCGTTTTGGGATTAAATAAAGCGCTGTAATTATTAGAAGGAAACTCTCTTTGCTTCACAATAATCCTCCAAAATTCAAATATGGTAGTTTCTTGCGTTGAACATCTTGTTTATTTTCCAGAACAGGTTGTATGGAACAGAGCTATCCTCTTTACTTGGGATAATCACCATTCCTATGAGATGTTTGGCTGCTTTATCATAGTTGTCTTTTATCCAGTCATTTTTGACTTTTTCTTCATATGCTTCTCTGTATGCACGCACTTGCTGATTGTGTTCTTCAAAAGCGTCATATGGATATTTATCATATGGATATTTATATTGGTATTTTTTACCTTTATACTTTCTGTCAAAGGAACCAAAAGAAGGAGGGTCCTTGATACCTGCTGCTCTTCCACCTGGTATAGAAAATCTACAAGAGAGAACAAAGAATTCGATAAACTCTTTTACTGTTTCTTCTGTAAGTATTTGTATTTCTCCAAATACCTCATCAAACTCCAAATTGACTGCATCATAATACTCGGGGTTTCCTTTCTTTCTTTCTTTCTCACATTCATCCAGCATTTCCTGTAAAGCAGCTTTGATAAACTCGATGCTCTTATTTGTATTACACACGAAAAGTTCAGAACTTGAGTTCGTGATAACGTCTATGATTGAATGTGGTTTGAAAATAAAGATGTTTTTGGTTTTCTTCATTTTTTCTTCCCATGGGTGTTTTATTTTGAATTCTCTTTTCGCCGAAATATTGTTAAACAATTACTGAATAGCCAAAAGACAAAGGCATATTATAAATATAATAAACAACAGTAAAGGTAAAATTCCTTGAAGACTAAAATAAGCTGCTCCTATTATCCCGATTGCACTTATGATAATCCATCCCCAGCTTTGATACCAGTTTGAATATAATCTACCTAGTGACATGGTGAGCTCCTCAAATATTTTAATGCCTGTTTTTATACTCAGCGGTCATCATTACTATATTTTTAAGACAGGCTTTTTTGCTACAAAAATGAGATTAGTATTGTTTATTCCAGAGGCTTTGTAGCCTTATTGAGTACCTGTCTTAATTCTTCCCGGCAGATGCCGTATCCCGAACCTCTCCCGCCGGAATAATCCATGCCTGAAGAGTGTTTATGGTAGTAGTCTTCATTTTTATTCCATGATTTAAGTAGTTTAGCTGCAGATTTTAGTACCGCAGCCTTCCTTTCCAGCTTAGATTTAAGCTGTTGGACCTCAGATTCAAGTTGTTGGACACGTGCTTTAAGTCCTTTTGTCTTAATTTCTTCTTGGCACGCCTTACATAGTATGCCACTATGGGACCAGCCTCCACACCGTGAACACGCAATTGCCATATCTATTCCTCCTTAAAGTGTAAGTTGTTATTGAGAAATTAAGCAAAATAGTTCCCAAATTTTAGGGAACTTCGCTTTGATTATTTCTTCGCTATACATACCTCCACCAGTATCGTGATCAGCAGCAACAAACATTTTTTCAAATTGTCTGTTTAAGTCGGAGCACTCATTGTCGTCAAAAACTATATGCTTTTTTCTATCTATTCTTTTCATGTTCTTTTCTTCCATTCATGCACAACTTCATCGTAATCATGAGAATCTTCCGTGCTATAAAAGTCAAGCGCTCTTAAAGCTCCTGCTCCATACCCTGCCTTTGTAAAGGCATCTTCAATGGAAGTTCCTAAAACTATCTCTTTGTTTCCGTCCATCCAATACAAAAAGTATTTGTTTGTGGTTTGTGCTTTTCGCCTCTGAATTTCTTCAATGAGACAATCTGGACAAGGGTTATCTTTGGTACAGATACACATACTTACCTCCTTTTTAGGATAAATAGCTTTCCAAAATTTAAATGTAGTCTACATGCTTTTTGCACAGAGCACAAATGCGTTCGTCGTAAATTGGTCCTGCTATGTCTATTATTAAGTTGTGTTTACAATTACCTGACTTGTATTCAGCTACGGCCTGTTTGTACTCTTTTTCTGTGGGTACTCTTAATTTACTTTGCGTAATATGTGGACCTATTTTTTCAATTACCACTTCTATATAACATTTTAACATATTTATAAGAGTATCCTCCATTACATTTATTTAAGATAATCTGGATGAACTAGATTACTGTCTACGAGTTCTTCCATGTCTTTTCCCATTATACTTTCAAGCTCCTCGACTGAGTCACCTGTAAGGGGTATACTGACAAAAGCATCCTTTAACTTGTCGATTACTCTAAACTTTCCTGGACTATACTTTGAGGTTATTTCATACCGTTTGATTTTCATGAGGACTTCCTACTTAAAGGTTTTATTGAGGTAATCCATGAAGGGTTGTGGATTTCTTCCCCAAAACTCAACAAGCAGATAATCAGGGTAATCTGCCTGCAAGAATGGGGTGCTGTTGCGGCTTGCGATGTAAGCAGGATGTTCTATCCTGTTTTCCATGACGGCGTTTCTGATGAAATCGCGCACCTTGTTTGTTGGGTTTTCAATTTCAATACACAACATGTTGTTTCGAGACTTTGTTAAAGTAAACACAGCTTTCTCCTGTTAAATTGCTAACTAGGAAGGACTCGAACCTTCTCGATACTCTACCTGATATTTTCTCTTGGATTGATTTCTCAATCTCAGGATGCTTGTCACGGTTTGGACCCGATCACTGGAGTATCACTCACGCAAGTGTGGCTACCCATTCACCACTAGTCAGTTTGTTTTATGCCGGGAAATTACTTTTTTAATTAATAGAGTGGGCAGGATTTGCACCTGCAAATGTAATACTGCAGTATAGCTCCGATATAATACAATATCTTTCTATACTAGTGATTGCCAGTATTCTCTCATTTAAAGAATCACTCTTAGTGTCTATTAATTCCACCACCACTCTTTAAGATTCCCGGTTTGTTTTACTTCATGTCGAGAATATACCCGGCACCTTCAGGCATAATGTTGGCAGGCAAAACCCCATTCCATTTCTGAGCAGTAACCAGTTTTGCTTCAGCGAAGATTTTGGAAACCTCAATTTCAACCATTTTCTTTCGGTCTTCTGCTGCCTCAGCAAAAGCTTGGGCTGCCTTTTTCTCGGCTTCAGCAATAGAGATATTTTTGATATTTACCTTTTCCTGAGCTATGCGTTCATTCTCCTTGTCTTTGATGCCAAGTTCAGATTTGAAGTTTTCATTGATGGCTATCTGAATTTCGGCATCATCATATGCCAAACCGCCGATGAGGCCAAAGGTTGTAATGGTAACCCCTGTTCCTTCAAAGAAGTCTGTCAACTCTTTTTTTGTGAGTTCAACAATCTCTCCTTTCAGCTGACGTGCTCCGCGCCCATCTCCATCACCTTCCAGATCGTACTTGGCAAACTCACGAGACAAAACTTCGGTGGCTTTTGACTTGACAATGGCGTTAAGAACACTATTCAAGTCACCACTGGGATAACGATACAGGAATCTGGAAGTATTCTCTTCTGTGATGTAGGCGGAAAGGTTCACTCCTACGGTGAATCCGATTGAATCTTTCGATTCCACATTGATACCAGTAGCCGCTTCCCACACAAAAGTAATGGGTTTACGATCCACCTTTACAACCTTTACGGTAGGGATCCATTTATAATTCCACCAGTAACGCCCAGTGGAAACCTTCTTCAAAGGCAGATATACCCGTTTCGTGGCAACCTTGTTCTTCTCCAGATATTCTTCAGAGTCGAACTTACCCTGCTTTGAGGTTTCACCCTCAAGCGGAATCACGTAAACCGTTTCGCTGGGCTGGATTTCTTCATACATATCTGTCTTGGATGGTCCGCAGCCTACCAGGAAACTGGATGATATGATGGTAAACAAAACAATAATCAGGTAGTTGATTGATTTTCTCATAAAACTTTTCTCCTTTCGATAGAAATTGATTCTCTTGTTAATTTTCATGATTTTCTTGTTAATTTTCATTGCTTTTTTGATCAGAAACGTGTTAAAGGTAATTATTCTTTATTTATCTTCCCCTCCTTATTAAAAAATTTGTATACACCATAGCAAATTATCACTAAAGCAAGCATATTCAGCAGGAATGAGGTAGGGGCGGTGGTAGCGCGGGCTCCAATACCATAAAGAAAATCACTATCTTCCAGCTGCAAAACTGCACTGGATGTAATGTTTGTAGCTCGGAAGAAGTAGTTGTATCCAAACAAGAGAAGCCCAAGTAGTATAAAGACAATTCCTTTCGTTTTTTTCATTTGTTCTCCTTAAAGTTGATTTGTCGGCTTAAGAGATACTATATCCCTCACAACACGCACGATCTTCACCACGTTGCTTTCCAATTTTGCACATGATTTGCATTGTCATCCTTCCAAGAGTTTCCAACAAAGACTCCTGTTTTGTTTCTTCCAGTTGGGACACAAGTACACCTCCTACTTGTGTAAGTATGATCTTACTGTCGTTCTTTGTAGAAGTAGTAGGTACTTTGACTCTTTGCCATCTGTATTTTGTTCCCGTGGAAAGATCCTCTGTGATCAGGCTCTGAATTGGTATTGTATAGTCCTCTGGAATAACGGAGCCTTCGGCAAGTAGTATATCATTAAACAGCTGATTGAAGTATTTTGAGGACGAGTCTGTTACTTTAATCAAGGAATAATACTGCTCCAACATTTCTTTGACTTTGTTGGTCATCTCGAGTAAAGGATTTATTTCACGGGTCTTTATGCTGTGACGCGGGATTGTTCCACAGCTGGGGTATAAACGCAATTCCAACGGCTTATGACCACAAGCAATCATATCCTCGTACTTCCATTGATTACGACTCAATTCAAGGAAACTCTCATTGATTTCAATAAGTCGAAATTTGTTCTCGTCCTTTACCGGGATTCCATACTTCATTAAGGATTTCAATGACTGTACTCTACCGCCACTTCTTACTTTCTTTGCACAGATTTTTACACAAACCTTGTTTTCGCTCTGCTTTTTCATGTGTATTTCTCCTTTTTTGTCATGCTTCTCTTATGTAGTTTTACTTTTTTTAAGAGCCGTTCTCCTGTCCTCACAATACTCTTTCGCTTCCTGTAAACTGTTCCTTTTTGCCGCGTAAAAACGAATGCGCACAGCTTCCACAAACTTGCCATCAAGAATTAACTGATCAATAACTGTACCCGCAACGTTATACGAAAATGTAGCACATCTTCCTCCTTCCTCTACTTCAACCTCTGGTGCTGTACATGTACCACTGTCTGCACAATGCCAGTCACACAGTAAGTATCTGCATTTAATATCAGGCATTTTTTCTCCCCCCGGGGATTAAAATTTCTCCACATCAATAACTTCAAACCTTTCCAACCAACTAACAGGAAGAGCAGAAGTATTGATAAAATGATTAATATCCTCAAGCATACCATTGGACAGCGTAATTATCTTTCCCACTTGTCCAATGGAGTTAAGGAAGGGTATTGTTTTTCTCGCCGCTGCCATCACAACTTCTTCTCTACCGTGCTTGTACATGCACAAGTATTTATGTTCAGGACCTTCATCTATCCCAACAAGAGCAAATACTTTCGGGGCAGTGAAGAGAGCAGCAATTTTTCCATCATCTTCATAGTTAAAGGTATATTCCCCGGTTGGTAATCTGGTGTAATAGTAGTTCATGGCAGTCTCCTTTTAATAAGAATATCGTGTAGACCTGAACCTATGCTCCATGCAACGTTCACGAAACCATGGATGCTGTGCCTTTCCCCACCAAGCAAAGCGACTTGCTCTTTTAGCCATTGAGTTCCTCTTCGAGTAGCTCCAATTCCACCTTTCTGCGAGCCAATTGCTTTTCAAGTGTAATCAACTCGTCCCTTCTTCCAAAAACGTACCCACCATACTTTTCAAGTTCCCAGAGAGTCTTGACCTCTGCCATTTCTTCCGCGATTTTAACTCTGAGTTTGTCTCTCTTATTCTTAAGGTCGTGCTTTTTCTCTTCAGGTGTTTTCTCTTTTTTCTTGAACCATCCGAACATAGTATTCCTTCTTTTTATCTTATTTTAATATACAACTCCTCAAACTCAGACTTAGGCATAGTTTTCAGACCATAGCATTTTTTAGATCTATCATCTACGTACACATATTCACCGCACTTGATTGTGATTGAGTCAAAACACAGTATATCCTTGCTTTCATCAGTTGCCGATATCCAATAACAGTCCTTTGCTTCTGAGGACATTGTAATGGAATCCAACTTTTTTGTCGTGGTTTTAAACATCTTTACCAAAAGAGCTTCTAGAGCAGACATACTCTCTGGTCCTGTCCAAAGAAACCCTTTAATAGGTTTGTTTTTCGGGATAAATGTAAATACTCTTTGGTCCTCGCTTGTCTTGCTGTATAAACCAGCAGTACCATTTACCAGCACAGCTGCAGGCTTGAACCCTTCACCAGAACACCATAACCAGGTGACAAGTGTTGGATCTTCTTTCAGTTCTTTCCCAGTGTAATCGTGGTCGTCAAAACCATTACAGAAAGAAAAAAGATCGTCATCCTTGATGGATGTCAAGTACGTTCCAAGTTCTTCTTGTAGTTGTTGTATTTGCCTTATCTTTTCTTTATTAAAGTTACTCATTTTGTATTTTTACCTCATATAATTCTTCTTCAGTTATATCAACAGAGGTATAACCAAAGCAAGATCCAGGTCCGAATCCGGCACTTTTTAGAGGGCAAGAATTTTTTCCAGTAGAACTGTAGGCGCAACAAGAACGGTTTAGGCAGGGGGTTGGGTTTTTTTCCTTTGAAGTTTTTTCAGTATGTAACCATTTATTCCAACTAAATTGTATTATTGCCTGAGCAGGCATTACCTCTCCCTTATGGTTTTATATGGTATCTGCTACGATTATCACTCCAACTGCCAAAGAAAGCGCTCCTTCTATTAAAATTGTTTCTGGGGCTCCCATTATTAAACAAATACCTGTTAAGGTCAGAATAATTCCTATACAAACCAATATAATAGCAAGATCTTTTGCTTTTAATTCATATGCGGATTTTTTTGTAGGTATAATTTCTTCGGGTTGCACTTCTGCCGAAGAATTGTGCATGTTTTCTGGGTTTCTCCTTATTTGGCATGCTTCATGGGTTTTTTCAAAATATTCTCCGGCTCTTCTTCCTACCCAGGAAGCATCAATAAAATTCCAAAGTGGATGCCTATTAGTAAAAAGTCTTACTTCGTCTGCTTCTTCTATACAATCATCTTCTTCGAGTAGATAATATGCTGGTATCATGTTATTTTTCCTTTTTGTTAATTTTATTACAAACCATATTTTCTGGAAGTCTTCTTATCTCCCCGGTCCAAGGAAAGCCATTGAGGCATTCTGATGCTTTTTTGCCTATCCAGAATTCACCAAGTGCTCCCCAATGGGGGTCGCCGCCCCCGAAAAAACGAGCCTCATCTCCATTTTGTATTATATCATCTTCTTCAAGTAAAAAATAGGCTGTCTTCACTCTAAGCCTCTTTTGAAGACCGAATACCAATCACCAGGGGAATCAAACAACATATTCATTAAGCTCCCGTCTACAGGTACAAAATCACCAAAAGACTGTCCGCCTGTTCTCTTAAACCAGTGGCGTATCCCTTTCATGTCTCCAGCCCATTCGTCGAATTCGACAAGAATTTTATTTTTCCTTGTTTTCAAGACGATTCCATCAACAGCACGTCCTAGTTTGCCATCATAGCAAACAGATACGGTTGTTCCCACCTTTGGCTTAAACATAAGCTTACCATGAAAAAGTTATTATTTTCAGTACAGTATTGATATAGGTACAAGCTACTTCATATTTAATCCGTTTTTCAAAGAATTCCAGTTACTTACAGTAAGCTGGATAGCTTCTTCTTTGGAAAACCCATGTTCTTCTTGAAGCCTGTGAATACACATTGCCTGAAGATCAACAAGACCTTTACATGCCTGTTCACATAATGCATATGCATCCGGTCCATAACTACGAAGCTCCATAACAATTTCTTGTACCAGAGGTTTAACTTCTTTTAATTTTTGTATATCGGTTAAAAATTCTACAACCTTGTTTACGGCTGTGTTGGTTTCTTCTGTCATGACAATCTCCTATCTTTCTGATTTTTCTTGAATAATAATACTTTTAACAAGTATAACGTCGTGTTTTTCGTCCGTTTCTCTTAATCTTTTTGTTCTTTATTCTTTCAAACCACTCTTTTGAATCTGCCAATTTACCCGGTAATATATGTGCATTTGCACACCAACCGTACTCGCTGAAGAATTGACAATTACCGTGGTTCCATGCAAGTTTCAAAGACCCATGACTAACACTTCCGGTTTCATAGTCCTTTTTATCGTGCACAAAAACAGCACCTGCGTCTAACCCGGGCATGCCCTTTAACAGTTTATAGGCTTTCATTTTAACACTCCTTGTTTTGTATTTAACAGTTTTCCTTTAGACATCTATGGTTTATTACTTGAACGGCTTTGTCGGATCTGAGAGTTTGTCCAACAACAAGCTCATTAATCAAAAGTAAATCAATTTCTGGGCTCGGTTCAATAAGAGTTTCGTAAGTTTCATACCCCAAAAGCTTACCTATCTCTATACAGAAAGGCAGTTTGTTGTCGCAGAATGCTTTTTTTTCATCGCTTGTTGCTTCACCATGAAAGATACAGGTAATATTTTTAAATATGTGTCTTCCAAGAAATTCATCTAACTGGACATATAAAGCCAGATATAAACTAGACACAACACGAGTTATTATGTCATCATTATTGATAATAGTAGCCTTGAAACAGTCATTTAAGAGGTCTAAGTGGTATTCTGTGGAAATTGGGTTTGGGGTGTAAGAATGTAACCCTTGGTATTGTATAGAGGTGTTCATAATAACCTCCTTGAAATTTAATGCTGTTTGTAGTTTTTTTCTCCCGGCCCATAACCAATTTAGCCAATTAGTTTTCCTCACGGAAGAAAGTTCTAAGCACTGCTTCCGTCGGGGTGTGTACCGTACACAAATCTCTTTTCAACTGAGATTATATGTAGCTCTTCTCTCCTCCCTTTGTGCAGTTCATTAACCACCGCATGGAAGACATTAAGCACATACTGAAAGTCTGTGTAGTAGGGCTCACTGTAATCAGTTGGTCCCTCACCGCCGCTGATTGGCAAACCACCTGCAGAAACATGCAGAGTATGCTGTTCTTTTCCGAGCTTATATAAGAAGACATATATAGGTTCTCCAGCTATCATAGAGCTGTCTCGAGTAAATATTACTATAGGCTCACTTGTATTAGGCATTTTAGTTTCCTCTTCCTTTTTGTTATACTACCAGTGAATATTTAGCAACTGCAAAGAAGCCCTGATTGCGTAAATAATCTAGCATGTGCCCTGATTCATCACAGGTCATTTTGTACGCAGCTAGTGTTGGATAGCCATCAGAGTCCTTGCTGGGTTTGTACAGTGTCACTTTGAATACGTATTCGTGTTCAGGTTTGTTCTTTGGAGAAGGATTATTAATTCTACATCTAGTGCACCAGTTATGAACTAGATCCATAACGTCTCGAGCCTCTACCCTACACTCGCCAGACACTACTACTTTTCCCGATGCACCATCGATAGTCAATCTGGTCCAAGTATGACATCTTGTACAAAGTATTTGATGCAGGGGACAGCATTGTTGTACAGTAACTGACTTTAATTTAATACCACAATTAAGACAACACACGTGAATTGGTCTATAGTCTCTACGCATATTAACCTCCATTACTGTTATACTACACTTCCAACTCATCGGCTGTCCATGGTGTTCCATGTCCTGTAAACATACCTCTAAATGTTTCCCTTGCAGGTTTATCCAAACTCATGCTACACCTCCTCCTCTTCGTGCTGTTGACACAGATGACAACTATTCATTAGCTCAACGAGAATTGTGTTTGATACGGGTTTACATCCAGGGCACTCATCATCGCCGCATCTACAAGATACACTGGCTGATCCTGAATTGTATGGTATTGGGTAATGAGGTTCACGATGTTTACATGTGAGGTCATTACATTCCTCTTTGGGGCACTGTACATAAGACATATGTATTGCACAAGGTTCTAATGATAGCATAATTATTTCCCTTGCTAATTTCCTTAAGATTTAGTGCTGTGCAACAAACATCCTTCTAGATATTCAATTGCATTTGCTGCTTCTTCTAGAAGGTCACATATACGATCTGGTTTTCCTTCTTTAACGCTCTTCCGGGTATCAATTTGTCTTCTGATTTCTGCTCTTTTCCTTAATCTGTAGACCAAACCTTGTTTTCCAGAGGCGTAGAGATAATCGTGAGACTTGATTATCTCATCAAGTAAAACTGCACAAGCTGGGCTCATAAAAGCCAAAAGAAGAAAAGGCAGAAGTAAAAGTATTCCATATCCTAAATAATCACTAAGTACAATTATAAATATGGAATAAATAACAACATGAAGCAAAATTGCCACACCGACTAAAATCCTTAATGCTGTTATCATTATTTGATCCTTTTTTTGTGGATTCATTTAGATTTCTCCAGTTTTTTGATTCCATTATCAAATCATTCAAGAACCTCAGGCTTCGTCACCAACCAAAACAAAACATATGGAAAAAATGTCAATTTAATAAAATCCCAGGTGCTTTTTGGTATTCTTGTGGGATGAATTAGATTTAAAAAAATACAGAAAATCGTTTGTATAAACCACATAAAAAGAATGAAAGTAAAGTCTGACATATTGAATAAATCTCCTTGCTCATTAGTTTTTATATAACAGATAGAATTGTTTTTTTATATAACCTATAGCTTGACTTTATCTTTTATAGAGAGTTATAAGTAATCCGATTAATCCGATTATGAAAAAGTAGATGGCCATAAATACTGCTTGTTCAGGGTTGCTAGATCCGATACTGACTCCTATCATTCCTCCAAGCCCTACGGCAAATATCATGTCATATAGTGTTTGGTTCATGTTGTAATTTCTGCCTGTATAACAAAACAATATACACAGGATAGACAAAACAACAGAAAAAGTAGCCCACAGAAATAGTTCCACATATGAACCTCCTAATTCCTGCATTTTTTCCTCCCCCGATAAGAAAATTACCCTGAAGCAATTATCCTCTTAGCCTATGATTAAATATAATCCTACAAACACTATAGCTGTTACAACTAGTGCTATCAATACTGCCATAAGGGTTACAAGAAATCCTTCGAAATAGCCTACAATAAAAAGATAAGCTAAAATAGGCAACA
>Ga0209706_10001458_pt1 | contig 13368 bp, 9 predicted proteins | sample PPLLaktember2015_6_FD_187263 | JGI IMG/M metagenome (GOLD analysis project Ga0209706, IMG submission 187263) | Freshwater sediment microbial communities from Prairie Pothole Lake near Jamestown, North Dakota, USA - PPLs Lake P8 Core (1) Depth... | ecosystem: Environmental > Aquatic > Freshwater...
GCCGGCGCCGCTCCCGTCCATTGCCTTGACCGCTATCCACTCGCAGGTGTGGTCGCTGTACTCGCGGAAAGCGCGCTGGCTCGCCTCGAAGGCGGGCGCCGCCACTTCGCGTCCGACGGCGCGGTCCAGCCGTTCCATCTCCGCCAGCATCGCCTGATAGACATCGGCGAGCGCGTCACTGGCGGCATCGAGCCGGTCCTGCAAGCAGGCGCGGACCTGCTGCCGGTCCGCATTGCTGTCGTAGCATTCCTGCAGCGGCGTCTGCGCGTGCGCATGCATTGCGAAGAGCATGGACAGAAACAGGTTGGTGGGGATTCTCATCGCAGAACCGACAGATTGACCTCAGAGCGCGGTGACCGCACGGCGTCACGCTTCGCGTATCACCCCTCCTCGGGCAGGCTCCCACCACCCCGTCGCGCTGCGCGCGCCACCCCTCCTCGGGCAGGAGGGGAAGTATCCCACCTCGCCTCTCTCACGAGGCGGGGTGCCGGTGCAGGCGGCGGGGCGGTGTGGTGTTGGCGTCCGACCACTCGCGCGATTGCAGATTCAAGCGCGGCGCACGATGAGCGCGGCGTTGGAGCCACCGAACGCGAAGGAGTTGGACAGCGCGTACTCGAGCCCCGGCGCTTCGCGCCCGCGGCAGGGCACGCAATCTAGGTCGCACGCGGGGTCGGGAACGGTGAGATTCGCCGTGGGCGGCAGGCGGCGCTGTTGCAGCGCCAGCACAGTGATTGCGAGCTCCAGTGCACCGGCGGCCCCGACCAGATGCCCATGCATCGACTTCGTGGCGCTGATGGCAAGCCGCTGGGCATGCGCCCCGAAAGTTTCCTTGACAGCGTTGATCTCGACCTTGTCGCCCACGGGGGTGGCAGTGGCGTGCGCGTTGATGTAGCCGATGGCCGCAGGCTCGATCGCCGCGTCTGCAAGCGCCGAGCGCATTGCCCGCACCTGCCCACCGAGAGCCGGCTGCGTCAGATTGTGCGCATCGCTCGACGCACCGTAGCCGAGGATCTCGGCCAGCGGTTGCGCGTCATGTCTGCGCAGCGCCTCTTCCGACTCGAGGACCAGCACCGCAGCGCCTTCGCCGAGCACGAACCCGCTACGGTCGGCCGCGAACGGCCGGCTGGATGCGGCTGGCCCATCCGGATGCTCCTTCGCCAGCACACTCAGACTCTCCCAGGCAACGATCGAGCCGTCGTTGAGCATCGCCTCCGTCCCGCCGGCCAGCGCCCGGTCCAGATATCCGTCGCGCACTGCGCGAAATGCCTCGCCGATCGCAATCGCCGACGATGCGCAGGCGATGGAGTAGGTCAGGGATGGTCCAAGCACCCCATAGCGCATCGAGATGTGAGCGGCCGGTGCGTTGGTCATGATGAGCGGGACCGAGGTCGGCTTGACCTTGCGGCTGCGGCGCTGATAGTAGGTGCTGTAGGCGTCCTGGATCGCCTGGGCCCCGCCCAGTCCGCAGCCCATGTAGATCCCGGCGTCGGCTGGTCCGCGATCGTCGGCGAGCAGCCCGGCTGTCGCGAGCGCTCGGTATGCGGCGACCACGGCCATCTGCGAGACGCGATCCATCGTGAAAAGCTGGGACTTGGGGATCATGCCGGCGGGATCGAGCTCGGACTGCGCCATCAGCACATCATTGCCGAACTCCGCGCTCCCGCTGCGGACCTTGCGGATGGCCGACTCGCCGGCGTAGAGCCGCTCGAACATTGCGGCGGGGTCGCTGCCGTGCGGCGAGACGAGGCCCAGCCCGCTAACGAACACGCGGCGCCGCCCGCCCGCCATCGTCTCAGCTCCTTTTGGCTTGGATCAGCTCGTCGACGATGGCAGCGGCTTCGCCGAGCGTCTTGAAGTCGGTGCGATCGTCGGGGACGTCGATGCCGAACTTGTCCCCCACGTCGAACAGGAGCTCCGCGACCGAGAGCGAGTCGAGCCCAAGCGCCTCCAGTGTCGCCTCCGGTCTGATGGCCTCCGGCTTGATGTCGTACTTCTCGGTCAGTACTTCCTGGAGATAAGCAAACGCATTCACGTTGGTAACCCCGGTTTTTAGCCCGCTGGCCGCGAGTACGCAGTAACTATATCATCGCTGCGGACCCGAGGGCGGCAGAGCCCGGTCAGGGAATCCGCGCCGGCCGGTCGCGAAGCCATGCCCTCTGGTCCGATACCATACGAGGCAGGCACCCACGAGTTGCGCGATGAACCGTGTGCCTCGGATCGGGAGGATAGGGCACAATGCATCGGCTGCGTTCGCGGCAGGAGGGTCTGCTGCTCCTGGCCACTGCGCTTGCGGTGGCCTCCCCTGCGCTGGCGGACGAGTTGAAGACGCGTAGTGGCGAAACGCTGCTCGGCACCATCGTCGAAGAGCGCCCTGCCGAGATCGTCTTCGACTCCGTGACGTTCGGCCGGCTCACGGTGCATCGCGACCTGCTCCTGAGCCTGACGCGCACGCCGGCACCCGCACCAGCGGCCGACGCATCAGCGCCAGCCTCCCTGGCAACTAAGGCCGAGAAGGCAGAGCAGGCAGAGAAAGCCGAGGCAGCGGCCGCTGCCGAGGAGCGTCAGGCCGAGCTGAGCACCGATACAGTCGGCAGGTTCCTGGCCCGCATCAACCCGCTCAAGGGCTGGAAGACCAATCTCAACCTGGGATTCGTCGCTCGTCGCGGCGACGACAGCGACAACGATCTGACCATCCGCTTCCGCAGCAACCGGAAGACCGATTCCGGCGACGAGCACACCCTCGAGGCGCGCTACTACTATGCGGAGGACGTGTTCCTCGACAACCAGACGACGGCGACAGACGATCTGCTGACCGGCTTCTACAACTACCGGCATCCTCTTACCGAAGCGTGGTTCTTCCAGAGCCGGTCTCAGTACTACCGGGACGCCATCAAGCAGCTGGATCATGAGGTCACCCAGACCTTCGGTATCGGGCTCAATGCCACGGGCGAGCGCTGGCGGCTTACCCTGACCCCCGCGGCAGGCGTGCAATGGAAACAGGTGGCGGGGGTCGAGTCTACCGGCTGGGTCGCAGGTCTGTACCAGCAATTCAAGCTCGACGTGACCCGCACACTGAGTCTGGGGCAGAGCCTCGACTACCTGTTCGACATAGACGACCCGTCCGATTACTCGAACCGCATTGCCGTGGAGCTGGCGCAGAAGCTCGGGGCTGCATGGTCCCTCGCGCTGCGCTACGACTACACGTATGACGCCGTCGTCGGGAAAGACTCCTCGGAGAACCAGGAGCGCTTCGCGTTGACCATCGGGCTGGAGTTCTGAGCGCCGCCAGCCTGCGCTGCATAGCGCGCCCCTATTGAGCCTTGCAGAATCGGGGGGCAGACCTCCACACCACCCCTCCGGCTGCGCCGGCACTCTCCTCGGAGAGGAGGGAGTGTCTCCCCTCCTTTCAAAGGAGGGGTGGCGCCGAAGGCGACGGGGTGGTTGGCGTTGGATTTTTGCGGCTTGAGCGTAATGGATTTGTGCAAGGCTCAATAGGGAGACGAACATGGTCCACATCATTGCCATCAGCACCAGAGTGGAGACCGCACCATGATGATCACCAGGCTTGGGACAGTCCTGCTAACGGCGTTCGCTTCTGTCCTCCCGTTCGCGTACAGCTGGGCGCAGGAGGTCCCCCCGGCCGCGCCGCCTGAGGCTGAAATTCGAACGGCACAGGTGCGGTTCGATGACCGCACGTTGTTCAGGGTGCGGGGCGTGTCGTCGTTTCCGGCCGCGGAGCGGGCCGCTGCCATCGCCGCGCGCATCACCGCCGTTGCGAGAGATCGTGCCGTCGGCCCGGATGCTATCGTCGTTGCGCCAGCGGCAGTCGGCCTGGAGATCCGCGCCGGGGAAACGGTGTTAATGGGCCTGCTGCCGGCGGACGCCGCGCTGGAGTCCGTACGCCTGGATGTGCTCGCTGAGGCGCATCGTCAGCGGATCCGGAACGCGATCACGCAGTATCGGGCGGAGCGCGAACCGGCAAAGCTGCTGCGCGGCGTTGTACTCTGTCTGCTGGCCACGGGTGTTTTCGTGACCCTGGCGTTGGTCATCGGCAGGCTGTTCAGGAAAGGCGTTGCCGTGCTGGAGCGCCGTGTCCGCGCCCACATCGAGGGCCTGCCGCGCGGAGCGTTCCAGTTCGTCCAGGGCAAGCAGCTCTGGGAGGCGGTGACCGCGACCGTGCGCGGGGGGCGCTGGATCGTGGTCCTCATCCTGGTCTATCTCTGGCTGCAGTTCGTGCTGAGCCAGTTCCCGTGGACCCGGTCGCTCGCCGAGGAACTGTTGAGCCTGCTGGTCGGTCCGCTGCAACAGATGGGAGCGGGGTTCATCGACTTCGTGCCGGACCTGCTGTTTCTCATCGTGCTCGCACTGGTCACCCGTTACAGCCTGCGGCTGATCAAGCTGTACTTCTCGGCCTTGGAACGCGGCACGGCGACGCTGGCCGGCTTCGACCCCGAGTGGGCGCTGCCCGCCTACAAGATCATTCGCACCCTGGTGATCGGCCTGGCGCTGGTGATGGCCTACCCGTATCTACCCGGTTCGGGAACCGACGCACTCAAGGGGATCTCGGTGTTTGCCGGCCTGATGCTGTCGCTCGGTGCAGCCGGAGCCGTGAGCAACGTGATCGCCGGGTACTTCAACACGTTCGGCCGCGTATTCCGGGTGGGCGACCTGATCCAGGTGGGCGAAGTGCGCGGCGAAGTCACCCAGGTGCGGCTGTTGACGACCCGGGTTCGAACTTTGAAGAACGAAGAGATCACCATTCCCAATTCCACGATCATTACGACGCACGTGGTCAACTACAGCGCGCTTGCGCAGAGCCAGGGCCTGATCCTCCACACCGAAGTGGGCATCGGCTACGAGGTGCCCTGGCGCCAGGTGCACGCAATGCTCGAGGAAGCCGCGCGCCGCACACCCGACACCCTGCGCGAGCCGCCGCCGTTCATCCTGCAGCCGCGGCTGACGGACTTCGCGGTGGTGTATGAGCTCAACGTGTACTCGGGGACGGCCAAAGGAATTGCAGGGATCTACTCGAACCTCCACCAGAACATCCTCGACGTGTTCAATGAGCACGGCGTGCAGATCATGACTCCGGCGTACGAGGGCGACCCGGAGATCCCGAAGGTGGTGCCGAAGGAGAAGTGGTTCAGTGCGCCGGCGAAGCCGCCGGGGAAGCAGACGTAACCATCCCCCGGCAAGACCGCGATCACCGGTACCCGCACAGTGGAATTCTTCCTGCTTGCCTTTCCCGCTTTGTTCTCGATTATCAACCCGCTGGGCGGGGCTTTCGTGTTCCTGGGTGCGACCCGCAAGCTGTCCCGCCCGCTGCGCGAGCACCTCGCACGCTGGGTTGCCATCCACAGCTTCGTGATCCTGAACGCCTCGCTGTATGTCGGCGCCTACGTGCTGAGCTTCTTTGGCATCTCCATGCCGGTGCTGCGAGTGGCGGGTGGCATCATCATCGCGGTGGCCGGGTTCAGGATGCTGAACGAGGGCGACGACACGGCCGAGCGCGAGGGTGCACTCGAGGCAGCCAGCGAGCGCGACGCGAGCCGGCTCGCATTCTTCCCGCTCACGCTGCCGATCACCGCGGGGCCCGGCACCATCTCGGTAGCGGTAGCCTTGGGCACTAACCGCCCGAGTGGCCTGGAGTTCCTTTGGTTTGCGCTGTCCGCGACTGTTACCACGATCGTCATGTGCGCGCTGATCTACGTGATGTACCGCTATTCGGATCGCGTCTCACACGCGGTCGGAGCGACCGGTACCACGATCATCGTGCGGCTGTCCGCATTCATCCTGTTCTGCATCGGCATCCAGGTGCTGTGGACCGGGGTAGCCGAGCTGCTGCAGAGTCTCAACGCCTAGCCCGGATATTTCACCAGGCCACCCCCGTATTGCTTGCAGATGCACACCAGCAATAGCTTTCGAGATGATTGCCGGGCAGGACACTTTGGCTTTGGGGTTACGCGGTTTCTGGCTCGTTCTGGACAGCCATCTCGGGCATGCCCGTCTTACCAATAGAATGATCTATTGGCTGCGACGGTCGAGCCCGACCTGGCTCGCCCAGAACGACCCAGAAATCCGCGTCCTGATGAAATATCCGGGCTAGTGCTGCGACACGCTATTGAGCCTTGCAGAATCAGGTTGCAGACCTCCACACCACCCCGCCGGCTGCGCCGGCACCCCTCCTCGGAGAGGAGGGGAGTGTCTCCCCTCCTTCACTAAGGAGGGGTGGCGCCGAAGGCGACGGGGTGGTTGGCGTTGGACTTCTGCGGCTTGAGCGTAATGCATTTGTGCAAGGCTCAATAGTTCCATTTCTCACCACGAAGCCCGCCCCAGACTCCGATGGGGGGGACGCGAAGACACGAAGAAAACCGGAACCAGGGGTATGCGGGCTTCCGGCGCTCGCCGCCTCCACCATGCGATGTTTCGCAACTAACGTGTCTCTGCACTAATACCGCAAGAGCGAAGCGAACCCTTCGGTCCGTCGAGAAAGGCGTCCACGCACGCCTGGACGTACGCAAAGAACGGGTTGTAGCGCAGGCGAATGAGATCGCTGGCGGGCACGGCCAGCAGACCCCGCTCTCCGCGCAACTCCAGCCGGCCGAGGTAGATCAGAGTCTGGACAGCCGGCGGATGCGCGCCGTAAACTGGGTCCTCGGATGAGAACGGCAGGGCGACGTGGGACAGCGAGTACACTCCCTGGGGCCAGGTAAGCGCGGCGGGAGTGCGCGTGTAGCCTTCCTCCTCCGCGAGACGCTGAAAGGCGTCGAGAGCGGTTGGATCGCTGCCCGCATTGGCCAGCACGGTAACACCGAACGACAGCGGCGGGCCTTCGAGCAGGTTCTCCTTCACCATCAGCGTCCCGGGCGCAAAAAGCTCGGCTGCCTCCGCGTATCGGTTGATGTCGAACAGCACGAGCTGATGCCCTTCGGCCGCGAGGCGCCGAAACAGCGCGTCGATGACCGCAGGCGTGGACACAGTGGCATCGGCCACCGACTGGAACGCCAGGATCCGCGGCACGCCCTTGACCGGTCCTGAACCGCCGAGCGCGTCGAGCCGCCGCGCGATGACCTGGGTCAACTGGTAGACCTGGTCGCCCGCGTTGACCGCAAACGACCGGTACTTGTAGGGATCAAGCTCGGGGCCGATGTCGTTCCAGGCGACTTTGGGTGCGTCCAGCAAGACCGACAGGCGCCCCTGCCACACGGCGAGGGCCGCAACTCGCCCCACGCCGATGGCTGGCGACAGCAGGACCAAACGGTCGACCTGCGGCAGAGTTTCGCCCTGTACGCGCGCCAACGCGTACTCCACAGCGAGTGCGGCACCGTTCGAGTACCCGATCATGTGGAGCGGCCGGTCCGGCCCGATGTGTGCGCGCAGGTCGCGCGCGGCCAGATGCACCGCTGCGGCCATGTCTTCCCAACGCACGCGCAGCAGCCCGGACGGCGCAGTGCCGTGGCCCGGAAGACGCAACCCCACGACGCGATAGCCGCGTGCATGCAGATGCTCCCCCAGCGCGCGCAGAGAATAAGGGGAATCGGACATCCCGTGCAGCAGCAGCACGCCGCCGCGCGGCGCCGATGGGCTCAGCTCGAAAGTACGATTCCAGTCCACGGGCAGCTTGCGTGGATCGGCGCGGCTGCCGGCCGAATAGCGGGTGAACACCCGGCGTTCCTGTGCCGGAACCCGCTCGTACACCTCGCGGTTGAGTTGCGCGAACAACCGCTCTTCCAGCGCGCGGTAATCGTCAAGTGTCGTAACCCGCTCCGAGTCGGCCGCTTCGAACTCGGCATCGAGGTGCGCGGTGTGCCAGGGTTGCAGATCGGGCAAGCCACGCAGGTACACCGCGTAGACGCCGGCCAGCGCGAGCAGCATGCAGGCCACCCCGTAGCCGATAAACAGGCCCAGGTGCTTGAGGATCCAGCGCAGCGTCGCGGTCATGCTGTCGGCCCGCCGCGGAGGACTATCTACTCGGAAGAGAGAGCTGTGACGTATTCATCGGCGGTTGCGGGCACGTCGACTGTGCCTGCCAGGCCCTCGCGCGGCGTTGAGGAATCCCGGCTAGCGATTGACCAGGACCGGACAGACCTTCGCGCCGATAAGCGCATCGTCCGCGGTGACCAGTGTGAGGTCGTAGACCAGCGCAGTAGCCACCAAGAACCGGTCCGCCGGGTCAGGGTGCGTGAGCATGATCTCGCGGCTGCGAACTGCAACCTCGAAAGTCAGCACGGCTTCCTGCGCGGGGGTTCGGGCGAGTGCGTCGGCGACCCACCTGCGGGGCTCGTCATCGAGCTTTACCCTGCCGCGTTCAGCCAGTACGAGCAGCTCCCAGACACTGATCGGTGAGATCCAGAGCTCGTTCGCCACTCGAGTCAGAGCGGTTCTGACACGTTTGCTCAGCTTGCCGGGCTCGCCGAGGCTCCACAGCCAGATGTGCGTATCGAGCAGCAGTCTCAATGACTGATCGCCGCCCAGGTCTCGGCGTCCGCGACCGGTCCGACGACGTCTCCGGCGATCTTGATGCGCCCCGCCATGGCACCCAGCCAGTCCTCTTTGGAGGCGCGGCGTTGCGGCGGAACGACTTCGGCGACCGGTTGGCCGAAGCGCGTGATAACCACGCGGCGGCCGGTACGCTTCACGCGCTGCAGGACGGCCAGGCAGGTCGCCTTGAACTTGGAGACGGGAATACTTTCCATTCTAGGCAGGTTAACATGGTCCGAAATTGTGGTCAAAGGGACCGGTCGATAGCAAACTCGTCATTCTGGGACAACTCACGAACCCGTTACCGCCATTGATCCACCCACCGCACCTCTATGACATTCGTGGAAGCCGTGAGCATGCCGGCGGGCAGACTGACCTCGTACAGATCACCGCTCCTGCGAATGACATTCACGCGCCCTCCGTTCAACGTGCACACCTCTTCCGCAGGTCTGCCCTCGGGACGCTGTGTTTCGCACAGCAGTGAGGAGGTCGCAGTTCTGGCGGTGAAGCTCTCCAGTCCCGGGAAACCGTGGAAGCGCACCACCACTGCACTCGGCCATCCAGAATTGGGGGCGCGGACCTCGACGCCGCCGATGCCCCGCTCCCGATAGACATTCAGCACGGAGGCGTTGCCTTCCTGGACCACCGCGGTGCGATCCTGGTTCATTGCCGAAGCGCCCGCGGGCGCGGGCGATGCAGCCGCTGCAGTTTCCGCAAGGGGAATCGGCACAGGCTGCGGCGCGAGCGGATCGGCGAGATCGATCCACCCTCCGCCGACCGCCTTGTAGACATTGACCACCTCCCCGTAGCGCTCGGAGAGTGCACGCACGGCACTCAACTCGGCGCCGAACAGCTCGTTCTCGGCGTACAGGACTTCGAGATAGCTGGCCACACCGTTGTCGAAGCGCAGGCGTGACAGACCGGCGTATTGGCGCAGCGCATCCGCACGCTTGGCCAGTGCCGCGTACTCTTCGCGCTTCTTCTGCACGCCGATAAGCGCATCGTTGGTTTCGCGGAAAGCGTTGAGCACCACCGACCGGTAGAAGGTGAGCGCCTCGCGCTGCGCTGCTTCCGCGGTGGTGACCTGACCTTCGATGCGCCCGAAAGTGAAGATCGGGCCGAACAGTCCCGCGGCGAGGTAGCCGGTGGTTGCATCGCTCGACACGAAATCGCCCAGCGATGTGCTCGCCAGCCCCAGCACGCCGGTCAGTGACAGGGTCGGATAGTAGAGCGACTTAGCCACGCCGATCTCGGCATTCGCGGCGCGCAACGCCTCCTCTGCCTGGAGGATGTCGGGCCGGCGCTCCAGCAGCGCCGACGGCAGAGCGCCGGGGATGCCGGGCTCGACCAGCTGCTCGATCGTCATGCCGCGCGGGATCAGGCCGGGATTGCGGCCCAGCAGGATGGACAGCAGGTTCTCCTGCAGCGCGATCTGGCGCTCGAGCGAAGGGATCGCAGCGAGCGCCTGCTGGTACTGCGACTGGATCTGCGCCAGCTCCACCTCCGACACGACCCCGCCTTTGAAGCGCAGCTCGAACAACTGCAGCGTCTGCGCGTAGTTCTGTGCGGTGGCGCGCGAGATCTCGAGCTGCCGGTCGAGCGCCCGCAGCACGATATAGCCCGTTGCCACGCTGGTCACCACCGACAGAATGACACCACGTCTGCCCTGCTCGGTCGCATAGACGCGTGCCTGCGCGGCCTCGCTCTGCCGCCGCACGCGCCCGAACAGATCGATCTGCCACGAAGCGCCGAGCGCTGCCGTGTAGAGGCTGTAGTCGCGGTCCGTGCCTTCAGGCACCGGGGGTTGGCCGACGCGGCTCGCGTAGTTGCTGCTGGCCTCCCCGCTGTAGTCGAACTGGGGGTAGAACTGCGAGCGCGTGGTGCGCAGCGCGCCGAGAAACTGATCGACGCGGGCCGCGGCGATCTGCACGTCCAGGTTCTCGCGCACCGCCGAATCGACCAGCTCGTTGAGCGCCGGGTCGGCGAACGCTTCCCACCAGCGCGTGTTGACGACGTCGGCCGCCTGCTCGTATTCGACACGCCAGGTCTGCGGGGCCTCGATCTCAGGGCGGGTGTAGTTGGGGCCGACGGTGCAGGCGGCAAGCACCGTGGCGACGAGCGTGGCCACGACCAGGCGCGAGGCCTGGGTCGTGAGGCGTGAGGCGTGAGGCGTGAGGCGCGAGGCGTCGGTGGTGAAGCGTGAGGCGTGAAGCGTGAGGCGCAACGCCAACCACCCCGTCACGACAGGCCAAGAGGCCCCTCTCCCGCGTGCGGGAGAGGGTAGGGTAAGGGCCGGCGCCACCCCTGCTTGGAAAGGAGAGGAGATTTCAATGGCCCGCGCAGCGGGCGCAGCACTAACCCTCCCCTCCTGTCCGAGGAGGGGTGCGCCCGAAGGGGGCGAGGTGGTGGGAGCCGGTTCAAGCAGCATCGCGCACGCTGTGCGCGATGCAGTCCGCCTCACGCCTCTCGCCTCACGCCTCACGGAGTACGCCATCACTCCCCTTCCCGCTTCGCATGCGGCGCGGTTGCAGGTGCGCCCGGCGCAGTGTGCCCACCGCTTGCTGGTCGCTTCTTGCGCGCGAACCGCTCGCTCATCGACTCGAGCAGCCAGAAGAACAGCGGAATGAAAAAGATGGCGATGACGGTGGAGGCGAGCATGCCGCCGATCACACCGGTGCCGATAGCGCGCAGGCTATTGGCGCCCGGGCCGGTGGCAATCGCCAGCGGCACGCAGCCGAGGATGAAAGCGAACGAGGTCATGACGATGGCGCGCATCCGCAAGCCCGCCGCCTCGATGGCCGCCTCCCGCGCGGGCATGCCGTGCCGCACGCGCTCGATGGCGAACTCGCAGATCAGGATCGCGTTCTTCGCCGCCAGGCCCACCAGCGTCACCAGCCCGACCTGGAAGTACACGTCGTTCTGCAATCCGAGCAGCCAGGTGAGCACCAGCGCACCGAGCACGGCAAAGGGCACGGTCAGCACGACTGCGATGGGCAGCGTCCATTTCTCGAACTGCGCGGCGAGCAGCAGGAACACCACGATCAGGCCGAAGATGAACGCGGAGGAGGACGTGCTTCCCGATTCCTTCTCCTGCAGCGCCTGCCCGGCCCAGGAGAATCCGAAGTCCCCCGGCAGGACCTCGCGCGCCACCTCCTCCATCGCATTGAGCGCCTGCCCCGAGCTGTAGCCCGGCGCCTGACTGCCGGTGACCTTGACCGCCGGGAAGCCATTGAAGCGCGTCATCAGCTTGGGCGAGTTCACGTAGCGCGTGGTAATCAGCGCCGACAGCGGCACGTTCGCGCCGCTCTTCGACCGCACGTAGACCTTGCGGAAGTCATCGGGGCTGATGCGGAATTCGGCGTCGGCCTGGACGATGACGAACCACACCCGGCTGTACTGCGAGAACTGCCCCGCGACCTGCGACCCGAACAACGTCTGCATGGTCTGGAACACGTCCTGCACCGGCACGCCCAGGACCTCGGCCTTGTTGCGATCGAGGTCTACGAACAGCTGCTGGCTCGAACCACGGAACGTGGTGTTCACCCCCTGCAGCTCGGGGCGCTGGCGCGCCTTGGCCAGAAACGCCTTGACCGCTTCGTCGGTGGCGCGCGGGTCGCCCGAACCACGGTTCTGGATGTAGAACTCGAATCCCCCCGTTGTCCCCAAGCCCGGGATCGCCGGCGGGTTGACGGCGAAGGCCATGCCCTCCTTGCGTCCGAAGAACTGGGCATTCAATCGTTTCAACACCGCGAAGGAGGACAGCGAGGGATCGCCGCGCTGGTCGAACGGCTTGAGCAGGCCGAACATCAGTCCCGCGCTGTTGTTCTGCTGGCCGTCGATGAAGCTGTAGCCATTTACGGTACCCAAGTCCTGCACCGCGGGGTCGGCAAGAACGATCTTCTCGAGCTCGGTGGTGAACCGGCTGGTGACGCTCAGACTGGCCGAGTCGGACACCTGGGCGACGACGAAGAAATAACCCTGGTCCTCGTCGGGCACGAAGCTCGACGGCAGGATGCGGAACATGAACAAGATTCCGGCGATCACCCCGCCGAACAGGATGAGCGCAATCGGCCAAGCCTGAATGGTGCGCGCGACGCCGCCCACGAAGCCGCGCTGCAGGCGCTCGAACCCGTTCTCGAATGCGCGGAAGAAACGATTCTTCTCGCCGTGATGCGCCTTGATGATGATGGCGGCGAGTGCGGGGGACAGGGTAAGCGCCATGATCCCCGAGATCACCATCGAGATCGCGATGGTGATGGCGAACTGCTTGTACAGGGTGCCTGTCACGCCGCCCAGGAACGCCACCGGCAGGAACACCGCGAGCAGCACCAGCACGATGGAGATCAGCGCCCCGGCGATCTCGGTCATCGCCTGCTTCGCCGCCTCGAGCGGCGAGAGTCCCTTCTTGCTGATGTTGACCTCGACGTTCTCGACCACCACGATGGCGTCGTCGACCACCAGCCCGATGGCGAGGATCATGCCGAACATCGTCAGCATGTTGATCGAGAAGCCAAGCAGGTGCATGCCCGCGAAGGTGCCGATGATCGACACCGGTACCGCCAGGATCGGAATGACGGTGGCACGCAGCGACTGCAGGAAGACGAACACCACCAGCACGACCAGTATCACGGCCTCGAAGAAGGTATGCACCACTTTGTCGATCGAGTAGAGCGTGAACTCGCTGGTGTCGAGCACGATCTTGTAGTCCAGCCCGGTGGGAAACTTGGTCTTCAACTCCTCCATGCGCTGGCGTACCGCCTGCGAGGTGGCTACTGCGTTGGCGCCGGGCTGCTGGTACACGCCGATGGTGGTGGCGGTCTTGCCGTTCATCCGGCTCGACATCGAATAGTCGCGCTTGGCCAGCTCGACCCGACCGATATCCCGTAT
>Ga0209706_10001459_pt1 | contig 13361 bp, 11 predicted proteins | sample PPLLaktember2015_6_FD_187263 | JGI IMG/M metagenome (GOLD analysis project Ga0209706, IMG submission 187263) | Freshwater sediment microbial communities from Prairie Pothole Lake near Jamestown, North Dakota, USA - PPLs Lake P8 Core (1) Depth... | ecosystem: Environmental > Aquatic > Freshwater...
ACCACGCGCGTCCCGTCCCCGCCTTCGGCGACCCGGCGCCCAGTCTGCTGATCGTTGGACTCGCCCCCGGCATGCACGGCGCCAACCGCAGCGGGCGTCCCTTCACCGGCGACTTCGCCGGCGTGCTGCTGTACGAGACCCTGCACCGCTTCGGCTATGCCAGCGCACCGCAATCGGTGTCGGCCGACGACGGCCTGCAACTCACCGGCTGCCGCATCACCAACGCGGTGAAGTGCCTGCCGCCCGCCAACAAGCCGGAGCCGGGGGAAATCCGCGAGTGCAACGGCTTTCTGGCCTCCGAACTGGATGCCTTGCCGGCGCATGCCAGCATCCTGGCGCTGGGCCAGATCGCGCATCAGTCGGTGCTGCGCGCGCAGGGCCTGAAACTCAAGGATTATCCCTTCGGCCACGCCAGCGACTATCGCCTGCCCGACGGCCGGCGGCTGGTTAGCAGCTACCACTGCTCCCGCTACAATACCCAGACACGCCGCCTCACCCCAGAGATGTTCGCGGCGGTGTTCACCCTGATTCAAGCCGAGGACTGATCATGCCCGTCGTCACCATCAAGCTCGCCGGTACGCTGACCCGTAAACAGAAGCAGAAAGTCGCCGAGGAAATCACCGCCACGCTCGAGCGCCACGCCGGCAAGCCGGCGTCGTACACCTACATCGCGTTCGAGGAGCTGCCGGACGAGAACTGGGCGATCGCCGGGAAGCTGCTCGACGAAGACTGAACCTTGAGCATCGACAAGGAATTTCTCGCCTCGCTGCCCACCCTGCCCGGCGTCTACCGCATGGTCGACGTGGCCGGCGCGGTGCTGTATGTCGGCAAGGCGAAGGATCTGAAAAAGCGCGTTTCCAGCTACTTCCAGAAAACCGACCAGAGCCCGCGCATCCACCTGATGCTGAAAAGCGTCGACCACATCGACACCACGGTGACGCGCACCGAGGCGGAAGCGCTGCTGCTGGAAAACAACCTCATCAAGGGGCTCAAACCGCGTTTCAACATCCTGTTCCGCGACGACAAGTCCTATCCCTACCTGCTGCTGACCGGGCACCGCTTTCCGCGCCTGGCCTATTTTCGCGGCACGCCGAAGAAGCACGATCAGACCTTCGGGCCCTACCCCAATTCCTACGCGGTGCGCGAGAGCATCCAGCTGTTGCAGAAGGTGTTTCAGCTGCGCACCTGCGAGGACACGGTGTTCGCCAACCGCTCGCGCCCCTGCCTGCTGCACCAGATCAAGCGCTGCACCGCGCCCTGCGTCAAGCGCATCACGCCTGAAGCCTACGCGCGCGACGTCAGCGCGGCCGCCCAGTTGCTGCATGGCGAGGCAAGCGCGCTGACCGAACAGATCACCGAGCAGATGAACCTCGCCGCCGCTTCGCTCGATTTCGAGACCGCCGCCCACCTGCGCGACCGCCTGCGCATGCTGGCGACGGTGCGCGAGAAGCAGTTCGTCGACACCACCGGCAGCGAGGCTGACGCAGACGTGGTCGCGGTGGCCGAAGTCGCGGGCGTGATCGCGGTCAACCTGACCATGATCCGCGGCGGCCGGCATCTCGGCGACCGCAGCTTCTTTCCGCAGCACGGCGAAGGCGCAACGCTGGCCGAAGCACTGGAAGCCTTCATCGGCCAGCACTACCTCGAGCACCCGATCCCGGCGCGCATCCTGGTCAGCGAAGCGATTGAGACAGACGCATTGGAAGCGCTGCTGTCCGAACTGGCCGGCAAAAAAGTCAGCCTGCTGCATCGCGTCACCGGCGAGCGCCGCGTGTGGATCGGCATGGCACAGGCCAACGCGCGCCTGTCCGCCGCGCGCCGCAGTGCCGACCGCGCCAACCAGTCGCAACGGCTGGCCGCGCTGCGCGACACACTCGATCTACCGGCGCTCAACCGCATCGAATGCTTCGACATTTCACACACCATGGGCGAAGCCACGGTCGCCTCGTGCGTGGTGTACGAAGGCGACGACCTGAAAAAATCCGACTACCGGCGCTACAACATCAGCGGCATCACGCCGGGCGACGACTACGCCGCGATGCACGCCGCGCTGATCAAGCGCTTCCAAAAGAGCGTGGAGGAAAACGGCGTGCTGCCCGACCTGCTGCTGATCGACGGCGGCAAGGGGCAGATCGCGATAGCGGCCGAGGCAATGGCCGAACTCGGCCTGGGCGAGGTTTTATTGCTCGGCGTCGCCAAGGGCGAGGCGCGCAAGCCCGGTCTGGAAACGCTGATCTTCGCCGATGGCCGCGAACTGAGGCTCGCCAAGGACCACCCCGGCTTTCACCTGATCCAGCAGATACGCGATGAAGCGCACCGCTTCGCCATCACCGGCCACCGCGCCAAACGTGGAAAGGCACGCGTGCAGTCGACCCTGGAAGACATCGCCGGAATCGGTCCCAAGCGCCGCAAACAGCTGCTCGAACACTTCGGCGGCCTGCAGGGCGTGCGCAACGCCGGCGTCGACGCGCTTGCCACGGTGAACGGTATCAGCCGAGAATTGGCGGAAACCATCTATCACGCCCTCCACTAATAAATAATGCCGCTCAATCTCCCCAACTTGCTCACCTGGCTGCGCATCCTCTTCATTCCGTTGATGGCGGGCGTGTTCTATCTGCCCGACGGCTGGGTCACGCCGTACGAAGCCAATCTGCTGGCCGCGGCCTTTTTTGGCGTGGCGGCACTGACCGACTGGCTCGACGGCTATCTGGCGCGCGCGCTCGGCCAGACTTCGGCGTTTGGCGCCTTTCTCGACCCGGTGGCCGACAAGCTGATGGTCGCCGCCGCGCTCATCGTGCTGGTCGACCTGGATCGCGTGGCGCCGCTGATCGCGCTCATCATCATCGGCCGTGAAATCACCATCTCGGCGCTGCGCGAGTGGATGGCGAAGGCCGGCAAATCCGCCAGCGTCGCGGTGTCGTTCGTCGGCAAGCTGAAAACCTCGGCGCAGATGATCGCCATCGTGCTGCTGCTGTATTTCATCCCGCTCGCCGGCCTGCCCATTGCACGTATCGGCACGCTGCTGATCTGGGTCGCCGCGCTGCTCACCCTGGTTTCGATGGCGTATTACCTCGTGATGGCTGCACGCGCCCTGCAAAAATCTTCATGAATTGGTTGACAGAAAAAAATGAAATCACCATAATGCGCAGCCTTCAACGCGGGAATAGCTCAGCTGGTAGAGCGCAACCTTGCCAAGGTTGAGGTCGGGAGTTCGAACCTCCTTTCCCGCTCCAGAATTCCGGGGAAAACAGATGGCGCAGTCCGGATGTTTTCCCCTTTTCGTTTAAGTGGTTTACCGCGACGGCGCGATAGCAAAGCGGTTATGCACCGGATTGCAAATCCGTGTAGGTCGGTTCGACTCCGGCTCGCGCCTCCAGATTCGGGTCAGCCCGGATGTTTCATGAATTCGCGCGATGATCGCGCAGGATTTTGATTGATAGGGAAGTATTGGGAAGGAGCGTCGTAGTTATTCATACGACCGACTGAGCAAAATCTTTCAGGTCAGGCAAAAAACCAGCGAGGGCGCGTGAATTCATGAAACATCCGGGCTAGCTGTCCGCTTCGCCCGGATGGTGAAATTGGTAGACACAAGGGACTTAAAATCCCTCGCCAGCGATGGCGTACCGGTTCGATTCCGGTTCCGGGCACCATCTTATCTTTCAGTCTCCCGGCCCGAATGGTATAATTTCGGCGCTTGATTATTATCACAATGGGCGGTTTGCCCATTTTTTATTTGTGCTGCGCCATAGTTTATTTGCTGTTTTGTTTGCACTTCACAGTGACACAAAGATGGATTTGCAATGATGGATTTGCCCGCCCGCCTGGAGCCTGTACTCGCCGGACTCGGTTACGAGTTGGTGATGCTGGAGCGCGCCGGGCGTGGGGTGTTACGGATATTTATCGACAAGCCGGGCGGAATCACGATTGACGACTGCGTGACGGTGAGCAATCACTTGACCCACCTGTTTACCGTCGAGAACATCGACTTCGACAGGCTGGAGGTGTCCTCGCCCGGTCTCGACCGGCCGCTGGTCAAGCCGCAGGACTATGTGCGCTTCGCCGGCGAACAGGTAACGCTCAAGCTGCGGGTGCCGATGGACAACCGGCGCCGTCTCAGTGGTCAGCTGGTTGGCCTGGAAGAAAATGCGGTGAAGTTGATCGTCGATGGCACGGAAGTGTCGGTTGATTTAAGAAATGTGGACGCTGCCCGCCTGAAACCCATGGTTTAGGCAAGGCTGGAGGAAATGATGAGCCGTGAATTGTTGATGCTGGCCGACGCGCTGGCGCGCGAAAAAAACGTGGGCCAAGAAGTGGTGTTCGAAGCACTGGAGCAGGCGCTCGCTTCTGCCACCAAAAAGCGCTTCAAGGATGAGGCCGACGTGCGCGTGGCGATCGACCGCACCACCGGCGACTATGAATCCTTCCGCCGCTGGCAGGTGGTGTCTGAAGCCGACCTGGAATCCGAGGGTTACCAGATTCTGCTGATCGACGCCCAGGACAAGCATCCCGACATCGAGATCGGCGACTACATCGAAGAGCCTCTGGAAAACGTCGAGTTTGGCCGCATTGGCGCGCAAGCCGCCAAACAGGTCATCCTGCAAAAGATCCGCGACGCCGAGCGCGAACAGATCATCAGCGATTTTCTCGACCGCAAGGAACACCTCGTCAACGGCGTGGTGAAACGCATCGACCGCGGCAACGCCATCATCGAATCGGGCCGCATCGAAGGCTTCCTGCACCGCGACCAGATGATCCCGCGCGAGAACCTGCGCGTCGGCGACCGCGTCCGCGCCTACCTGCTGCGCATCGACCGCGGCGCGCGCGGCCCGCAGGTCGTGCTGTCGCGCACCGCGCCCGAATTCATCATGAAGCTGTTCGAGCTCGAAGTGCCGGAAATCGAGGAAGAGCTGCTGGAAATCAAGGCGGCCGCCCGCGACCCCGGCCTGCGCGCCAAGATCGCCGTGGTGTCGCACGACCCGCGCATCGATCCGATCGGCACCTGCATCGGCATGCGCGGTTCGCGCGTCACCTCGGTGACCAACGAACTGGCGGGCGAGCGCGTCGACATCATCCACTGGTCGGCCGACCCCGCGCAGTACGTCATCAATGCGCTGGCGCCCGCCGAAGTCAGCTCCATTGTGGTTGACGAAGACAAGCACAGCATGGACGTGGTGGTGGACGAGGAACAACTGGCGATGGCCATTGGCCGCGGCGGCCAGAACGTGCGTCTGGCGTCCGAGTTGACCGGCTGGGAACTCAACATCATGTCGCGCGAAGCGGCAGAAGAGAAACAGTCGAGCGAAAGCGGCAAAACCCTCGCGCTCTTCGTCGAGAAGCTCGATGTGGACGCGGAAGTCGCCCAGATCCTGGTTGACGAAGGCTTCTCCACGCTGGAAGAAGTCGCTTACGTGCCGCTCAACGAAATGCTCGAGATCGAGGCGTTCGACGAAGATCTGGTCAACGAACTGCGCAACCGTGCCCGCAACGCGTTGCTGACCGCGGCCATCGTCGGCGAGGAACAGGTCGAGGCCTCCGCCGGCGACCTGTTGTCGCTCGAAGGCATGGACGCAGAAACCGCACGCACGCTCGCCAGCAAAGGCATCCACACCACCGAGGACCTGGCGGAGTTGGCAGTCGATGAGCTGACCGAAATAGCCGCCATGGATGCCGAACGCGCCAAACAATTAATCATGGCCGCACGCGCGCCCTGGTTCGCCCAAGGCTGATAGCCACGAGGACTGCATGAACGTTGAACAATTCGCCCAGGAACTGAAACTGCCGCCCCAGCTGTTGCTAGAACAGTTGAAAGCAGCAGGCGTCAGCAAAAATGATGTTGTCGACCCCGTAACCGAAGCGGATAAGGCGCATTTGCTCGATTATCTGCGCAAGATGCACGGCGGCGGCGCCGAGCCCGGCAAGACCAAGATCACCATCACGCGCAAGCAGACCGGTGAAATCCGCAAGACCGACAGCACCGGCAAGTCGCGCACCATATCGGTAGAAGTGCGCAAGTCGCGCACCTACGTCAAGCGCGATGCCGCTGCGCTAGCGGCCGAAGCCCAGCCTGCCGCAGAGCCCGTTCTGGAAATCGAACCCGCTCCGCAGGTTGAGGAACAGGCGCAGCCAGTGGCCGAAGTCCGGGTCGAAGCAGCCCCCGAACCCGTCGTCGAACCGGTTGCGGCCAAACCGGCCAAGGTTAAGCCCGTCGCCGCCAAACCCGCTGCGGTTGAGCCCCCGGCCGCTGAAGCTGCGCCCGCGCCGGTTGAGATGGCTGCGGAACCCGCAACGGAAGCCGCCCCGGTGGTGAAGAAAACCACCCGCATCAAAAAGGCGTCGATCCTGGACGAGGCGGAAGTCAAGGCACGCGCGGAAGAAACACGCCGTCACCTTGCGCTGCAGGAACGCCAGGCCGCGGACGCCAAAGCCCGCACCGATCGCGAAGCCTTGCGCAAGCAGGCGGAAGCCGCGCGCGAAGCCGCCAAACTGGAGGCGGTCCAGAAAGCCGCTGCGCCCGCTGCGCCCGCCGCACCGGCTGCGCCCACCGCCAAAACGCTGCACAAACCGGACAAACCGGGTGCGGCCAAGGGTGCCAAAGGGCCTGACAAGAAAGCCGCAGGAAGCTGGAAGGATGAGGCCGCAAAGCGCAAGGGCGGGCTCAAGACCCGTGGCGGCGCTGCGCCTGAAGCAGGCTGGCGTGGCCGTAAAGGCAAATCCAGGTCCGGCCAGGAAGAAACCACCTTCGTTGCACCGACCGAGCCAGTCGTGCGCGAGGTGCTGATACCCGAAACCATCACCGTCGCCGAACTCGCCCACAAGATGTCGGTGAAGGCCGCTGAAGTCATCAAGGCGCTGATGAAGCTGGGCAGCATGGTGACCATCAACCAGGTGCTCGACCAGGAAACTGCGATTATCCTGGTCGAGGAAATGGGGCACATCGGCAAGCCTGCCGCGCTCGACACGCCTGAAGCCTTCCTCATCGATACCGGCTTTGCCGGCAAAGTGGTCATGCGCGCCCGCCCACCAGTGGTCACGGTGATGGGTCACGTCGACCACGGCAAGACCTCGCTGCTCGACACCATCCGGCGCACCCGTGTGGCCAGCGGCGAAGCCGGTGGCATCACGCAGCACATCGGCGCCTATCACGTCGAAACCGAAAAAGGCGTCATCACCTTCCTCGACACCCCGGGCCACGAAGCGTTTACCGCAATGCGGGCTCGCGGCGCGAAAGCGACCGACATCGTGGTGCTGGTGGTAGCGGCTGACGATGGCGTCATGCCGCAAACCATCGAAGCCATCCACCACGCCAAGGCGGCCAATGTGCCGCTGGTGGTGGCCATGAACAAGGTCGACAAGCCCGATGCCAACCCCGAGCGCATCCGCCAGGAACTCGTCGCGCAGGGCGTCACTCCCGAGGAATGGGGCGGCGACACCCAGTTCGTCGAAGTGTCGGCCAAGGCCAATACCAACATCGACGGTCTGCTCGACGCCATCCTGCTGCGAGCCGAGATGCTGGAACTGCAGGCGGCGGCCGAAGGGCCCGCAAAAGGCCTCGTCATCGAAGCGCGGCTGGACAAGGGCAAGGGCCCGGTCACCACGCTGCTGGTGCAATCCGGCACCCTGCGCCGCGGCGACATGGTGCTGGCCGGCCAGGCCTTCGGCCGCGTCCGCGCCATGCTCGACGAGTCGGGCAAGACGGTAAACGAAGCCGGTCCCTCGATCCCGGTCGAAATCCAGGGTCTGTCCGACGTACCGCGGGCAGGCGAGGAGATGATGGTGCTGCCCGACGAGCGCAAGGCGCGCGAAATCGCGCTGTTTCGTCAAGGCAAGTTCCGCGACGTGCAGCTCGCCAAAAAGCAGGCGGCCAAGCTGGAATCGATGTTCGGGCAGATGGGTGCGGGCGAAGTCCAGCAACTGCCCATCATCCTCAAGGCCGACATGCAGGGCTCCTACGAAGGTCTGGCGCACGCGCTGGGCAAGCTGTCGACCGACGAGGTCAAGGTCAACATCATCCACAGCGCAGTGGGCGCGATCACCGAGTCCGACGTCAACCTGGCGCTCGCCTCCAAGGCGGTGCTGATCGGCTTCAACGTACGCGCCGACGCCTCCGCCCGCAAGCTGGCCGAATCCAGCGGCGTGGACATCCGCTACTACAACATCATCTACGAAGCGGTGGATGAGGTGAAGGCCGCGCTGTCCGGCATGCTGGCGCCCGAGCAACGGGAAAGCGTCATCGGCAGCGTGGAAATCCGCCAGGTCTTCCACATTTCCAAGATCGGCACCATTGCCGGCTGCTATGTGCTGGATGGCGTGATCAAACGCAACGCCGGTGTGCGCGTGCTGCGCAACAACGTGGTGATCCACCAGGGCGAGCTCGATTCGCTGAAGCGCTTCAAGGATGACGTCAAGGAAGTCAAGGCCAACTTCGAGTGCGGCCTCTCCATCAAGAACTTCAACGACATCCAGGAAGGTGACCTGCTCGAAGTGTTTGAAGTCGTGGAAGTGGCGCGCTCGCTGTAATGCCGAAGGATTTCCCGCGTGCCCGCCGTGTCGCCGACCAGATCCAGCGCGAACTGCCCGAACTGATCCGGCAGGAAGTGAAGGATCCGGGCGTCGGCATGCTGACCATCACCGAGGTGGAGGTCAACCGCGACATGGAATTCGCCAAGGTCTACTTCACCACGCTGGGCGGCGAGGCCGAGCATAGCGCCTGCCTGAAGGGACTGCAGCGCGCCAGCGGCTTTCTGCGGACGCAGTTGTCGCGACGCATGCAGCTGCGCGTGGTGCCCAAACTCAGCTTCGTGTATGACCGCTCGGTCGAGCGCGGCATCGAGCTCAGCCATCTGATCGAATCCGCGGTCGCTGAAGACGCCAAACATCCGAAAGACGAGTGAAGCCCGCCCGCCAGTCCCTCTCCCCAACCCTCTCCCAGAGGGAGAGGGGGCAAACGTAGTGCGCGAACCGATTAACGGCGTGCTGTTGTTGAACAAGCCGGTCGGCATCACCTCCAACGCCGCGCTGCAAAAAGCCAAGTGGCTGCTCAACGCCAAAAAGGCGGGACACACGGGCACCCTCGACCCCTTCGCCGACGGCCTGCTGCCGCTGTGTTTCGGCGAGGCCACCAAGTTTTCGGCCTATCTGCTGGACGCTGACAAGCGCTATCGCGCCGTGCTGCGACTGGGCGTAACCACCACCACCGGCGATCCCGAAGGCGAGATTCTCGCCACCCGCGAGGTCCACACCAGCCGCGCTGAAATCGAGGCCGTGCTCCCACGCTTCATGGGTGAAATCGAGCAAATCCCGCCCATGCATTCGGCACTCAAACATCAGGGGCGGCCGCTCTACGAATACGCCCGCGCCGGCATCGAAATCGAGCGGCCGCCGCGCCGGGTGTACATCCGCGCCCTCGATCTCGTTGAATGCGACCTGCCACGCGTGGTGCTGGACGTACAAAGCAGCGCCGGCACCTATATCCGCACGCTGGCGCAGGATATCGGTGCCGCGCTTGGATGCGGCGCCCATCTCACCGCGCTGACGCGCACTGTTGCGGGCGGATTCAAGCTGGAACAGGCACACACGCTTGCAGATCTGGAAACGCTCGATGCCCACCAGCGTCACGCCCTGTTGCTGCCGGCAGACTGCCTGGTGGCGCATCTGCCCGCCTTGCAACTCGATGCTGCCGATGTCGAGGCGTTGTGCCAGGGCCGCAGCGTGGCGCACCCTGCAGATCACCAAGGGTTAACGCGCATCTACGCGGCACCCCACACTTTCATCGGCCTGGCCGACGCGGACGCCGGCCGTCTACTGCCGCGCCGGCTGATCGCCACCCGACAGGCTTGAGTTCGAGACCCTTTTCAGCGTAAAATTCGCGGTTTCCCAGAACGTGTCCCGCCCAGCCGCAGGCCACGCGATTTAGAAGGAGTACACCATGGCTGTTACCGTCGCGCAAAAAGCGCAAGTCGTCCAGGATTTTCAACGTGCCGCCGCCGATACCGGCTCCCCCGAAGTGCAGGTTGCCCTGCTGACGGCCCGCATCAATGACCTGACCGGCCACTTCAAGGCCAACATGAAGGATCACCACTCGCGTCGCGGCCTGCTGAGGATGGTGAGCCGCCGCCGCAAGCTGCTGGACTACCTGAAGCGCACCAACCTCGAAGCTTACAAGACCCTGATCGATCGCCTCAGTCTGCGCAAGTAAGTCCGACAAGGCCACTGTGATGACCCGGCACCCTGTTGCACTGGCACAGTGGATGGGGCTTGTTGCCCCCTGAATTTTCCACGCCCCGCCCATGCGGGGCGTTTTTGCTTTGAAAGGAACTCGTATGAGCGCTATCAAGAAAACTTTCACCTACGGCCGCCACCTGGTCACGCTGGAAACCGGCGAAATCGCCCGCCAGGCATCCGGCGCCGTCCTCGTCAGCATGGATGACACGGTCGTGCTGGTCACCGTGGTCGCCAAGAACGAAGTCAAACCCGGTCAGGATTTCTTTCCGCTGACCGTCGATTACCAGGAAAAGGCCTACGCGGCCGGACGCATCCCTGGCGGCTTCCTCAAGCGCGAAAGCCGCATGTCCGAAGGCGAGACGCTGATTTGCCGCCTGATCGACCGCCCGATCCGTCCGCTCTTCCCCGAAGGCTTCTTTAACGAAGTGCAGATCATTGCCACGGTGATGTCGTCCAATCCCGAAGTCAGCGCCGACATTCCCGCGCTGATTGGCGCCTCGGCCGCGCTGTCGCTGTCGGGCCTGCCGTTCGACGGCCCGGTGGGCGCGGCGCGCGTCGGTTTCATCAACGGCGAATACGTGCTGAACCCGGCCAACTCCGAGCTGAAGGATTCGGCGCTCAATCTGGTTGTCGCCGGTACTGAAGCCGCTGTGCTGATGGTCGAATCCGAAGCGATGGAACTGCCCGAGGACATCATGCTGGGCGCGGTCATGTTCGGCCACCAGCAGCTGCAGGCCGCGATCAACGCCATCAACGAACTGACCGACGAAGCCGGCGCCGACGCCTGGGACTGGCAGCCGGTCGCCGAAGACACCGCGATGGTGGAACGCCTCAAGGCCCTTGCCGAAGAAGGCTTGCAACAGGCTTACAGCATCAAGCAGAAACAGGCCCGCGTGACGGCAATTGACGAGGCGCGCAACAGGGCCTTCGCCGAACTCATCACCGCCGACATGGACACCGTCGCCGCCAATGCCGTGAAGGACGCCTTCCACCGCGTGGAAGCCAGCGTGGTGCGTAACCGCATCCTGTCCGGCCAGCCGCGTATCGACGGCCGCGACACCCGCACCGTGCGTCCGATCACCATCCGCACCGGCGTGCTGCCGCGTACCCACGGTTCCGCGCTGTTCACCCGCGGCGAAACCCAGGCGCTGGTGGTGACCACACTGGGCACCGGACGCGATGAGCAGACGATCGACGCGCTCGAAGGCACCTACTCCGACCGCTTCATGCTGCAATACAACATGCCGCCCTACGCCACCGGCGAAACCGGGCGCATGGGGGCACCCAAGCGCCGTGAAGTCGGCCACGGGCGACTCGCCAAGCGCGCGCTGCTGGCCGTGCTGCCCTCCAAGGAAGAATTCGGCTACACCATGCGCGTGGTCTCCGAAGTCACCGAATCCAACGGCTCGTCGTCAATGGCTTCGGTGTGCGGCGGCTGCCTGGCACTGATGGACGCGGGCGCGCCGCTGAAGGCGCATGTCGCCGGCATCGCCATGGGTCTGATCAAGGAAGGCAACCGTTTCGCCGTGCTGACCGACATCCTCGGCGACGAGGATCACCTGGGCGACATGGACTTCAAGGTCGCCGGCACCGAAAAGGGTGTGACCGCGCTGCAGATGGACATCAAGATCAACGGCATCACCAAGGAAATCATGCACGCCGCGCTCTCGCAGGCAAAAGAAGGCCGTCTGCACATCCTCGGCATCATGAAGGCATCGGTCTCCGGCAGCCATGAGATGTCGGCCTACGCGCCGCGCATCATCGCAATGAAGATCAATCCGGAAAAGATCCGCGACGTCATCGGCAAGGGCGGCGCGGTGATCCGCGCGCTGACCGAAGAAACCGGCACCCAGATCGACATACAGGAAGACGGCAGCGTGAAGATCGCCTGCACCAGCATGGAAGCCGGCGAGCTCGCGAAGAAGCGCATCGAGGAAATCACCGCCGAGGTTGAAGTCGGCAAGGTGTACGAAGGTCCGGTCATCAAGTTGCTGGACTTTGGCGCGATCGTCAACGTGTTGCCGGGTCGCGACGGCCTGCTGCACATCTCGCAGATTGCCCATGAGCGCGTCAACGCCATCGGCGACTACCTGAAAGAAGGCCAGGTCGTGAAGGTGATGATTCTGGAGGCTGACGAGAAAGGCCGCCTGCGGTTGTCAATGAAGGCCCTGCTGGAAGCACCCGCTCCCGCTCCCGCCCCGGCTCCCAGCAACGAAGAAGAGGCCAGCTAAATGGCAACGCCGCGCCGGCCGGCGCGGCGTATTCGTCCCCCGATAAAAAACGCGCCAATCGGCGCGTTTTTTATCGGGGCAATCAGCTTGGCAATCAGGTCGATTCGCCCAGAAACGCCTGCCACCAGCGCTTGCGCTGACCGGTCACCATGCCGCGCATTTCGAGCTCGCGCGGCGGCGTACGACTCATCACCCAACCCGGCAGCACCGAGGATTTCGTCGAACTTGAACCGCACGAACTGCCGAGGTGATTGGGGTCGTATATCTTGATGAAGCTGGGCGCATCGAGGTTATCGGCGTAGACAATCGCGCAGTAATCCTCGTGGTGCTCGCGCCGCAGCAGTTCATCCAGTTCGCGCGTGAACTGCTGCACCTTGTCGGCAGCAGAAGGCTCTTGCGGCACCTGCTGGCCGACCGCATAGAGATACCAGCCTGCCCCGGCGTCCACCTTTTGCCAGAATGCCGTCAGTTGATCCCAGCGCATCACGCTGTAAAGCAGTCCATTGAAATTACGGTCAAACTCGCTGGTATCGATCATGGCGCTTGCGGGTGGGCTTAACTGGCGACCTGACGTGCCATGTTTACTTGGCAACCTGTCGTTCGCGGATTTCCTCGAGCGTCTTGCAGTCGATACACAGTGTTGCAGTCGGACGTGCCTGCATGCGGTCCAGCCCGATTTCGACGCCGCAGGATTCGCAGTAGCCGTAATCGCCGCTGTCGATCTTGGCGATGGTTTCACCGATTTTCTTGATCAGTTTGCGCTCGCGATCGCGGTTGCGCAGTTCCAGCGCCATGTCCGATTCCTGCGTGGCGCGGTCGTTGGGGTCGGCGAACACCGTCTGTTCGTCCTGCATGGAATGCAGGGTGCTATCGATGTCCTGCGACAGTTCGCCTTTCCAGGCTTCGAGC
>Ga0209706_10001460_pt1 | contig 13351 bp, 13 predicted proteins | sample PPLLaktember2015_6_FD_187263 | JGI IMG/M metagenome (GOLD analysis project Ga0209706, IMG submission 187263) | Freshwater sediment microbial communities from Prairie Pothole Lake near Jamestown, North Dakota, USA - PPLs Lake P8 Core (1) Depth... | ecosystem: Environmental > Aquatic > Freshwater...
CACCAAGTCCTGGGCCTGCACTTGTTCGGCGATCTCGTTGTCCGCCACGTCGAATCCGTGCGGCACTTGCAGCGCCCGGATATAGGGCGAGGCCGGCACGCGCAGCAGGCGATTCGCCACCAGGGTGGTCTCAATGCGGGTGCGCTCCGCCGCGCGAAACAGGATTTCCTTGATGGCTACCGGACAGGCGTCGGCATCGACCCAAATACGCAATTACCTGCCCCGACCGCCCGGCTTCGGCGAAAACAAGGCGGGTTGCGGCCGCGCATTGGAGCGTCCATTACCCGGCCGGGATTGCGGGCTGCGCATGGCCAGCTTCTCCGCCAATTGCTTGGCGCGCAGTTGTTCGTCGGCCAGCATTTGGTGGCGCGCCGCCTCGGACATATTCGCCGTAGGCGCTGGTTTGGCCGCTGCTGGACGTGCCGGGCGATTGCCTTGCGGATTGCCTTGCGGCTTGACTTGGGGTTTGCCGGGGCGCTCTCTGCTCGCAGGCGCTTTATCGCCATGGGGTCGCCCTGCCGGACGCTGGCCGCGCGGCGCGTGTGCGCGCGGCTGACGTGGCGGGCGGCGGTCTTCTTGCGCGCGCTCTTCTTGCGTGCGCACCGGCGGCACGAAGCCAACGATCTGCTCACGCGGAATTTCGCGCTTGAGCACGCGCTCGATGGCGTTCAGGTATTTGATTTCTTCGCGGTCGACCAGCGAGATCGCCGCACCCGAGCTGCCGGCGCGGCCGGTGCGGCCGATGCGGTGAACGTAGTCTTCCGGGATGTTCGGCAATTCGAAATTCACCACATGCGGCAATTGGTCGATGTCCAGTCCACGCGCGGCGATATCGGTCGCCACCAGCACCGGCATGGCGCCATCCTTGAATTCGGACAGGGCACGGGTACGGGCCGCCTGGCTTTTGTTGCCGTGAATCGCGGCGGCGGGAATGCCGTCTTTAATCAGTTTCTCGGCCAGGCGATTCGCGCCGTGCTTGGTGCGCGTAAACACCAGCACCTGTTTCCAATCGCCTTGCTTGATCAAGTGGCTCAAGAAATCGCGCTTCTGGTCCTGCGCCACCAGGTACACGCTTTGCGCCACCAATTCCGAGGGCGCATTGCGCCGCGCCACTTCGACCAGGCCTGGCTCATGCAACAAGCCATTGGACAGGGTCTTGATCTCATCCGAGAAGGTGGCGGAGAACAACAGGTTTTGCCGTTTTTTTGGCAGCAGGGCGAGAATCTTGCGGATATCGCGAATAAAGCCCATATCGAGCATGCGGTCGGCTTCGTCCAGCACCAGGATTTCGACCCCGGACAAGTCCACGGTCTTTTGCCCGACGTGATCCAGCAAGCGTCCGGGCGTGGCGACCAGGATATCCACCCTGCCTTTCAATGCCTTGAACTGCGGGTTGATGTTGACGCCGCCGAACATCACCATGGAATTCAGTTGCAGATGTTTGCCATAGGTTTGCACCGAGGCCTCGACCTGCGCCGCCAGCTCGCGCGTCGGCACCAGGATCAGGCAACGCGGCCGGCCGGGACGCTGGTTCTCGATGGGGTTTTCCGATAAGCGATGCAAGATCGGCAAGGTAAAGCCGGCGGTCTTGCCGGTGCCGGTTTGCGCTGCGGCGAGCAAGTCGCCGCCGGCCAATACTTGGGGAATGGCTTGCGCCTGGATCGGGGTGGGCACGGTATAGCCGGCATCGGCAATTGCGCGCAAAAGGGTGGGCGCCAGACCGAGGTCGGCGAATTGTGTTTCAGTGGACATGCATACTCCTGCGGCGGCCTATCGCGCATGTTGCGCAACACCAATCGCGGCAGACGAATCAATGATCGAAAAGATCGGAGGGTAAGAAAATGACCGGTGCGCCTGATTGGTTGGGCGCACGGAAGTCGTGCATTATACGGGGATTGGCCGGAATAGCCAGCAACAACCGCATCAACGGATATTTTCGGCCGAAAAAACCAGGACTTGGCCGCCGATGAAATTCACATCGACGTGGCGTTGTTCATCGCCCCAGCGGCAATGCTTGACGCCCAAGAGATCATTGCACAGCGCCGGCGGGCCGAGCAGTTGCTTCACTTCCTCGTAGGTCATGCCGACCTTGAGCTTGTCGTAATTTTCGACGCTCAATCGGCTGCATGCCGCGAGCAGCAGGATCAGGCTTAATGCAATGATGAGTTTCATACTTGTCTGGCATGCCGCACCGCGCGAGGCTGGTGCGGCATGCCATCGTTAGCGCCGATGACCACCGCCGCCACCGCCGTAGCCGCCGCCACCGCCGCCTCCGCTACGACCGCCACCGCCGCCACGCCGGCCGCCAAACCCACCACCGCTACCGCCGCCACCGCCGCCGGTTTGCGGCCGGGCTTCATTCACGGTAATGGCGCGACCATCCAGCTCCTTGCCGTTGAGGGCGGAAATCGCCGCCTGCGCTTCCGCATCGCTGCCCATCTCGACGAAGCCGAAGCCCTTGGAGCGCCCCGTATCACGGTCGATAATGATTTGCGCCGACTGCACCGCGCCATGTGCGCCGAATTGCTGTTCCAGCATGCTGTTGTCGACGTTGTAGCTGAGGTTGCCTACGTAGAGTTTTTTTCCCAATTGCAGATCTCCCACCAAGATTGATTTCGCATCGCCGGTCCGACGACCCACACCTACGGCAATCCCGATGGCCTGCTGCCGGGGTTAACAGAATTGCACTAAGGACACTATAGTCCAAGTTTTAAGGCTGCGCTCAAGCTTTGAATGACAATTGCTTTATTCGATGTCGGGTTCGCGCACGAAGCCAAAGCCCTGCGGCGCCGGCGGCGCGGCTGGCGGCGGGACTGGCTCAAACATATTGAGATAAATATCCACCGGCTTTTCCAGTCCGTCATAGTGCAAGCGGTATTGATCGAGGAAGCCCTTGCCGCGCTCGACGGCCGGCGTATCGAAGGGGCAACAGGCGCCGATGCGCTGGTAATGCACCACCTCGCCACCCGGCCCGCGCAGCGCATTCAGATAACGCCATTCGGCGGGATAGCCTTGCCCGGTCTTGACCGGGTGCATTTTGTCGAAGCCATAATTCGCGTCGCTCGAAACCGATTCCAGCACCGCCACGCCCGCCGACAACTGGCGGCGCAAATCGCGCAGCGCCAGGTCGCGGTCCGGGGTTTCCGCTTCTTTCAGCAGGCGCAAAAAGCGCTGTGCCGGCGCGTGGCCTTGGCTGCCTGCCCGGTGCAGCCAGACCATGGCCGCGGCGCGATCGCGCTCGACGCCATGCCCATCAAGCAGCAAACGCGCCAGAAAATACTGCGCTTCCGCCTCGTTTTGCTGCGCCGCCAATTTGAGCCATGCGGCGGCCTGGGCAAAATCGCGGCCGTCCTCGATGCGGATGAAATGCACGCCCAGATGCAGTTGCGCCTTGGCATTGCCGGCCTCGGCGGCTTGTTTATACCATTGCCGCGCCGCCTCCAAGTCTTGCGCCACGCCTTCGCCGGTCTCATACATCTCGCCCAGTGCGACCCAGGCCGGTGCGTAATTGGCGGCAGCGGCCTGCTGCAACAGCGGCAGGGCCTCCGGCACGCTCACGATAAAACCGCGCCCGCGCCGATACATCTGGCCCAAGGTGTATTGCGCCGCCGCTTCGCCCCGCTCGGCCAAGGGATGCAACAACAGCAGCGCCTGGGGATAGTCCCGGGTATGGTAAGCCGCCAGGCCATCTTCCAGATCGCCCGCCAGCACGGGAAACGCGAGCAGCCACAAGGCCAAGCTAACGCAATAACGCAACATGGTCTTTATAGACACAGCGATCCATCACGACAAACATCCCGGCCGCCCGTGCGCGCGCGGCGGCAGCCTCATTGACGATGCCTTCCTGGATCCACAGCGCCGGCAGTTTTAAACGGATGCAGTCATCCACCAGGGCATCAATATGCTCGGCGGCGCGAAAGGCATCCACCAAATCAATCGGCTCCGGCACCTCGGCCAGGCTGGCATAGGCCGGCTCGCCCAGCGCTTCTTTCAGCAGGGGGCGCACCGGAATGATGCGGTAGCCGAAGCCTTGCAGTGCTCGCGCCACCTGATGGCTGGGGCGATTCGGCTGGGGCGACAGGCCGACCACGGCAATCGTCTTGACCCGCAGCAGCAGGTCCTTGATTTGTTCGGGACTGGGATTTTGAAACGCCATCAGCGCGCGCCTTGTCGCAAGGACACAAGGGTCATGGCTGAATTACGCAAGATGAAAAGGGAGAAGAAAAAACGCAGGAACCGCAAATTTCGCTTCCGACTGGAGGACCCAACCGGAAGCGAAAAATGATTAGACCATATCTTTCAGTGCTTTGAGCGGCAGCACTTTAACGACTTTACGCGCCGGCTTGGCTTTGAACATCATTTCTGCGCCGGTGAAGGGGTTCACGCCCTTGCGTGCCTTGGTGGCGGGCTTGGTCACGACTTTGACTTTGAGCAAACCGGGCATCTGGAACACGCCGGATTTTTTCAGCGACTTGCCCATCATGCCAGCCAGGGAGGCTAACACGGCGCCGGCGTCTTTTTTGCTGATGCCGGTATCGGCGGACAGTTGCGCCATGATCTCGGATTTGGTCGGTGCTTTAGCGGCGGGAGCAGCTTTGCTTTTTGTTGCCATTATTCCTCCTTAGGACGTTGGGGTTGTTCGGGTGCGAAGAATCGTAACACAACTAAAAAGCGCGATAACAGCTTTTTTTAAGCATTTTTTTAAATTTTTTCTGATGCGTTTTGCTTGACGCGGAAAAAAGTTTTTCAACTCAAGCAACATTAGCGGATGCTGTTTTTTATCCGGCGGTTTTTTTCCTGCCTCTGCGCGCTACGAATAAAGTTTTGCTGCGCCCGCGGGCCGCGTCTTGAAGCGCTTGTGCAGCCAGTAGTATTGTTCGGGCATTTCGCGCACGCGCGCTTCGATGAAGGCGTTCACGCGCCGCGTATCGGCCGCGACATCCGACGTCGGAAAATTTTCCCACGCCGGATAGTAGGTCAAGACATAGCCGCGCCCCCAGGACAGTTGCCGCGTCACCACCGGCACCACCACCGCGCGGGCCAGGCTCGCCAAGCGCGAAACGCCGGTAATCGTCGCGGCCGGCACGCCGAAGAACGGCACGAAGATCGAATCGCGCGGGCCGAAATCCATGTCCGGCAAATAATAGAACGGCACGCCGCGCCGCATCACCTTCACCACCTGGCGCACATTGTCCTGGCGCGAAAACAGATAGGGCGCATTGAAGCGTTGCCGGCCGTGCAGCAGCAGCCGATCCAGCACCGGATTCTTTTGCTTGCTGTACATCGAAGCGGCATGGAAATCCAGGGCGACGCGCGAGCCGCCCATGTCCAGCCCGACAAAATGCGGCGCCAGCATGATCACCGGCTTGCCTTGCAGCGCTTGCATATGATCCAGGCCCGCACCAGACGCCGGATGCGCTCGCCGCGCGACCACCAGGAAATGCCGCGTTCCACGATGCTGCGGCCGAAGGCGCGAAAGTGCTGCCGCAGCAAGCGTTCGCGCGCCGCATCGCCGAGTTCGGGAAAACAGAGGCGCAAATTCGTGCGCGCCACCTTGCGCCGTTCACGCCCCAGGGCATAGAACAGCATGCCCAGGCCCTGGCCGACCAGGGCCAGCAAGGGCAAGGGCAGGAAATGCAGCAGCCAGAAAATAAAGATGCCCAGATAAATCACGGCGGCGTGCCTTTATAGCGGTTGTAGCTCCACAGATATTGCTCCGGACAAGCGCGGATGGCGTCTTCCAGTGCGGCATTGATCTGGCGCGCGCCTTGTTCGGGGTTCTCGCTCAAGGGCGGCAGCGGCGGCAGATAACGCACCACATAGCCGCGCCCTTTGGGCAGACGTTGCGCATAAAAGAAGATGATGGCCGCGCCAGTCTTGCGCTGCAGCCGCGACATCAGGGTCATGGTGTAGGCCGGCCGGCCGAAAAAATCCGCCCACGCGCCGTCGCCCTGGCTCGGCACCTGGTCCGGCAAGGCGCCGATGGCCTCGCCGCGCTTCAGGGCCGCGAGCAATTTCTTCACCCCCGCATAATCCGTGGTGGCCAAGTCGATATGGCCGCGCGCACGGCCTTCGCGCATCCAGGCTTCCAGCCAGGCGACTTTGGGCGGGCGGTACAATTCGGTAAAAGGGAAACGCGAGCCACTATATAAGCCGGCGATTTCGAAGCAGCCCAGATGGGGCGTGAGCAGGATCAGGCCGCGGCCGGCGGCGCGCGCCGCTTCCACATGTTCCCAGCCCTGCACTTCCCGCACCAGTTTCAGCACCGCCGCCTCGGGGCGGAACCAGATCACGAATACCTCGCAGAAAGCCTGGCCATGGGATGCGATGGCGCGCCGCAGCAAGTGCCGAAAAGCATCGGGATCCGGGTCGATGCCGCTGGCTTGCAGGTTTTCGCGCAAGCGCCGCGCATAGCGCCGATCCAGCCCATACGCCAGCCAACCCAGCATGCCCCCCAGAAAATGCACCCAACCCAGCGGCAAACGGGCAAATAAGCGCGCCAGTCCCGTCATGGGAAAATCACATGCCTTTCTGGTTTAGCCAAGCTTTGGTATCCTGTGCGGCTCGCAAAGACTATCTAATAGAGAAACAGAGACCAAATGAACGAATTTCTATTTACCTCGGAATCGGTTTCGGAAGGCCATCCGGACAAGGTTTCCGATCAAATTTCCGATTCCATTTTGGACGCCATCTTAACCCAGGACCCGCACTCCCGGGTAGCGTGCGAAACGCTGTGCACCACCGGTCTGGTGGTGGTGGCGGGCGAGATCACCACCAATGCCATCGTGGATTTCAACCAGGTCGCGCGCAATACCATTAAGCGCATCGGCTACGACAGCTCGGACATTGGCTTCGACTACAAGACCTGCGCCGTGATGGTCAGCCTGGGCAAGCAATCCCAGGATATCGCCATCGGTGTTAACGAGGGCGAGGGCATGTTCCTGGATCAGGGCGCGGGCGACCAGGGCCTGATGTTCGGCTATGCGGTGGACGAGACGCCGCAACTGATGCCGATGCCGATCCACTACGCGCACCGCTTGATGGAGCGCCAAGCCGATTTGCGCAAGGATGGCCGCCTGCCCTGGCTGCGCCCGGATGCGAAATCCCAGGTGACGATTCGCTATGTGGACGGCAAACCGGTCAGCGTGGATACCGTGGTGGTCTCGACCCAGCATCATCCGGAAGTGTCGCACGCGGTACTGTCTGAAGCGGTGATCGAGGAGATCATCAAGCCCATCATTCCGGAAGCCATGCGCAAGGAAACGCGCTACCTGATCAACCCCACCGGCCGTTTCGTCATCGGCGGCCCGATGGGCGACGCCGGTTTGACCGGGCGCAAGATCATCGTCGATACCTATGGCGGCGCGGCGCCGCACGGCGGCGGCGCTTTTTCCGGTAAAGATCCATCCAAGGTTGATCGCTCGGCCGCCTACGCCGGACGCTATGTGGCGAAAAACATCGTCGCCGCCGGCCTCGCCAGCAAGTGCCAAGTGCAAGTGGCCTACGCCATCGGCGTGGCCAAGCCGGTGAGCTTGATGGTCAATACTTTCGGCACCGGCAAATTGTCCGACGAGAAAATCGCGAAACTGATCGAGAAACATTTCGACCTGCGTCCCAAGGGCATCATCCAGTCGCTCAACCTGCTGCGCCCAATCTACACGCGCACCGCGAGCTACGGCCACTTCGGGCGCGACGAACCGGACTTTACTTGGGAAGCCACGGACAAGGCGGAGGCACTGAAGGCCGACGCGGGGATTTAAAACCCTTTTTGCCACAGAGATCACAGAGGCCACAGAGGAGTTCTGTGCAAGGTTTTCTCTGTGTACTCTGTGATCTCTGTGGCAAATGATTTTGATTTGAAACATCCATCGCACCGAGGGGCGCTGCAGCTCACCAATGTAAGCAAGGTGAGTCAGGCTTGGTGTGAAGGCTCAATGTAGCAACGGCGCCCATTCATTTACTTTGAATGGAGAGCATTATGAGCGCCGTACTCAACCCCAATTTCACCGACTATAAAGTCGCCGATCTGTCCCTCGCCGCTTGGGGCCGCAAGGAAATCCGCATCGCCGAGACCGAAATGCCCGGTCTGATGGCGATTCGCGAGGAATTCAAGGCCCAGCAGCCGCTGAAAGGCGCGCGTATCACCGGCTCGCTGCACATGACGATCCAAACCGCCGTGCTGATCGAGACGCTGACCGCGCTGGGCGCGGAAGTGCGCTGGGCCTCCTGCAATATTTACTCCACGCAAGACCATGCCGCCGCCGCCATCGCCGCCGAGCAAATTCCGGTATTCGCCTACAAGGGCGAGTCCCTGGAAGAATATTGGGACTACACGCACAAGATTTTCGAATGGCCGAATGGTCAGTTCTCCAACATGATCCTGGACGACGGCGGCGACGCCACGCTGCTGCTGCATCTGGGCGTGCGCGCCGAAAACGATATTTCCGTGCTTGCCAATCCGACCTGCGAAGAAGAGCGCGTGCTGTTCGCCGCCATCAAAAAGTGCCTGGCGACCCAGCCCGGCTGGTACTCGGCGCGCATCGGCCACATCAAGGGCGTGACCGAGGAAACCACCACCGGCGTGCATCGCCTGTATCAGATGTTCGAGGAAGGCAAACTGAAATTCCCGGCCATCAACGTCAACGATTCCGTCACCAAATCCAAGTTCGACAACCTGTATGGCTGCCGCGAATCGCTGCTGGACGGCATCAAGCGCGCCACCGACGTGATGATCGCCGGCAAAATCTGCGTGGTGCTGGGCTACGGCGACGTGGGCAAGGGCTGCGCGCAGGCGTTCCGCGGCATGGGCGCCACGGTATGGGTCACGGAAATCGACCCGATCTGCGCCCTGCAAGCGGCCATGGAAGGCTACCGCGTGGTGACCATGGACGAAGCCGCCGACAAAGGCGATATCTTCGTCACCGCCACCGGCAACGTGCACGTCATCAACCACGATCACATGGCGAAGATGAAAGACCAAAGCATCGTCTGCAACATCGGCCACTTCGATTCCGAGATCGACATCGCCTCGGTGGAAAAATACCAGTGGGAAGAAATCAAGCCGCAGGTGGATCACATTATTTTCCCGGACGGCAAACGCATCATCGTGCTCGCCAAGGGCCGCTTGGTGAACCTGGGCTGCGCCACCGGCCATCCGAGTTTCGTGATGTCGGCTTCCTTCTCCAACCAGACCATCGCGCAGATCGAGTTGTTCAACCACACCGCCGACTACCCGGTGGGCGTGTACGTGCTGCCCAAGCACCTGGACGAAAAAGTCGCGCGCCTGCACCTGAAAAAAATCGGCGCGCACCTGACCGAACTGTCCGACACGCAAGCCGCTTACATCGGCGTGCCGAAAAACGGCCCTTACAAGCCGAACCATTATCGTTATTAATTTCTCTTGAACCGCAGAGGCGCAGAGACGCGGAGGAAAAGCAGAAGCTCTCTGCGCCTCCGCGTCTCTGCGGTTAGGTTTTGATATGAACACCCATCGCACTTTTAGTTTTGAGTTTTTTCCGCCCAAGACCGCCGAGGGCATGGAAAAACTACGCGCCACGCGCAAGCAATTGGCTCAGCTCAAGCCGGAATTTTTTTCCTGCACCTTTGGCGCGGGCGGCTCGACGCGCGATCGCACCTTGGAAACCGTGCTGGAAATCCAGGGTGAGGGCCTGGCCGCGGCGCCGCACTTGTCCTGCATCGGCTCGACCCAGGAAAACATTCGCGAGATTCTCCACACCTATCAATCGCACGGCATCCGCCATGTGGTCGCGCTGCGCGGCGACCTGCCCTCGGGCATGGCCGATCCGGGCGAGTTTCGCTACGCCAACGAACTGGTGGCCTTCATCCGCCAGGAAACCGGCGATTGGTTCCACATCGAAGTCGCGGCCTATCCGGAATTTCATCCGCAGGCGAAAAGCGCGCAGGACGATTTGCAGGCCTTCGTGCGCAAGGTGCAGGCCGGCGCCAGCGCGGCCATCACGCAGTACTTCTACAACGCCGATGCGTATTTCCGTTTTGTGGATGATTGCGATGCGCTGGGCGTCACCATCCCCATCGTGCCGGGCATCATGCCCATCACCAACTCGACGCAGCTGGCGCGCTTCTCCGACGCCTGCGGCGCGGAAATCCCGCGCTGGATCCGCAAGCGCCTGGAAGGCCATGGCGACGATCTGGACGCCATTCGCGCCTTTGGCCTGGATGTGGTCACCGACCTGTGCGATCGCCTGCTGCAAGGCGGCGCGCCCGGCCTGCATTTCTACACGCTGAACCAGGCCGGCCCCAGCTCCACCATTTGGCAACGCCTGGGCCTGTAGCCAGTAACACTGCCACGCACGCAAAAACCCTGTTACAGTCAAGGCCGTAGCGCGGACTTGAGTGTCTGGTTTACTACCAGAAATCCGGTACTCAAGCGCAGTGCTCAAGCAAAGCTTTCTGCTTTGTGAAACCGGCGCGAGGGCAGAAAATCGAAATGCCGTTACAGCGTGACGATCGAAAAATCAGCATCATCGGCGCACTGATTTTACTGGCGCTGACCCTGGCCACCGGGGTCGCCGTATATCGGGTGATGCAAAATCAAGCCGAGTCCATGCTCGCCAACAAGCTCGCGACTTCCCTGCAACACAATATCCGCCTGTTCGACAGCCAGATCGGTGACGCCCTGGCCGAGACGCAGGCGCTCGCGCCGCGCATATCCCTCATCACCAACCTGCAGTCGCTGGCGGCGAAACCGGGCGACGCCAAGAGCCTTTACGAATTGCAGCGCCGCGCCGATCTGATCAAGTCCACCGGCTTCAAGGCCGTGTCGATTTACGATGCCCGTGACCAATTGGTGGCCCAGGCCGGCGTGTTTGCGCAAAGCCCCGTGCTCAGCGTGGCCCTGCATACCTCGTCGCCCGCCGCCTTGCTGTGGGAGCGCGAGTACATCCTGCAGGCCCGCATCGATATCCGGGATGCGCAACAGCGCCGCCTCGGCACGGTCGTGACCGAGCGCCTGTTGCCGCAGCTGATGCACGCCCTGGAGGACACCAAGACCATCGGCAAAAGCGTCGAATTGGCGGTGTGCTCGCCGCAGCAGCAACAGATGATGCAGTGTTTCCCGCTCTCGTCGTCGATCGCCCGCTATGCGCAACTCCCGCGCAAGCAGGCCGGCCAATACTTGCCGATGCATTATGCTTTCGAGGGCAAGACCGGCCTGATCTTCGCCAAGGATTATCGCGCCGAGCCGGTGGTCGCGGCGTATGGGCCGATCGGCACGCTGGGGCTGGGCATGGTGCTAAAAATCGACCAGGCCGAGCTGTACCAGCCCGTGACTGCGCAACTGAAATACATCGTGCCCCTGCTCGCGGGCATGCTCCTGATCGGCATGCTCCTGCTGCGCTGGCAGCTGTCCCCCATGGTGCGCAAGCTGTACCAGTCGGAACAGGAAAAACAAGTGGCCAATGCCCGCCTCCTGGATTTGGAGGAACGCTGGCGCTTCGCGCTGGAGAGCACCAGCGCCGGCGTGTGGGACTTGGATGTGCCGGCCGACCAAATCCTGCTCTCCAAGCAATGTAAGGAAATGCTGGGGTTCCGCGAAGAAGAGATCGGCGCCAGCATGGCGGAATGGGTCCAGCGCATTCATCCGGAGGACATGCCCAACTTACTGACCGTGCGGCAACGATTATTCGACGGCATCGATCACAACTTCATCAACGAGCATCGCAAGCAATGCAAGGACGGCAGTTGGAAGTGGATCCAGGTGCGCGGCATGGTGGTGGCGCGCGACGCGGATGGCGCTCCCCTGCGCGTGATCGGCACCTATATCGACATCAGCGAGCGCAAGGCGGCGGAGCAGCGCATCCTGCACCTGGCCAGCCATGACGCCCTGACCGACCTGCCCAACCGCGACCTGCTGCAAGACCGGATTCAGCAGACCATTCTGCAGGCGCAGCGCAACCACAATCCGGCGGCCTTGCTGTTCATCGACCTGGACCAGTTCAAGACCATCAACGATTCGCTCGGCCACGACATGGGCGATTTGTTGCTGCAGGCCGTGGCGCAACGGCTGGTCGGCGGTGTGCGCAGCGAGGACACGGTGGCGCGCCAGGGCGGCGATGAATTCATCGTGCTGCTGCCGAACATGCACAACGCCCAGGATGCCGGCCTGTTGGCGCAAAAACTGCTGGCGGATTTGTCGCCGCCATTCCACATCCAGGGCAAGGAACTACACATCAGCGCCAGCATCGGCATCGCCGTCTTCCCCGACGATGGCGCGGACGTGGACACGCTGCTGAAGCACAGCGATATCGCCATGTACCACGCCAAGGAAGTCGGCCGCAACAACGTCCAATTCTTCACCCCGAAAATGAATCAGCTGGCGGCGGAACGCCTCGCCCTGGCCACCGACCTGCGCCATGCCATCGCGCGCGACGAATTGCTGCTGCATTACCAGCCCATCGTCGATGTCGCCAGCGGCCGCCTGGCCGGCATGGAGGCGCTGCTGCGCTGGCGCCATCCCAAACACGGCCTGATTGCGCCGCTGCAATTCATCTCCCTGGCCGAAGAATGCGGCTTGATCGCGTCCATCGGCGAATGGGTGATGCATGCCGCCTGCGCGCAAGTAAAAGCCTGGCAAGACCTCGGCCTTGCCGTGCCGCGGCTGGCGATCAACTTCTCCGCCAAACAATTCCGGCAGAAAACCCTGGCGCAATCCATCGCGCGCATCCTGCGCGAAAGCGGCGTGCCCGCCGCCGACATCGAACTGGAAATGACCGAAAGCCTGCTCATGGAGAACAGCGACGAAGTGGCCGAGAACTTAAAACAACTGGGCGACATGGGGCTGGGCATCGCCATCGACGACTTCGGCACCGGCTACTCCAGCCTGAGCTACCTCAAGCGCTTCACCATCCACACCCTGAAGATCGACCGTTCCTTTGTGCAGGATATCGCCAGCGACCCGGACGATGCCGCGATCGTCACCGCGATCATCGCCTTGGCGCATAGCCTGGAGATGAAGGTCATCGCGGAAGGCGTGGAACTGGCAACGCAACTTGAATTTTTAAAGCAGCATGGCTGCGATCAATACCAAGGCAAACACTTCAGCCAAGCGCTTTCCGCGACGGAAATGGCCGCACTGTTGCAACGGCGCAAGCCTGACCACCTTCAATAGAGCAGAGAAGCTTGTCGCGTCATTCTGCAGATTGTCGACTGAATTACCTGAATTCCGGTATCCCCACAAAGCGTATTTCAGTATATTTTCCGGCTTCGGCCAAATTCACAGTTTATTTTTGAGATTACAAATTCATGCACTATCTAGAATATTGGTGCATGATATTGAAAATAACGAATAATCACGGTACTTAAAAAAGCAATG
>Ga0209706_10001461_pt1 | contig 13351 bp, 10 predicted proteins | sample PPLLaktember2015_6_FD_187263 | JGI IMG/M metagenome (GOLD analysis project Ga0209706, IMG submission 187263) | Freshwater sediment microbial communities from Prairie Pothole Lake near Jamestown, North Dakota, USA - PPLs Lake P8 Core (1) Depth... | ecosystem: Environmental > Aquatic > Freshwater...
CAGCGGCACCACCAGCTTCAGCTTGTCGACCGCGCGCTCGAGGTACTCGAACTGGCCGCTCCACGTGACGTACATGCCCGGCAGGAAATTGACGTTCTCGCGCACGGCCTGCTGCGCCTCGCGGACATAGCCGCCGATGTCGCGGTCGCGGATGTCGACGTAGATGTAGGCGGACAGCAGCGCGTTCTCGGTGCGGATCACCGGCGCGCCCTGCTTCACCGACACGCGCGCCACCTGCCCGAGCGGAACCATGCGCGCTGGCTTGCCCATCTCGCCCTCGATCCGCACCAGCACTTCACGCTCGATCGCCTCGGGGCTGCTGCGCGCATCGCGCGGATAGCGGACGATGACGCCGAAGCGCGCCCGGCCCTCGATGGTCGTCGTGATCACCTCGCCGCCGAGCGCGGTGGCGATCACGTCCTGCAGTTGCCCGACCGAAACGCCGTAGCGCGCGAGCGCCGCGCGGTCGGGCTCGATGTCGAGGTAGTAGCCGCCGGTCAGCCGCTCGGCGTAGGCGCTGGTGGTCCCGGGCACCTTCTTGACCACGGCCTCGATCTCGCGCGATACCCGCTCCATGTCGTCCAGGTTGGAGCCGAACACCTTGATGCCGATCGGCGTCCGGATGCCGGTCGAGAGCATGTCGATGCGGGCCCGGATCGGCATCGTCCAGCTGTTCGACACGCCGGGGAACTGCAGCGCCTTGTCCAGTTCGGCGATCAGCTTGTCGGTCGTCATGCCGGGTCGCCACTCGGACTCGGGCTTCAGGTTGATCACCGTCTCGAACATCTCCAGCGGCGCCGGGTCCGTCGCGCTGCCGGCGCGCCCGGCCTTGCCGATGACCGACTCGACCTCCGGAAAGCTCTTGATGATGCGGTCCTGCAGCTGCACGAGCTCAGCCGCCTTGGTCACCGACATGCCGGGCAGCGAGGTGGGCATGTAGAACAGCGTGCCTTCGTTCAGTGTCGGCATGAACTCGCTGCCCAGCTTCGAGGCGGGCCACACCGACGCGGCCGCGATGGCGGCGGCAGCAAAAACCGTCAGCCAGCGGAAGCGCAGGACGCCCGCGATGACGGGCCGGTAGGACGCGATCAGGAACCGGCTCAGCGGGTTCTTCCCCTCGGGCAGGATGCGCCCGCGGATCAGGTACACCATCAGCAACGGCAGCAGCGTCACCGAGACGATCGCGCCGCCGAGCATCGCGAAGGTCTTGGTGTAGGCGAGGGGCGCGAACAGCCGCCCTTCCTGCGCCTCGAGCGTGAACACCGGCAGGAAGCTCACCGCGATGATCAGCAGCGAGAAGAACAGCGCCGGGCCGACCTCGCGGCAGGCGTCGAGGATCGCGGTCACGCGGTCGCGCGCGCCGCGTCGTTCGAGATGCTTGTGCGCGTTCTCGACCATCACCACGCCGGCGTCGACCATCTCGCCGAGCGCGATGGCGATCCCGCCCAGGCTCATGATGTTGGAGTTGATCCCGAGCGCCTTCATGCAGATGAACGAGAACAGCACGCCGAGCGGCAGGATGATGATCACGACCAGCGCGCTGCGCACGTGGAGCAGGAACAGCGTGCAGACGAGCGCGACCATGATCGACTCCTGGATCAGCGTCTCGGTCAGCGTGTCGATCGCGCGGTGGATCAGTTCCGAGCGGTCGTACACGGCCTTGATCTCCACGCCCTCCGGCAGGCCCGGCTTCAGCTCCTCGATCCGGGCCTTGACGCCGTCGATCACCTCCAGCGCGTTCTCGCCGAAGCGCGCGACGACGATGCCGGACACGACCTCGCCCTCGCCGTTGAGCTCGGCGATGCCGCGCCGCTCGTCCGGCCCGAGTTCGACGGTGGCGATGTCACGGATGCGCACCGGTGTGCCGTTGGCCGCGCGCAGCGGCAGGTCAGCGATGTCGTCGGCGCCGCGCAGGTAGCCGCGCCCGCGCACCATGTATTCGGTCTCCGCCATCTCGACCACGCGTCCGCCGACGTCGCGGTTCGAGCTGCGGATCACCTCGGTCACCTGGTCCAGCGAGATGCCCTGCCCGCGCATGCGCGCGGGATCGACGACCACCTGGTACTGCTGCACGAAGCCGCCGATGGAGGCGACCTCGGCCACGCCCTTCACCTTGGTCAGCTGGTAGCGCAGGTACCAGTCCTGCAGCGTGCGCAGTTCCGCGAGCGAGCGGTTCTTGGCAAGCACGACGTACTGGTACACCCAGCCGACTCCCGTTGCGTCGGGACCGAGCTGCGGCGTGATGCCCGGCGGCAGGCGCTGGCTGGCGACGTTCAGGTACTCGAGCACGCGGGAGCGCGCCCAGTAGATGTCGGTGCCGTCCTCGAAGATGATGTAGACGAACGACGCGCCGAAGAAGGAGAACCCGCGCACGACCTTGGAGTGCGGGACCGACAGCATGGCGGTCGTCAGCGGATAGGTGACCTGGTCCTCCACGACCTGCGGCGCCTGCCCGGGCACCTCGGTGTAGACGATCACCTGCACGTCGGACAGGTCGGGCAGCGCATCGAGCGGCGTGCGCAGGACCGCCACGATGCCGCCGGCGACCAGCAGCAGCGTGGCGAGCCCGATCAGGAACGGGTTCTTGGCGGACCAGGTAATGAGCCGTTCGATCATGTGGGCTCAGTGCCTGTGCGCGTCGGGCTTGGCGGGCGCCGCGGGGGAGACGGCGGCCGGCTCGATCTTCGTGACGACCCACTCGCCGGGCTTGCGCTCAACGAACTCGAAGCGGATCGGCGCGCCCGGCTTGGCGCTCTTCGCGATGGCGTCGTTCGCGGCGACGAACTCCATCGTCATCTTCGGCCAGTTGAGCGTGGCCACCGGGTCGTGCGTGATGGTGAGCACTCCGCTCTTCGCATCCACCTCGTCGACGCGCCCGACCGCGCTGTGCGCGACCACCTTGGCGCCGCCGGCGTTGGTGTCCGATGCCGCCGTGAAGCTGCCCAGCGCCGCCTTCAGGTTGCTCTCCGCGTCGATCAGGAAGTTCGCGCGCGTGACGACCTGTTCACCCTCCTCGACCCCTGACAGCGCCTCGACGAATCCGTCGCCGCGGGCACCCGTCTTCAGCTCGCGCGGCTCGAAGCGGCCTTCGCCGAGCGCGACGAGCACCACCTGCCGGCTGCCGCTGTTGATCACCGCCGAATCCGGCACCACCAGCACTTCGCGCTTCGCTCCGGCGTCGATCTGCACGGTACCGTACATCCCAGGCTTCAACTGTCCCTGGGGGTTGGCCAGTTCGAAGCGCACGCGCGCGGTGCGCGTCTCGGCGTTCAGGGTCGGGTAGATGAACGTGAGCTCGCCCGGGAAAGTCCGGTCCGGATAGGCGCTGACGGCCAGCGTCCCGCGCGAGCCGATGCGGACCAGAGCGAGGTCCTGCTCGAACACGTCGCCGATCATCCACACCCGCGACAGGTCGGCGATCCGGAACAGCGCCTCGCCGGGCATGAACCGCATCCCGGCCACCGGCGGGTCCTTGATGATGACGCCCGCCGCCGGCGCGACGATCGTCAGCGTGCGCCGCGGCTCGCCGCCCGCGCGCAGCCGTGCCAGTTGCTCTTCGCTGATGTCCCAGTTGCGAAGCCGCTCGAGCGCCGCGCTGGCGAGCTGCTGCACCCCGGCCTGCGCATCGCTGCCGGCGCCGCCCATGCCTTTCATCGCGTTGAAGGCGATCAGGTATTCGCGCTGCGCCGACACCAGCTCGGGGCTGTAGACCTCGGCGAGCGGCTGGCCGCGCGCGACGGCCTGGCCGGTCGTGTTCACGTGCAGCTTCTCGATCCAGCCCTCGAACTTGGGCGCCACCGTGTGCTGCCCGCGCTCGTTGATCTCGATCGTGCCGACCGCGCGGACAACGCGCGCCAGCGACCGCTTCGACACCGGTTCGATGCGCACGCCCAGCGTCTGGATGCGGTCGGCGGAAACCTTCACCGTCCCGGCCGCGCCCTCGTCCTCGCCGTCGTAGACCGGGATGTAGTCCATCCCCATCGGGTCCTTCTTCGGCACCGGCGAGGTGTCCGGCAGGCCCATCGGGTTGCGGTAGTAGAGGAGCTTGCGCGGGCCGTCCTTCGCGCCTGGCGCGGGCGCCGCAGCCGCGCTCGAGGCGGTCGCAGCGGCCTGGTCGTTCGATGCCGTCGGCACGCCGAGGCGCCCGACGAAATAGCCGACCACGAGGGCCGCGCCGACGGTTGCGGCGACCGCGGCAATGGTCTTGCCTTTCATAGGTCCTCCCCGACGATGCGCTCGATCTCGGCGAGCCGCATCTGCTGTTCCAGTTGCACTTTCAGCAGGTCGAGCCGCGTCCTGCGGATCTGGCGCTGCGCGTCGAGCAGCGTGCCGAAGTCGACGCGGCCGGCCTGGTAGGCCGACAGCGCCGAGTCGAACGTGAGCTGCGCCTGCGGCAGCAGCGTGTCGCGCAGGATCGCGGCCTGTTCGCGCAGCGCGTCGAGCGCCGCCCAGTTCTCGCCGAGCTCGCCCTGCAACTGCGCCGCGACGGCGTCGCGCCGCGCCTCGACCGCGCTCTTCATCGCAATCGCCTCGCTCTCGTTCGCGCGGATCACGTCGCGCTGCCACGGAATGTTCATCTCCAACATGAGTTCGTACTCGGTCAGGCGGGTGCCGCGCTGGATGCCGGCGACCCCGAACGTCAGGTCGGGCCAGCGGCTGGCGCGGACGAGATCGGCGTTGCGGGTTGCACTCGCCAGCTGCGCGGCCTGCACGGCGAGCTGCGGGCTGCGCTCGCCCGCGGACTTGGTCAGGGCGGCGAAGTCGAGCGCTCGCGCCGGGATGTCGCGCGGCGCTTCGGCGTCGGCCAGCGGCGCGTCCGCCGGCCGCGCGAGCACGGCGTTGAGCCGCGCGGCCGCCTGGCGCCGCTCCGACGCCTGCATCACCAGTTCGGTGCGCATCGCCGTGACTTCCGTCTGGGCCTTGATGACGTCCTGCTGCGGAACGAGGCCGGTGCCGTAGCGCGCGCGCGCGATCTGTTCGAGGTCGACCATCAGGCCCCGCACGCCATCGGTGACGCGGTGCGCCTGGGTCGCGTACCAGTACTGGCTGTACGCGGTCTTCGCCTTCATCCGCAGTTCAACCAGTGTCGCGCTGCGGCGCGCCTCGGCCGCCGACACCTCGGCTTCGGCGACGCCGCGGCGCAGCCCGCGCTTGTCGCCGAGCGGGAACATCTGTTTCACCGCGTAGCGCGTGCTTCCGGCGACGGCGGGCGACAGCGTCGGATCGCGCACCGGGACATCGCGCAGTTCCATCGACACCATCGGATCGGGCAGGGCGTCCGCCACCCCGGAGCGCTGCCGGGCCGCGTCGGCCTCGAGCGCCATCGAGCGCAGCTCGGGGTTGCGTGCTTCGAGATACTCGAGGACCCCGCGCAGGTCGCGCCCCAGCGCGCTGCTGTCCGGCACGGCCTGTGCCCACGCGGGACCGGCCGCCGCGAGCAGCGCCAGCGCCACCCACGGACCCGCGCGATCACGGATACAGACTCGAAACGAACGACTGATGACTCTCACGACGGCCTCCTGATGACGACGGGCGCGCAGGCGCACCCGGACACGCGCGCGCCGAGCGGCGCGGCATCAGCGAGGGGCTAGAGTCGGAGTCGTTGCAGCCGCGCGTACAGCGGCCGCGGTTCGGAACGCTCGTCGGCAGCGAGCAACGCGCTCGGCTGCCGCGCGGCGTTCGACCAGTCGAGAACGACGGCGGCGAGCGCCACCATCCACTGCGCGCCCGGCAGGTCGACGGTGCGCGGCTGCGCCGACGGATCTTCGGTGGGACAGTGGTGGGTGGACCCGGCCGGTCGCGCGAGGCCTTCGTCGATCAGGTGATGCGTGCAGTCGAGCGACTCGGCCTCGTCGGCCGCCGCGACCGGCGCAACGGCAACGCCGGCCTCCGCGGGCGCCTTAACCACGCACATGCCTGCCGCCGCGAGCACGCTGCCGCTCAGCAGGAAGGCGGCGACGAAACCGGCCACCGCGCGCACGGCGCGTTGATGGTTCCGGCGGGAGAGTCCGAGGCACATGGATCGAAGTGTGGGCGCCGCGAGTATGTTGAGCAAGGGCCCGGGGCCGTTGACTGGCGTCAACGCTGCCGGCTACTTGACGGTCTCGATGCTGGTAATCACGAGGTCTTCGCCGGCCTTTTCCAGCGCGAAGCGCACCTTGTCGCCGGCCTTGACCCTGGCGAGCAGCGCCGGGTCCTTGACGGCGAAGGCCATCGTCATCGGCGGCATGTCGTACGCCTTCAGCGGGCCGTGCGCGATGGTGATCTTCTTCGCATCGGCGTTCACGCGGCGCACCTCGCCGGTGTTGTCGGACTGGCCGGCGGCCGCCTTCGTCGCCGCGGGCATCGCGTGGTGGTCGTGTCCGGCCTGGGCCCAGGCGGTCGCGGCGACGAGCGACGCGGCGGCGACGAAAAGGAAGTGCTTCATGCGGTTCTCCGTTTCCCGAAAGTCGGCGGATTGTGCCAAAGCCTCAGGCAACAGGAGACGCAATCGGTTCAACCGCGCCGTTTTCCGCTTGCCACGCATCAACTCCCGCCCGTGCTGAGCGGCAATGCCCTTTACGACGACAATGTCTTGGCCTGGCGGCCGGCGGCGTCGAGCGTCGAACCCGACGTTCACGCGCCAGCGCGGCGCGCGAGCGATCGCCAGCGAACGTGGCAAGGCAAAACGCCGCCCGGGGGGCGGCGCCTTGTGGAGGCCCCGCGCTTACAGCAGCCCGATGAACCAGCCCGGGAAGAGCGCAACGAGCACCGCCGGCACGAGGCACAGCACGCTCGCCGACAGCGCGAGCGTGCGCTCGTTGGACGGCTGCGAAACGGCATCGGCGCTCATGAAGGCGTACTGGATCACGCGCAGGTAGAAGTAGATGCCGAGGTAGCTTCCGATCAGGCCCAGCACCGCGTAGACCGTGTAGCCGGCCGCGATGACGTTCTTGAAGATCAGGAACTTCGCGATGAATCCGGGCAGTGGCGGAATCCCGGCCAGCGACAGCATGGCCAGGCCGAGCATCAGTGCCGCGAACGGGCGGCGCTGGTACAGGCCCTTCAGGCTGTCCAGCCGGTCGCTGGCCGCGTCGTCGCTGCCGCGCGGCAGCGACGCGAACGCCAGCAGGTTCATCAGCGCGTAGGTGACGATGTAGAACATCACCGCCTGGAAGCGGCCCGGTCCGGCGCCGAGGAACGCGAAGAACAGGTAGCCCGCGTGCGCGATCGACGAGTACGCGATCATCCGGCGGAAGCTCGTCTGCCGGATCGCGGCAAGGTTGCCCCACACCATCGAGATCAGCGGCAGCAGCGTCAGCAGGTCCGCCATCGGGCGGCCGACCGGCGTCGTGCCGAACAGGCGCAGGGCGGCGAGCAGCACGCCCGCCTTGACGATGGTCGCCATGTACGCGGTGACCGGCACGCTCGCGCCTTCGTACGCATCCGGCGCCCAGGCGTGGAAGGGCACGATCGCCGCCTTCAGGAAGAACGCGACCACGACCAGCACCACCGCCGCCTGCGCCATCGTGTTCGGCGACCCGAGCGCCTGGCTGAACGCCGAGAGCGCCAGCGTCCCGGTGCCCCCGTAGAGCAGCGACACGCCCATCAGGAACGTCGCGGTGGCGGCGCTGCTGATCACCAGGTACTTCAGCGCCGCCTCGGGGCCTTCGGGCCGCTGGAACGCGAGCAGCACCAGCACGTAGACGGGCAGCGACATGATCTCGAGCCCGAGGAACATCGTGAGGAAGCTGTCGGCCGACAGCAGCAGGCACACACCGTAGACCGACGACAGCAGCAGGATGTGGAAGCGGGTGTCGGTGAAGTCGTCGCGCGACAGCAGCAGGGTCGGCAGCACGAGCGCGAGCAGGAGCGCCTTGGCGGTCAGCGTCGCCGGGTCCACCGAGAAGTGACCGGCGAACGGCGCCGAAGCGTAGCCCTTGCTTGCCAGCAGCGCCGCCGCGGCGGTGGCGGCGACGACGGCCACCACGGTCAGCGCGAGCGCACCGCGCGGGCGATCCACCAGTTCGAGGAAGATCACCAGCACGATGCCGACCAGGAGCAGGTGCTCCGGCAGCATGGCCAGCCCGACGTCTTGCCAGTTCATCGCGCGCTCCCCAGGGTGGCGGCGACCGGCGCCGCGACAGCGGGAGCGGCCCCCTCAGCCGCCCGCTGCGGCGCCGGCGCGCCGACCACCATCTGCTGATACTGGCGCGCCGCGATCTCGGTCTTCCGCATCGCCTCCTGCGGGAACAGGCCGAGCCAGAACACCGCGACGACGAGCGCCGCCATGATCGCCTTCTCGCGCAGGTTGATGTCCGCGAGCGGCAGGTGCGGCGCCTTCACGGCGCCGAACAGCATCCGCTGCGCCAGCCACAGCATGTACATCGCGCCGAGCACGACGCCGGACACGGCCGTCACGGCCATGACGAGCGAGAAGCTCGACCCGGCGACGTGCAGAGGCCACGCGGCGTTGAACGCGCCGAGCAGCACCAGGAACTCGCCGGTGAAGCCGCTGGTCGTCGGCAGGCCGACGGCCGCGAGCGTCATGATCGCGAAGAACACCGAGTACACCGGCATGATCTTCGCCAGTCCGCCGTAGGCGGCGATGTCGCGCGTGTGGCAGCGCTCGTAGATCATCCCGACCAGGAAGAACAGGCCGGCCGCGGTCAGTCCGTGGCTGACCATCTGGATCACCGCGCCCTGGATGCCGAGGATGTCGAGGCTGACGAGGCCCAGCATCACGTAGCCGAGGTGGCTGATCGACGAGTAGGCGATGACCTTCTTGATGTCGGTCTGCACCAGCGCAAGACAGGCGCCGACGACGATGCTGATCACCGCGAGCGCCATGATCAGCGGCGTGTAGAGCTGGGTCGCGTCCGGGAACAGCGGGAAGCCGAGCTTCATGAAGCCGTACGTGCCCATCTTCAGCAGCACGCCGGCCAGGATCACGGAGCCGGCCGTCGGCGCCTCGACGTGCGCGTCGGGCAGCCAGGTGTGCAGCGGGAACATCGGCACCTTGATCGCGAACGACAGCGCGAAGGCGCCGAGCAGCAGCGTCTGCGCCTGCACCGGGAGCCTGACCTTGTAGAGGTCGGCGAACGCGAAGGACAGCTGCCCGGTCGCGTTCTGCAGCGACCACACCAGGTAGATCAGCGCGGCCAGCATCAGGATCGAGCCGAAGGCCGTGTACAGGAAGAACTTGAGCGTCGCGTAGATGCGCCGCTCGCCGCCCCAGATGCCGATGATCAGGAACATCGGGATCAGCATCGCTTCCCAGAACACGTAGAACAGGAACAGGTCCTGGGCGACGAAGGTGCCCATCATCGCGAACTGGATGAAGAACACCATCGCGTAGAAGAGCTTCACTTCCTTCGTGATCGCGCTGAACGCGCCGGCGACCACCAGGGGGCCGAGGAACGCGGTCAGCATCACCAGCAGGATGTTGATGCCGTCGAGCCCGATGTGGTAGCTGACGCCCCAGCTCTCGATCCACGGCACCCGCGTCTCGAACTGCAGCCCGGCCACGGACGAGTCGAAGTTCACGTACAGGACCGCGGTCGCGACGAACTGCACGATCATCAGCCAGAGCGTCAGCTGGCGGACCGTGTTTTCCTGCGAGGCGGGAATCAGGGCGATGGCCAGCATGCCGGCGACCGGCAGCCAGACGACGAAGTTCAGCAGCTCAGCCATGTGCCCAGCTCCAGACGAGGGCGAGGAAACTGCCGATCATCACCAGCAGGATGTAGAGGTGCAGGCTGCCCGTCTGCACGCGCGCGAGCACGCCGCCGCTCGCATTGGCCAGGCGCGCCATTCCGTTCAGCGTCCCGTCGAACAGGCGGCGGTCGCCGAAGTTCAGGAAGACCTTCTCCGAGATCCAGTGCAGCGGCCGCTGGATCAGGTTCTCGTACAGCTCGTCGATGAAGTACTTGCCCGACAGCAGCGCGTGCAGGCCGGAGAAGCTCTCGCGCAGCCGCTTCGGCAGGGCGAGGTCGCCGCGGTACACGAACGCCGCCGCGACCAGGCCGGCGACGCCCAGCGCGATCGCCAGGCCGATCAGCGGCACGTGGTACGCCTGCATCGACTCCAGCGTCTTCGGCAGCGGAGCGATCGGCTCGAGGAAGTGCGGGATCGGGATGAAGCCGCCGACTGCCGCGAGCGCCGCCAGCACCATCAGCACGCCGGTCATCGAGAACGGCGACTCGTGCACGTGATGCTCGACTTCGTGGTCCATGCGCGATGCGCCCATGAACGTGAGCCACAGCAGGCGGAACATGTAGAAGGCGGTCATCAGCGCTGTCACGGCCATCACGGCCATCAGCGCCACCGATCCGCCGCGCTCGCTCGCGAGCGCGAACCACAGGATCTCGTCCTTCGAGAAGAATCCCGAAAGCGGCGGCAGGCCGGCGATGGCGCCGGTGGCGATCGCGAAGGTCCAGAACGTGACCGGGATCCGCTTCGCCAGGCCGCCCATCTTGCGGATGTCCTGCTCGCCCGACAGCGCGTGGATCACGCTGCCGGCGCCGAGGAACAGGCACGCCTTGAAGAACGCGTGGGTCAGCAGGTGGAACACCGCCACGCCGTAGGCGCCGACGCCGAGCGCGACGAACATGAAGCCGAGCTGCGACACCGTCGAGTAGGCGAGCACCTTCTTGATGTCGGTCTGCACGATCGCGACCGTCGCCGCGAAGAACGCGGTCGCGGCGCCGACCCAGGCCACCAGCGTCGACGCCTCGGGGGCGTGCAGGTACAGGCCGTTCAGGCGCGCGATCATGTAGACGCCCGCCGTCACCATCGTCGCGGCGTGGATCAGCGCCGAGACCGGGGTCGGGCCGGCCATCGCGTCGGGCAGCCACACGTGCAGCGGGATCTGCGCGGACTTGCCGGTGGCGCCGATGAACAGGAACACGCCGACCAGGCTCGCCGACACGGCCACCGGGCCGGCGAGGAACGCCGAGTTGATGCGGTCCAGGTCGAGCGTGCCGAGCGCGTTGTAGAGCAGGAACATGCCGATCAGGAACCCGGCGTCGCCCACGCGGTTGGTGATGAACGCCTTCTTGCCCGCCTTGGCGTTGACCGGATCCTCGAACCAGAAGCCGATCAGCAGGTACGACGCCAGGCCCACGCCCTCCCAGCCGACGAACATCACCAGCAGCGAGCGGCCGAGCACCAGCAGCAGCATGAAGAACAGGAACAGGTTCAGGTACGCGAAGAAGCGCGCGAAGCTCGCGTCCTCCTTCATGTAGCCGATCGAGTAGATGTGGATCAGCGAGCCGATGCCGGTGACGATCAGCGTCATCACCGCGGACAGGCGGTCGAAGTACAGCGCGATCTCGAAGGAGGTCTCGCCGACGGTTGCCCACGTGTAGACGGTCTCGATGCGGGCCTCGCCCGTCTGCATCAGCAGCATGAACATCGAGACGGTGATCGCAAAGGAGAGGATCGGCAGGCCGCATCCGATCACCGCCACCGCCTTCTGGCCGAGCTTGTTGCCTGCCAGTCCGTTGATCAGGAAACCGACCAGCGGCAGGATGACGATCAGGGTCAGCGCTTGCATCGGTCAGCCCTTCAGGTCGGTGTAGGCGGCGGGATCGAGCGTCTGCTTGCGCTTCACGAGCATCAGCACGATCGGGATCGCGATCGCGATCTCGGCGGTCGCCACGACGAAGATCAGGAACACGAGCACGGCGCCGACGGTCGTGCCGGACTGGTGCGCGAACGTGACGAGGCTGAGGTTGACGCCGTTGAGCATGAGCTCCATGCACATCAGCATCACCAGCACGTTGCGCCGGATGATCACGCCCACCATTCCGATCGCGAACATCGCGACCGCGAGCGACAGCAGCAGCTGCGCCTTATCCACGATTCCTCCCGCTTGCGCCCTTGATCACCGCGAGCGAAGCCACCACCGCGGCCAGCAGCAGCACCGACGTCAGCTCGAAGTGCAGCCAGTACTCGTTCAGGAACGAGACGGCGAACTCCTTCAGGCCGAACCGGGCCGGCGTGCTGGTGACGTTGCCCAGCAGCCCGTGCACGGCGTGCACCAGGGCCCACGCCAGCAGCAGCCCGCCAATGATCCCGGGCACCACGAGCGGCGAGAACCGGGTCTTGACCGCCGGGTCGCGCGGGTCGAGCAGCATGATCACGTAGACCATGAACACCATCACGGCGCCGACGTAGATCAGCACCTGGAAGGCCGCGATGAAGTGCACGCCGAGCAGGCCGTACACGCCGCCGAGGAAGATCATGGTCGAGATCAGTGCCGTCGCCACGCGCATCGGCTGCCGCAGCACGACGACGAGGATCGAGCCGATCAGCGCCGAAAAGGCGAAGATGTAGAGCAGCAGCGAGTCGAGGCCGGCGAGAAACGCTTCCATGTCAGTGTCCTCCCCCGGAGCGGGTCGCCGCCTTCGGGTACTTCTTCGCCACGTCGCTCTGCGGCTTCCAGCTCAGCAGTTCCTCCTTGCCGATCCACATGTCCGTGCGGTCGCGCGAAGGCAGGTCGGGCGTGTCCTTGTCCATCCGGATCGCGTCCTCGGGGCACGCTTCGACGCACAGCCCGCAGAAGATGCAGCGCGAGTAGTCGATCTCGAAGCGGGCCGGGACCTTCGGGTGGACCGGGTCGGACGGGTCGAACGCCGCCTCGATCTCGATGACCTTGGCCGGGCACACCGTCGCGCACATGTTGCAGGCGATGCACTGCGGCTTGCCGGACCCGTCGGCGCGCAGCGTCAGGATGTGCTTGCCGCGGTTGATCGGCGAGTAGTCGGCGCGGCGCTCCTCCGGGTAATACGTGGTTAGCGCGCCCTTGCGCCCCGTCATCCACTTCGCCATGTTGCGAACGAACACGCGGCTGGTGATGAAGAGGCCCCGCAGGATCTCGGGCAGGTAGAGCTTCTCCCACGTGCCCATGACGGGCTCGTTCCAGTACTGCTTGCGGCGGTACGCGCGGACGTCGTAGGCCATCACGCGCCTCCCTTGATCAGCCAGACGGCGACTGCGGTGACGATCAGGTTTGCCAGCGCCAGCGGGAACATGAACTTCCACGCGAACATCAGCACCTGGTCGTAGCGGAAGCGCGGCAGCGACCAGCGGATCAGGATCTGGAAGCTGCAGACCAGGAAGACCTTGGCGAGGAACGTGACCATCTGGATCAGCACGACCGCGCCGTGGCTCAGTTCGACCGTCGCGCCCCACGGGAAGACGAAGCCGGCATTCGTCATCCACGGCAGGTTGTAGCCGCCGAGGAACAGCGTCGTGAACAGCGCCGCCACGATCGCGATCTCGATGAACTCCGCGAACATGAACAGGCCCATCTTCATCGCCGAGTACTCGGTGAAGTAGCCCGCGATCAGCTCGGACTCGGCCTCGG
>Ga0209706_10001462_pt1 | contig 13341 bp, 12 predicted proteins | sample PPLLaktember2015_6_FD_187263 | JGI IMG/M metagenome (GOLD analysis project Ga0209706, IMG submission 187263) | Freshwater sediment microbial communities from Prairie Pothole Lake near Jamestown, North Dakota, USA - PPLs Lake P8 Core (1) Depth... | ecosystem: Environmental > Aquatic > Freshwater...
ATCTTGCGAAGCTGCTCGACGCCGCCGCCTACCGCAAGCGCTTCACATGACGCTCGACGACGATTTTGCCTCGCGCCACATCGGGCCTGATGCGCAGGACGTGCGCGCCATGCTGGACTGTTTGCAGTTGAAGAACATCGAGAATCTCATGGACGAGGCGCTCCCCTCCTCCATCCGCCAGAAGGCGCCGCTCGAGCTGCCCGCGCCGCGCAGCGAGGCGGAAGCGCTCCAGGAGCTGCGCGCCATCGCGGCGCGCAATCAGCTCTGGCGCAGCTACATCGGCATGGGCTACTGCGGGACGTTCACGCCGCCGGTGATCCAGCGCAACGTGATCGAGAACCCGGGCTGGTACACGCCGTACACGCCCTACCAGGCGGAGATCTCGCAGGGCCGCCTCGAGGCGCTGCTCGCCTTCCAGCAGATGCTCATCGACCTCACCGGGCTGCCGGTCGCCAACGCGTCGCTGCTCGACGAAGCGACCGCCGCCGGCGAGGCGATGGGCCTCATCGAGCGCTCGACGAGAAGCGCCGGCAGGGCCTTCTTCGTCGACCGGGCCTGTCACCCGCAGGTCATCGCCGTGGTGCGCACGCGCGCACGCTGGCTCGGCATTCCCCTGATCGTCGGCGACGCGGCGTCCGAGCTCGATCCGGCGCGCGTGTTCGGCGCGCACCTCCAGTATCCGGACACGCATGGCCGCATCTTCGATCTTTCAGAAACAATTCGAGCGCTGCATGAGGCGGGCGCGCGGGTGTCTCTCGGCGTCGATCCGCTCGCGCTCGTGCTCCTCAAATCGCCGGGCGCGCTCGGCGCCGATGTCGCGGTCGGCTCGGCGCAGCGCTTCGGCGTGCCGCTCGGCTACGGCGGGCCGCACGCCGGATTCCTCGCCGCGCGCGCCGAGCTCCTGCGCCAGATGCCGGGGCGCATCGTCGGCGTCACTCACGATGCCGCCGGGCGCAGCGCCCTGCGCATGGCGCTGCAGACGCGCGAGCAGCACATTCGACGCGAAAAAGCGACGAGCAACATCTGCACTTCGCAGGTCCTGCTCGCGAACGTCGCCGCGCTCTACGCCGTCTGGCACGGCCCCGAAGGCCTGCGGCGCATCGCGCTGCGCACCCACCTCATGGCGCGCCGCCTCGCCGCGGCGCTGAAGCCCGAGTTCTCCGCCTACTTCGACACGCTCGTCTTCCGGGTCGACCAGGACGCGGTGCGCCGCCGCGCCGTGGAGCGGCGCATCAACGTCCGTTACCTGAAAAATGATTCTGTAGGCATTACGCTCGACGAGACCACCACGCCCGCCGATGTCGCCGACCTCGCGTGGGTGCTGACGGGCAAGACGCTGGAGTTGCCGGAAGCAAAGGGGGGCATCCCGGAGCCGCTGCGGCGCACCGATCCGATTCTCACCCACCCGGTGTTTCACGAGCACCGCAGCGAGACGGCGATGATGCGCTACCTGAAGCGCCTCGAGAACCGAGACTACGCGCTCGTGCACGGCATGATCCCGCTCGGCTCGTGCACCATGAAGCTGAACGCCGCCGCGGCGATGGCGCCGATCTCCTGGCCCGAGCTCGCCGACCTGCATCCGTTCGCGCCGCGCAGCCAGGCCGAGGGCACGCACCGCATGCTCGCCGATGTCGCCCAGGCGCTCGAGGCGATCACCGGGCTGCCGCACATGACGCTGCAGCCCAACTCGGGCGCGAACGGCGAGTACGCGGGCCTGATTGCGATCCGCAGCTACCACGCCGCGCGCGGCGAAGGCGACCGCGACGTGTGCCTGATCCCCTCCTCGGCGCACGGCACCAACCCCGCGTCGGCCCACATGGCGGGGCTGAAGGTGGCGGTGGTGGCCTGCGACGCGCACGGCAACATCGATACCGCCGACCTGGAGGCGAAGCTCACGCAGTCGGGCAGGCGCATCGCGGCGCTCATGCTGACCTATCCCTCCACGCACGGCGTGTACGAGGAGGCGGTCAGCGAGATCTGCGCCCTGGTGCATGGCGCGGGCGGCCAGGTGTACCTGGACGGCGCCAACCTCAACGCGCTCGCCGGCCTCGCGCGCGTTGCCGAGTTCGGCGCCGACATCTGCCACATCAACCTGCACAAGACCTTCGCCATCCCGCACGGCGGCGGCGGCCCCGGCATGGGCCCGCTCGCGGTGGCGCCGCACCTCGCGCGCTTCATGCCCTCGCATCCGGTGGTCCGCGACGAAGGCCTGGACGAGGCGAACGGCACGGTGAGCGCGGCGCCGTGGGGCAGCGCGCTCATCGTCGCCATTTCCTGGATGTACCTGCGCATGATGGGCGCCGCGGGCATCCGGCGCGCGACCGAGACGGCAATCCTCAGCACCAACTACGTTGCCGCGCGCCTGAAGGAGCACTGGGCGGTGCTCTACACCGGCGCGAACGGGCGCAACGCGCACGAGTGCATCTTCGACCTGCGCGCGCTGAAGGAGCGCTACGGCATCACCGCCGAGGACGTCGCCAAGCGCCTCATCGACTACGGCTTCCACGCGCCGACGCTCTCGTTCCCGGTGCACGAGACGCTGATGTTCGAGCCCACCGAGAGCGAGCCCAAAGCGGAGCTCGACCGCTTTTGCGACGCCATGATCGCGATCCGCGGCGAGCTGGAGAGAATCGGCTCGGGCGCCTGGCCGCGCGAGGACAACCCGATCCGCAACGCGCCGCACACCGCCGAGGAGCTGGCGGGCGACTGGCGCCATCCCTATACGCGCGAGGAGGCGGCGTTTCCGCTGCCGCACTTGCGCGCGGACAAGTACTGGGCGCCGGTGAAGCGCGTCGACCAGGTGTTCGGCGACCGGCACTTCTTCTGCGGCTGCCCGCCGCCCTAGCGCCTCAAGCCGGCACGGCGCCGTGCATCACGGTGCCCTCGGCATCCAGCACCGTGACCGACACCGGGATGCCCTGGCGGATGCTTTGCGTGACGATGCAGAAGTCCTCGAATTGCTGCATACAGCGCTCCTGGTGCGGCATCTCGCCAGCCTTTTCGGTGAGCGAGATCGTCACGTCGATCGCGCCGATCCGCAAGCGCCCATGCGCGTTGCGCTCCAGCCTGCCCGTGGCCACGGCGCGCACCGGCCCGGGGTTCTGCTTGAACTTGCTGCGCAGGCAGAACACGAGGCTCGCCGACAGGCAGTTGGCCACCGCCGCGGCCACCAGGCGCGCGGCGTTCGGCCCGGTGCGCTTGCCGAGCGGCTCGGGCTCGTCGAGGAGGAGCCCGGGCAGGTTCGGCCAGTCGAAGCGCACGCGGAACTCGAAGCCGGCCTGCTGCTCCAGCTCCACGCTGAAAAGGTTTGCATCGGCCATGGGGCCAACATACGCGCCGCGGCCGGACCGCATTTGATGAAGCTCAATGGGCGCCGCCGCAGCCGCGCGATGATCTGCGGTAGTCCTGGACAAGGAGCATGCCATGAGCGCACCCGTGACTCCGGTCGAAGCGCAGCGCGTCGCCTGCGAGGTCTGCCTGAAGGAAATCCCCCGGTCGGAAGCCGGAATAGCCGAGGCGGTGGACTATGTCGCCTACTTCTGCGGCCTGGAATGCTACGAGCAGTGGAAGAAGAACCGCCGCGACGTGCGCAGCGCCGCCGCCAAAGGACAGGGCGCTGGCGAGCCCTGAGGGAATCCGCGCGACACAATCTGGCCGCATGCGCATCGCGATGATTGGCGCCGGGGCGGTCGGAAGCGTGCTCGGCAGCCTGCTGTGGCGGGCGGGCGAAGATGTCGTCCTGGTCGCCCGGGCCGCGCACGTTGCCGCGATCCGCGCCGCCGGCCTCGACGTGCAAGGCGTGCACGGCGGGTTCCGGGCGACGCCGCACGCGGAAGAGCGCCTGAGCTCACGGCCCGACCTCGCGCTGCTCACCGTCAAGACGCAGGACATCGTTACGGCGTTGCGCGAAAACGCGGACCTGCTGCAGGACGTCCCGATCGTGGTGCTGCAAAACGGCCTGCGCGGCGAGGAGCTCGCGGCGACCGTGGTGAGCGCCGCGCAGCTTGTGAGCGGCGTGGTCGCCCTGCACGCGGAGTACCTGGCGCCGGGGCATGTCGTGCTGCTGCAGGCGCAAGGCCTTCTGATCGGCAGGCCCGACGGCCGCATCGATGCGGTGCTCGAGCGCGTGCGCGACGTGCTCGCCAAGGCGGTGCCGACCTCGATCACCTCGAACATCCGCGGCGCGCGCTGGACCAAGCTTATCGTCAACCTGGACAGCGTCGTGCCGGCCCTGTGCAACGCGACCTTCCGGCAGGTCCACCGGTACCCCGCCCTGCGCGGACTGGCAGCGGGCCTCATGCGCGAAGGCATCGCCGTGGCCGAGCGCGCCGGCGTCCGCCTCGAGCCGATCCCGGGAACCTCGCTGCCGCTCCAGGCGTTCGTCGCGCGCCTGCCGTTCAGAGGCCCGGCCTGGCAGAGCGTGGCGCGCGGCCGCCCGACCGAGGTGGAGTACCTGAACGGCGAGATCGTGCGCCTCGGCAAGGCCCTCGACGTCCCCGCGCCCCTCAACGAGCTCGTGCTCGCGCTCATGCAGCGTGTCAGCGCCGAGCGGCGCTACCTCAGCAGGCGGGAGATCGAACAAGCGCTGCGCGAGGCGCAGCCGCGAAGCGGGATCGAGGCGCGGGCGTGACGGGCCGCATCGCGCGCTACGGCTTCGGCGAGATCGAGGTGGACGGGCGGACGTACGCCGCCGACGTCATCATCACGCCCGAGCGCGTCATCGACACCTGGTGGCGGAGGGAAGGCCACCGCCTGGACGTCGGCGACCTTGCCGTGGTGATGTCGGGCCGGCCGGAGATACTCATCGTCGGCACCGGCTACTACGGTCGCATGGCCATTTCGGACGCGGCACGGCGGTACCTGGAGGCGCAGGGCGTCCGGTTGCACGCGGCTGATACCCGCGAGGCGGTGGACGAGTTCAATCGCCTGCAGCGGGAGGCGGGCCGCGTCGTGGCCGCGTTGCATCTCACGTGCTGAGCGCGGCGCGCGTTCGCTCGAGCTCGGCGCGCAGCTCGGCCTCGCGGCCGAGGTAGCGCGGCGAGAAGTGAAACGGGATCACCGCCCTGGCGCGCGCGGTGCGGGCGATGCGCCCGGCCTGTGCCGCCGTGAGGTGGAGCTTGCGCGCTGCGTGCTCCGCCTCCGACGAGAGGAATACCGACTCGATGAACAGCAGATCGGCATCGGCCGCAAGGCGCGCGATGCGCGCTTCGTTCTGCGCCGAGTAGACGACGTCGGTGACGTAGGCGAGCTTCTGTCCCGGCACGATCTGCAGCGCGCGCGCCTTCAGCTCGCCGAGCGTCCAGCCGCGGATCAGCGTGGCATCGGGGAGATCTTCCGCGACCGCGCGCTTGAGCTCGTTGAGCCACGGCCCCACCGGCAGTCCCATCTCTGAGAGCCGGTTCTTCCACACGTTGACGTGCGCCTTCTCCTCGAAGGCGAAGCCCAGGCACGGAATGCCGTGGTCGAGAAAGGCGGCGCGCAGGCGAAACTGCCCTTCATCGAGCAGCACGCCCTCCGGGCTGCGCCCCTCGGGCAGCGCTTCCCGGGCGAAAGCGCCCCGGGAACGGAAGCGCGCCACGCGCACGGTCCAGTCCGGCGCGAGCTCGCGAACAAGCAGCGTGAAGTCCCCCGGATAGCGCTCGACCAGGTTCCAGGTGTAGGCCGCGAGCTTGTGCTCCACCCGGTCGATGAAGCCCGGCGGCCCGTACAGCCGCACCTCGCCGCCGCGGCCCAGGCTGACGCGCACCAGCCGGTCGAAGCCCGAGAAATGATCCATGTGGGCGTGCGACACAAAGACGTCGGACAGGCGCAGGATCTTCCTCGGCGGCAGCGCCGCGATGTCGCCCAGGTCGAGGAGCAGCGCGCGCCTCTCGAACCTGAAGTCGAGATAGAGCGCCGGGTCGCCGAAGGCGCCATTTACCATCTCCGCCGTGATGATGGGCCGCATCAAGCGCTCATGTTGCGGCGCGCGCGCCGCGGCCCTTTGACGGTCGTCAAAGCGCACCTCTCGACCGGCGCTGCCGACGATCTCGGCGGGAAAAGGCCCAGCTCGAGCGCGGCGCGCGCCTGCTGCTCGAAAAGGAGACCCTGACCGAAGCCGACCTCGCCGAGTTCACGCGGCTACCCCTGGCCGCCTGAGCCGGCCGGCCGGCGCACCGGCTGTAGGCCAGGCGGACCAGCGCCGCAGGCCACAGAATTGCTTGCTTCTCTGGTACTTAGAGTACTTAGAGGAAGCGGCTATGAGGATCAGCGTTCTGTGCAACCGGGGACCGAAAGGAGAGGAGCTTCCTTGCGCGTTCCACCTGGGCGGGCGGCGCCTGCCGATCCTCGCCATCCTCAGCCGCTGGACGGATACGCCCCACCGCTACTTCGAGGTGGCTGTCGACGACGGCCGGCGCTTCGTGCTGCGCCACGACCCGTCGGCGCGCTGCTGGGAGCTTGCCGGCGTGTTCGCCGCGCCGCGGCCGCAACCCAAGCCAAAACCCGCGCCGCTGCCGCCGCAGCCGCGCGCCTCGGCGCTCAGCCTGCGCTGGTGGCGCTTCGGGCGGTGATGCCCGCCCGCGAGCGGGCGGTCACGTAATACAGGACCGGGATCACCACCAGCGTCAGCACGGTGGCGACCAGGATCCCGAACAGCAGCGAAATCGCCAGGCCGTTGAAGATCGGGTCGTCGAGGATGAAGGCGGCGCCGAGCATCGCCGCGGCCGCGGTGAGCACGATCGGCTTCGCGCGCGCCGCCGCCGAGGCGATCACCGCCTCGCCGAGCGCCATGCCCTCGACGACCTTGAGCCGCGCGAAATCGACCAGCAGGATCGAGTTGCGCACGATGATGCCGGCCAGCGCGATCATGCCGATCATCGAGGTGGCGGTGAACTGGGCGCCGAGCAGGGCGTGCCCCGGCATCACGCCGATGATGGTGAGCGGGATCGGCGCCATGATGACGAGCGGGGTGAGATAGCTCTTGAACTGCGCCACCACCAGGATGTAGATCAGCATCAGGCCGAAGGCATAGGCCAGCCCCATGTCGCGGAAGGTCTCGTAGGTCACCTGCCATTCGCCGTCCCACTTCAGGGCATAGCTGCGGTACGGATCGGAGGGCTGGCGGATGAAGTATTCGTCCACGCCATCGGGTAGCGACTCGCGCGCGGCGAACATGCCGTAGAGGGGGCTGTCGATGCGCCCGGCCTGGTCGGCGAGCACGTAGACCACCGGCAGCAGGTCCTTGTGGTGGATCGGGCGCTCGCGCTCCGTGGCGAGCGGGGTGACGAGCTCCGAGAGCGGCACCAGCTCGCCCGCCGGCGTGCGCAGCGGCAGCTTCAGGAGCTCGGCGAGCTCCGCCTGGCGCTCGGGCGGCAGCGCGATGCGCACCGGCACCTCGTACCTCGACTGGCCGTCGTGCAGCGGCGTGACTTCCGTGCCGGCGAGCGCCATGCGCATCGTCTCGGCCACGTCGCGGCGCGCGACGCCGAGCAGCGCCGCCTTCGCCTGGTCGACCCTGAGCTGCACGCGCGGTGCGGATTCCTGCACCGTATCGTCGATGTCGACGACGCCCGGCGTGGCCGCGAGCGCCTCGCGCACCTGCTTCGCCACGCGGATGCGCCCCTCCTCGTCGGGCCCGTAGACCTCGGCGACGATCGGCGCGAGCACCGGCGGCCCGGGCGGCACCTCGACGACCTTGAGCGCCGCGCCCCACGCGCGCGCGATCTTCTCCAGCGGCGCTCGCACCGCCTGCGCGATCTCGTGGCTGCTGCGATCGCGCTCGTCCTTCCCGACCAGGTTCACCTGCAGGTCGCCCAGCTCCGGGCTCGCGCGCAGGTAGTACTGGCGCACCAGGCCGTTGAAGCCGATCGGCGCCGCGGCCCCCGCGTAGGCCTGGTAATGCGCCACCTCGGGCACGCCGGCGAGGCGCGCGCCCAGCTCGTGCAGCACCGCGGCGGTCGTCTCGAGCGGCGTCCCGGCCGGCATGTCGACCACCACCTGGAACTCCGACTTGTTGTCGAAAGGCAGCATTTTCAGCACCACCAGCTGCAGCGCCGGCAGCGCGAGCGAGATGGCGATGAGCGCCACCACCCCATAGCCCAGGCGCCTGCGGCTGCGTGCCGAGGCGACCAGGGGTCCCAGCACGCGGTTGAATAGCTTCTGCAGCCGATCGATCTTTTCCCCGGAATGTTTCTCCTTGAGAAACTTCAACGCGAGCCAGGGCGTCACGGTGAAGGCGACCGCCAGCGAAATCAGCATGCCGAGGCTCGCGTTGATCGGGATCGGGCTCATGTACGGGCCCATCAGGCCGCTCACGAAGGCCATGGGCAGCAGCGCCCCGATGACGGTGAAAGTGGCGAGGATGGTCGGGCCGCCCACCTCGTCGACCGCGGCCGGGATCACCTGCGCGAGCGGCGCCCCGGGCGACAGGCCCATGCGACGGTGGATGTTCTCGACGACCACGATCGCGTCGTCGACGAGGATGCCGATCGAGAAGATGAGGGCGAAGAGCGAGACGCGGTTCAGCGTGAAGCCCCAGGCCCAGGAGGCGAAGAGCGTCGCCGCCAGGGTGAGCAGCACCGCCGCGCCGACGATCAGCGCCTCGCGCGCGCCGAGCGCGAAGAATACCAGCGCCACCACCGAGAGCGTGGCGAAGACGAGCTTCAGGATCAGCGTCTCGGCCTTGTCGTTCGCGGTCGCGCCGTAGTCTCGCGCCAGCGTCACCTGCACGTCGTCGGGAATGACCGTGCCGCGCAGCTCCGCGACGCGGCTGCGCAGCGCGCGCGCCACCTGCACGGCGTTCTCGCCGGGCTTCTTGGTCACCTGCAGCGTCACCGCCGGGTGCTCGCCCTCGCGCGTGCCGGTCCAGGCGTAGCGCCCGGGCTGCGGCGGGCCGTCGCGCACCTGCGCGATGTCGCTCACGTGCACCGGCCGGCCCTCGAAGGTGCCGACCACCAGGCCGGCGACGTCGGCCGCCGACTCGAGATAGTTGCCGGTCTCGACCACGATCTCGCGGTTCTCGCGCACCAGCGCCCCGGCGGGCAGCGAGACGTTGGCGAGCTGCAGCGCGTCGCGCACCTCGAGCGGCGAGACGCCGTGCGCGCCCAGGCGGTCGGCGTCGATCAGTACGTGCACGGCGCGCCCGGGCCCGCCGAGGGTCTGCACCTCGCGCGTGCCGGGGACGCGCTTGAGCTCCGCCTCGAGCGCGTGCGCGACGCGCTCGAGCTCGAAGGCGCCCTGCGCGGCGTCCCTGCTCCAGAGCGTGAGCGCGACCACCGGCACGTCGTCGATGCCCTTGGGCTTGATGACCGGCTCGCCGACGCCGAGCTCGCGCGAGAGCCAGTCGCGGTTGGAATTGACGGTGTTGTACAGGCGCACCAGCGCCTCGGTGCGCGGCACGCCGACCTCGAACTGCACCGTGAGCACGGCCATGCCCGGGCGCGATACCGAGTAGACGTGCTCGACGCCGCTCATCTGCGCGAGCACCTGCTCCGCCGGCCCCGCTACCAGCGCTTCGACATCCTTCGCCGAGGCACCCGGGAACGGCACCAGCACGTTCGCCATGGTGACGTTGATCTGCGGCTCCTCCTCGCGCGGGGTCACCGCCACCGCGAACAGCCCGGCGAGGAGCGCGACCAGCGCGAGCAGCGGCGTGAGCTGCGAGTCCTGGAAGAACCCGGCGGTGCGCCCGGAGACGCCCATCAGCCCGCCGGCGCGGCCATGCCGGCCTTGAGCGGCTCGAGCGCGACGCGCTCGCCCGCCTTGAGGCCGGCGAGCACCTCGACCGCGTGCTCGTCGCCGGCGGCGCCGACGCGCACCTGGCGCAGCCGCGGCCGGCCGTCCTCGCCCAGCACGTAGACCGCGGTGAGCTCGCTGCGGCGGAACACCGCGGCGCGCGGCACCAGCAGCCGCGGCGCGCGGCCGACGACGAAATGCGCGCGCGCGTACACGCCGGGATAGACGCCGCGCACGTCGGCGGGAAGCTCGAGCCGCACGCGCGTGGTATGGGTGCGCGGGTCGGCGGCCGGCATGAGCGTCATCTGCTTCACCTCGATCCACCGACCGGTTGAGGGCACCTCGACGCGCGCCTTGCCCAGCGCCTGGACGGCAGCCACCTGCGCCTGTGGCAGCGCGGCGACGACGCGCAGCGTCGAGGGATCGAAGCCGGTCATGAGCGGCTTGCCCGGCGTCGCCATCTCGCCGAGCTCGACGTGCCGCGCCGAGACGACGCCGCTGTAGGGCGCGACCACGGTGGCGAAGCTGCGCTCGGTGGCCGCGGCCCCGGCGCCGGCGAGCAGCGCGCTCACGCGCGCCTGCGCCGCCTTGTAGGTCGACTCGGCCTGGTCGAGCGCCGCCTGGCTGATGAACTTCTGCGCGAGGAGCTGCTTCGAGCGCTCGTAGCTCGCGCGCGCGTTGGCGAGGGCCGCCTGCGCCTCGCGCACCTGCGCCTCGCTCGCCTCGAGCGCGCGGCTCGCGGCGCGCTCGTCGATGCGCGCGATCACCTCGCCCTTCTTCACCGCGTCGCCGACATCGAAGCGTAGCTCGATGATGCGCCCGGCGATCTGCGCCGAGACCGTCGACTGGCGCACCGCCTCGACCAGCGCCTCCGCGGAATACGTGAGCTCCAGCTCGCGCACCTCGACCACGGCGCTCTTCAGCTCTGCCGCCGGCTTGTGCGCCGGCGTTGCCGCGTCCTGGCCGCAACCGGCAAGCAGCACCACCAAGAGAAATCTCAGGAAACCCATTGGATGAGCGACGTGGCGTCGAGCGCGCCGGAAACGCGCTTCGCCTCCACCCCGTTCTTGAATAGCACGAGGGTGGGAATGGCGCGGATGCCCATGCGCGCGGCTAGGGCGGGCGCCTCTTCGGTATTGATTTTCACAAAGAGCAAAGAAGTCTGAAGCTGACGCGCCGCCGACTCGAAGTGCGGCGCCATCGCGCGACAGGGGCCGCACCACGGCGCCCAGAAATCGGCGAGCACCGGCAGCTCGGTGCGCGCCACGAAAGCGTCGAACTGGTCCTCGCGCAGGTCGAGCGGGTCGCCGCTCAGGAGCGCCGTCCCGCACTTTCCGCACTTCGGCTGCTCGCCGAGGCGCGCCTCGGGAACGCGGTTCGCGGTCAGGCAGCCGGGGCAGGCGACTTGAACCATGGCGTTCTCTTCAGCATGGACGCGAGCGGGCACAGGCCGGTAAAGCCGCTCTGGAGCAGGTTCGCGCCGACGAAGGCCGTGAGCCACAGCCAGCTCAGGTTGACGGCAACGGCGAGGCCGAGCGAGACGAGCACGACGGCGCCGGCGAAGATGCGGACGACTCTTTCGATGGTCATGGAAACACTCCTTGGAGAGCGATGCGTGCAGCCTATCCGCCCCACCGCGCGCGGTCTGTGACCTGGGTTCCATACTGGGGCGGCGGCGCGGCCGGGCGTTGACCCATGTCAAACTACCCATGTGGACGCGAAGACCCTGCTGCTCGAGCGCTTTCCGGTGTTCCGCGACGTGCCCGGGGCGCTCCTGGAGCGCGTGCTCGCCGAAGCGCCGCTCGCGCGCGCGGCGGCGGGCAGCGTCCTCTTCGACGCCCGCCAGCCCTGCCGCGGCTTCCCTCTGGTCCTCGAAGGCAGCGTGCGCGTGGCGAAGAGCACGCCGGGCGGGCGCGAGATCCTGCTCTACCGCGTCGAGCCGGGCCAGGGCTGCATCCTCTCGGGCGGCTGCCTCCTCGGCAACGCCGATTACTCGGCGAGGGCCGTGGTCGAGGAGCCCGTGACGCTGCTCAGCCTCCCGCCGGCGCTCTTCCAGGAGCTGATGCTCGGCGCCGAGGCCTTCCGGCGCTTCGTCTTCGGCATGTACGGCGAGCGCCTCGCCGAGGTGATGGAGCTGGTCGAGGAAGTGGCCTTCCGCCGGCTCGACGTGCGCCTCGCGCAGCTCCTGGTGCAGCGCGGCCCGGTGATCGAGGCGACGCACCAGAAGCTCGCCGACGAGCTGGGCAGCGTGCGCGAGATCGTCAGCCGGCTGCTGCGCAGCTTCGAGAGCCGCGGCTGGGTGCGGCTCGGGCGCGAGCGCATCACGCTGCTCGAACCCGCCTCCCTTGCCGCCCTGGCCGAGGCGCGCGGCTAGCCGATCGTTCGCACGGCGCCGGGCTCCGGCACCTCGGCATGCCATCCGGGCTGCGCGCGGATCGCGTCGCGCAACGCGTACGCGGCAAGCGGCTCGCCGTGCACCACCCAGGTCTCGCGCGGCGGCTGGCGGAAATGGCCGAGCCAGCCGAGCAGCGCGCTGCGGTCGGCGTGCGCGGAGAGCCCGCCGATCGTGAATATCCTGGCCCTGACCGGATACGTTTCCCCGAAGAGCCGTATCTCGGGCTCGCCGTCGACGATGCGCCGCCCGAGCGTGCCGGCGGCCTGGAAGCCGACGAAGACGATCGCGCACTCCGGCCGCGAGACGTTCATGCGCAGGTGGTGGCGGATGCGCCCGCCCTCGCACATGCCGCTCGCCGAGAGGATGACCGCGCCCGAGCGCACCTCGTTGATGCGCTTGGAGTCCTCGACGTCCTCGGTGAAGGTGACGCGCTCGATCGGCGGCAGGGCCGCATACTTCAGCGTGATGCGCGTCGCCGCGAGCGCCATCGGCGAGTCGACGAAGACGTTCATCCTCGCCGGCAGGCGCTTGTCGCGCTGCAGGTCGGCGAGCAGGTGCAAAACCTCCTGCGTGCGCCCGACGGCGAACGAGGGGATGACGACGTTGCCCTTGCGGCTCGCCAGCGTGTCGTTGATCGCAAAGGCGAGCTCGTCGAGGGTCTGCACCAGGCTCTTGTGGTCGCGGTTGCCGTAGGTCGACTCGACCAGCAGCACGTCGGCCTCCTCGATCGGCGTCGGGTCGGCCACGACCGGCCGCCCGGGCTGGCCGAGGTCGCCGGAGAAAACGATTTTCGTTCCGTGGAGGAGAATCTCGAGAATTGCAGAGCCCAGGATATGGCCGGCATCGCGGAAGCGGCAGCGCACCGAGGGGTGCGGCCGCACGTCGGCGTCGTACTCGACCGGCACGAGGTGCGAAAGGCTCTGGCGCGCCTGCGCCATGGTGTAGAGCGGCGCATCGCCCGTCCAGTCGAGCTCCTTCTCCTGCAGGTAGCCGCTGTCGGGCAGCATGACCCCCAGCAGATCGCAGGTCGGCGCGGTCGCATACACGGCGCCCGAGAAGCCCCTGGCGACGAGCCGCGGGATCAATCCCGAATGGTCGATGTGCGCATGCGAGAGCAGCACGAAGGCGGCCTCGCCCGGGTCGAAGCCGAAGCGCTCGTTCTTCGCTCGAGCGGCGCGCCCGCCCTGGAACATGCCGCAATCGATGAGGAACTTCACCTCGCCCGTGTCGAC
>Ga0209706_10001463_pt1 | contig 13340 bp, 9 predicted proteins | sample PPLLaktember2015_6_FD_187263 | JGI IMG/M metagenome (GOLD analysis project Ga0209706, IMG submission 187263) | Freshwater sediment microbial communities from Prairie Pothole Lake near Jamestown, North Dakota, USA - PPLs Lake P8 Core (1) Depth... | ecosystem: Environmental > Aquatic > Freshwater...
CAGCGTGCTTCCGGTCGTGAAGAGCTTGACGGCGCAATCTTCCGCCGCCTCTTCCGTGATGCGGACGATGTCTTTGTTCAGGAGCGGCTCTCCCCCCGTCCAGCCCATCCAGAAGACCCCCATGGCCTTCAAGTCCCTGACCACGCCCAGGATCTCCTCCGTATCCATGGGCGCGCCCTTCCGGTCCCTGTTGTAGCAATAGACGCATCGCTGAGGGCAGCTGTTGGTCAGTCCGAGCTGGGCATGAGAGGGATGATCCCGTCTATCGATGAGCTGCTCGCGGATGAACCTCGAATAAGCGCGGCTGTTGAGCGGAGGGAGATGAGAATGCAGGATGATGTTCGGCCCCACCTTCTGCGCCCTGAACTTGCGCATATACTTCAGGAAGAAGAGGCTCAGCGCGGGTCGGACCCTAAGCAGGTGGGGATTCCGCCAAAGGACCTTCAGAATGGGCCAACGGACCGTCTGGACAGGCCTGTTATTAGCCGGCATGTTGCCCCCTATGTAACCCTATCGGTCAGGGAATTTCAAGACCTCGGGGAGATTCGGGCGATGGCCGATCTCTCGGGGAATAAGAAAGCGCGCCTGAAGGGACTCGAACCCCCGACCCGCTGCTGAGGAGGCAGCTACCCCGCCACTCTATTTGACATAGAATGCATTTTTCACTTCTTTCCGGTCGGGACAAGGCGCTTGAGTTCTTCGAACCAGTTCTCGACGATGACCATTTCCGTGACGGGCGCGGGCTTTCTTTGCTCGAGCTTGACCATAAGGAACCGCTGACCATCCGGGGACAGGTCATAACTGCGGCTGGGAGCACCCGGGGAGTATCCGGGCCGCTCGAAGAGCAGGCGCGGCTTGCCGGTCGAAAAGCCCCCGTCCGTGCGGACATCCACGGCCCAAACTTGGTCTTCCCATCGGTAGAAGAGCTGTTTCCCATTTCTTGCCCAGAGCGGCTGGACGCCCCCCAGGCTCGAGACAAGATGTTTCCTTCCCGGGCCCGGGAACGGCCGCACGTAGACTTCGGCGGTCCCCGATTCACTGGATGCGTAAGCGATCCAGCGGCCGTCAGGCGAGAATTCGGGGTACGTCTCATCGAAATCCGAATCCAGAAAAGGCCGCACGCGCCCCGACTCCGTTTCCAGGAACATGATGTCCAGTCCGAAATTCGGTCGCTCTTCCACAAAAGCGAGCGTTCGACCATCCGGAGTTATCGATCCCAGCGCCTGATTGTTTTCGCTTGTTGTCAGACGTTGCATCGGCGAGGTCCCGTCGGACGACTGCGCGAAAAGGTTCACAACCGATGCTTCCTGCCGCTCGAAGATAATTCCCCCGGCATCAGGAGTCCAGATCGCACGGCTGGACCAGCCCTCGTATGTCAGCTGGCTGTTCGTGCCCGTATTCAGGTCATAGACAAAGACATTCCATTCCCGTCCCGCAGTAACGTACGCGATCCGTTGGCCGTCCGGTGAAAGACGCGGAGCTTGAAAGGGCAAAAGCAGGGGGGCGGCGGCTTGCTCCAATCCTCTCTGATCCACCCAGACGAGCGAATTTTGCAGGTCCGGGAGCACACCCCCCGTCATGTAAACGAGCGATCCTGAATCAGAAACGTCGTACTGTCCGGCTCCCGTATTGTGAAAGTTCCACGGGGCAAAGGCCTGCATGACGTTCCCTACGACGGGGAACGGTTGGCCGATAACCCGCATCTTGGTCCCGTCGAATCGCACGGCTGTAAGCGTCCCCTGCCGCATGAACACCAGATGTCCCGTGGAAACATACTTGGCATCAGCGGCGTCCGGCAACAGGACATGCCATTCGCGTGTGCCGAGACTGAGCAGTGCGAGACTCGGTTGCGAGTCCCAGGCGTGTCTCATGACGGTGAACAATACGGCCTTCCCATTGGGAAGCCAACAGGGCAAGCGGTGGCTGCCGGCCTCCCGTTTCGGGTCGGGCAAGGTCAGGCTCTCGACGATTCCCCCGTCGGCCGAGACTCGGGATAGACCGGTTTCTGGCTTATCCGCAAAGACGATACAATCGTCGGGGCCCCAACTCGCCCCGAAAATCAGGCCGGCATCGCACAACGGAGCCGCAACTCCACCGTCGAGGGAAATCTTCTTGAGCTGACCGTCTGCCCAGAACCCCACCCAATGGTTGTCGGGAGACAGGAAGGGATGGATGCCGCCTTCCGTCCCAGCGATAGGCTCGGCTTCCCCATGGTCCATCCTCCGCAGATATAGCTGAGGCTTCGCCTGAGGACCGGGATTCTCCTCGACCGCGCTATAGACCAAGAAGCTACCATCGGCGGAAACCGCCATGGCTTTTCGGCTCGGCCACTCCCTCTCTTGGGCCCTGCGCATGCCGTCCAGCCAGCGGCCCGGCTCGACCTTGATGACGAATCGTCCGATCGCGGGTCTCCTCGCCGGCCGGAAATTCGTTTTGACAAGGACCGCCGAGATGATCGCCAGCAGCGGCCCCGCCACCAACCCGACGACCATCCAGGTCCGGACCGATCTGCGGATGGGGACCATTTCCGGGGCCGGCGTCCCGTCCCGGGCCGCGGTTTCGCCGCTCTTGCTCTTCCCGTTCTCGGGCAACCGTCCCTTCATCTCCCGCCAGGCGTCGATCTCGCCTGTGTAGGCAAAGACGTGGGATCTGGGTGAGCCGTCGAGCCTGTGGATGGGAAGACCGAGGTCCCGCTCCCAGTTCCTGCAGGTGCGGATATTGCGTCCGAGGTAGGTCGCGATGTCCTTCCAGGAATCGAGATATTTCCCCTTTTCCATAGGATCCCAGACCGATCTTCCGTGATTCCCCTGACACGGCAATTCTAGAATCGCAGGGCCGGTGAAGTCAACATGAAGAAAAAGTCACATAACGGGCAAAGGTCGGAAAGAAAGGGAAACCCGATTGACAGGCGGCGGACGCAGCCTATCTCCCCCAGCGGGAGCGAAAAATGGGGATCCGAGAGAGCGTCCATCCGGCCCGGCTTGCGATCATCATTCCGGTCCTTCTCGTCCTATCAACGGTCGCCGCCGCCCTTCCGGACAATTCCCATCGTGCGGCGCACCGAACCGTCGGCGTCAAGGTCCTCGCCGATTCCGCGCTCAGGAAGGACGAGACCTGGAAACTTGATATCTTCCGGGCCGTGAGGGACGCCAGCCAGACGCTTGATGACCTATCAGGGATAACCCTCAGGATCAAGTCTTACGATTATTGGACTCCTCCTCCCGTGGAGTCCCCGGCGGGCGGGAACTGGAGCTCCAAGACGGTCTTGCGCGCCCTAAACTCTATGAACAGCTACATCGTGGACGCAGGTCGAGGGGGATCCGAGCTCGTCATCGGCCTCGTCCCCGAAGGCCCCGAGGGGCCTTTCATGCCCGGCGTTGCCGACTACCTCAGGGGCACCATTGTCCTCAAGTATCTGGAAAGGAGGGGCGGGATCGCGTATGTCCTCCTCCATGAGATCCTGCATATCTTTGGGGCCATCGATTTGAAGACTCCCGGTTCCGTAATGAGCCGGAGAGACCCGAGTTTCCGGATCGATAGTTTCACCCGGGCCATCGTCCGGGCCAACCTGGAAAGGTCTTTCCTCGCCGGGGATTTCCCGTTGCCCGAGGGCCGCATCGCGCAAGCGCTCGACCTCTACGAGTGCCGCCGGGCTCTCGATCTCGGCGAGGAGGAACTCGCCATCTGCCTCAGCACGCTGAGCAAAGTGAAGCCCAAATCCATTCCTTCAACACGCTGATTTGGCCTTCACTCTGGCCAGCCGTGTGGCGTTCGTGCCGCAGTGGATCTCGCCGCCCCCACGGTGATACGGGTAAAAGCAGTCGAGGGGGACAACCCGGCACCCAAGCGGCTCGAGTCTGTCTTTGACGGCCTGGAGCAGGACGTCCCTGCCGTCGACCAGCGGACCTCGCGGATCGGGGACGATATAGTCGTTCCCGAGGAGCAGGCCGTTGACCATATTGACCGTTTCGGCGAAATAGCGGCCCGGGAACCAGCGGCTATCTGAATTGAACAGGACGGGGATCTCGATGATATCCGCGTCGGCCACTCCGAGTTCATCCTGAAGGGTCCGGCGGACAGCGTCGATCTTTCCCTGTACGAGCTCCTGGGCCGCCAGCAGACCTTTATCCCGCAAGGCTTCGGCGACGGGGCGTTCGAACTCACCGGGCTTGTCGCCCTCGCGTTCCGTGCCCCGGTTCAAGGTCCCTCCGGGAGCTTCCTGCTCCGCGCGCTTCAAGATCTCGACGGCCAGGCGCGGCGACGGGACCATCATACGGAACGGGGCGCCGACCTTGGACGGTATCCAGGAGACGGTCTCGTCGACATGCCCGATAACCAGCCAGGACGTGTCGAGCCAGAGTACGGGGCCCTGGGCGCCCTGAGCCTCGAGGAATTTAATGACCTCGGGATGCATCGCCCGTTCGGCCTGGGTTCCCGCGTAGAAGCGGCCGTTCTCGAAATCCCGGCCCTTCGCCTTTACCGGCGGGCTCACTTCGAGGTTCCCATACCAATCGATCCACTCGGCTGACTTGCCCCGGAAGCCACCTTTCATTATTACGCCGAAGTTCCTCCCCAGCTTTTTGTTCGCGAACAAGGCGTCGAGCTCCCGACCGCGATTGCCATGAAGGGCGTAGTGCACGACTCGTTCTCCGTCTGTCGCATAGCCGATCTCCACGGCGTCTTGGATCCAGATATCGTGTTCCGGGATCGAGGCGTCATCGACGATCTCGAGCTCGGCTCCCGCGGCCTCGACGAGCGGCTCAAGATCGCGGATGAACTGTTCGGTCCCCTTCGTCCTGACGACCTGGACCCGTTCGGCCGGGTCGAGGCAGGAGGAGAGCAGGAACGGAGCCACGCGGCACAGGAGCTTTTCTTCATTAAGCGGCCGCCCCTCCCGCGTTTCGAACATGACCTTCACTTCGATCATCGGCGGGCGGTCCGGCGCGGGGAAACCGGCCGCTTCGACGCCGATGACGACGCCTCTCTTCCTGACCTCGGCCACTTTTACTTCATCGGGTGGCGGGACAAAGCGGGAGCCGTCGTGAGAGGGCCTGCGAATAAACGCACGGGCGAAGCGGGTCCACGGCTCGGCTATCTCGGCCCTGACCCTAGCCCCCTGGGGGAGCTTCCCGTCCGGGAAGACTTGGATCTGGAGCATCTCCTCATCCGTGCCGGCCGGGAGGGGTGTCCCGCTCACATCGGGAATGCCGTCTCCGTTATCATCGTCGACATTGGGTAAAAGGATCTTCGATTGCGGATGGCGCGGCGCGGCATTATTCTCCCGCGACGAGGGATCCGTACAGGCGGCGGCGATCGCCCCTGCGATAAAGAAGGCGACGAAGAAGTTCGCTGTTGGCGGCCGATTATCTTTCATGGCCTTCTTTTTTCCGTCAAGGAAAACGAAGCGTTGCGGGTCAGCGGTAGAACTCCAGACGGGAGACGGCGACATCCGCCTCAACTTCTTCCCCGATAGCCACTACGGCGATCCGCTCGAGGCCCCGAGTGTCCAGTTTGGCCTGCAGATTTTCCGGTTTAAACCCGTCAAACGGGAGGTCGACCGGCCGCCAGAGGGCGGTGGAGTCGAACGCCGCGCTGAAATATTGCCAGGGGAGCCCGGTTTGGGCTGTGCGCAGATGGATATGATAGGTTTTACCGTTGCCGCGGACCCATGCCCTTACTCCCTTGAATTCAGAAGCGTCGAAGGGACGGCCGCCCTGGGCCAGCGGAAGCGCGACCTGGATGAAGCCTCCGTTATTATCCAGGGAAACTCGCCCCCGCAGGCGCAGGCAGCGGCGCCCCTCGATGGTTTCTAAACTTGAAGTGGCATCGGAGACTCCGCCCATGACGCGGTCCGTAAAAAGACGCCACTCCGTTCCGATAACGGAGGTCCCCTGTTCACCGGAAAAATCGTCGATCAATAAAGTTGAAGTCGCCTGCATGGCCGCCTCCTTCGCTCTGGAACCGAAGCCGGGATCCCCAGAGACGTTTATCAAAGCCAACCCGGCGAGTGCTACAATCAGCAGGCTCGGAACGGCCCGTGTCAATCGTGTCACCATCCTTGTCATATTATCAAAACAACAGGCTTGAATCCACCCCCGGGTCCGGGGCTGCCCTCATTTGCCAATCTGTTATGATCCTGGAGCATCGGGGAATAAGATGGCGCGCCTGGAGGGACTCGAACCCCCGGCCCGCTGCTGAGAAGGCCCCGGCGTCGCTCTGGGGGACGGTCGCTCCCTCGAATATCAGATCAGCTGCCGAAAGCAAAGACAATTAAACGAAAATGTCCTTGTCGTAGCCGATCTTGACGAGGTCGATCTTGCCCGGATCTGCCGTGCCGAGGTGGTACTTTGTGTCGGCGATGGCGATATGCTTGGCCGGCGGGTTGAGCGGCCGGTCGTCGCCGAAATGCTCCCGCCGGATGGCCTCGATGATGCGCAGGCCGGTGGCGTCCACGGCTACCGGGTCGAAGCCCATCAGGATGCCGTAGTACTTCCAGACGTACTTCGGGTTGAAACTGTGCGGTCCGAAGCTGTGGAACTGCGGCGTGAACATGACGAGGACGTTGAGCCGCGTCTTGCCCTTGACGATCGGCAGGTCCCAGATCGAAGCCAGGTCGGCGCAGGAATCCGGGTGGATGGTGATCGGTTCCGGGATGAACATGATGTAGTTCTTGATCAGCGACCCGACGCCGGCCCAATGGTGGGAGCGCATAGGGCGGGCGTTGATCAGGGCCGTCGACTTCAGGAAGATCGGATTCTGCAGGACGCCGAGGTCGTCGATGCTGACGTTGCTTTCCTTGACGCCGGCCTCAAGGATCCGTTTCATAAGCGCGTTCTGGACCTGGGGCGTCGTCTGGAGGTAGCCCCAGCGGTTGTTCTTGATGCCGACGATGTCTTCGGGCTTGATGATCGCCTTCCAGGCGCTCTGCGGATCGGTCTTGCCGGTCAGGGTCTTGAGGCCGTTGTCGAGCATCTCCTGGACGACATCCTGCCGGGGCTGCCCGTTCTCGTCGAGGACGTTGATGTCCCGGAGCAGTACGACCCGGCTTTTCCCGGCTGGAACCGCTGCTTTTTCTTCCTGCACCGAGAGCAGCAGGGGAGCGGCGATGGCCGCGGCGGAGGCGCTCTTGATGAATTCGCGGCGGGTGATCGGTCGTCTGGACTTCATGACGGTCTCCCTTTCATTCCTTGATTCTGGCCAGGATGTCGTGGATCGAGGCCGCGTCGGGTGCGTTGAGAACGACGCTGACGAGGCTTCCTCGGCGCTTGAGCCCCGACCAGCGGCCTCCCGCCATCTGGCGTATCCCTCCGTCCGTACCGCCGAGGATCTTTTCAACGAACTGTCCCGCGGCCGCCTCGGCCCTCTGTGTGTCCGGATACCGGACAATGAGGAGGAACAGCGACGAACCCGGCGTGCGGTACTTGGCCAGCGTGGCGGGCGTATCGGCCCCAATGTTGAGCACGTTCTCATTCGACACGAAAGAGAAGCTATTCAGCCAGATGTCGTGGTGGAAATAGCGCACCGTCTCCGGCAGGAGGTTCTCCTGCGGCAGGAGGGCGAGGATGGGCGGTACCGGGCCTTCCTCCTGGATCGCTCCGGCGATCGCCTGCCCCAGAGTGGTCACGGCGTTCTTCGACGCCGGAGTCTCGGGGTAGGCGAGGACGGAAACGTAAAAGCGGCCCTTCCAGAACGTCAGGAGCCCGGAGGCGTATTCGCTGCCCTGGCCGAAATCTCTCGTGTTCGTCTCGCGCGTGTGAGCGAAGACGCCGAAGGCATCGTAGGACGAACCCATGTCAAAGATGTCCACGGCGATCTCGTTCTCTGACGCGTCCTCGTATTTCACGGCCAGGGCGCCCTTGAAGTTATAGGACAGGAAAAGTTCGGCGCCCCCGTCTATATAGTCTGAGAGCGTTTGGGGCGAATAGGTTCCCGGCGGTTCGATCCTGTTCCAGCGGTCGACCTTGCCAGGCAGGGCCTTGACGAATTCCGTGATGGACTGCGGCATGGCGGTCATCCTCGCTCCAGCGATCGATCCCGCGAGCAAGACCAAAAGGACCACCGGACTCCGACGGACGGCTCCCCTCTTGATCGCGGCGTTCACTCTAACGCCATGGTAACAAAACGGAAGGCGAAATTCAAAAGGGCGGTCCTTTCATATTGCCAAGCCCTCGCTATTCCCTTAGAATGAAAGAAGACTCGGCGGGCGCTTCATCAGCCATCGCCCGCGAACTGCCGGGGAGGGACCCATGACAAAGAACGGCCGCCTGACGGCGATCATCCTGGTTCTCTCGATCGTCCTCTCCATGAGCCTGTCCGCCCAGACTCCCCAAGCCGCGCCTTCTCAGAGCGAGCAGATGGACCAGTTGTTCGACTTCTGGAACCGGCTCGACCAGCCCGGTTTCGCCGTAGTCGTTGTCCAGGAGGGGAAGGTCGTCTACCAGAAGGTCTTTGGCCTCGCCTGCCAGGAGCACGCGGTCGCCATCACTCCGGGCACCCTCTTTAGCACCGCCACCCTGATCCAGGCTTTCGTCGGCCAAGCGGTCGCCATGCTCGAGAAGCAAGGCCGGCTGAACCTGGACGATGACGTCCGGAAGCTCATCCCCGAGCTTCCCGATTTCGGGACCCCGGTCAAGCTCCGTCATCTCGTTTATCAGACGAGCGGGCTTCGCGATTGGCTCTCCGTGATCCAGCTGACCGGCCGAGACCGCGAGGAGATCACGATCGACAAGGTCCTCGCGGTCGTCAAGGCGCAAAAGCAGCTTCTCTTTCCTCCCGGCGACCGATTCCAATACACCGACACGAACTACGACCTTCTGGCCGAGGTCATCAAACGGGCCACGAAGCAGCCGTTCTCGGATTGGGCCTGGGAGAACATCCTCAAGCCGCTCAAGATGACCCAGTCCCAGTTCCGCGAGAACTCCCGTTCGGTCCTCGACAACCAGGCTTTCAGCTACAACTTCACGCGGAGCGAATATCTCCGGGGCATCGACAACCTGTCGCTCGTCGGATCGCATTCGCTCTTCGCGTCAGTCGCCGAGCTCGCCAAGTGGATCCTGAACTTCGAGACGGGCGAGGTCGGCGGGCCGGACGTTCTCGCCAAGATGACCACGGCCGGGACCCTCGGCGACGGCCAGTCCTCGGGTTCTTCTTACGGGCTGACGGTCGCGAGCCAGCGCGGCCGGCGGCGCGTCTCGCTGACGGGGACATGGGCGGGCTCGGGGGCCGACTTCGCTTATTTCCCCGACGACCGGCTCGGCATCATGGTCCTGGCCAACTGGGATTACACGGGCGTCGACGGGTTCGCCCCGGCCATCGCCAATATCTACCTTCCGGCTCCAACTCCGTCTGCGGCCTCCGCGCCGGCGCCACCCGCGGCGAAGGCTCCGTCCGCCGTCAGGAAGGCCGTCAAGGTCAGCCCCAAAACGCTCGAGGCGTACGACGGCGAGTACCGCTTGGCACCCGGTCAGGTCCTGGCCGTCAGCCATGTCGGCGGCCAGCTTTATATCGGCTTCTCCGGCCAGAGGATGGCCCTGACGGCCCTCTCGGAGACGGAGTTTGACCTTGAGCTCAATCAGACAAAGCTGGCCTTCCAGAAGAACAAGGACGGAATGGTCACGCAGTTCGTTTGGAGCCAGGCCGGCGAGGAGGGGGTCGCCCCCAAGATCCTCCGGGTCAGGCCCACGCCGCAGGAGCTTCAGGAATTCGCCGGCAGCTACTTTAACGACGAACTCAACACCCGATTTGGAGTCGAACTGCGCGGAGCCGGCCTCGTGCTCCTTATGCCCGGCCAGCCGGAAGTCCGCCTGGCGCCCGACGAAAAAGACCACTTTGCCGGTGGCTCACCGGCCGTCCCGATGATCGTCTTCCAACGGGACGCGCAGAACCGCGTGACCGGGTTCATCATCGACCGCGACACTGTCCGGGACTCGGTCTTCAAGAAGAGCTAAGCTAACGCCTCCGGTCGATCTTCACAAATCTCACGGAACGGGCTGAAAGACATGAGGGCTTATGTAGCGCGCCTGGAGGGACTCGAACCCCCGACCCGCTGCTTAGAAGGCAGCAGTCCCTCTGCCATAAATTCCCTAAGATGAGCTAGTTACGAGTCTTCGAACAGAAGATGTGCTCAAAATTGTGCACATGGTCGGTCAGGGCGCTACCCCGATCTGGTCTCTTTCCTGCCGTTATCGCTTTCCGAGCCTAGCCGCCTCGATGTAAGCGCCGCCTAGGCCTCGCGGGTACCGCTTGCCATCTTCTTCTTCGCCATAGGTCCCATCCACTACCGCACTCACTGCCGCCGCTGTAAAGGTCGTTTCCGGCGCGATCTAGTAAGAAGCCGGTGCCGCTATGGATCCCACTAGCGAATCCGCCGTGGTCTTCCTTGCCCTTCATCTCAACGTACGCATCGTTCCCGGAGCCGTCGACCAGCATTCGATGCCGGCCATGAATCCCGTTCCCAGACCGAACGTGGGCACTTTTCATCGTTCGTCACCACAAGCATCGCACGAAGGGATCGACGGCCGTCCCCTGAGGGGAGAGCACTCGGTCAGGTCTCGGGAACGGGACAGCCGCCTAAAAATCCCGAAAGCCGGGAAATCGCCTCGATGTCGGGGGACTCGGCCTCGTCCCGTCCCAGGTGATTGCGGAGAGCCTAATCCGTGAGGAGGAAGGTGACTTTCATCTGCACCCGGTACTCGGTGATCTTTCCCGCTTCATCGACCAGGACCTCCTGGTTCTGGATCCAGGCGCCCTTCAGGCCCTTCAGCGTCTTGTTGGCGCGGACAAGTCCCATCCGGATGGCGTCGTCGAAGCTTTTTGTTGAAGCCGATTTAATCTCCGTGACGCGCGCGATCGACATGAGTGACCTCCTTTTGATTAGCGAGCGCTTCTGATCGCTCACGAAGGAAGTCTAGCGACCTCTAGGACTTTTTTCAAGGACCGCCCTAAATGAAGGGATTAAAACTAAACCAAATAAGCGCATAGAGCATGTTGCCATCGGAAGCGTTACTTCCGAATCCGTCATAGTTTGAATGAACTCCGTTGAACTTGTCGTAGATGATGTACTGAAGAGAAATCTTGGTTCTTTTTCCACGGCCGATCTTGGTGCCTTGTTTTAAGTTAACGCCAGCGTCGTATCGGAGAATCCATGCTTACATCATCAATCTCTTGATGAACCGACCTTCCTGAAATCAATATATCCCCGCTCAACGTCCACGGCGATCAGTTGCAGGTGAATCCGGTCGCCGACATCGATGCCCTCGAACCCGCGCACCACCCTTCCTTCAACAGGGATGGTGAGCAACCTGGCCCAGGTGCCTTTATCAGAAGCGCCCGTGACAATGGCGTCAAACTGCTCGCCGATCCTCGCTTTAAGGAGGAGCGCGGCCGCGGCTTTACCGACCTGCCGTTCGACCTTGTTAGCGGCATCCTCTTCCGCGGTGAAATGTCTGGCCAGCGCATCCAGTTCGGCATAGCTATACGGCGCGGCTTGGCCGGCCATTGCGGCCTTCAATAAGCGCTGCGTGATCAGATCTGTGTAGCGGCGATTCGGAGCGGTAGAATGGGCATAATCCTCGACCGCGAGACCAAAATGCCCTGGGGCCATATCGCTGGGCAGTTCTGCGATATATTCGCCGGCTCCTAGAAGCTTGATCACCGCGAGGGAGAGGTCGGGAAAGCGCAACGGATGGGCGGCTTTCTCCTTGACGAGAAAATCATCGAGCGCCACCGGATCCGGGTTATCCGGCAGCCGGAATCCGTGTTCCCGGGCCAGTTCGACAATCCTTTCCCAGCGTTTGGGTGTGCGCACCACACGGCGGATGGAAGGGAAATTCTTCGCCGCGAGATACCGGGCGGTCACCCCGTTGGTTGCGATCATAAAATCTTCGATAATTTCCTTGGCGCGGTTCTTCCGTTCGACTTCGAGATCGCGGATCTGATCACCGTCAAAGACCGGTTTCGCCTCGATGGTTTCCAGGGTCAGCGCCCCTTGGACGTGCCGCAATTTCTTCAGGCTCTGGGCGACCCGGTCCTGCACGCGCAGATTCTCCGCAAGTCCATTGACGGCCGCAATCTCCTTGGGGACGGCGCCGTTCCCTTCGAGCCAGGCGGCCACGCTGTTATATGCGAGCTTCGCATGATTGCGGACGCGCGCCCGATAGATGCCCGTGTCCTGCAAGGAACCGTCCGCAGCGATCGCCATGTCCACGACAACGGCCAGGCGCTCCTCATCGAGGTTCAGGGAAGTGAGCCCGTTCGAAAGCTTTTCAGGCAGCATCGGAAAGATCTTGGCCGCCGTATACACCGAGGTCGTGTTGTGGCGCGCGTGTTCGTCGATGGCCGACCCGTCTTTGACCAGCGCATCCACGTCGGCCACGGCCACACGGATCTTAACGTTATCTCCGGGCAGGACCTCGGCGGTGGTAAGCTGATCCAGGTCGCGGGAGTCGTCGTTGTCAATGGAAGCCCAAGGAAGGTCCGTCAGATCACGAATCCCCGAAAGATCACCGGCTGACTCGCCACTCACGCTTGCCGGCGCCTGGATCCTGTCAAGTTCGGCAAGCACCGCGGCCGAAAAGCTGGGGAGCAGGCCTTTTTCTCGCATCGCCCTCTGGGCAATGCTCAGCAAGATGGCACGGTGCTCCTGGTTAATATGTGGTGTTTGCGCCATGGGAGTCTCTCCAGTATGTCCGCGGAGAACGTCATCCGTCCATCTCGTTTGGCGTCTCGCATGCCGCGCCCTTCGGCTCGGAACCTATGCCTCCCATCTCAAAATGATGTTATCCGTGGCCGCAGACTTGTGTCAAGAAGATAAAAACCTCTAAAATTGCGGGAAGATGGGACGTGGCTAAGAGAGCGCGCCTGGAGGGACTCGAATCCCCGACCCGCTGCTTAGAAGGCAGCAGGACTACCGTCTCAATTGTCGCAGGATGAACGGATTACAAGTCTTGTGCGGGGGGATGTGCTCAGAATTGTGCACACGGCAGGCTCCCTGAGGGCCTTCCGGGAAGGGGGAATCAGCTGCCCGCCAGCCGGCAGAAAGCCCTAAGCCGGATCCTGAAATATTCGAATCTGTTGGGCGAAGTACTAAAATAGGCTGATCGGCTATCGGTGTGACTCAGCTCGTCGCCCGCGCCCCGCGACCTCCACGGAACAAAAAGGTCAATACAAACCCCGCCAGAAATCCGCCGATGTGCGCCATGTAAGCGACGCCGCCAGTCTGCGCGGCGTTGGCAATGGAACCGATGCCGCTAAAGAACTGAAGAACGATCCACATTCCAATGACGATCAGCGCGGGCACTTGAATCACCTGTTGGCCCTGCAATACGCGGACCCTTCCCTTC
>Ga0209706_10001464_pt1 | contig 13336 bp, 6 predicted proteins | sample PPLLaktember2015_6_FD_187263 | JGI IMG/M metagenome (GOLD analysis project Ga0209706, IMG submission 187263) | Freshwater sediment microbial communities from Prairie Pothole Lake near Jamestown, North Dakota, USA - PPLs Lake P8 Core (1) Depth... | ecosystem: Environmental > Aquatic > Freshwater...
ATCTGGAAGGAGATTACGGAAACTTTGTAAAGAAGGAAGGATTCATGGTCAACGGGATCCCAGAAGGAGAGGTGGATCCTAACCTGGACTGGGGTCCGACCGATGGTAAATTTGAAGAGACACCTGATTACCTTAATGCGAAATGGGCAGCTGATCAGTTGTTAAGGGATCACGAAAAACCATTTTTTCTTGCATGCGGAATATTCAGACCGCATCTAAGCTGGTTTGTTCCGAAGGAATTTTATGACAAATTCAAACCCGAAGATCTTATTCTTCCTGTGGTAAAAGAAGATGATTTTGATGATCTCCCGGATGCCGCCTTTAAACCTCAAAAGAATTACTATTCGGTAAAGAAATACAACAAACAAAATGAGGCTATCCAGGCTTATCTTGCATGTATCAATTATGCCGATGCCTGCGTTGGGGTTGTTCTGGATGCTCTGGTTAACAGCAAATATGCTGATAATACAATTATTGTCCTCTGGGGCGATCATGGGTGGCACCTTGGTGAAAAGCTGAGATACAAGAAATTCACCCTGTGGGAGGAATCATGCCGCATGCCGCTGATAATCAAAGTTCCGGGGGTGACCAAACCCGGGCAGAGATGCAACGCCGTTGTCAATCTCCTCGATCTATACCCGACACTCACCGAACTCTGCAGCCTGCCCGCAAACACAGGAAACGAAGGGCGCAGTATAGTTCCGTTACTGAATGATCCGGAGGCCAAATGGGATTATCCCACACTAACTACAATGGGAAGACAACAGCATGCGATACGTTCGGAAAAGTGGCGTTATATAAGGTATAAGGATGGTTCCGAGGAGCTCTATGACCATACTGTCGATTCGATGGAATGGAAAAATCTCGCCGGCGATCCTCAATATGAAAGCATAAAGAAAGAACTTTCTGCTCTCCTTCCGGAAATAAATGAGGAGGCTGTGCCGGTCAACAAGGCGGGGAGGGAGTAAAACGGCACAACGGCGTATTGGCCCAAAGATTCATCAGTTCGCAAGAAAATCATTATCCTGATATATGAAGAACATTTATTCCATAGTGTTTCTGCTGATTGTATTTTTATTTGGTTCCGGTTCATGTAGTACAGGTAAAAATAAAAATGCTGGCAGTGATGATTCATTGAATACCATTGCACCGACTCCTCCGATGGGATGGAACAGTTTTGATGCATTCGACTGCCGCATTAACGAAGCTCAATTCAGGGAAACAGTCGATTACATGGCGAAATATCTTCTCAGTTACGGGTGGAATTATGCTGTTATAGATTATATATGGTGGCATCCGCACCCAGGAGACTGGAATAACCCGAAAAGACGATACGGACATCCCAATATTCGCTATGCAAAAGACGGCAAACCTCTCGATCCCACAACAATTGACCAGAATGGCAGACTGCTTCCGGCAGTAGAACGATTCCCTTCAGCGGCCGGGGGGAAAGGATTTAAACCAATTGCAGATTATGTACATGGAAAGGGCATGAAATTCGGAATTCATGTAATGCGCGGGATCCATCGGGCAGCATATTATTCTGATTATCCGGTCAAAGGGTCAAAATGGTCAGCGAAAGATATTGCAGAACCATCCGATACCTGCAACTGGTGCAATCACATGTTTGGCGTCGACGGATCAAAAGAGGGAGCCCAGGATTATTACGATTCACTTTTTGAATTATACGCCGCATGGGAGATCGATTTTGTAAAGGTTGATGACATACTGGCTCCTGAATATCATAAGGATGAAATAGAAATGATAAGGAGTGCGATTGACAAATGCAGGAGGCCCATTGTACTGAGTCTTTCACCCGGAGAGGCACCGTTGGATATGGCTGTTCATCTCCGGGGAAATGCAAATATGTGGCGTATCTCCGCGGATTTCTGGGATGAATGGGATAAGCTGAAAGAAAATTTCGACCTGCTGAATTCATGGTCCTCATCAATTCAGGCCGGTTCCTGGCCAGATGCAGACATGATTCCCATTGGCCGCCTTTCGCTTGGAGGAAGACCTCACGGGCCGGAACGATACTCGAATTTCACACTTCCCGAACACTACACACTCCTGTCTCTGTGGATGATCTCACGGTCACCTCTGATGCTGGGAGCTTACTTGCCTGATTTACCGGAAAATATACTTTCCATGATCACAAATCCTGAAATTATAGCTGTCAACCAGAATAGTTCGGGCAACAGGCAGTTATTTAAAGAAAATGGGAAGGTTGCATGGATCGCTGATGATCCTGTCTCGGGAGGGAAATATGTTGCCCTCTTCAACCTGAATGATTCAGTTACTAAAGTTGATCTGGAATTTGATTCTGCATCAATGGATGGAAAATTTAGTGTCAGAGACTTGTGGAAACGTGAAGATATCGGAGTTTTTGAAAAAAGCTTCGGCGTTGAACTGGAACCTCACAGTGCCGGGATCTATAAATTGGAAAGGTAAAACCCATTCCTTCCCCCGTGGGTGAAGACCGGGATGGGAGTAGATATTTATTAAAACTATGCAAAATGAAAAAGATCTTAACATCATTCTTCCTGTGTTTACCTGTAATCCTTGGGGCACAGGACTTTTACAAAGTTGACAATAACATGGTAATCCTTGATAACGGATATATCCGCAGGGAAATTTCGATAGCAGCAAACAAGGTTAGCTCCACAAATATGTTTTTATCCGGCCTGAAGGACAGCTATTTAAGCAGCAGCAAGGAATTTTCATTCTCACTTAATGGTAATTCTGTCAGTGGCGGAAACGGATGGAAGATGGTCTCATCCGGACCGATTAATGATGATCTGAAAGGCAAAGGTTTGAAGCTGGTCTTGCAGTCAGCCAATAATCCTGGTATCAGGATTGAATTAAACTACCTGCTCTATCCTCAACTCCCGGTGATACGAAAATGGATCCGTTTTACGAATACAGGAAATGAAGAGTGCAGGATTGAGAATTTGAATATCGAAGATCTTGAAACACGTATAGGGTATGTACATGCCATAATCTATAATAATTATGGACGCATGAAAAACCTGGGCGTTTTTGAAGGCAACTGGGACGATCCTGTGGTTGTATTACATGATCTGACCGGCCGCCGCGGCATTGCAATCGGTAATGAATCGCCCGGAGTTTTGAAGCGTACAGCATATCACACTGTCAGTAATAATCTTGAAGCCGGTCTGACACACATACATCAGGGTATCCCGTTCCGGAAATGGCTCAGCCCGGGAGAGGCATGGGAGAGTCCCAAAACATTTATTTGCCTCTATTCAGGTACAGATAATGGATTTGATGTTATTAATAATGAAGTAAATGCTTTCATTGTCAGGCATATGAATACCAGGATTGTTTCCTCAAAGGAGAAACCGGTATTCGTTTACAACACCTGGAATCCATTCAGAACTTTTGTGAGCGATTCGCTTGTACGGGAGGTTGCAAAGGCAGCCGCAGAGTGTGGTGTGCAGGAATTCATCATCGACGATGGATGGCAGGTAAATGAGAAAACGGCATCGTCGGATAAAGCGTGGGGAAGTAACTATGGCGACTGGAATATTGATCAGAAAAAGTTTCCCGGCGGGCTGAAGCCAACCTTCGATTACATCAAATCACTTGGAATGAAACCAGGCCTTTGGATCAGTATCGGATCAGCCAATCCCACTGCAAGAGTTTACATGGATCATCCGGAATGGTTTGTAAAAAGCAAGGATAATAAGCCCGGCAATCTGCATCAGGGAAGCGGAAATCCTGATTTTATTACCAGCTGTCTGGGCACTGACTGGGTTAACTATATAAAGAATAAGATAATCACTCTCGTCAATGAATATGGACTCGCATATGCCAAACTCGATTTTGCAGTGATCACCAGTGCATATGTGAACGACAACAGCATCGCCGGATGTTATGCCACTGACCATCCGTATCATAAGGATCAGCAGGAATCGTTTATTGTAATTTATGAACGGCTGTTGCAGCTTTTCGATGAACTGCATGAGGCTGCTCCCGACCTTTTCATTGATTGTACATTTGAAACTGCCGGCAAACTGCAACTGATGGACTATGCAATTGCACAACATGCCGAAGGCAACTGGCTCTCAAATGTTGAACAGCCTTTCCCGACGGGGGCTCTCAGGGTCAGACAATTGGCATGGTGGCGCTCACCGGCGCTGCCGGCAAGCTCGCTGGTCATCGGGAACCTTCAGATCAACGAGGAGACATTTGAATTCAGCCTGAAATCACTGATCGGTAGCCTGCCAATCGTACTTGGTGATCCGCGGAAGCTGTCAGTTGAAGCCCGGGCAAAGGTGAAGAAATGGTCGGTGTGGATGCAGGAGATGCAGGCAAAGCATGATTACATGTCATACCGGAAGGATCTGCCCGGATTCAGCGAGCCGTGTGAAGGAATGTGGGACGGATGGATGAGGTTTAATACCGACACCAAAACTGGTGGTATTATTGGTGTATTCAGGCAGGGAGCTACTGACGAAACAAGAACAGTGATCCTTAAGGATCTCAATCCCGCAGGACAGTATTCAATAAGGCTTGCACCCGATGATAATGAAATATTCGCCTCAGCCGGAAAGGTGCTGATGGAGAAAGGATTTGATGTTACTCTCACTAAAAAATATGATGGGAATATATATGAAGTGACCCTTGACCCCCGGACACGCTAGAGCGTGTCCGCCGCTTCGCGGTACCCCAAGGAGGGGGCAGGTCAGCGTTAGCTGACCGGGGGTTCAAGGAGTGGTTTAATAACTATTTAACAATCAGTTTTTTGGTTATCCTGTACTGGTTGGTGCCAAGCAGGTTGATGAAATAGATCCCAGGATCCAGTTTGCAATGGAAAGTATCTTCAGGCTGATTTATCCCTTCTGACTTCAAATAAACTGTTCTTCCAAGAAAATCCTTTATTTCAACCGAAGATATATAATAAGGTATGTTTGATATTGTGAATGTACCGTTCCCGGGATTCGGATAGATGATAACCAGTTCTTCGGCTGCGATCTCATCCGCTGAAACCTCAGTATTTACCACAAGCTCCCTTGTACCTGGTTCAACAAGAATAAAGGTTACGGAAAGGGGAGGGGCTTTGATCCTGATCTCATCCATAATCAGACTGGAATTTGCCTTTATGCTCTCGTAATTCTCCGGTCCCCCAGCCTCAAGAGCCGGACCTGCGTCATTCACGAAAACCTTCCTTGAAAAATCCTCGCCGGATGTTCCCTTAAGGGTATATGTAAAGTACCTGTCTCCAAACTTGAAATCCTGAATATTCAGTCTTACCACCTTCTCCAGCTTTGCGGTATTGACTATTGCTGCTCCCATATGCCCTGAGCTGAATGCAGTCGGGACCACGACAATTCCTTCAGCTCCCATAGTACTGTAATTCAACAAGACATCACCGGCATATTTCCGGAGGTAGTAAAGATGATAAAATGCAGGGTGAGGAGTATAATCAGGGATACCGGGCTCATTGTACGAAAACATACCATGATCATTACCGTTGGCCCATCCGTTGGCCAGATCCCACCTGGTTGCCGCACCATAACCGGTTTTTATTGCTTCGCCTGTGACAAGTAAAGCATGCATTCCATTCACATGTGATACAGGCTGATTTGAACCAACGGCAAATATATTATACTCAGTCAATGCTACCGGAAGTTTTGGTTTGCCTGCCTTCTCAGCCTCACCCCAGACATAATTTATAAAATCTCCTGTTTTCGTATAAGAATCCAGTATTGTTTCAACATCGGAATTTGCATTCCATGGAGTGAAGTAACTGTGCACACAATAGAAATCCGCGTAATCACCGGCCCTGGCTGCAACTTCCATGTTCCAGCCGGGACTTGTTGATGATGCTTCAGCCATAACCAGGCCGATCCTTATATCCGCACCGGTTTCCTGTGACGCTTTCTTCATTGAATCAATATAAACCAGGCTGTGCTGACCATAAAGCGAAGGTGTGACATACTCAGGCTGTCCGTCTTTGTTAAGAGCCTGGTCGATCCTGTATCCTGCCTCCCAGCTTCCGAAGACTTCATTACCTATTTCCCAGAATTCCGACCTTCCATTGTCATAACGCACCCAGTCAGCCGCCATATGTGCTGCATTGGCAACAGGATTCAAACCTGTTCCATATCTTGCGTATCCGTAATTGACTGTCAGCATGCCTGTCGCATTGGCCTGGTCCATAATTCTGTAAAGGGAATCAACATCCATAGTCCATGATTCATATGAATATGGCCTGTCGCCATACCAGAGCCAGTTTGTCTCAGTGGATCCCATAAGTGTTAACGGAACATCTGCCGGTCGCTGATTAACATTCCGGTTCCAGAAATATACATCGGAAATGCTTCCTCCGGGTCCGCGGAGCACCCCTATATTACGGTCGGAAATGTGCTTCATGAGAGCTTCATTGTCTGCCATACATCCGGTCCAGAGATTTGCGTTATCTCCAAACATGTATTTTGATATTCTGTTTATTGTATCGTTAAATCCGACTGTAATTGCGATCGTTACCTGGTCAGTGGTCTGCCCGACATCGATATACTCAGGGTTTGAAATAGTTCTTGGTTCCCATGTGTCAAGGAAAAATCCCTGCGGGGGATTCTCCGGCAAATAGTTTTTCAGATCAGGCATTTCATCACGAGTGATCACATAATCGTGATTTAGTACTGTCTGCCAGTGTGATACCGGATTAATTGCAGGATCGCGGACGAAATTTCCGTACCAGGTCATGAACCACGACCAGTGCGACCGGTCAGTGATAAGTTTGTCCGGATCGGGGACCGGTCCGTTCTCACTCAGGGTTATGAGCTTCTTACCCAGGAACTTATCCTTAATAGTATTATAAGTAAGCACCTGAGAGTTGAAGTCCCCATTGGCAGCATAAATGTCAACGCCGAGGATATCTACATATTCATCACCGGGATACCAGTCGAGATTGTCGGCTTTGGCGTCAGTGGTCCATACCCATATCAGATTTTTCAATCCGTGGTAATTTACCAGCCTGTCAAACATAAGACGCCAGAGGATCTTGCAGGGTCCGGCTCCTTTGGCTCCCCACCAGAACCATTTTCCTGAGGCCTCATGCAATGGCCTGAACAGTATCGGTGTTTTTGCATCCTGAATTTGTTTAAGAAATCCCGCAACAATGTCAATATCACTTAGCATCGCCTGATACTCGGCCGATACGGGATCGGTGACTTTTGAAACATCAAAGCTTGTCTGGTTTGTATAGAATTCTTCGGTAGCCCTGGACGGATCACGCCAGTGCCAGCAGACAGCAACAAGGCCGTTATTAGTATACCAGTTTTTCGCCTCGTTCACAAGTATTGTCTTGTCGAACCAGCTATAATTGCGGGTATGGTTCATAAAGTCGAGTCCGATAAGTGCCGGATATTTGCCGGTCTGGGAAAAAAGCCAGTCGGCTTCTTCTTTTGCATTCAGGCTCATTGTACCGGAATGGATCTTTTTTGTAAATTTATCCGACAGGTAGCTGAACATCCTTTTAGTCTCCGGTGTGGGGGTGGCGATTGCAAGCTGATAGGGTACTTTTACAACCACTTCCGGATCAGTGTTGGGCTCAGTCCGGATATAATCCACCAGAAACCAGCCCCAGCTTTTAACTATGCTTATTGAGTTATTCCCCGCAGTCAGCCACGCTTTTCCGAAAGAAACCTCGCTGAACACTGAAGAGCTTTGAAATGACACTTCTGCACTATTCCCGTTGATGATGATATTATTTATCTTGTCACCATAAGGGCCTGCATATCCTATATATATATTATAGTTGCCTGCCTGTGCCAGAGTAAAATTAACAGTAACCTTATCACCATCGTTTTCAAATTTACCGACATAACCGGTTCCTGAGAAACCTGTAAGGGAACTCTGTACAGTAACCGAGCCTGTCAATGTTCCTGTTTCGGCTTCGAATTTGACGCTTTGAGCATTCAAAATGCTTATACCTAATATACTGAATAACAAATAATTATATATTATACACAGTTTACGCATCAAATCTTACCATATTGTTAATATCTATTGTTCTCAAAATTTAAGGAGTATCTCATTTTTCATGTATGTAAATGAGATACTCCTTATTTAAGTTATGATGTAATTAATTCACATTATTTATGTTCAAACCGGATGTTATCTAAATACAAACCTGTTATATCTGCAGCACCAGTTGCGTACCAGAAGTTAATACCCCACTCTCCTCCGGAAGGTATGGTAGCAGGCAAACCGCTATAAGTGGAGAGGTCGAATGTGACAGTTACCCATCCTTCTGTTGTAGCAGTAGTAATGCCACAAGCGCCTATATCAATCCGGCTTCCTCCAAACTCCATCTGGAAATGAACATTGGTTGCCCCAAACGGCTTATCAAGACGAACATCCATTTTAAACAGATGGTCTGCAGTGGCAACCGAAGGAAATGAGTACCAGTTGTTACCCCATATCCAGGCCCAGCCAGTTAAAGCTGTTGCTTTTCCGTGCAAATATTTACCCGAAAAAGAAATTGCAGGATCACTGGCTACCTCTATATTCCCTCCCCAATTACCTGGTATGTCTGCATTTTCACAATCTACAATCATTAATGCAGGATCAACAACCGGATCAGTTCCGCCGAGAAACAACTGGGGCAGGAGTCCCTGCTCCCCTTCATAGGTTATCATTGTTATCTGGCCAACACCCCGGGCTACATCCATCGGAACATACACTTCAACTTTGGTATCGGTTTTTATACCATAAGCAGTTGCATATACACCTCCCGGAAAGACAAGCTCTTTGATCAGCAGCATATTGGTCCCGTTAAGAGTTAATATTTCTCCCGGAGTCCCCTTATTCTCTGTAAATGAAGTAAAGTTTGGGAGATTAGTCAACACGGTAATATCGATTGATGATTGTATCTGCATGCCGTTTTTGGCAACAAGTGTTATCTTCCCGTCTTTAGCACCAACAGGTACTGTAACGATCATCTGTGTCTCCGTCCTGCTGCCAATAATGCCTTTTATATTACCAGTAAAGACTACATCAACAACAAGGTCAAGGCTGGTTCCGGTGATGGTAATATCAGTATTGGGTTTTGTGGAAGCGGGGGCAAAGGATAAGAACACGGGGTCAATGATTGTGAGCGATGGCCCTGTTACCTCTTTGGTTGCTTTGGTGATAAAAGTTACGATACCGGATAATGCATCATCGGGTACAGTAACGAGGATCTGCGTTTCAGTTCCACCAGTCCTGATGGTTCCCTGCTTTTCACCGCCAAAGATCACCTTGTCAATAAGATCGAGGTCGGTACCTGTAACTGTGATATCCTGGCCATTCTTGAGAGTGACCGGCGTTACGGTCACGGCAGGTACAACCATTTCAAGCTCAACAGCAGATTCAACCTTCACACCTGAAGCTGGAATCATATTCACCTTGCCATCTTTGGTATCTGCAGGTACAGCCAGTTCAATTTGTGTAGCCGTCTGGCTGACAAATGTTGTAATGGTTTTGTCACCTCCAAGAGTGATGGTTTTTACCAGGTCGAGATCAGTTCCTGCTATTGTAAGTGTGGTACCGGCTTTAACAGGATTGGGGGTAATCGAAGTAAAAGCCGGCAGTTTTACGGCAAGATTTAATGCTGAATAAACAATTACCGGATCTTCCTCCGCATCCGAAACTGCAATTTTCCCGGTTTGTGCTGTCGCAGGAACAATTAGTTTGATCTGTGTGCGGCTCTGGCTGACAAATGCGGTTTTGGCAACGGCAATGCGGTCTGTGAAAATGACTTCACCAACCAGGTTCAGGTAATCCCCGGTAATTGTAAGCTCTTCACCGGCTTTAATTGTTACCGGTGCAAAGCTGGTAATTGATATGGGTTCTGAATAACCAATCCCGGTTTTAGTGGTGATATCACCGTCAGGCGTTTTCAGAACAATCAGTCCTGGTGCCGCATTCTGGGGCACAGTTAGTGTGAGAAGTTCCGGAGTTTTTGTAGTGAATGTCGTTATTGTCAGATTATCCGGTATTACCACGGCTGTTACCTTATCCAGATTTTTACCAATGAATTTTAACTCGGCTCCACGGGCTATGGGCATAGGACCAAAACTTTGCAAAACTACTTTAGTATCCTCTTCTTCTTTCTGACATGATGTCAGGAGAAAACTGGCGCTGATCATACCCAATGTTAAGACCAGTAGTGCACAGTTGCAGTATTTAGTGGATTTTGTTTGCATATTCATATTTTTATAGAATGTAAACTACTATTTTACAGGTACAATACGGATATTATCAATACAAATATGCGGAGTACAATCCGTTCCTTCCACGCCGCCATGCCAGACAAAGAAAGTTAGACCCCTCAGCATTGCTGCTGTCAGGGGATTTCCGCACGTTGCTCCACTATTCGTGTATTTAAAGTCTCTGAGTGGAACGGAAACTGTTATCCATCCTTCGGTCTGGAAGGTTCCGCTTTCCTTCCATGGCATCCAGAGTCCTCTTGGCACGTTGCTGTCACTAATATAACCATTGGTGCCGGTAGTAGCATACGGGGTAAAGATCATTTGCAGGGCTGATGACATCCAGGGCGCTACCACAAAGCACTCAAACTTAATTTGTGCGTCTGTAATTTCATCAGGATACAGCGGGACATCAGAGCGTCCGTTTGCTATAGGCCATAGGTTAAAGCTGAAATGATCTTCATCCCAGGTGGCACCTGCACCTGCAGCCATTGCCCCCTGGAACCTGACGTAATTTCCACTGATGGGAGCAGGATTGGAATTTCCTATAACACCTGAACGCCAACCTCCCGAAGCTGTAAGAACATCAAAATCAAGGACTATATTCCTGTCATCACGGAACCAGAAAGATGAGCGTGTAGATCCGTATATGGATTTTACCTGAATAGGTCCGGTACCAGCGCCCTGAGGCACTATTACCTGAATTTCGTTAATGGTGGAACTTTGTATTGTACCTTCAAGATTTCCCGGGAAGAAAACTTTCAGCGGTGAACCGGGATCATCAATAAAGAAATTTCCATTGATGACAGCGGTTCCTCCATCATCGACATACTCACAAAGGATGCTGCTGAGGAACGGAGGCGGTACATCCACGCCAAACGGATATTTTAGAGTGTCAATCTTATTGCTGTTGATCATCAGCATCAGATTTGTCACTGTTGAAGGTATTACATTAGGAATTGTAACAATTATAGATGTGGGTGTTACAAAACTGAAGTTTACAAACGCTTTCTGGTCATTGAACCATATTTCGTCAACATTCTGGAGATTTTCACCCATAATGGCTACTGTGCTTCCCATGAATGCATGAGTAACGAGGGAATCTGATTTTGCAGCTTCAGTTACACGGATATAGTTAACCACCGGCATTCCTCCGTCTGAATCATTATTCTCGCATGACTGGAGAAGCATGCCCGTCAGTAAAATTACCGGCAATGCTAATATTGCAGGTAGTTTTTGATATATTTTTATAATATTTTTCATAATATCAACTCTTTATGGTTTCTGCATCAGTAGCCTATAGAACTGAAATCAAACTCAACAGGATCCTCCAGAAGATGCTTGTTCATGCTGATATCGACATCCGGAAATGGCAGCAGAAATTTGTTGTCATCTGTCAGATTTACCTTAAATGTATTCAGGGTGACATCATCCTGTGGCACTTCGTCCCTGTAAAAGGCTTTAAGATTGTTGAATGAACCTCTTTCCTGTCTGTTCAGCCAGAGCTTTGCCAGTGCAGGGTTATAGTAATGTAACCGGACAAAATCATACCAGTTGTCACCCTCCAGTGCAAGCTCAAGCCGACGTTCTTTAAATATTTTTTCAAAAGTGAGGGATGTCTCATTCTGAACATTCGGAATAGCCCGTTTGCGCACAAGGTTGAAAAGTCTCAGAGCTTCCGGATCGCTGGTGGATGCCTGGTTGCCCAGAACAGCTTCAGCATATATCAGGTAAATATCGGCAAGACGAATAAGATGAGTTGACAAACTGGTTGCCATTCTCAGCGATGCTGAACCATATTCAGCCTTATGATCCTCGGTATTGCCAACAATATGCTTGACGCAATTGGCACCGGTACCTACACCAAATGTTGAACCTGCAATATTATCTTCATCATCCCAAGTAGCAGTAAATCCGCCCATGTCCCTCCAGAAATACGGATAGTAGTCACTAAACATCATCATGGTAGCTTTACGACGTGCATCAGTGTTGACCCGTGTTTTGTTGCTTGCAGTATCTCCAAAAGCCCTCTGCAGATCTATGGTCGGGCCAACCCAGGTGCCCCATGAATCGGCCAGTCCGGTGAAATTATTCAGCGACAGGTCAGACTGGAAGCTATTCTGTGAACACCATTGTGACGAAGCAACCCAGTGCCACGAGAGAAGATTTTCAGGATTGCGGTTCCCGGTCGAGATACGGAACAGGTTAGCGTAGACAGGCTCAAGAGTTGCACCGCTCTCGTTTATAACTTTCGCAGCATACTCTTTCGCTTTGTCCAGGTCATCCTGATTCCGTGTCATAGTTTGTCCCCATCCGGAACGTGCCAGATAAACTTTTGCCAGAAGAGCATAAGCGGAATATTTATCAATACGACCCGGTTGGTTTTGTTCGGGCAGCAACGTAACTGCTTTATCCAGAGTACGGATAATATATTCATAAACATCTTCCACACGGTTCCTTCTGAGTGTGTTCGCAGTCCCTTCCCCGATAATATCACTGTTGCTGTGAATTATTGGAACTGCACCCCAGCATCGTACAAGGTAGAAGTAAGCCATTGCCTTCCACACCATAGCTTCACCTGTCACAGTATTTTTTGTTGTCTGACTTACTGCCGGCCCTGCCTTGGATTCAATGTTCTCAATAACTGCATTGCAGTGTCCGTTTACCAGCCATAATGAGTTGGATGCATCAGCCAGCTGGCTGTTGGATGATGTAAGAATAAAAGCCTGATAAACATCATCAGTACCGTAATATACATTACCTGCCATAACGTCGCCAATCTTCACCCATCCGCGCTGGAAATCATACCAGGGAGCATTGTACAGGACATTTGCAGCCTGGAAACATTGCTCATCAGTCTTATAAAAACTATCGACTGTATAAGAGTCTTCGGTCGGGCGGTCGAGGAATTCCTCGCATGCACCTGCAGTGATTAGCAGAGCTGCAAGAATCATTATCCTCTTGAAATTCAATATATTTTTCATAACCATTGCCTTCAAAGATTAAAATGTAAAATTCAGCCCAAACGTAAATATACGCGCTGCGGGATAACGACCGTTATCGAGGCCAAACACATTATCGTTGGTCTGGCTGGCTCCCACCTCAGGATCAAGACC